>ERZ1027006.436-NODE-436-length-9277-cov-3.774344_pt1 | contig 9277 bp, 5 predicted proteins | sample MGYA00519449_ERZ1027006 | MGnify/ENA primary metagenome ERZ1027006 (study PRJEB26926, sample SAMN06164873) | human gut metagenome | biome: ENVO:00009003; feature: ENVO:2100002; material: ENVO:00002003 | host: Homo sapiens | place: USA | collected 2012 ... | reverse complement strand
CTGTCTCGTGGGCTCGGAGATGTGTATAAGAGACAGCCGTCGAGGTTGTAGGCATTGCAATAAGCGGCCAGCTCCTTGGCAAACTCGCGGCAGCCCATATCGGACAGCTGTGCCACGCCGGCGGCATCGTGGTTGCCCAGGATACCGAGGATCACCTTCATGCCACGCTTGCGCAACGGCTGCAGGAACTGCTCGTTGTTGTCCAGCAGGAACTGCACGTTGGGGTTGTTCAGCACATAGACCCGTCCCGTTTCCGCATTGTAATTGATATTGGCCGAAAAAAGGATGATGTCGTCGAAGAAGAGCTTGCCGCTGTCCTTGAGCACGAACTCCAGCGCATTGAGCGGGTTGGTGTCGTTGACCTCGAAATAGCACACGTTCCTCACGGCGTCGGGGCCCTTGTAAGCGTCGCCCTGGGCTCGCAGGTCTTTCACCAGATAGACCGCATGCTGCGCCTTTTCCGAGAGCGTGATACCCTCGGTCGAGGAGGTTGCCTTGAGCGGAAGCAGATAGGTCGTCCCCTCCTGCAATTCGCTGCCTGCGGCCAGGGTAACGCCCACCCCGACCGAACGGATCTCGTCCGGGGCCAGCAGCAGCTTGCCCTCGCGGTCGATGGCGACATCGGCCGCGGGGAAGAGCTGGAACTCCGTCCCGTGCTCGGCATTATAAGTTTCCAGATAAGCGGGATCTACCTCGATCTTCACGTCGACACCCTTCTGGGGCGCTTTCGTAAGGCGGAAGAAGACCTCGGTCTGGTATTTGTCCGAGCGCAGTTCGATCACCGACTCGTTCTTGTTCGACGTCACGTCGAGCAACATGCCGTCGACGCGCTTCACGGCGTCGTATGCCCCTTCGTCGACAGGCTTGCCGCCCTCGATGTCGTCGGTGCAGGCCGTGAATGCCAGGCCACCCAACATCAGCACAAGCGGAAGGAAGCTGTATTTCAGATATTTCTTGGTGTTCATAATCGTTTCAGGTTAAAGGTTAGCAGATTATTTACCCAGCTCGGGAAGCGATACATTCACCCACTTCAACTCCTTCTCGACGGTAAGATCGTTCCCGTAGGAGGTCTGGTCTTTGATGGTCTTGCCGGCTCCCTCGTCGAATTTCCAGTAGGCCACCAGTCCGTCGGAAGCCGCGGCCACCTGGTAGAAATGGTCGGGGGCATTGATCTCCTCGGGGGTCAGCGCCTTGTTCCAGATACGCACTTCCGAGATCTGGCCGTCGAAATAACGGTCGCTGGCATACGAATAGCCGATCCAGAAGCAACGGGGCTTGCCGTCCGACTCGTCGGAATGCTTCACGCCGAAATTCACGGACGAGGTACCGACGTTGCCGCTGCACTTCTCCACACCGTCGAGGTATACCTTCACGCTTCCCGACTCGAATGTCACGGCCACATGGTACCAGCGGCCGGCATCGAGCTTGAGATCCGAATTGGTCAGGTTCCTCGACGAAGCGATCTGAATCTGGTTGGGATCCACGCCCGAATCGCCGATACGGACGAGGAACTTGCCCTCGATACCCATGATGGTGGAGATCTGGTTCTTGAACGCATTGCCGTTGATCAGCGCCTCGAGCGTGAAGGTACGTATGTTGGTTACGGGCGAGGCATCCTTCCAGTCGGGCCATGCACGGTTCTCGGCGATACCGGCCACGACGTTGATAAGCGCGGCACCCTTGAAGATATAGTAAACACTGCGGGCACTCGGCAACACGTCGATACCCGACACCGAACGGATCGTCACGGGCAGCACATAGCGCTCGTTCTTGTCCAGCAGGTTCACGTCGACGAACCTGATCGTCACGGGAACGCTCGCCACGCTTCCGGCCTGTATCCTGGTCTTCGTCTCATCGAACTGGTAGAACTCCTCGGAAAGCAGTTTCACGTCCTCGTCGTAGAAGGCCTGGCGGTAGTGGTCGAACAGTTCGGGAGCCGCGGCGAACTCGATCGAAATGTCCTGCCCGACGGGCTTGGCGATACCGGCCGTGATTTCGCGCTCATAGGAGGAATTCGCAGCCTTGATAAGCATCTCGTCGGTGAAATTCGTCGCCGAGATGAAAAGTTTATTGTCGTAATGCTGCCTGGACAGATCCTCGTTCTTGCAGCCTGCCAGAGCGACGGCGGCAAGAGCCGCGACAGCAATATTTAACTTGTTGAGTTTCATAGGTCGCATTAGTTTTTAGGTGCGGGATTCAGGATGTCGACCGCCTCCCGGATGTTTTTATAAACCAAAGTCAGGTTGAAATAGTCGTTCTGCGCGTTGGCGATGGAGATACCCAGTTTCTCATAGCCCGACGCCGGGCTTACGACCCACTGGGCAGCACCCTTGGTGGCACGCACACGTGTCTTGCCGTCGGCCTCGTAGCCGGAGAAATAACCGCTCTCATCGCTCAGGTCGGTGAGCGACGGGGTCGTCACACCGATGACGAACCGGTCGGTCGGGACATCTTCCACGGCGGCCATCAGCACGGCGAACGACATCTTGTCGGCCGAAGTTGCGGTCAGCGCGGGGATGACGATATAATCGCATTCGCCCAGGACGGACTTGTCGATGAGGTTCTGCGGATTGCCCTGGAAGACCAGCACTTTGCCGGAGTTGGCCTCGTTCCAGGTCTTCACGTTCGAGAAGAACGCCTCCTGGCGTGCGGCATACTGCGCTTTTTCCTCTTCCTGCATAGCCTGCGGGGCACGGCCGGTATAGTTCACCTGGACACCGTCGTAACCATATTTGGCACACAGGTTCAGCTGACTGACGGTCTGCTGCCTGCAGAACTCCAGGAAACGGAGCTCCAGCTCCTCCTCGGGGGTCGGTTCGCCCTCGCCGCCACCTTCGCCGCCTTCGTCCTGGGTCGCCTCGGGGGTGCTGGGATTCGTGGGTTCTTCGGGTTTGTTGGCCTCCTCATCCGCGAGGACTTTCTCCCAGAGTTTCTCGATCGCATTATAGTCGATGTTGTAGATCACCCGGGTGCCCTTCTCGCGTACCTTGGCGAATTCACCGGCCAGGGTCGGATGCAGGTTGTCGGGATTCATCAGGCAGATGATGTCCACGCTGTCGGGCATCGTCGTCAGGTGCTCGTTGCGCTGGGCCGGAGCCGAGGTGGTATTGTCCATCGAGACGAGGACGACCTTGTGCTCGCCCGCCTTGTAATCCCGGAGCGCCTTCAGGTACTGCTTGTAGAGCTCGGGATTCTGCTCCTCAAGCGTAGGATAGTTGATGTCGAGGCTTTCGGTCTCCGTCCAGTCGCTGCACGCCGCAAAAGAGAGGACTGCAACGGCTACGGCCGGGAACAGAAATTTCTTGATATTTCGTTTCATAATCGTTTAGCGTTCGGGTTGGTTATTATTTGATCGCGGGGTTGCAATCCCACCACATACGGGTCGCCATGTTGTCGGTACCCTTCAGAAGCGACGAAACCGCATTGTTGACGTTCACGTTGTTGGTCGTGTATTCGTCTGCCGGATAAGGCATACGGCGCGCCCCGAGTTCGGAATCGACGACCCCGAGACTCTTGTTTCCATCCTCGGTGGCAGGCATCAGACGGGGATAACCCGTGCGGCGGTAGTCGGCCCATGCCTCGTTGCCCAGCTGCCAGTTGGCGATCCACTTCTGCGTGATGATGCGCTCCTGCATCTGGGCCGGAGTAGCCCCTTCATCCCATGCGATCGTAATATCGGACAACTCCTGCGCATAAGAATTCGAGTTCGCAGGATCGGCATAGAGCTGCGGTTTGCCCGTGGTATTGGCCAGGTAAGTGTCGGCACCCGACACACCCCACTCCTCGAACGAGAGGCGGATGCCTTCGTCATAGAAATCCTTGGCCTCGCCGGAGCCCATGTTGAACCCGAAGACACCCTTCGCCTCGGCCTTCAGGAAAGCCACCTCGGCAGCATTCATCCACGTGACGGGCGAGGAGATCGAGATATTGACGCCGGAGTACTTGCGGCCAACGGATGCCAGAGGCGGAATCACGATTCCGCGGCGGATGCCGACATAGGTTTGACCGGGCCACTCCGACTGCGTGAAATATTTCTCGCGGCGGGGGTCTGAATAACCGTTCATGTAGCAGATGATGTCGGCTGCGGCATGCGTATCGCCGCCCGTTATGCAGTCTGCGGGCTTGTTGTAGTTGACTGCCACGTAAATGGGGTTGCCGTCGGCACCGAACGACGTCAGCCTGGCGTTGTCGGCATTCGACGTGATGACGCCCACCTCGCTGTTCACGGCCGATTCGGCCATCTCGCGGGCTTTAGCCTCGTTCGCATAGACGATACGCATCGCCAGGCGCAGTTTGAGCGAATTGGCGAGCTTGCACCACTTCTCGGCGCTGCCGCCGTAGATATAGTCGGCTTTTGCGGAAATAGCATCCGTGCGGTGCTCGGTAAGCACCTTGATCGCGGCATCCAGCTCTTCGAAAAACTTGTCGTAAACCTTCTCCTGCGAATCGTACGGCACCTGAATCTGGCCGTTCTCACCGATCATCGAATAGGGGATCGGGCCGTAGGTGTCGGTCACGCGGTGCATGGCCGCTACCTTGATGATGTCGGCGATCGCCAGTACGATGGGGTCGTCGGTCACCTTCTTCAGCTCGCGCAGGTTCGAGTAAAGCACCGGGATCGTCCTGTCGCTATACATGAAAACGTTCGTCCAGTCGTCCGTCGGATTGTAATTCATGATCGTACGGGTAAAGCCACCCGTCGTGGAATAATACCCACCCATGGGGCCGCCCAGCAGCACATCGGTAAACTGCGCCGTATTGACGTCGGTCGATACGACGGTGCTCGCGAGCGAGGTCAGCGCCGAGCCGATGATATAGCCGTCGGTCTGCATGTCGTCCTCGGAGGGCTCGTAAGGATTGGTATTTATATCGAGGTAGTTGGCGGTGCAGGCCGTACCGACAAGTACCAACGCAGCCAAAGCCGGTTTTAATATATTGAATTTCATAGTCATCGTGCAGATTAGAATTTAAGTCTGAGGTTGAACCCGATATTACGCGTCGAAGGCGACATGAAATAGTCGATGCCCTGGTAGTAGCTGTTCACCGTCGCAACGGTCTCGGGATCGTAGGGAGCCTTGTTGTAGATCATCCACAGGTTGCGCCCCACGAGCGACAAGGTAATTTCGCAGATGTCGCCCAGCTTTTTCTTCGGGATCGTATAGCCGATCGAAGCCTCCTGCAGGCGCACGTTGGTGGCAGAATAGGTATAGTACTGCGGAACGGAGTTACCGCTGCCGATGGCCGTGTACCATTTGTTGGCATCCACCAGGTCGCCGCCGTTGATCATCACGCCGCCGGCATCGCGCGCTGCGGCCGAAACCTCGGAAACACCGTAGTAGTCGAGCATGGCCTGCGTACGCGAGAATACCACGCCGCCCAGGCGGGCCGAAACCATGAAGCCGAAGTTGAAGTTACGCCAGCGGAAGTCGTTGCGCCATGCCATGTTGGCGTCGGGAAGCACGCTGCCCAGCTTGATGTAGCTGTTGACGTCGGTGATCGACTCGGAAGCGATCTCGCCCTTCTCGTTGATATAGACGGCACCGTTGCTGTCGCGTTTGAGGTCGATGCGCGAATAGAAGTCGCCCAGCGTACCGCCCTCGCGGAGGATGAAGCGGGCATCGGCAAGACCTCCCATATCGAGCTGGTCGACCGAGAAATGTTCGCCGGTCTCGGGGTTGACCACATCGTCGGCCAGCGAAAGGATCTTGTTCTTGTTCGCCGACAGCGTGTAGTTCGAATCCCACGAGAATTTGCCCCACGTATTGCTGTAACCCAGCGCGACCTCGAAACCGCGGTTGCGGACGTTACCCGACTGAATGGTCAGTTTGGACGAACCCGAACCGGTCGAGATATTCGGCTCGAAGGTCTGATCCTGCGTCTTGGTGTTATAGTAGGTGAAGTCGAGGTTGAAGTGGCGCAGGAAGCGCATCGTCAGACCGACCTCGAACGACTTGGTGCGCTCGGGCTTGAGGTTGTAAATCGGGAATCGGGTCTGGGTGCTCCAGTTCAGGCCGCTCTCGTTCCAGCTGTAACGCGGGTTGGCGAGGTAACGCTCGAAAGCCACACCCACCGATGCGTACGACGCACGGAGTTTGACGTAGGAGAGGTTCTTCGGCATCTCGGGGATGAGCTGCGACAGCACGACCGAAGCGCCGACCGAGGGATAGAAAAACGAACTCTTCACCGAATGCTCGCCGGCCAGCTGCGAAGGCCAGTCGTTACGGCCGGTCAGCGTGAGGAAGTATGTGTTCTTGAAGCCGATCTCGACCGAGGCGAAAATCGACTGGGTCTGCTCGCGCCACCCTTCCTGCAGCCGCTTGGTCTTGGAGGTGTTGCTCAGGTTCTGCACATTGAACACGTTGGCCAGCAGGGGTTTTTCGTCGGTGATCTCACCGTCGGGGATCGGGCCGCGCACCTTCATGGCGTCGTAGCGCATGTCCGAGATCGAAGCACCGGCATTGGCCTGCAACGACCAGTCCTCGCCGAAGGTCTTGTTGATATTGACCAACACGTCGCCGTAGACCTGTTTGTCCTTGGTCTTGGTGATGCCGTAAAGGCCGTTTTTCGAACCTTCGGTCAACTGCGTGAAGGTCGAAGCATAGAATTTTTCCGTATAGTCGTTGCTGCTGTTGTCGACGCGGATACGGCCGGAGACATTGAGCCAGTCGAGCACATCGTACGAGAGTGCTGCGTTCAGCATGTAACGGTCTTTGTTGTTTTCGCGCAGGTTGCGGTAGTTGATCCAATAGGGGTTCTGCATCGTCATGCCGGCATCGCCTACGGGCCAGTACTGGGTATAGAGGCGGCGGGCGGGATCGTAACGCTCGTACATTTCGATATCGGCCCAGTCGTTGCCGCGCGGGTAGACGTAAGCGCCGACCAGCGGGTTGTTGTAGGTACCCTGGTTGGTCATGTTGCGGTCTTTCTGCATCACATAGCTGGCACCCACGTCGAGTTTCAGCTTGTCACCGAGGAACGAGGTGGTATTGCGGAACGTAAAATTGTAACGGTCGTAGCCGTTGTTGGGAATTACTCCGCGCGAGTTGACCGCCGCGGCCGAGAAATAGGTTTGGTTCTTCTCGGTACCCGTCGAGAGCGAGACGCTCTCGGTACCCGTTACGCCGGTTTGGAAATAGTCATCGCGCGGGCTGTACCCCATATAGTTGGAGCTGTTCAGGCGATTGCCCCAGCTGCGGACGATCGAACCTTCGCTCGAATTGAGATCGCCCGTACCGTAACGGTTCTGAAACTCGGGAAGGACGAACGGCGACATCACCTCGGTGTTGCTCGATACGGTCACCGAAGTGTAGCCCGCCTTGCCGCGCTTGGTCGTGACGACGATGGCACCGTTGGCGGCATCCGAACCGTAGAGTGCCGCAGCGGCCGCACCGTTCAGCACCGACATCGACTCGATGTCCTCGGGGTTGATGTCGGCGATGGACTCCGTCGCACCGCGCGAATCGAACTCCGTACCGCCACCACCACCGAAGTTGTACATCGGAATGCCGTCGATAACGTAAAGGGCGTTCGAAGACTGCGAAATGGACTTGTTGCCGCGCAGTACGACCTTCGAGGCACCGCCGACACCTGACGATGAGGCGTTGATCGTGACACCGGCCACTTTACCCGTCAACGAGTTGATGAAGTTGGCATCCTTGACGGTTGTGATGTCTTCGGCCTTGATCTGCTGAACATTGTAGGCTACGGCCTTTTCCGAACGCTTAATACCAAGAGCAGTGACCACGACCTGCTCGATCTCGGACGCAGCCTCTTCGAGCGTGATTTCGAAAGAAGTCCGGCTGCCCACGACAATAGACACAGGAGTATAACCAATAAAACTGATTTCCAGCTGTCTGTCTGCTGCGGGGGGGGGTACCTGAAGCGCAAACGCACCATCGGCGTCGGAGCTGACGCCAACCGTAGTCCCTTGAATGAGGACGCTGGCCCCAACGATCGGATTGCCGTTCGCATCCCTGATTTTTCCGGTCACGGAAACCGGATTCCCCGCATCGTTCTTTTTGGTCAGGATAATGTAGGATTCATCGATCCGGTAAGCGATTTCCGTGCCGGCGAACAGTTGTGCCAACACATCCTGGATCGTTTTTTGGACAGCGTTGATACTGACCTTGTTTTTGGTATCGACGCCTTTGTTGATAAACAAGTAACGGGTTTGATTTTCAATCTCTTTTATAACCTGCGAAATAGGGACGTTTTCCATCTTAATGGAAATTCGGGCATTCTGTGCAGATGCAGCGAATACGTTCCCAAGCAAAGAGATTGTGAGTACGAACCCAAACAGTCTTCGAAACTTGTTGAAGAATACTGTTTTATTCATATCTTTGCGAAGTTTTAGATAATAGGTTAATTAGTGTCTCAAAAAAGCTCGATTCAATCTATTATCCGGCCTGCGGATCTCTACCTCCGCAGGCTTTTTCATTGAACAAGCTATGAACGATGTTGGTTACGTTTTCATAGGCAATCATTTTAGGCGTTAAACAATCAGGCTTTCACATCAATAGATCGTCACTACGTTTGTTTCCGAATTTTTCTTGTAAGAAAAGTCCGCGGTATACTGCAAAATGTGAAGGGCTTTGTCAATGCCGTCGTTCACACGAATTTTACCACTGACGTTTCTGATGTTCGGAAGTTTCTCAAGGGAGATGTCGATCTTCACGTCGAATGCCCGCTCGAATTTCTCCATCAGTTCATCGAAAGGCAGACCCGAAATGTTGATAAGACCTTCCGTCCAGCACAATATTTCCGGATCGGTTATCGGTTCGATGAAAAGATGACCGTTCGAGAGATTAGCAATATCGTTAGGTTTCAGTATAATGTCTTTTTGCGTGGGATCGAGCCGGTTTGTAATTTGCACCCGACCTTGGAGCAATGCAGTCGAAAAGCGTTGGTGGCGCTCATCGGCCACAACGTTGAATTTCGTACCCAACACCCGAATATCGGATGCGAAAGTTTCTACAACGAACGGACACCTCTCGTCATGTTCGACATCGAATACCGCCTCGCCGGAAAGCTTTACTCTGCGGAGATTCTTTTTGAATACGGATGGATATTCGATCTTTGCTCCGGAATTGAGCTGAACGCTCGAACCGTCCGGAAGCGTGAACTTCAAGCGTTGGCCGTAAGGAACCTGCAACGTGTTGATTTGCTCGGCAAGCATATCGTAGGTGCGTTCCTTGCTGATATATCCCCCGACGAACAGCCCGATGGCGAGCATGGCGGCAGCTTGTACGGTAATACCTGTCTCTTATATACATCTGAC
>ERZ1027006.425-NODE-425-length-9475-cov-4.681316_pt1 | contig 9475 bp, 6 predicted proteins | sample MGYA00519449_ERZ1027006 | MGnify/ENA primary metagenome ERZ1027006 (study PRJEB26926, sample SAMN06164873) | human gut metagenome | biome: ENVO:00009003; feature: ENVO:2100002; material: ENVO:00002003 | host: Homo sapiens | place: USA | collected 2012 ... | reverse complement strand
GAGCCTTATCGTCGGCAGCGTCAGATGTGTATAAGAGACAGATGTAATACAATTGAAAAAGAAGCGATTGCGGATGAAGTCCCAATCATTAGAAAAGAGATGGGTAATTTGCTGAAGGTGCTGTTACAGCTTGTACAGCCTGAAAGGATTCTTGAAGTTGGAACAGCAGTAGGTTACTCATCTATTCTTATGAGTGAGAATATGCCGGAAAAATGCACAATTACTACAATAGAGAATTATGATAAGAGAATACCTGTGGCAAGAAATAATTTTAAAAGGGCAGGAAAAGAGAATGTTATAACACTTATAGAGGGAGATGCTCTGGAAGTGTTGAAGACTCTGGAAGGTCCATATGATTTCATATTCATGGATGCTGCCAAGGGACAGTATATTAATTATCTTCCTGATATTAAGAGAGTCCTTAGAAAAGGCGGACTTCTTATATCGGATAATATTCTGCAGGAGGGAGAACTAGTGGAATCCCGTTATGCAGTTACAAGAAGGAACAGAACAATTCATACAAGGATAAGAGAGTATGTGTATGAGCTTACTCATTCAAAGGATTTTGTGACATCAATTGTTCCTATTGGAGATGGAATTACACTTAGTGTAAAGCAGTAAAGGAGAATGATATGGCAGGACATATGTATAATGGCAGGGAGACAGAACTTCTTATACCTGCAAGCAGTCTTGAAGTTTTAAAGATAGCAGTAATATTCGGTGCTGATGCTGTATATATCGGTGGTGAAGCATTTGGATTAAGAGCTAAGGCTAAGAATTTTTCAATAGAAGATATGAAAGAGGGCGTTAAGTTTGCCCATGAAAGAAATGTCAAGGTATATGTTACAGCTAATATTCTGGCACATAACTATGACCTTGAGGGTGCAAGAGCTTACTTTGAGGAACTTAAGGAAGTAGGTCCTGACGCGCTTATTATATCGGACCCGGGAATGTTTACAATAGCAAAGGAAGTACTTCCGGATATTGATATACATATAAGCACACAGGCTAATAATACTAACTATATGACATATAATTTCTGGTGGAATCAGGGTGCTAAGAGAGTGGTTTCAGCAAGAGAATTATCTCTTGAAGAGATTAAGGAGATAAGAGAGCATATTCCTGATGAGATGGAGATTGAGACATTCATGCATGGAGCAATGTGTATATCTTATTCAGGCAGATGCCTGTTATCAAGCTTCCTTGCAGGAAGAGACGCTAACAGGGGAGCATGTACACATCCATGCCGCTGGAAATATGCTGTTGTTGAGGAGAACAGACCGGGACAGTACATGCCTGTATACGAGAATGAGAGAGGAACATATATATTTAACTCTAAGGATTTATGCATGATAGAGCATATTCCAGAGATGGTAAGTTCAGGTATTGACTCATTTAAGATTGAAGGACGTATGAAGACAGCACTGTATGTTGCAACTGTTGCGAGAACATACAGACTTGCTATTGATGATTTTATAGAAGACCCGGAGAAGTATAAGGCTAGAATTCCGTTCTATAAGAGCGAGATAAGCAAATGTACTTACAGACAGTACACAACAGGCTTCTTCTTTGGAAAGCCGGACGAGAATACACAGATATATGACAGTAACACATATATCAGGGAATACACATATCTTGGTATCGTAGGAGATGTTAACGAGCAGGGACTTTACCATATTGAGCAGCGTAACAAGTTCTCAGTTGGAGAGACAATTGAGGTTATGAAGCCGGACGGACAGAATATAGAAGTCACAGTTAAGCGTATTGTTGATGAGAATGGTAAGGATATGGAGAGCTGTCCACATCCTAAGCAGAACCTTTATATTGATTTGGGAATCCAGCTTGATAAGTATGATATCTTAAGACGTCAGGAAGAAGAAACAGAAGTTAACAGTTAAATTAAAGAGACAGTTGGATAGGCAATTAAAGGCACCTTTACACATATGATATATAAAAATGTGTAGGGGTGCCTTTTTGAAAACATTTGAAAAACCATTATCGGCACAGGAAGAGAAAGAATTGCTGATAAGATTATGCGAAGGCGATAGTGCGGCCAGAAATGCTCTTATAGAAAAGAACATGCGTCTTGTTGCACATATAGTCAAAAAATATACCTCTACTGAACGTGATTATATTAATGAAGACCTTATTTCAGTGGGAACAATAGGACTTATTAAGGCTGTTGATTCATTTGACATAGAAAGAAATGTGAGATTCTCAACATATGCTGCCAAATGTATAGACAACGAAATTCTTATGCTTTTCCGTCAGGATAAAAAGAAGGAACGGGAAGTGTCTCTTAATGAGCCTATAGGAAAGGACAAAGAGGGAAATGAGATAAGCCTTAAGGATATTATCGGAGAAGATTCGGAGAAGAAACAGCCTGATGCTGTGGAAGATTATATGTTTTATGAGCAGATTAAGTGTATATATGGTAATATAGAAAAGGTGCTTGCATCAAGAGAGATAGAGATATTAAAATACAGGTATGGACTTTTTGGTGCAAAGGAATGTACACAGAATGAACTTGCTGACAGGCTTGGAATAAGCAGAAGCTATGTGAGCAGAATAGAGAAAAAGGCACTTGGTAAATTAAGAGAAGTGCTTATTGAGCGGAAACTTATATGATAATATAGTCAGGAGGACATGAAATGCAGATTACAGATGCAAAGGTAATAGCAGGCAGATTATCTAAAGTAAGGGATACCATGAAATCAGAAGGCGTTGATATATATGTAGTCGTAACAGGTGATTACCATATATCGGAGTATGCAGGAGATTATTTTAAGGAAAGAGAATTCATTACAGGATTCACAGGCTCTGCCGGAACGGCTGTTATAACACAGGATGATGCAAGGCTTTTCACTGACGGAAGATATTTCGTGCAGGCTGAAAAGCAGATTGAAGGGACAGGCTTTTCACTGATGAAGGTCGGCGCTCCGGGTGTTATGAATGTGGCACAGTACTGTGAGAGTATAGTTAAAGATGGAATGTGCATGGGATTTGATGGAAGAACCATGCCGGCTGAAGAAGGAATTGAGTTGTCTGATATATGTAAAAAAGCAGGAGCAGGCTGTTTGTATGATTTTGATGCAATTGAGAATATATATGAGGACAGGGCAGAGTTTCCACACAGCAAAGCATTTTATCTTGATGAAGAGTACTCAGGAGAAAGCATAATAAGCAAGCTTTCAAGAATAAGAGAGTATATGGATAATAAAAATGCTGATATACATATTATGGCAACGCTTGACGACATATGCTGGACATTCAATATAAGGGGATGCGATGTTGAGTGCAACCCTGTTATTATGGCGTATTCAGTGATAACTAAGGATGAAGCATACATATATACTGATAAGGACAGATTTGATGATAAGACGCTGGCAAAATTCGGGGAGGCATGTGTAAAGGTGCTGCCATATGACAGCATATATGGAGACATTACCAGAATGAATGGAAAAGTGCTTATTGATAAGAGACGTGTGAATATGCGTATATATGAGCTTATACAGTCTGGAAGAGATGTGGAAGCGGTACTGTCTGACAATCCAGCAATGCTTTTTAAAGCAATAAAGAATGAGACAGAGATAAGGAATCTATACAGCGTACATGTTGACGATGGCGTGGCTGTAACAAAATTCATATTCTGGCTTAAGAAAAATGTTGCATCAGGTAATATAACAGAGGCAGATGCAGCGGCATATCTTGATAATTTAAGAAGCAATATAAAAGATTACATAGAACTAAGCTTTGACACAATCAGTGCGTATAATGCAAATGCAGCGATGATGCATTACCATGCAGATGAAACCAATGCGGCTGTCTTAAAGCCAGAAGGCATGCTGCTTGTGGATTCAGGCGGACAGTATATGCGTGGAACAACTGATATAACAAGAACAATAGCACTTGGATCCGTGACTGATGAGATGAAGATGTATTACACACTTACACTTAAAGGCATGTTGAGCCTGGCAAATGCAAAATTCTTAAAAGGCTGTAACGGTTTCAGTCTTGATATTCTTGCCAGAGCACCTCTGTGGAATGTCGGAATGGACTACCGCTGCGGAACAGGACATGGAATAGGATACCTTTTAAATGTGCATGAGAGTCCTAATGGATTTCGATGGAAGCACAATCCGGGCAAGAATGATCTTGCAGTTATTGAAGAGGGCATGGTTACATCTGATGAGCCGGGGGTATATATTGAGGGCAGGTTTGGTATAAGAATTGAAAATGAGATTGTGTGCCAGAAAGATTTCGACAATGAATATGGCACATTTTTAAAGTTTGACATGCTTACAGTTGTTCCGATAGACTTAGAACTTGTTGATGTAAATTATCTTGATGCTGTTGATATTGAGCGGCTCAATAAGTATCAGGAAAGAGTATATAAGACGCTTGAACCGTATTTTGAAGGTGAAGAAAAGGATATGTTAAGAGAGGCAACCAGACCAATAGGAGGTTGAGATGGAGTTAAAGGAATTTTCGCATAAGGGCGAAGCAATTGAAAAGGAGATTAAGAAGGAGTTCCAGTTCATGGGACGGACAATTAAGAAACGCCGCGTAGGACTGGTTATCGCTGCAGCCGGAGTTATAGCGGTAATAGCAGTTGCACTTTTTATCCGTTCACAGCAGTTTGATGTGTGGGATTATATAACTATAAGCTATGAGGGCGCTAACGGATATGCAAAACCAGTGTTTACTCTTAATAAGGACAGCCTGTATAAAGAACTTATGGGTAAAAGTACCGATTCGGATAAAGCATACAATGTTAAAATGCTGATTGCTTCTATAGATATATCAACAGAGGCAGAGGATGTATCTAATGGTGATAAGTACAAGGTACGTCTTGAGATTGATAAAAAGTATGAGGATGCTGCAGGTGTTAATATGGGAAGCGGCAATAAAAAGATAAAAGCTGCGGGAATCCAGAAAGGGACTGCAATTAAATTGTTTGATAAAGTTGATGTGTTGTTTGCAGGAATCAGTCCGGAAGCGTCAGTAAGCATAACTAATAACTGGGATGATGAATATCTCTCCGGGCTGACATTTACGGCAGATAAAGACAGCGGTATCAGTTTTGGAGAATCGGTAAAGGTTACATGTACGGCTTCCTATGAGGATATAGCAAGACATGGATTCCTTGCTGATAATGTGGAACAGTCATATAATGCGGACAGGCTTCCTGGCTTTACAACGGATGTATCACAGATTGATAAGAAAATAGTGGAACAGGTGAAAAAAGAGGTTCTGGAAACAATTGCTTCTGAAACATCTTCTAATACTTTCCATATGCTTTATAAAGCAACAAAGGATGCATCATTTCTTTATCATGTGAATAATGAAACATGTACAGACAGCAAGGTGACGGGTGTTTATTTCCTTTCAGGAAACGGAAAACAGACGGATGTTAATAATTATATATATGTATTTGCATCAGCAGTTATATCAGATTCAGAAGACAGCAGAACGGTATATTTTGCTTTTTCATACAGTAATACTTATATTAATGTGGATGGAACATTTGACATGAACCATGATAACGAGAATAAAAGATATGTATGCAGTGACAATTACGAAAAGCTGTATGAGGAATGTGTCGGAAGTAAAAGTAACAGTTATTCGATTAATGAGATAAAATAAAAATACTATTTTGTAAATATCTGTTTATGTGATATAATTTAGTAAAATTGGTCAAAGCAGGGGGAGTTGACCTGCGGAAAGAGGTTGAAGGGTGAATTATAGAAAGAAAATACGTTTGGGAGACGTACTTGTAAAAAAAGGCATAATTGATGAGAATCAGTTACAGACTGCACTTTCAAGACAGAGAGAGCAGGGCAAGATGCTTGGTGAAATGGTTATTGCACTTGGATATGCAACACAGAGGGATATTAATGAAGCACTTTGCGACAGTCTTGGAATAGATTTTGTTGATATGAGAGAAACAGATGTCAGCGAAGATGTACTTTCTATGCTTGATGAAAATATTATGAGAAAGTATACGCTTGTTCCTCTTGGCGATGCACCTGATAATCCGGGAGCAATAAGAGTTGCTATGGCTGATCCTACTAATATTCTTGCCATGGATGATATTAATATTGTTACAGGCAAGCAGGTAGTTCCTGTTCTTGCTAATGCGTCTGATATTAATGCTTTCTTTGATAAAGCATTTGGACAGAAGCAGGCACAGAGTATTGTTGACCTTTATAAGAAGGAACAGGGGGACGTATTCAAGGAAGAGACTAAGGAAGATAAGGCAAGAAGAGAAGAAATTGAGAATGCGCCTATTGTTCAGCTTATTAACAGTGTTATAGAGCAGGCGGTAAGACAGAGAGCTTCCGATATACATATAGAGCCAATGGAGAAGAGCATCCGTGTAAGGTACAGAATTGATGGTAATCTCCGTGAAATTATTGATTATGATAATACGCTTCTTGGTGCTATCACAACCCGTATTAAGATTATGTCAGGTATGGATATCTCTGAAAAGAGAAAGCCACAGGATGGCCGTATTACTCTTAATGTAGACGGAAGAGAGTATGATATCCGTGTATCTAATCTTCCTACTGTATATGGCGAGAAATGCGTTATGAGAATTGCGTCCAAAGAAGGGTTTAACATTGATAAATCCAAGCTTGGACTTACACCGGCTGACCTTAAGGTATTTGATGATATCTTAAAGAACCCACATGGAATTATCCTTGTAACAGGACCTACAGGATCTGGTAAGTCTACGACACTTTACACAGCTTTAAGTGAACTGAATACAGAAGATGTTAATATTATCACAGTTGAAGATCCTGTCGAGGCTAATATTGATGGTATCAATCAGGTACAGGTTAATAATAAGGCTAACCTTACATTTGCAACTGCCTTAAGATCAATCCTTAGACAGGATCCGGATATCATTATGATTGGTGAGATCCGAGATGGTGAAACAGCTGAGATTGCAGTAAGAGCTTCTATTACCGGACATCTGGTTGTTAGTACATTACATACTAACAGTACAGCAAGTTCTGTTGCACGTCTTGAAGATATGGGAATAGAATCTTACCTTATAGCTGATTCGCTTGTTGGTATTATTGCCCAGCGACTTGTAAGAAAGCTGTGTGACTGCAAGATGCCTAAAGAGGCAAGTGCAGCAGAGAAAGAAATGTTAGGCCTTAATCCGGATGAACCATTTACAGTATATGAACCATGTGGCTGTAAGCTTTGTAATGGAACGGGTTACTATGGACGACTTGGTATCTATGAGATAATGAAGATAACACCTTCTATTAAGAGACTTATTTCTAAACATGCTGATGCAGAGGATATTAAGAATCAGGCAATCAGTGAGGGAATGAATACCCTTAAGATGGCGGCAACCAATGCTGTTAAGGAAGGCATTACAACAATTGCTGAGATGGTTAAGGCTACTTATGAGGCAGAGGAAGATGATTCACAGCCTAATGCAAAGAATGCCAATGCCGGAGCAGTTAAGAAGCCGGCAGCACCAGCATCATCTTTGACATCCGGATTATCAGCCAGCAGCTCAGATGATAATGAAATTGTTGAAATAGAATTAGAGCAGATTGACTAATGGCTGCGTGATGGGGGTTATATTATGTTTACAGTAGAGCAGCTGCTTACGATAGCAAAAGAAAAAAAGGCAAGTGATGTACATGTTACAGTCGGACTGCCACCAAGAGTCAGAATTAATGGAGACCTTGTTGATCTTGAATATCCAAGGCTTACTCCGGCAGATTGTGAAAAGCTTATTCTTGATATTATGGATGAGAGACAGGAAAATATGTTTAAGGACAGAGGAGAACTGGATTTCTCATTCTCGATTCCGAATATAGGCAGATACAGAGTTAATGTGTTCAGGCAGAGAGGTTCTGTTGCATGTGCAATGAGAATTGTTGGAACAGAAATCCCTTCCCCTGAAAGTCTTGGTGTACCTAAGTCAGTTATTGACCTGTATTCCAAGAAGAGAGGGCTTGTGCTTGTAACAGGTCCTACGGGTTCAGGTAAGTCTACAACACTTGCTTCACTGATTGACAGGATTAATGATAACCGCAATGCACATGTAATAACACTGGAGGATCCTATAGAGTATCTTCACAGTCATAGAAAAGCCATGATTAACCAAAGGGAAATCGGGCTTGATACACATTCTTATGCTGATGCATTAAGAGCAGCACTCAGAGAAGATCCTGATGTTATTCTTGTTGGAGAAATGAGAGATCTTGAGACAATATCAACAGCCATAACTGCGGCTGAGACAGGACACCTTGTATTTTCAACACTTCATACAATTGGCGCAGCGGCAACTATTGACAGAATTATTGATGTATTTCCGCCACACCAGCAGCAGCAGATAAGAATCCAGCTTGCAGTTGTTCTTGAAGCTGTTATTTCACAGCAGCTTATACCGACGGCTGACAGAAGAGGACGAGTAGCTGCATTTGAAGTAATGCATGGAACCATTCCTATAAAGAATCTTATCCGTGAGGCTAAGACATATCAGATTACAAGTGTTTTACAGACAGGAAGAAAAGACGGAATGATATCTATGGATGATGCACTTCTTGATTTGTATAATAAGGGTGTGATTGATGCTGAGAATGCGGTAAGTTATGCTCAGGATGTTAATTATGTTACCAAGAGAGTTAATCAGTTCTTCTAATATGCGGATGTGATATGTGAGTAGGGGAGAGAAATGTTTGCAAAATTAAAAGAATGTAAAAGCATTAAAGAAATATATGAGGTTCTCGGAAGAGAGCCTTTTGAAAAGGTGGCAGCAGTGCTTCTTGTACTATGGAGTGCGCTGCCACTTCCATCTATAATAACACATGTAATGTGGGCCGGGAAAAATGTTGAAGGTTATGTGTACCGTTTTCATATGTTATCAAAATACCAGACCACGGTTATGTTTATGGGATTGCTGACAATCCAGTTTGTTCTTGTGTATGGCCTGGGACTGATATTGTGGGATAAAGGCCATGCCAGACAGAGGATTGTGGATTTCTTCAAGAAAGAACCCTGGAATATCTTTTTTATAGTGCTTCTTATATGGAGTGGAATCTGTACATTGTGTTCAAAGGATATACATACATCTTTTTTTGGAACGGAATACAGGTATGATGGGCTGCTTACATATTTTTATTATGCAGCAGTGTATATGTGTGCACATATTATAAAGGATGAAAGGCGCAGAAAGAAAATATTTGGCTCATATGCAATAGTATCTGTGATTATGGGAATATGCCTTTTGTTACAGGATTACGGAGTGATTGATGGTGTGTTCAGGTCACAGAGAGCGACAGTGTTTAATCAGTTTAACCATATGGGATACTACCTTAATATGTCAGTACTTGTAATGACCGGATTATATCTCATGGAAGAAAATATTAAGCTGAAATTATTGTATGCTGCCGGAATGACATTCCAGTTATTCTGCTGTCTCTTATACACATCTGACGCTGCC
>ERZ1027006.420-NODE-420-length-9501-cov-4.414779_pt1 | contig 9501 bp, 7 predicted proteins | sample MGYA00519449_ERZ1027006 | MGnify/ENA primary metagenome ERZ1027006 (study PRJEB26926, sample SAMN06164873) | human gut metagenome | biome: ENVO:00009003; feature: ENVO:2100002; material: ENVO:00002003 | host: Homo sapiens | place: USA | collected 2012 ... | reverse complement strand
TCAGATGTGTATAAGAGACAGGGCGTATACAGCATCGTGAACAACCCCGCCAACGTCAAGACCCAGTACCGGGAACTCTTCACGCAGGAGGCCGTCAACACGACCGAGGTGATCTGGGCACGCCAGATGAGCGTCGGCATGACCACGTTCCACGACCTGACGTGGCGTTACACGTCGGGCAGCTACGGACAGCGCTGGTCGCTCGACCAGGATTTCGTGAAGACCTACCTCAACTTGGACGGTTCGCGCCACACGGCGACCGGCGAGGAGTTCACGACCGAAGTCGAAAACCGCGACTACCGTCTCTCGCAGAGCATCATCACGCCGGGCTACACGAAGCTGGTGGGCGGCGTTTCGACCGCGACACCCCCCGATTTCACGGTGACGCTGACCGGCTACCAGGTCATCAAGTTCAACATCGACGACAAGGCATACGAGTCGGCATCGGTTTCCTACAACTCGCTGCCCATCATGCGTTACGCCGAGGTACTGCTCAACTACGCCGAGGCAAAGGCCGAGCTGGGCGAATTCAGCGACGACATCTGGAACAAGACCATCAAACCGCTGCGTGAGCGCGCAGGCGTCGACGGTAAGCGCCCGACGTCGGCAGACCCCTATCTGCAACAGTACTACGGGCTGAGCGACAGCGACCTGCTGGAGATCCGCCGCGAGCGCGCCATCGAGTTGCTGCTGGAAGGGTTCCGTTACAATGACCTGATGCGCTGGCATGCGGGCGAGCTGCTGAACAAGCAGTGGTACGGCATCTACATCCCGGCCATGGATACCTCCTACGACCTCAACGGCGACGGCATCAACGACGTCTGCGTGATTTCGGGCGAAGCCGGCAACGAACCCGGCGTAACGTACATCGTACTCGACGACAGCAAATATTCGCTGGAGAACGGCACGACCGGACGTCTGCTCTATACCGTGGGCCGCAACTTCGAGGAGAAGCGCTACCTGCGCCCCATCCCCAAGACGGCGCTGAACATCAACCCCGACCTGGGACAAAACTACTACTGGAGATAAACAAGGAGGAAACGCGCCCCGGGCGGGATTTTCCCGGGGCGCGCATCCCGATATAAACCTTAATTCAGCATACAATGAAACGATACATATTTATCATCGCCGCACTCACCGCCCTGATCTTTACCGGGTGCTCGAATGACGACGACCGCCCGGTAAAGACCCCCATAGATCCGCTGACCGACATCTACGGAGTGGTGACCGACAACCAGGGGAACAGACTGCAGGGAATCGTCGTAAGCGACGGATATACCTGCACAGCCACCGACGAGAACGGCGTCTACCAGCTTACGGCCGGGGAATTCTCCTATCAGGTGTACCTTTCGATCCCCGCGGCATACGAAGTCCCCATGTCCGAAGGGCTGCCCTGCTTCTGGCAGAAACTGACCGAAGGGCGCAAGCGCTACGACTTCACGCTGACCCCGCTGGCCGGAGGTGCCGAGAACGAGTTCAACCTCTTCTGCGTGGCCGACCCCCAGTGCCAGAACACGACCAACATCGCACGTTTCAACAACGAAACGGTACCCGACATCGCCGCGCAGGTCGCAGCCTCGACGCTGCCGTGTTACGGCATCACGTTGGGCGACATAGGCTGGAACACCGAGAATACGGACTACACGAACGACGTATTCCCGCTGATGAAAAAGGCCATGCAGATGGACAAGGTCGGGCTGCCGCTCTTCCAGCTGATGGGCAACCACGACAACAAGGTGATCGCCGTCAGCAAGAACGACTATACCGTGGCACACGACATCGCCGCACAGCGGAATTTCGAATACATCTTCGGCCCTGTAAACTATTCGTTCGACCGCGGCAACGTGCACATCGTCGCCATGGACAATATCATTTTCCCGAGCCACAAGGATTATTCGCTCGGATTCCGCGACGACCAGGTCGAGTGGCTCCGCCAGGATCTGAGTTATGTTTCGAAAGACAAAATGGTGATCTTCTGCGTACACATCCCCATGCGCGCCAGCAACAACCAGAACGTACAGGCGGTACTCGAACTGCTCAAGCCGTTCGCCGAGGTGCATATCATGTCGGGACACACGCACTATGCCGAGAACAACACCTACGACAGCCACTACGAACACGTGCACGGCGCAGCCTGCGGCGCATGGTGGCATTCGACGATCAATACCGACGGAACGCCCAACGGCTATGCGATCTACAAGGTCAAGGGCGCGACGATCGACAACTGGGTTTATAAGGCCACGGGCTTCGACCCCGATTTCCAGATACGCCTCTACCGCGGCAGCGACATCTTCATGGAAGGGTATACGCCTTCGTACCAGTTCTATTACAAGGGTGACGACCAGATCGTGGCCAACATCTGGAACGCCGACAAGGACTGGAAGATCGAAGTCTATGAAAACGGCACCAAGACCGGGGAAATGAAGCCCTACGAGAGCAATGCTACCAAACGCGACGCATGGGCATCAGGCTACCACTGCGGCGTACAGGGACGCGCCCCGAGCAACTACGACCGCACCAACACGAGCCACCTGTACTACTACACGCTCCAATCGTCCACAGCTTCGGTCGAAGTCCGCGCCACGGATAAATTCGGCCAGACTTACAGCCAGTCGAAATTCACTACGGGCCTTGCCGAGGATTTCCCGGTCGGCGAGTAGATTATTACGGAAAAATTCGTAACTTTGTGAATTGCGATTCAAAAGCAGAAACGAAATGAAACGACTGATCTCGATACTCGTCGCCCTGTCGGTCTGGGGCATTGCCTGCGCACAGCCCTCGGTACGCATTGCCCACGGGCCCTACCTGCAACAGGTCACCGACGACGGTTTCACCGTCGTGTGGACGACGACCATCAATGCCGCATCGTGGGTCGAAGTCGCTCCTGACGACGGATCGCATTTCTACGCCGCCGAGCGGCCGAAATATTACGATTCGCACATCGGCAAACGCCGCATAGGCCGCCTGCACCGCGTACGCGTGGAGGGGCTGGCTCCGGGGACGACCTACCGTTACCGCATCATGCAGCAGGGCGTGCTCTGCGACGAAGGCAACAAGCGGGTAGTCCTGGGCGAAGGTTACGGGAGCGACATCCTCAAACACAAGCCCTATACGGCCACTACGCTCGACGAAAAGAAGGATCAAACCGAATTCTGGGTTGTGAACGACATTCACGCCCAGGATTCGATCTTCCGGTTGCTGCTGGAAGGTGCCGAAAAGGCCAAACCCGATTTCGTCTGCTTCAACGGCGACATGCTCACTTCGATGGAGTCGGAGAAGCAGCTTTTCGAGGGGTATCTCAATTCGGCCGCCGAATTGCTGACGCCCGCGGGAATCCCGATCTTCGCCACGCGCGGCAACCACGAGAACCGCGGCTCTTTCTCCCCGAGTTTCCTCGACTACTTCCCGACCTCCACGGGCGAGGTATACTACACGTTCCGGCAGGGGCCGGCCTATTTCGTCGTGCTGGACTGCGGCGAGGACAAACCCGACAGCGACATCCGCTATTACGGGTTGTCGACCACCGACGCCTACCGCGAACAGGAAGCCCGCTGGCTGAAGGGCGTGGTCGAAAGCGAGGAATACCGCGCGGCACCCCTGCACATCGTCGTGCTGCACATGATCCCGGGCGGGAAAAGCAGCTGGCACGGCGAACAGGAACTCCGCAGGCTGCTCGTACCGATCCTCAACGAAGCTTCGGTCGACATCATGCTATGCGGGCACTACCACCGCTACCAGTGGATAGACGACGGGAGCCGGGGCACGAACTTCCCGATCCTCGTAAATTCGAACCGGGACAAGCTCGTGGTGAAGGCCGACCGCAGGGGAATCGACATCGACGTCGTGAACACGGGCGGCGAGGTCATCAAACGCCACCGGATCGACAAGTAACCGCCTGAAAGGAAACAGAACAGGGACAAAGGCGCTTCCGGGCGCCTTTGCTCTTGGAACAAACCGCAGAGAACCAATAAAACACACTATGAAAACATCCAGACTACTGACCGCCTTCGCCACCGCCGCCCTGCTGCTCGGATGCGCCCCGGGCGGGCAAAAGGCCGAAGGGCCCTACTACATCGACATCAAAGACCGCGCACAGCTGCACGAGTGGTTCCGCTATTCGCCCGAGCGGCCGGTCGTCATCAGCGGCCACCGCGGCGGCATGGTGACGGGATTCCCCGAAAACTGCATCGAGTCGTTCGAAAAGACGCTCACGATGATGCCCTCGTTCTTCGAGATCGACCCGCGCATGACCAAAGACAGCGTGATCGTGCTGATGCACGACGCCACGATCGACCGTACCACGACCGGCACGGGCAAGGTTTCGGACTACACCTACGCGGAGTTGCAGCAGTTCTTCCTCAAGGATCGCGAAGGTAACGTCACGACCTACAAGATCCCCACCCTCGAGGAGTGCATCGCCTGGAGCCAGGGCAAGACGATCCTCAACCTCGACATCAAGGACGTCCCGCTCGAAGTGATGTCGCAATTCATCAACCGCCTGGCACCGGCCAACGTGATGTATACCGTGCGCAACGCCAAACAGGCGCGCACGTATCTCGACCGCGACCCGCAGGCGATGTTCTCGTGCTGGTGCAAGAACATGAAGGAGTTCAACGAGTATGTCGGGGAGCGGATTCCCTGGTCGCAGGTGATGGCCTACGTCGGCACGATGATGCTGCCCGACCAGCAGGAGCTTTACGACAACCTGCACCGCAACGGAGTGATGTGCATGATCTCGCTCGCCCCGACGCACGACCGCAGGGCCACCGACGCGCAGAAAATACAGGGCTACGAGCTCGAAATCCCGACGGGTTGCGACGTCATCGAAACCGACTACCCCTACTTATTCCAGAACCTCGATCTCAACCGCAAGTAAACAAATGGCTGCATTCGAAAAATACCGCTCGGTCTACACGCACGACGAGCTGATGGAACGCCTGCGCCGCATCCGGCACGTGGCACTCGACATGGACGGCACGATCTACATGGGCATGTCGCTCTTTCCCTACACCAAGCCGTTCCTCGCGGGGCTCAAGGAGATGGGCATCGGCTATTCGTTCCTGACCAACAATCCGTCGAAGTCGATCGCCGACTACCTGCACAAGCTCGACGTGCTGGGCATACACGCCACACGCGAGGAAATGTACACCACCGCCCTTGCGACGATCGACTACATCCGCGAGCACTACCCTGCGGCCAAACGGCTTTTCCTGCTCGGCACGCCGAGCATGATCTCGGAATTCGAGGCCGCAGGTTTCGAATCGGCCGCAGATTCGGCGGACGACGTGCCGGACGTGGTGGTCGCGGCGTTCGACATGACGCTGCAGTATGACCGCCTGTGCCGCGCCGCATGGTGGGTGTCGCAGGGCGTGCCCTACATCGCTACCAACCCCGACCGGGTATGCCCCACCGACCAGCCGACGGTACTGGTCGACTGCGGTTCCATTTGCGCTTGCATCGAACATGCCACGGGACGGCGGCCCGACATCACGCTCGGCAAACCCGATCCCAACATGCTCTCGGGCATACTCTCGCGCCACGGCCTGCAACCCGACCAGATCGCGATGGTCGGCGACCGCATCTACACCGACGTGGCGATGGCGCACAATGCCAAGGCCATGGGCGTGCTGGTGCTCTCGGGCGAAACGACGCTCGACGTGGCGGACAAGGCCGACCCGCAGCCGCACATCACGGCCGACAGCATCGAAGTGCTGGGCGCGCTGATCCGCGAAGCGCACAGCAAATAACCGGACGCGGCATGCCGTCCGCCAGACCGGCAGCACCGCACCGCCGCACCGGCATATCAGCGCTGGGGCGCACAAATGCCTGTCGGAAACAGCACTCCGAATAGGCGGAGGTTATACTCCTATCAGAAAAACCGGGCTCCGAAAGAGCCCGGTTTTTTACGGTGTTCACCGGAAAAGCACTATCTTTGCAGAAGATAAGTTGCACCCGGGCATTTGGGAGCAAGCTCCCTTGCCGCCCGTTTGCACCATCATCGCGGCGATAGAGCCAGATAAACGAACGGTAAACCCTATGGAACACAATATCCTCATACCCCTGCTGCTGACGCTGGGCGCCGGACTGGCCACCGGCATCGGCAGCGCCATCGCTTTCTTTGCCCGCCGCACCAACAAGCGGCTGCTGTCGTTCTCGCTGGGCCTGTCGGGCGGCGTGATGATCTACGTATCGTTCGTCGAGCTGTTCCAGCAGGCGCACACCACCCTCTCAGACGAATGGGGCGCACAGACGGGGATCATCGTCACCGTCGCCAGCTTCTTCGCCGGGATACTGCTCATCGGCATCATCGACCGGCTCGTCCCCTCGTTCGAAAACCCCCACGAGGCACACATGGTCGAGGAGATGGACAAGCAGCCCCGCAACCCGAAACTCATGCGCATGGGCGTAATGACCGCACTGGCAATCGGCATACACAATTTTCCGGAAGGTATCGCCACGTTTACCTCGGCCGTGGACAACATGGCTCTGGGCGTTGCCATCGCCGCGGCGATCGCCATCCACAACATCCCCGAAGGCATTGCCGTCTCGATCCCGGTTTACTATGCCACGGGCGACCGCAAAAAAGCCTTCAAACTCTCGTTGTTGTCGGGGCTCGCGGAACCTGTCGGGGCGGTGCTGGCCTACCTGGTGCTAATGCCCTTCATGACGCCGACACTGATGGGCTGCATCCTCGCGGGCGTAGCGGGAATCATGGTATTCATTTCGATCGACGAACTGCTGCCAGCAGCCCGTGAATACGGCGAAGCGCACATCTCGATCTACGGCGTAGTGGCCGGCATGGCACTGATGGCCGTAAGTCTCATCATACTCGGATAAAACAATGGACATCCTGTTACTACTCGTCGGCCTGGGGCTGATCCTCGGCGGCGCAAATTTCCTGACGGACGGCTCTGCGGCGGTAGCCCAGCGTTTCCGCGTCCCGGAATTCATCATCGGCCTGACGATCGTCGCCGTCGGCACCTCGATGCCCGAACTGGTGGTCTCGGTACTCTCGGCCGCGGCGGGCAACAGCGACGTGGCGATCGGCAACGTCGTCGGCTCGAACATTTTCAACGTCTTCGTAATCCTGGGAATCTGCGCGCTGATCCGGCCGCTCGTGCTTACTAAGGAAAACATCCGGCGCGACATCCCGTTCGGCATGGCCGCGTCGCTCGTGCTGCTGGCGGTCACTTCCGACCGCCTGGTATGCGCCGGGGCAACGGACAGGATCGGCCGCCCGGACGGCATCGTCATGCTCGCGCTCTACATCGGGCTGATGTGGTACATGATCCGCACAACCAAACGCCAGCGCAGCATACCCGGTGCGACAACCGGAATGAATGTCCCCGTATCCGGAGCTGCCCTGAAAAACGGGGCGCAACACGCCGAAGGCACAAAGAAACCGATAGCCTTGTGGCTGGCGGGGGTAATGATCGCAGGAGGGCTCGCGGGACTGGTCTTCGGCGGCGAGATGTTTCTGAAAAGCGCTACGGCGATCGCCCGCACGCTCGGAATCAGCGAATCGGTCATCGCCATCACGCTCGTGGCGGGCGGCACGTCGCTGCCGGAACTGGCTTCGTCGGTGGTATCGCTGCTCAAAGGCAAAGCAGAAATGGCACTCGGCAACGTCATCGGATCGAACATCGCCAACATCCTGCTGATCCTGGGCATCAGCGCCACGATCCACCCCCTGACGATGGGCGGGATCACGCTGACGGACATCCTCGTGGTCGTGCTGAGTTCGCTGCTGCTGTTCATGGCAGCCTTCACGTTCCGCAGCAAAAAGCTCGACCGGTGGGAAGGCGCTATCTTCCTGGCGATTTACATCGCTTACATCTGGTATTTGGTCAGGTAACGGTCGATCAGCCGCGGCAGGGCATAGCCGCCAAGCGCGGCGGTTTCCACGGACGGGAAAGCAGGCATGGCGTCGCATTCGATGCGGTGGAAAACCGCATGCAAAAGCTGGTGCGAAAGCTGGTGCCCGGGCATCGTGACACTGCGCCGCAGGTGCCACCTGCCGTTGCCGAGCAATTCGCGGAACGCCGCCGTTGCAGCCAGCTCCGCGAAATCCGCAGCCTTGTCCGTTTCGATAAGCGGAAATTCATACAACCCCTGCCAGATATCGCCTCCGCCGCGACGGTGCAGCAGCGTCTGCCCGCCGCAGGTCACGTGCAGGTAGTTGAACCAACGGTCGCGCACCTTCGCACGCCCCTGTTTTACGGGACGCACGCCCACCGTCCCCGCAGCCAGGGCGAGGCACCGTCCAGCCAGGGGGCAATCCCCGCACCGGGGCTGCGCGGGGGTACATTGCAGGGCCCCGAAATCCATGATCGCCTGGTTGTAAAGTCCCGGGCGGGAAGTATCCAGCTGCAACTGCGCCAACTCGGCGAACGTCCTCTTCCCGGCCGTCGTATCTATCGGGATGCCGATATCGAAAAGCCGTGCCAGCACCCGGTATACATTCCCGTCGAGCACTGCGCACGGAGCGTCGTAAACGATCGAGCAGACGGCCGCCGCAGTATAGTCGCCCACGCCGCGCAGCGCGCGCACCTCCCCGTACGTGGCAGGGAACACCCCGCCGAACCGAGACATGACCTGCCTCGCGGCAGCATGGAGGTTGCGGGCACGGCTGTAATAGCCCAACCCCTGCCACAGTTTGAGCACCTCGTCCTCGGGCGCGGCTGCCAGTGCGGCGATGTCGGGGAACCGCTCCGTAAAGCGCAGGTAGTACTCCAATCCCTGCGCCACGCGCGTCTGTTGCAGGATAACCTCCGAAAGCCATATCCGGTAAGGGTCACGCGTGCGACGCCAGGGCAAGTCACGGCCTTCGCGGGCGAACCAGGATAGCAGTATGTCGGAAACAGGCTCCATCTTTTCTTGGCAAAGTTACTACAAAAAAGTGAAATGCGGAAAGATATAGTGATAGAATTGAGTTACAAGGGTTTTGGTTGAAGTGGCGATAATCCGTGAAGCCATTACAATCCCTGCCGAAGCCAAATCCTGACGCCGCTACGTTACTTGTTCGTAACCATGCCCGAAAATGCGACAAACGGGTACGAATAGCGAAACAAGGCTCTAAGGAATAGTGAGTTATCCATAACTCATGCGAAAAATCAGGTTACGGAAAAAGATTGCGCCGTTCCTCCCCGTTTTGCGTACCGACACCGGACTCTTCACCAACTAATTTTGAAACCAAAAAATTAAGGACGATGAAGAGTACATTTTCAGTAATCTACTACCTCAAGCGTCAGGTAGTGAAAAAGGACGGGACAGTTCCCGTCATGGGACGCATCACGGTGGACGGCAGCCAGACACAGTTCAGCTGCAAACTGACTGTCGATCCGAAACTGTGGGACACCAAAGGTGGACGTGTCACGGGCAGAAGCACGGCGGCACTCGAAACGAACCGTATGCTTGACAAGATGCGGGTACGCATCAACAGGCATTATCAGGAAATCATGGAGCGTGACAACTTCGTCACGGCGGAGAAGGTGAAGAACG
>ERZ1027006.401-NODE-401-length-9646-cov-5.439475_pt1 | contig 9646 bp, 5 predicted proteins | sample MGYA00519449_ERZ1027006 | MGnify/ENA primary metagenome ERZ1027006 (study PRJEB26926, sample SAMN06164873) | human gut metagenome | biome: ENVO:00009003; feature: ENVO:2100002; material: ENVO:00002003 | host: Homo sapiens | place: USA | collected 2012 ... | reverse complement strand
CTTATCGTCGGCAGCGTCAGATGTGTATAAGAGACAGATCGGCATCAACGGTGCCGTACTATATGCATTCAGCTACATAATATTTCTGATTCTCGGACTTACAATCGTAAAGCCTTTTTACATGAGTCAGATTGGAAATGCTGATGTCGAAATCATGGATATGGGTGTGAACTACCTGAGTACTGTTATGATTTTTTCATTTGGTATTTTTGCGGAAATCTATTTTGAGAGGGTGCTTACCTCGACAGGAAGAACTATTTTCAGCATGACCTCACAGCTTTGCGGTGCCATCACAAATATCATTCTGGATCCTATCATGATCTTTGGACTGCTTGGCTTCCCTAAGCTCGGTGCTACCGGTGCAGCCGTGGCAACCGTTGTGGGACAGTGCGTAGCCGCCGTTGTTGCCTTTGTCTGCAACCACAAATTCAATCATGAAATCAGCCTGAGCTTCAAGGGCTACAGCCCGGATTTCAAAATCATGGGAACCATTTATGCTATCGGTATTCCGTCAATCATCATGCAGTCTATAGGCTCTATAATGACATATGCCATGAACAGAATACTTATCGGCTTTTCATCGACTGCCGCTGCTGTTTTCGGTGTTTATTTCAAACTGCAGAGCTTCTTCTTTATGCCTGTATTCGGACTGAACAACGGAATCACACCTATCATCGCCTTCAACTACGGTGCACAGAACAGAAAGCGTATGGTTAAGACAATAAAGGTCAGCCTGATAACAGCATTCTGTCTGCTCTTCGTTGGCTTTGCCTGCTTTGAGTTCATACCACATGTGCTTCTTGGAATGTTCAGCGCCTCTAACGATATGCTCAAAATCGGTGTTCCGGCGCTCAGAATAATCGGAGTGCATTTCCTCATCGCATGGTTTTGTATTATCGTCGGCACAGTATTCCAGGCTTTGGGAAAGGCGGTCTTTTCCATGATCGTATCAATCATGCGTCAGCTTGTGGTTTTAATTCCGGCAGCATACATCCTTTCAAAGCTTGGTGGACTTCACGCTGTATGGTGGGCTTTCCCTATAGCAGAGGTGATATCCTTTACTGTTTCGACATTATTCTTAATCAGGATCAACAGAACTATCATCTCAAAGATTCCTGATGGAAGCGATGTGCTATAAAAAATTTTACTTGAGCTTTAAAATAATCAACAATAAAATCCGCTGCATTATATCATGTGCGTAATCATATGATATAGTGTAGCGGATTTATTATATTTATGTCATATTTTCACATATTTCTGATTTCTTTGCCAGCTTGGTGCAGCTTATGAACCGACTTTATCTTGCGTATTTTCTTACGTATTTTCTTCCTCTATTATACGTATTTTATGTTGCTGGTCACACTGTTCGGTGTGAACAGTAACGATTTTATATAAAAAGTGTAATCTGCAGATTCAAACCTCTTTTAAAAAATGCGATTTTGTGGTAAAATAGCAAAAAAGAAAATGCGATTTTGTGGTAAATCGTTGAAATAAAAAATGCGATTTTGTAGTAAAACATCAAAATAAAAAATGCGATTTTGTAATTTTATTAGGAGAATATCATGTTTAAGCGAAAAATATATGATAAATTATTGCAATGGAAAAAGGATTCCGATGGTAAAACAGCACTCTTAATCGAAGGAGCCCGTCGTATAGGCAAGTCAACCATCGTAGAGTCATTTGGACGAAATGAATACAAAAGTTATATAATCATTGATTTCTCAATCGTCTCAAAAAATATACGTGAACTGTTTGAGGATATTTCAGATCTGAATTATCTGTTTTTGCAGTTGCAGCTCCAATACAAAGTCGATCTCTATGAGAGAGAGTCTTTGATTATTTTCGACGAAGTACAATTATGCCCCCGCGCAAGACAGGCTATCAAATCACTTGTAAAAGATTACCGATATGATTATATAGAAACCGGTTCTCTGATTTCTATCAAAAAAAACGTACAGGATATACTTATTCCAAGCGAAGAAAGAAAGCTAAACATGTATCCTATGGATTATGAAGAATTTTTATGGGCTTTGAATGATGAAACAACTATCCCCCTAATCCATAAGCTATTCGATTCTCAAAAACCCTTCGGAGAAGAGATTAATCGTAAATTGATGCGTGATTTCCGTCTTTATATGCTTGTCGGGGGAATGCCGCAGGCAGTTGATGAATATATCAAAACCAATAACTTCCGTAAGGTTGATGACGTGAAGCGTGATATTCTGAATCTTTATGAAGATGATTTCAAAAAAATAGATGCTACTGGAAAAATATCTATGCTTTTTGATGCAATTCCTGCGCAGCTAAACAAAAATGCTTCACGATATCAGGTATCAAGCGTACTGACAAACAATCGCGCCGATAATACACTGGAACTGATTGCAGAGTTAAAAGACTCAAAAACTGTTTTGGTATCATACCATGCAAATGACCCAAGTGCCGGTATGTCAACCAACAAAGACTTAACCCGGTTTAAACTATTTTTATGCGATACCGGGCTGTTTACTACATTGATGTTTAAAGACAAAGATTTCACAGAAAACATAATTTATGAAAAATTGTTAAATGACAAGCTAGGAACTAATCTAGGCTATCTTTACGAAAATGTAGTTGCACAGCTTTTAACGTGTAATGGCAACGAATTATTTTACTATACTTTTTTTAATGAAAGTTCACGCCATAATTACGAAATAGATTTTCTTATTGCCAAAAAAAATAAGGTTTGCCCTATTGAAGTAAAATCCAGTGGCTATAAAACCCATAAGTCACTGGATGAATTTTCAATAAAATTTTCAAACCGTATTCTTCAAAAATATCTCGTATATACAAAGGATTTCTCAAAAGACAAAGACATACTCTGTCTGCCTGCTTACATGATTTCGTTTTTGTAAGAAGAATACTTTTTAATACACACACTTATATGGAGGATTAAGACATGAAATTTATATCGTGGAATGTAAATGGACTGCGCGCATGCGTCCAGAAAGGTTTCCTTGATTTTTTTAACAGTATAGATGCGGATTTCTTTTGTATACAGGAGTCCAAGCTACAGGCGGGACAGATTGACCTTGACCTGCCGAGCTATCACCAGTACTGGAATTACGCCGAGAAAAAAGGCTATTCCGGCACAGCCATTTTTGCCAAAAACAAGGCATTATCAGTGTCTTACGGCATAGGCATTGAGGAGCATGATAAGGAAGGACGTGTCATCACACTTGAATATGACAATTTCTATCTCGTAACCTGTTACACTCCAAACTCACAGAATGAGCTGAAAAGGCTGCCGTACCGTATGCAGTGGGAGGATGATTTCCGTGAATACCTTAAGACTCTCGATGCCAAAAAGCCTGTCGTACTGTGCGGTGATCTGAATGTCGCACACAATGAAATCGACCTGAAAAATCCAAAAACAAACCGCAAGAATGCAGGTTTTTCAGACGAGGAACGTGCTAAAATGACGGAGCTTTTAGGTTCCGGCTTTACCGATACCTTCAGATACTTTTATCCGGATGCCGAGGGTATATATTCCTGGTGGTCATACCGTTTTAAGGCTCGCGAGAAGAACGCAGGCTGGCGTATCGACTACTTTATCACATCAAAGCGCATCAATGATAAGCTTAAAAAGGCAGCAATCCATACCGATGTGCTCGGTTCAGACCACTGCCCTGTTGAGGTTGATATTGAATTTTAAATTTAAGGTTATGTATTTTTACAATCCCTTATGCAACACTTTCTTCTCAAGCTTATCCCCATCCAGGGTATACTCAACAGCATTATACGCACCGTTTCTGTATGCGAACGTCTCATTGTCATCCTGATAATGCAAGAAGCTGCCCTTGCCCGGATATGTCAGTATGCTGATCTTATCCTCTGTAATGTCCTCTGTAGAGCGGATTTCTCCGTCTGCAACAGGAATAATGGCCCCTGCTTTTATGAAGACAGGTACTTTATCAAGTGGTGCATCTGCTAAAATATATCTGCCGCCACTGTATTTTTCGCCTGTGTAGTAATCATACCAGTCGCCGTCAGGCAGATAAACCTCTCTTGCCTCCTTGCCCGGTGCGATCACAGGTGCAACCAGTACAAAGCTTCCGAGCATATATTCATCGGAAATATTTCTCACATGCTTATCTGCAGGATACTCGTATACGAGCGGGCGCACGATAGGTGCTCCTGTCTTTTCACACTCATGTGCCAGATCATAGATATATGGGATAAATCTGTATCTGAGCTTTACTGTCTTTCTGACTGCATCTATCGTAGTCTCGTCAAACTGCCAAGGCTCCTGTCTGCGTGTTCCCATCGCTGAATGATTTCTGAAAAACGGCACAAATACTGCTGCCTCATAAAATCTGACAAGAAGCTCCGGTGTAGTATCACTTCCGAAACCGCCTATATCGCTGCCGCACATGGCAAGTCCGCTGACTGACAGATTGCACACCTGCTCGAGCGAAAGTGCTATATGCGCCCAGATGCTGTGATTGTCTCCGGTCCAGCCACCGCAGTACTTCTGGCTTCCGGCATATGCAGCCCTGGTAAGTACAAACGGACGTTTTCCACCATCATTTTTCGCAAGTCCCTCATATGTAGCTTTTGCCATAAAATGTCCGTAAATATTGTGAACCTTTTCATGTGCTCCATACTCAAACTGCACATCATCCGGCAGTGGTCCGTTGAAGCTTGCAGGCTCATTCATATCATTCCATATGCCACTGATACCGTGCTCGAGAAGTATCTTTGTCTTGTCTCCCCACCAGCTTCTGACGCTTTGCTTTGTGAAGTCCGGAAATACCGATGTTCCCGGCCAGACAGCATTTTCATATACACTGCCATCTGTATCATGTGCAAATGCATCCATCTCCATGCCCTCTTTGTACATGAAATAGTCCTCATCCTTTTTCACACCCGGGTCAATGATGGATATGAGCTTTACACCCCTGTCAGCAAGCTTCTCTGAAAGGCCCTTTACATTCGGGAATTTCTTGTCATCAAAAGTGAATACCCTGTAGCCGTTCATGTAATCGATATCCATATGTATCACATCGCATGGGATATCAAGCTCGCGGAATTTGTCAGCTATATCAAGCACCTCATCCTGTGTGTAATAGCCCCAGCGGCTCTGATGGCTGCCGTATATCCATCTCTGATAAAGCGGTGTGGTGCCTGTCAGTGATGTATAAAGTCCTACCACCTCTGCCATATCATTTCCCGGCATAAAATAGTAGTCCAGCTCACCCTTCTCATGCTCGACGAAATAGTAATCTGTGTTTTCATAACCGAAATCAAAGGTTGTCTTGTAGGTATTATCCGCAAAAATTCCATAACAATATTCATCGCCCAACACGATAAAAAACGGTATGGATTTGTACAGCGATTTGAAGCTGTCCACATGTGGCGCAGGATCATCTGTGTTCCAGTTTACATATGAATATCCACGCTTGTTGAGGCATCCCGGCTTATCTCCCAGACCGTAAATAGCATCATCCTTTCCAAGCTTTTTGATGATGGTAACAGCGTCAGTTTTTTCTTCATCTTTTCCGACAGTATGTCCCTCAAGCTCTGCGATGGCAAGATCCTCGTACGGATTCTTCTCACTCTTTTTGCGTGCTTTTTCATAATCTGAAAGCACAAGCTTCCCTTTGTAATAAATATCAAGCTTCTCGTTATCCTTCACATATACAGTAATATCCCTTGCGCTGATGACTGCTTTAACTGCTGCATCGCTTACACCGGCTTCTGCTGCGGTCCCCTTGGCATCAGACGTATCCTTGCAGGTTATGTCCGGTGTGGCAGCCTTCGGAATAAAGCCCTCTTCTATTGCAACACTTTCGATGCCGGGTTTTTGTGCAACATGTACTATGTTGTTTTCAAATATGGTAACAAACAGACTGCCGTTCTCGTAGATCAGCTCTGCTGTGTTGTCCTGTATTTTACAGTTCTTATATGAATTTCCCATTGCATAATCCTCCCTTGAATTATATAGTTTTTCCTGATGTTTCTTATAAAAATACTTCCGTTTACTATAATAGTATCATCCATTTTTTATTTTTACAACAAAGAAAGTCACCGGCCACACCTAGTATGACCGGTGACTGCCTCAGGCTGTAAGTATCTCTGTCAATACACCATACAGCTCTGTATCAAGCTCCTTTGCCTTGAGCTCTGATAAAATCACTGTTGTTTTCTTTCCCGATGTAATAAGACCGTAGATTTCATCCTTTAGCACAAAGCCTATCTCTGCCTGATTCAGGAAATCAAAGCATCTTTTTTCGATTTGATTATCAAGCGCTACTGTGTCTTTCGATATTGCAACGCTTATTTTGCTTGCTGTCGATGCAGTTACAGTAACGATGAGCTTTCTGTTTTCTTTATCATATTCATTCTTTGCCCAGACCTCTTTACCGTCCACAGATACCTTTACCTTACCGGCTGCTGCCTCGGTTCTTCTTTCAAAGACAAGCTTATAGGTTCTGTTGTCAGGTATTAATGATGTATCTCCATCTGCCGGAGAAATGACAAACATATCTTTATCCGCAGAATATTTCATAGCTGTGGTCACACATCTGCCATCCACATATCCGCAGGATTCATTGTCATCCTCGTATAGCTCAAACTCACCATCAGCCTCCGGGAATACCCTGACACATAATACATCAGGATTTTTGATAACAGATCTTGCATCAAGCTCATCAGCATCTGCACACGCAAGTATGCCTCCAGCCTTCGCAAACACAGGTATGCTGCTCAAATCCCTGTAAACCTCCAGCATTCTTCCACCATCATAGCGCATGCCTGTATAGATATCATACCAGATGCCCTCTGGGAACCATACTTTGGTTTTTGCCACATTAAGTCCCTTAATACGTGGAGTTGTAACAGGTGCTACCATAAGCTGGCTGCCAAAGAAATACTGATTCTTTACCTCATAAGCCTCTGCATTTTCAGGATACTCATAATACATAGGCTCAATCAGCGGCATATTCTCGGCATAGCTGCGATAGTTCATAGTATACAGATACGGAATCATACAATGCCTCTGTCTGAGCGCTGCCTCCATCGCTTCCTCAGTCTCTTTTTTAAATCGCCACGGCTCCTTGCCGTTAAATTCGCTGCATGAGCTGTGCAGACGCATTATCGGAGAGAATATACCATATTGTGTCCATCTGGCTGTCAGCTCATCATCCTTGTAGCCAAGCATATGTCCGCCAATATCATGGCTCCACCATCCATATCCGATGTTTGTCGCTGTCGTTGTAAAATACGGTTGAAAATCAAGCGACTCCCATGTAATATGTGTATCTCCCGAAAATCCAATCGGATATCTATGGCTTCCCGGACCTGCATAGCGCGAAAATGTCATTGGACGCCTGCCGTCTCTTTTATTATCGAGATAATGAAAATGATTAAAAATCCATAGCGGATCCAATCCTTCAACCTTGCAGTTACTGCCCTGCTGCCAGTCAATCCACCAGAAATCCACACCTTCAGCCTCTCTCGGATGGTGAAGATACTTAAAATATGCATCCATAAACTTTGGGCTTGCCGGATCACATACAACCGGGTCCTCATTTTCATAGTCCACGCCCATTTCCTTTGCCATATCAACATACATTTCTTCACAGCCCTGCACACCATCCGCAGGGTGTACGTTCAGGGTAGTATGCATTCCTCTGTCATGGAGCTTTCCAAGAAAGCGCTTCGGATCCGGGAAAAGCTTTTTGTTCCAAGTATATCCTGTCCATCCGCTTCCGTATTTAGGGTCCACATCAACCTGATGCCAGTCCATATCTATTACAGCTACTGTGAATGGGATATTCTTTTCATCGAATTTGTCCATCAGCTCCATATAGCTTTCTTCTGAGTATTTATAATATCTGCTCCACCAGTTTCCCAGTGCATATCGCGGAAGCATCGGAGTCTTGCCGCAAAGCCTGTAAAAATCATTAAGCGCCTGTTTATAATCATGTCCATATCCAAAGAAATACAAGTCAGACACACCTTTTTTTCTTGGCTCAATCCATCCATCGTCAAGTAAAATCTGTGATTTACTGTCATCAAGAATTGAATATCCAAAGCGTGAAACGACACCGTGTCCAAGCTCAACCTCTCCGTTTACGTCATCAAGTGTACGCGCTGTACCCTGCAAATCATGCACCTTCTCGCCATAATGCCAGATGCTGTGATATGCGCTCAGGTTTCCCTTAATCTGTATACTCAGTCCGTGTGATGAGAACTCCTTCTCATTATATATCAGGTGCAGCATTGATGTATGAACCTCAATTCCATCAGCGTTACGCACCACATGATAGCCGGTCTTTGGAAAATCCCTGAACAATACTGTCTGTGTTGCCCTATCCTCGAATACGCCATCTTCACTGTATTCCAGACGGACAAGCGCCTCTGTCAGTAATGTAATCCTGTATTTTTCACCTATTATCATATTGTCCGATAATGCCACCGGACTTGTCTTTACTCTGTATATTTCCTGCATGAAATACTCCCTCTCATATAAATTACGCTATCCCTTGACAGCCGATGCCGCAATTCCTGCGATAAACTGCTTCTGGAAGAACAGATATATCAGTAAAACCGGTATGATAGATATTGCCGTTGCCGCAAAAAGTGCGCCATAATCTGTTGAATACTGTCCGTTAAACATCTTCAGGCCCACTGCCAATAGCTGCTTTTCCTTGGTATTAATTACAAGATAAGGCCACAGATAGTCTTCCCATGTCCACAGGAACTGAAAAATAGCTATACTTGAAATTCCGTTTTTTGCCATCGGAAATATAATCCTGTGAAAGATATAAAACTCATTAGCGCCATCCATTCTGGCAGCTTCAATAATCTCATCAGGGATGGTCTCAATGTGCTGCTTCATCATAAATATTCCAAATCCGCTGAACATAGCCGGAATAATAAGTGCCTTATAGCTGTCCATCCATCCGAATTTCTGAATCATAGTGTATTTTGGAATAATTGTTACACACCATGGAATCATCATAGTCGCCAATACAAAGCCAAATAGGATATTTCTGCCCTTAAACTTATATTTGCTTAATACAAAACCACAGATTGTACTGGTGTATACCACAAGCAGGGTTACAACAATCGTGATAAACAAACTGTTTCCAAAAAACCTCATGAAATTGAAATGCGAATTCATGCTGATGTAATTGTCTATTGTAAACTCTTGTGGAAGCAGATGTTGCTGCAACGCCATTATTTCCTTATTCTGCTTAAATGATGAGCATAGCATCCATATAAACGGATAAACTGTAACAATGCCCAATAATAGAAGGAATACATTTAAAACTATACTGCTTACTTTTTTTCTCATGATATTCTCCTCCTACTCTTCCTTGCCCGATACTTTGAAAGAAAGCACGGTAAGCACTGCGGTAATCACAAAAAGCACAAATGAAAGTGCTGATGCATATCCAAAGTTGTATTTGACAAAGGCCTCATCGTAAATAATGTAAGAAGCCAGATATGTTGATGTTCCCGGTCCACCCTCTGTCATGATGAGTATCTGAACATATGCCTGGATATACGAAATAATTGATGTAATGACTACAAAAAGTGTCATAGGCTTAAGCCTGTCTCTTATACACATCTCCGAGCCCACGAGACAGGCAGAAATCTC
>ERZ1027006.353-NODE-353-length-10321-cov-3.851257_pt1 | contig 10321 bp, 9 predicted proteins | sample MGYA00519449_ERZ1027006 | MGnify/ENA primary metagenome ERZ1027006 (study PRJEB26926, sample SAMN06164873) | human gut metagenome | biome: ENVO:00009003; feature: ENVO:2100002; material: ENVO:00002003 | host: Homo sapiens | place: USA | collected 2012 ... | reverse complement strand
CTCGGAGGGGCTTTTTATTCGCGGCGGGCTACTTTCCGAGGAGCTCCTCCACTTTCTTGTAGAGGTCTTCGCCGCGCAGGTTCTTGGCGACGATCACGCCCTGGGCGTCGATCAGGAAATTCGACGGGATGCCCTGTACCGCATAGTCTTTGGCAGCTTGGTTGTCAAACTGTTGCAGCTCGCTGACATGAATCCAGTCCATGCCGTTGTCCTTGACGGCGGCGAGCCACTTGTCGCGGTCGCGGTCGAACGAGACACCGTAGATTTCGAAGCCTTTTTTGTGGAACTTGTCGTAGGTCTGCTTCAGGTGGGGAACCTCACCCATGCAGGGGCCGCACCACGAAGCCCAGAAGTCCACGAGCGTGTACTTGTTGGCCGGGTTGTCGATCACCGACTTGAGCGATACGGGCTGCCCCTCGGCATTGTTCTGCACAATGTCGATGTAGGGCTGGCCGACGTCGGTCTTGAGCTTCTGTTCGGCCGAGGTTTTCAGCTCGGTCAGTTCCTTGGTCTGCTGCATCTCGGGCGAGAACTTGGCGATTTCGTCCAGGGTTTCCTGTCCCGAAAGTTCGTAGGCCCGGTTGGGCATCAGTACCACGCCGAAGAAATTGTCGCGGTTGTTGTCGATTGTCGTAAGAGTCAGTTGCTCGAACTCCTTTTCGATGGCCTCGCGGCGTTCGTCGGTCGTAGCCTGGTCGCGGTATTCCTTGATCAGGGTGCGGCTGGCTACCGAATAGGCGTCGCTGGCGTCGTTGGCCGGCGTTCCGGTGGTATGGCGGACTTGTGCGTCCTCGGCGTCGCTCTTGATCGAAATATTGCCCGGTTCGAGGATGAACTGCATGGCGAATGCCTGCGGCTGTCCCTCGCGCGAGTCGAGCAGGTAATGTACGGCCGGCGCCCCGGCGTTGCCCCGGAACTGGAACTTGCCGGCCTTGACGGCTGCCGAGTCGATCAGGCTGTCGCCCTGGTACAGGTAGACCGTTCCCTCGAGCCCGGCGATGTCGCCGTCGATGATGTATTTGGGCTGGTTGCTGCAACTGCACAGCACGGCTGCGGCTGTTGCGAATAGAAATAATTTTTTCATAATGCGAAGGTATTGGTTATTTTTTTGATGCTGCGAGTTGCTTCTCCAGCTCGTTTACGCGTTTTTCGAGTTCGGGCAGCCGTTTGAAGACCGTCGCCGAACGGTGGTACTGCATGCCGGGCAGCGCCGGGTAGCCGAAACGGATCTCACCGTCGGGCACGTCCTTGTCCAGGCCGCTCTTCGAGCCGATCTTCACGTTGTTGCCGATGTTGACATGGTCGGCAATACCCACCTGCCCCGCGAGGAAGCAGTTGCTGCCCACCTTCGAGGTGCCTGCGATGCCGGTCTGTGCCGACGAGACGGTGTTCTCGCCGACCTGCACGTTGTGGCCGATCTGGATCAGGTTGTCCAGTTTCACGCCCCGCCGGATGACCGTCGAATCGGTTTTGGCGCGGTCGATGCAGGTATTGGCGCCGATCTCCACGTCGTCTTCGATCACGACGTTGCCCAGCTGGGGTATCTTGTCGAACCCGCCTGCGGCATTGGGCATGAATCCGAATCCGTCGGCGCCGATCACGGCGCCCGCGTGCAGGATGCAGTTGCGGCCGATAAGGCAGCCTTCGTAGACCTTGACCCCCGGATAGAGGATGGTGCCTTCTCCCACACTTACGCCCGTTCCGAGGTATACCTGCGGATAGATCTGGCATCCGTTGCCGATCTTTACGTCGGCCTCGATTACCGCGAAGTCGCCTATGTAGCACCCTTCGCCCACCTGGGCTTCGGCGCAGACCGAGGCCAGCGGGCTTATGCCGCTGCGGCGGGGTTTTGCGGCATTGTACATTTCGAGGAGTTTCAGGACGCAGGCGCCTGCGTCGTCGACCTTGATGAGCGTCGCCGAAAGCGGCTGCGCGGGTTCGAACGTGCGGTTGACCAGCACGACCGACGCTCCGGTAGTGTAAATATAGGCTTCGTATTTGGGATTGGTAAGATAGCTGAGCGAGCCGGCCTTGCCTTCCTCGATCGAAGATACGGTGTGTACTTTCGCCTCTTTGTTGCCGACGATTTCACCGCCCAGGAATCCGGCGATCATTTCGGCTGTGAATTCCATCATAAAATAATTATAGGTATTTGTTAATATCTACTCCCACGGGCATGAACTCTTCCACCGAACGGCCGAACGAAAGCACTTCGCGTACCGTCGACGACGAAATGTCGGCCACGGGCGCCGGGGTGAACAGCATCACGGTCGTGATGTCGGGGTAGATCCGGTGGTTGGTGGCCTCCATCGTGCGTTCGTATTCGAAGTCGGTTGTGTTCCGCACGCCGCGGATAATGGCGCAGGCTCCCATCTCCTCGGCGAATTCGCCCGTGAGCCCCGTGTAAATCCGGGCTTCGACACGCGTATTCCCGGCATAGAGGTCGTCGATCAGCCGTTTGCGGTTGGCGACGGTCAGCAAACCCTGTTTCGAGGTGTTGTTGCCGATGCCGATGACTACGCGGTCGAAGAGGTTGAGGGCCTCGTCGACCAATGCCGCATGGCCGCGGGTGAACGGGTCGAACGACCCGGGGAAAATAGCAGACCTTTCCATATCGGACAAAGGTAATAATATTTGGGAATACCGGATTAAAAAATGCGAATTAATTTACCGTTCGAACTTTACATAGTCCGAATAAATGATCCGCGTATGCGGATTCGACGATACGATCTCCTGGCGCAGGGCCTTCGTGCCCCAGCGGATGAAGAGGAATCGCCGCGGGACGCGATGCACGACCTGCCGCAGGGTGTCGGTGCTCTGCACGCGGCAGGCGACCGAGTCGGTGCGGATACGCCCTTCGACCGTAACCCAGGCGTCGCGCCAGCGGAACAGTTTCAGGGTGTCGCGGATTCGGAGCGTGTCCCGGCGGAGCAGGACGACGGTGTCGCGGACGGGCGTGCGCAGGTCGACGCTCGTGGCGGTGACTGTTTTGGCGACGGCTTCCAGCCTCCGGAGCCTGATGCCGAGGCGGCGGATGGTGTCGGCATCCCCGGCGCGGAGGCGTTCGAATTCGGCGCAGCGCAGACGCAATGCCTGCACCGAGGCTGCCTCCTGTCCCAGCCGGGTGCGGTAGTGTTCGATGCCCGAGGCCAGGGCATTCTGGTTCTGTGTGAGGCGGCGGGTTTCGTGGCGGTAACGGGTATAGCCGTATGCCAGCAGCGCCGTTATGAGGACGGCGTAAAGGAAAAGGTATTTTTTCATGGTTTCCGGGTTTTGCGGCGAAGATAGCGCGTGCCCTCCCGGGTGGGTTTCTACATATTCGGAAACAGCCCGCGGAGCGCCCCGGCGATGCGTTCGGCGAAGATGGCCATGTAGGGCTGCCCGTCGCAGCGGGAAAGGGCGGTGACGCCCCGGTGGTCGATGAAGAAAAGTTCGTCCATGCGCGGCAGGTCGTCGCGCCCGACGGGCGCTTCGGCCAGTTCCAGCCCGGCGGCGCGGATGCTCCTGACTGCAAGGCTGCGCCCGATGCTCGCTTCGCCCGGCGGGGCGTAGACCCGCCTGCCCCGGATGGCGAACAGCGCCGCTTCGTCGGCCGCCATGAGAGTCCCGTTGCGGTCGCAGCGTACGGCGACGCTCGCACCCTGCAACCCGGCATATTGCCGTGCCAGCTCTACGGCAGCCTCGCGTGCCGAGGTGGGGGCGTCGAACAGCGGCGGTTCGTATTGCAGCGTCACGGCTTCGGGCATCAGGCTGCGCAGGTCGTAGCCGCGGTAGAGCGAAACGCCTTCGAATTCCAGCCGCAGGGAGCCCGATGCCGGCAGGACGAGCCGCACGAATTTCGAACGGTCGCTGCCGGGGGCTTCCCGTCCGGCCACCGCCGCGATGGCCGTCCCGACCTCCCGGGCGTCCTGTGGCCCCGGGCACCCGAAGAGCGTGCGCGACCAGCGATCGAGTACGGCCAGGTGTTCCCGCAGGCAGAGGCACTCCCCGTCGAGGACATGTACGGTCTGGTATAGGTAGGCTTCCCGCATCAGAGCATGAAGATTTTGAGCAGCAGTTCGCGCAGCAGTTCGCCGTCCGATGCACCTCCGGCGTTCATGCCCTTGCTCTTGGCGTCGTATTCGCGCAGCAGGCCGAGGATGTTGAATACCTTGCGGTTGTCCCAGTTGGCGGCGTTCTGCTTGATCTCGCCGATGACATAGACGTTGCTCTTCTTGAGGATGCGCATCAGCTCCGTGTCGGGCGGGAATGCGGTTCCCTTGTGCCGCGAGAGCCAGCGGAGGTAGTTCACGACGAAGAGCTCCTTGAACTGCCCGAAAAGCGCCAGTACGGTGACCAGCAGCGGGTTGTCCTTGGGGTTGCGGGCGAAATGCTCGGCGATCATCAGCGCCCGCGCCATGTCCCGGGTCGCCACGGCCTTGCACAGCTCGAAGTTGTTGTAGTCCTTCGAGATGCCGATGTTGGCCTCGATGTCGGCGTCGGTGATGCGCTTCGTGCCTTCGGGCAGCGAGACGACCAGTTTGCCCAGCTCGTTCGAGATTTTCGAAATGTCGGTGCCCAGGTGGTCGGTCAGCATCGACAGCGCCTTCGTGTCGATGGCCAACCCTTTCCCGGCGATGAATCGCTGGAGCCACGAGGCGATCTCGTAGTCGCGCGGACGCACCGACTCGAGCACCGCGCCGTTGGCGGCGCAACCCTTGTAGAAGGCCGAACGCCTGTCGGCGTTTTTCTCCTTGTGGCAGATTACGAGGATCGTCGTCGGCGACGGCTTCTGGGTGTAGAGCGAGAGCTTGTCCAGCCCGCGCAACTGCTGTGCCTCCTTGAGGATGACGACCTGGTAGGATCCCATCATCGGCATCTGGCGGCAGAGGTTGATGATCTGCCCCGCCTCGGAGTCCTTGCCGTAGACGGTGAGCTGGTTGAAAGCCCGTTCGGCTTCGCCCAGCACGGTCGTGGCTATCTGCTCGGCGATGGCGTCGATGAAGTAGCTCTCTTCGCCCATGAGCAGGTAGATGGGGACGAACCGCCGTGCGGCGATCTGGCCGGCGAGTTGTTCGTATGCGGCGACGGAATCCTTGAATTTCAGTACGCTTTTAGCCATGTCAGACGATTTCTTTGGTGATACGCAGCACGTTCTCCGTGTCGGGCGTCAGGCGGTAGCGGTCGTCGATGCGGCGGCCGACGAGCCATACGATCTCGCCGCCCGACAGCAGTACGAACTGCCGCTGTTTTTCGGCCATCGAGACCTTGGCGTCGATCAAAAAATCGCTCACTTTCTTGCGCCCCGTCATGCCGAACGGCACGAAGGAGTCGCCTTCGCGCCAGCGGCGCAGCGTGAGCGGGAATTGCAAGCGGTCGGCATCGACCTGGGCGATATGCTCCGGTACGCCGAAATTCTTGATCGTGTCGATGTCCGTATACTCGAAGTAGAGCACCGAATTGCCGCAGTAGCTCCGCTGTGCACCCCTTTCCACCTGCGTCATGCAGGCGTCGTCGGGGGTGATCGGCGCCACGACGATGGTGCCGCGGTCGACGTAGGCCACCCGTTCGCGCGAATAAAAGCGTCGCCCCGTCATGTCGTGCCGGAGCGAATGGCAGAGCGAGTCGACGACGTCGCCCTTGAACCCGTAGGCCGAACTCAGCAACTCGTAAATCACGAACTCCTGCGGGAATGCCGGGTCGATGCGGTCGAGGTGGATCGTGTCGAACCCGTCCGCCGAAGTCACCGCCTCGCCGCGGATACGTTCGATGCCGTGGTTGATGAATAGCTGGGCATCGGTCAGGCGTGCCAGGTTGCGGCTCATGAGGCTCGTGAACTTGGGGTTGATCTCCCGGATGCGGGGGATCAGTCCGAGCCGGATCTTGTTGCGCAGGTATTTGGTCGAGCGGTTCGACGAATCCTCGCGGAACGGGATGCGGTTGGCTACGGCATATTCGAGGATCTCCTTGCGCGAAGCGAACATCAGCGGACGGATGATCCTGCCCACCTGCGTCGAGATGCCCGTCAGCCCGCGCAGCCCCGTGCCGCGCAGCAGGTTGATGAAGAACGTCTCGATCGAGTCGTCGGCATGGTGGGCGATCGCCACGGCCGTGTAGCCCTGCCCGCGGCTCAGGGTGTCGAACCACGCATAGCGCAGGCGTCGTGCCGCCATTTCCATCGACTCGCCCGTGCGCTCCATTTCGGCCGTGGTTTCGAACCGCTTGTTGTAAAACTCCACGCCGTACTTCTTCGCTTCCTCTTCCACCAGCACCTCGTCCTCTTCGCTCTCGGCGCCCCGCAGCTGGAAATTGCAGTGCGCCACGCCCACCGAATAGCCGCTGCGGGTGAAAAGCGACAGCATGACCATCGAATCCACGCCCCCCGAAACGGTCAGCAGGATGCGGTCGTCGTGCGTCGCCAGGTCATTCTCGGCGACATACCTCTGGAAAGCCTCTAAAAGTGCCATATTACAATATGTTGACTTCGGTGTCTATCTCTATGCCGAACTTTTCGTGTACGCGGGCCTGTACCATGCGGGCGAAATCGAGTATCTCGCCGCCCGTGGCGCCTCCCAGGTTCACCAATACCAGTGCCTGCCGTTCATGGATGCCTACCCGTCCGCTTCGGCAGCCTTTCAGCCCCGCCTTGTCGATGAGCCACCCGGCGGCGAGTTTGGCCTTGCCCGAAAGGGCGGCGGGGTAGAGCGGCATGTCGGGCCAGCGGGCCCGCAGTTGCTGCGCCACGGATTCATCGACGACCGGGTTTTTGAAGAAGCTCCCTGCATTGCCCGTCACCTTCGGGTCGGGTAGTTTGGCGCGGCGGATGGCGCAGATTGCCTCGCGGATGTTGCGCAGCGTCGTGCCGCCGCGGGATTCGACTTCGCGCTCCACGTCGCCGTACCCCAGCCGGGGTTGCGGCGTACGCGAAAGGCGGATGTCCACCGCCGTGATGACGACACGTCCCCGCAGGTCGTGCTTGAAGATGCTTTCGCGGTAACCGAAACAGCAGTGCGCGGCGTCGAGCGTCATGCATTTGCAGTTTTCCACGCAGAACATGTGTACCTGCTCGATCGCGTCCTTCGCCTCGCAGCCGTAGGCGCCGATGTTCTGCACGGGCGCCGCCCCGGCCTTGCCCGGGATTAGCGAGAGGTTTTCGAGCCCCCACAATCCGCGCTGTACGGCCCACTCCACCAGGTCGTCCCATTCGACCCCGGCGTCGGCGCGCACGTGTACCGTGCCCCCCTCTTCGCCGAGCAGGGCGATCCGCTGCGAGACGGGGGTCAGCAGCAGCCCGTCGTAGTCCTGTGTGAAAAGTATGTTGTTGCCGCCGCTCAGGACGCTCCAGCGGTCGGGGATTCCGCCGCCGAAAATCGCGTGCAGATCCTCCTCGGTCTCGAATTCGACGAGCCGGGCGGCGTGCTGCTCGACGCCGAAACTGTTGCGTCCGCGCAGGCTGGTTTGGTGAAATTCTCGGATCATGATGTGCAAAGTTAGAAATTATTTCGTTATCTTTGAAGATAATTCCGATCCGACGAAAAACTAAAGACGATAGAACCATGTTTACCGAAAAAGATTTACAGCAGATCGAAAAACACGGGCTGACTCCCGACGCGGTCGAGCGCCAGCTGGAGAATTTCCGCCGCGGGTTCCCCTTCCTGAAGGTTGTGCGCGCCGCATCGCCCGGCGACGGGGTGATGGTCGTGGGCGACGCGGAGGCTGCCGCCGCCGTGGCGCGTTATGAACGGGAGGCCGACCGCCTGGGCATCGTGAAATTCGTGCCAGCCTCGGGTGCCGCGACCCGTATGTTCAAGGAGTTGTTCGAGTTCGTCAACGAGGGTAAGCGCGGCAAGGGCATCGACACGTTGCTGGACAATATCGGGCGCTTCGCCTTCTGGCCGGAACTCAAGGCCGTGCTGCCGCCCGATGCCGACGACAAGGCAACCGTGCGTGCCATCGTAAAGGACGGGCTCGGCTACGGGCAGAAGCCCAAGGGGCTGGTGACCTTCCATGCCTATCCCGAAGGGGCGCGCAAGGCGGTCGAGGAGCACCTGGTGGAGGGCGCGGTCTATGCCGCGGCCAGAGGCGTGGCCCGGATCCATTTCACCGTGTCGCCCGAGCACATCGCGGGCTTCGAAACCCTCCTGGCGGAAAAGGTACCCGTGTACGAACAGCGTTTCGGCATCCGTTACGACATCTCGTTCTCGGTGCAGAAACCTTCGACCGATACGATTGCCGTCAATCCCGACAACACCCCTTTTCGGCAGGAGGACGGCACGCTGCTGTTCCGTCCGGCGGGGCACGGCGCGTTAGTCGAGAACCTGAACGAAATCGACGCCGACCTGGTGTTCATCAAGAACATCGACAACGTGACGACCGATGCGCAGCGCGGCGATACGATCCGCTATAAAAAGGTATTGGCCGGCATCCTGCTGGATTTGCAGGATCGGGCTTTCGAGTACCTCAAAGCGCTCGAGGTGGGCGGTGCCGAGCTGGAGCCGATCGTGGAGTTCATCGAACAGCGTTTGTGCGTCAAACTGCCCGCCGACTACGATTCTGCCCTGTTGCGCGCCGTGCTCGACCGTCCGATCCGTGTCTGCGGCATGGTTCGCAATGAAGGCGAGCCGGGAGGCGGCCCGTTCTGGGCTTCGAACGCCGATGGCACGCAGTCGCTCCAGATCGCCGAGTCGAGCCAGATCGCACCCGCCGACCAGCCGCTGATGAAGGCCGCGACGCATTTCAATCCCGTAGACCTTGTGTGCGGCGTCCGGGATTCCAAGGGGCGCAAGTTCGACCTGCGGCGTTATACCGACCCTGCGACAGGCTTTATCTCGTCCAAGTCGAGCGGTGGCCGCGAATTGCGTGCGCAGGAGTTGCCCGGTTTGTGGAACGGCACGATGTCGCGGTGGAACACCATCTTCGTGGATGTGCCCATCACGACCTTCTCGCCCGTGAAAGTCGTGCAGGATTTGCTGCGTCCCCAGCACCAGTGACCCCTGTGCGAACCCGATAAGGCGGATGCCGCGTGAGCGGCGTCCGTTTTTTGTGGGGCTGCCGCCTTCCCGCGGGGCCGTCCGTTTTTTTACGGCGCCGGTGGGTTTTTACCGGACAGCCTGCGGCGTGCGGCGGGTTTCCCGGCCGTAAGACACTTCATTTCGCTTCGAAACTTCTTCTTTTTGTTCTTGAATTTTGTCAAAAAAGGACAAATTATTGCAGTGTGCCTCAGTTTTCTGATAATCTTTTATATATTTGTGTGCATATTTTGAAAAACGATAATCAAAACTAAATAACACTATGGAAAACAAACTTCAGGAGCTGACCAAAAAGCTCTACGACGAGGGGCTGGAGAAAGGCCGTGCCGAAGCCGACCGTCTGGTCGGGGAGGCTAAGAACGAGGCGGCGAAGATCGTCGCCGAAGCCCGCGCCCAGGCCGAGGAGATCGTCAAGAAGGCCCGTGACAAGGCCGAAGATGTCGAGAAGAACACGATGACCGAGATCGCACTCGCGGGCAAGCAGGCCGCTGCGAAGATCAAGTCGGAGATCGCTTCGATGATCGTGGCCAAGGCCACTGCGGCCGGGGTGAAGGAGGCTGCGCTCGATCCCGCATTCATCAAGGAGATGCTGCTGGCCGTGGCCGGGAACTGGAACGGTGCCGATGCGGGCAAGGTGGAACTGAAAGCCCTGCTGCCCGAGGCCGAGCGCACCAAGCTCGACGCGGCATTCGGCAAGAGCGCCCGGGAACTGCTCGCCGCCGGTATCGAAGTGGGCTATTCGAAGGAGGTGAAGAGCGGGTTCAAGGTAGGTGCCAAGGACGGCGGTTACTACATCTCGTTCTCCGATGCCGATTTCGACGCCTTGCTGGGCGAATACCTGCGCGAGAAAGTATCGGACATGCTTTTTAAGGCGTGACGCTATGTTCACGACGAATTATTATTGTCTGGTAGCCGGGCTGAAGGAGTATTCGCTCGATGCCGACACCAAGGGTTTCGATGCCAAGGCCATCGTCGGGGAGATCCTCGAAGGGGTGGACGGGGCCGATGCCGACGCGGTGCGGCTGTTGTACGGCTATTACGACTGTGAGAATATCGCTTCGCTGCGTGCGGGGCGCTCGGCGCACAATCCGCTGGGTAACTTCACACGCGAGGAGCTGGAAGAGGAGGTGAAGACTCCCCGGCGCCTGCCGGCGCCCGTAGCCCGCGTGCTGCGCGCCTTTGCCGACCCCGAAGGCGAGGATGCCGAGGAGGTCGATACGGCCGGGCGCTTCGAGAGTGCGCTCTTCGGAGCCTACTACGAGGCTTGCAGCCGTTCCCGGAGCCGTTTCCTGCGCGCATGGTCGGAGTTCGAC
>ERZ1027006.302-NODE-302-length-11145-cov-3.985302_pt1 | contig 11145 bp, 10 predicted proteins | sample MGYA00519449_ERZ1027006 | MGnify/ENA primary metagenome ERZ1027006 (study PRJEB26926, sample SAMN06164873) | human gut metagenome | biome: ENVO:00009003; feature: ENVO:2100002; material: ENVO:00002003 | host: Homo sapiens | place: USA | collected 2012 ... | reverse complement strand
GTCGGCAGCGTCAGATGTGTATAAGAGACAGGGGCTGCCCGCAGGCAAAGACCTGAACATGGCCGGCGGCGGCGTTATTTTCTACGGTACGAAGGATACGCTGATCTGCGGCTGCTACGGCGTGAACCCCTACCTGGTTTCGGGTCGCGTGCCCAACGCACCGAAGGTACTGCGCGAGATCAAGGAGTCGCACCAGATGGACTGGGTACGTGCCTGCAAGGAGGATGCCGACGACCGTGTGCCGAGCGCATCGGACTTCAGCGAAGCCGGCCCGTTCAATGAAATGGTGGTTATGGGTGTGCTTGCAGTCCGCCTGCAGAACCTGAACCGCGAGTTGCTCTGGGACGGCCCGAACATGCGTTTCACGAACATCCCCGATGACGCCACGATCAGTGCCGTCATCAAGGACGGGTTCCACATCAAGGACGGTCACCCGACCTTCGACAAGACCTGGACGGATCCGGTCAACGCACAGCAATTCGCACAGGAGCTCATCAAGCACACCTACCGCGACGGTTGGAAACTGCCCGACATGCCGCGTTAATCTACGGACAAGATTATCAATTCAAATTAAAACAACGGAAAGAATATGAAAAAAGTCATTTTATTCTCGACATGCATCGCAGCAGCCGCAACGATGGCGGCATGCGGCGGCCCGGGTGCCAAAGGCAAAGCGGCAGCCGACACGGCAGCGGCAGAAACCAAGGCCGTACCCGAATACACGGTCATCAACAATGCGACAATAGACCTCTCCGGCTTCCCGCAGGACAAGGACGGCTACTACGTGATCTTCGACGGCAAGACGTTCAACGGCTGGCGCGGCTACGGCAAAGACCACGTGCCCTCGAAATGGACGATCGACAACGGCGCGATCAAATTCAACGGTTCGGGCGGCGGTGAAGCCCAGGACGGCGACGGCGGCGACCTGATCTTCACGCACAAGTTCAAGAACTTCGAGCTCGAAGTGGAGTGGAAAGTTGCCAAAGGCAGCAACTCGGGTATCTTCTACCTCGGCCAGGAGGTAGCCACGACCAAGGACGGCAAACAGCGGATGGAGCCCATCTACATCTCCTGCCCCGAGTACCAGGTACTCGACAACGAGAACCATCCCGATGCCAAACTGGGCGTCGACGGCAACCGCAAGTCGGCTTCGCTTTACGACATGATCCCGGCCGTTCCCCAGAACGCCAAGCCCTATGGCGAGTGGAACAAGGCGAAGATCATGGTTTACAAAGGCACCGTGGTACACGGCCAGAACGACCAGAACGTGCTCGAGTACCACCTCTGGACTCCCCAGTGGACGGAGATGCTCGAAAAGAGCAAGTTCAGCCCCGAGAAGTGGCCCCTGGCATTCGAACTGCTGAACAACTGCGGCGGTGCACAGCGCGAAGGTTACATCGGCTTCCAGGATCACGGCGACGATGTATGGTTCCGCAACATCCGCATCAAGGTGCTCGACTAATTCCGTTAACAACGGTAACGTATGAAACGTAAACTGTTTACAGCGGTTTGCATCCTGCTCGCTTCGGCAATTGCTCCCTACGGGGCATTTGCCAAAGCGAAGAAGGACGCAAAGAAGGATATCGGTATCCAGCTCTACTCGGTCAGGGATCTGATCGGGAGTTTCGGAAGAAACCAGCACGACTACAAACCCGTCCTGAAGGCACTCGCCGACATGGGTTACACCAGCATCGAGGCCGCCAGTTACAACGACGGTAAATTCTACGGCAACACCCCCGAGGAGTTCAGGCGCGACGTGGAGGCCGTAGGCATGAAGGTGCTCTCTTCGCACTGCGGCAAAGGCCTCTCCGACGAGGAACTGGCTTCGGGTGACTTCTCCGAGTCGATGAAATGGTGGGATCAGTGCATCGCAGCCCACAAGGCCGCAGGCATGGAGTACATCGTGACCCCGTACCTTCCCGTCCCCAAGACGCTGAAGGAGATGCAGACCTACTGCGATTACCTCAACGCGATCGGGAAGAAGTGCCGGGAAGCCGGAATCAAATACGGCTACCACAACCACGCCCACGAATTCCAGAAGATCGAGGACAAGGCTGTCATGCTGGACTACATGATCGAAAACACCGACCCTGAAAACCTGTTCATCGAACTGGACGTATACTGGGCCGTGATGGGCAAGGCAAGCCCCGTCGACTATTTCCACAAATACCCCGGCCGCTTCAAGATGCTCCATATCAAGGATCGCCGCGAAATCGGCCAGAGCGGTATGGTCGGGTTCGATGCCATCTTCGAGAATGCCAAGACCGCCGGTGTGGAAAACATCATCGTCGAGGTCGAGCAATACAGCTACGATGTGGAGAAGAGTGTCAAACTGAGCCTGGATTACCTGCTCGAGGCACCTTTCGTGAAGGCTTCGTACAGCAAATAACCCCTCCGGAAGCATGAAGACGATATCCGGCTGTCTGACGGATGGCCGGATATTTCTTCGCTGAAAGATACCTTCCGGAAAACAAGCAATAAACCCTACTATCCCATGGAAGAAAAGGAAATGACGTTCTGGGCGCACCTCGAAGACCTGCGCTGGTCGCTGGTACGCGTGGTCGCCGTCTTATTCGTGTTCGTTGTCGTCTGTTTCTGCCTCATGCCCTATCTGTTCGACAATTTCGTACTGGCTCCCACCACGTCCGATTTCCCGCTTTACAGATGGCTGTCGAAACTGGGAGGCGGCAACCCGCTGCTCCCCGATTTCAGCAACGACCACTTCTCGGTAGAACTCATCAACATCAACGTAGCCTCGCAGTTCCTGACGCATATCAGCACTTCGTTCTGGTTCGCGCTTGTACTGATATTCCCCTACCTGACGTTCGAAATATGGCGGTTCGTACAACCTGCCCTGTTCGACAACGAAAAGAAGAGCGTCGGGTTGGCATTCGCATTCGGGACATTCATGTTCTTCCTCGGATGTGCGGTCGGTTACTTCCTGGTCTTCCCCTTCACGTTCCGATTTCTGACCGAGTATCAGTTGAGCCCGCTTATCACGAACCAGATCTCGCTGACTTCCTACATGGGTAATTTCCTGATGCTCATTTTCGTAATGGGCATCGTCTTCGAGTTGCCGCTGCTGGCATGGCTGCTTTCGAAACTGGGCCTCGTGACAAAGACATTTTTCCGGAAATACCGGAAACATGCCGTAGTCGTCCTGCTAGTGCTCTCTGCGGTCATCACCCCGACGGGCGACCCGTTCACGCTGATGATCGTCTTCCTGCCGCTTTACCTGCTCTATGAGCTGAGTATAAAGATCGTCCGGGCATAGCGGGCAACGACACACGATTTGCCGGCTTTCGCCGGCATACGAATTACGGCCGGGAATTACCCGGCCGTAATCGTTAGACGGGGACACCCTGCCGGATCAGCCGCCCTGCCCCTCCGCCTGAGGTGCATTCCGCATCGAAGCCCGGTACTGCGTCGGTGAAACGCCGTAACGCTGCTTGAATGCCCGGTTGAAATAGGGAATGTCCGTAAAACCCACTGCATAGCAGATTTCGGAAATGTTTTTGGAAGAGCGGGTCAACATCGTGCAGGCCATCTGCAACCGAAAGACATTCAGGTAGGCGACAAACGACTCGCCGGTCGCCTTCTTGAAAAACAGGCAGAAGGCCGTCTTGTTCATCGAGGCATAGGACGCGATCTCCTCGAGGGTTATCTTACGGTGGTAATTCTCGACGATGTACTTGTAAACGTCCTGCAGGCGCTGCTTGTTCTTATGGATTTTTGCCCCGCGGAATTTCCCGGGCCCGATGGGGCGGCAATGCCCGTCCTGCGCGATCAGGAAAAGCAACTGCAATAACGTCACGAACCGTTCGGGGTCTGAGCTGCGCTCAAGACCCGCCAGTAATTTACGCACCCTGACCGCCGTTTCGCCAGTGAGCCCGACCGCCTGGCGCAACTCCTTATAAAACCGTACGACGGGCTGGAACTCGGGCGAGAGCTGCGACAACTGCACCAGAAACTCCTCGCCGAATTGCAGCGAACCGTTTTCGATCATCCCGTCCGGGGCGCACAATGCCTTGTCATAGACCCAGCCATGCGGAAAATAGGGCGGCAACACGACGACTTCCCCCTCGCGGAAGGGTTCCGTGAAGTCGTTGGTCACCCGCTGGCCGTTCCCGCTGAAAACCACCGTAATCTCGTATTCGGGATGCTGGTGGTATGGGAATTCGTCCCGGTACCACAGCCTTTCGTGGCGGTAAGTGAAAGAGCGGGAGGCACCCTTGAATATTTGCCCGCATGCAACAGTTCCCATCGGTCTTATGCAATCATTTTTTGCGAATATAAGACAATGTTCCGGAAAATCGGAAAAAACAGGGGAAAATTTCGCAGGCACACCTGTTTCAGCCCCGATCAGCTCTGCAACCGATATTCCCTGGGGGTGTAGCCGACATGGCGTTTAAAGAAGCGTACGAAATGCTGCGGATACTGGAATCCCAGTTCATAGGCCACCTGCCCGATGGTTTTGTTCGGGTCGAGAAGCCCCTCCTTGGCCGCGTCGATCATCTTCAACTGGATATACTCCTGGGCCGATTTCCCGGTCTCCTTTTTCACCAGATCGCCGAAATAATTGGGCGACAGGCATATTTTGCTTGCAAAATAGCGTACCGAAGGCAACCCTTCCTTCGCAGCGGCGCCTTGGGTAAGGTAATCGTCGAGCAACCGCTCGAAACGTGCCAGGACATCGAGATTCATGTCCCCGCGCGTGACGAACTGGCGCTCGTAAAAACGCATACAATAGTCGAGCAGCAGTTCTATATTGGTCGCAATAAGCCCCTTGGTATGCTTGTCGATGGCGTGGCGTAGCTCCATGCGGATTTTTTCCAGGCAGTCGAGGACAATCATACGTTCTTCCTCCGACAGATGCAAGGCTTCGTTGGACTCATAGGAAAAAAACGTATATTTCTTAATCTTCTGCCCCAGCGACGTACCGCGGATAAAATCGGGATGAAACAGCAGCCCGACCGATTTCTTGGGAATACCCTCCACGTCGGTATACCCCACCGTCTGCCCCGGAGCGATGCAGATGACCGTCTGGTCGTCAAAATCATAACTCGTCTTGCCGTAGTTGATTCGGCATCCCGCCGTCTCCTTGAGGAATACCGAATAGAACCCCATCGTCATCCGGTAGTTTCCCTGGCTCTCGGCCGTATCGAACGAAACGACGCCGACCTGCGGGTGGCGGGTCTCGAACCCGAAGAGTTTGTTATACTGGTCGACCGTGTCGATTTTCAGGATTTCTTCCATATTTTTTTCTTTACCTTTTGCAAAGATAGTGTTTTTGCAGATTCGGCCCACATGCCGGGCCGCCGAAACAGTAATTGGGGTAATATTATCCGTAATAGGGGTATATTACTGTACATCAGCATATTTCACAGTCGACCAAACCAGTAATCAGGGTAAATATATCCGTAATACGTATACAAAACGAATGCCCCGCGGGATGTAGTTTTGCAGTGTGGAAAAAACATCAAACACAATAGAGCCATGAAAACAAAACTGAATTTCAACATGTGGATCCCGACCCGCATCCTTTTCGGGGCGGACGAACTGAAAAACCTGCACAGGCAGCAGATGCCCGGAAAAAAGGCGCTGCTGGCAATTTCGAACGGCAAGTCGACCCGAGCAAACGGCTATCTGGCCGCCACGGAGGAACAGCTCCGGCTGGCAGGGATCGAAAGCGTGGTATTCGACCGGATCGAAGCGAACCCCTTGAAATCCACCGTCATGGCCGGAGCGGCAGCGGCACGGGAGCACGGGTGCGACATGATCGTCGCATTGGGAGGCGGCAGCGTCATGGACGCCGCGAAGGCCATAGCCCTGATGGCATCCAACGACGGCGACCTGTGGGACTACGTTTTCGGCGGGACGGGCAAAGAACAGCAGGCCGGACACGCACCGTTGCCGCTCATCGCCATAACCACGACGGCAGGAACCGGGTCGGAAGTCGACCCGTGGGGAGTCGTAACCAACGAACAAACCCATGAAAAGATCGGCGTCGAAGCCGGATTTCCCGTACTGGCCGTAGTCGATCCGAAGCTGATGCTCACCGTGCCGCCGAAATTCACGGCATACCAGGGGTTCGACGCATTGTTCCACAGCGTGGAGAGCTACATTTCGAAATTCGCCAACCTCGCAAGCGACATGTACGCACTGACCGCCATCGAGCATATCGCCCGCAACCTGCCGCGCGCCGTGGCCAATGGCGACGATCTCGAAGCTCGGACCCGCGTGGCCTTCGGCAACACCCTTTCCGGCGTGGTGATGTGCCTGAGCGCCACGACCAGCCAGCACTCGATGGAACACGCCATGTCGGCCTACCACCAGGATCTGCCCCACGGCGCCGGGTTGATCATGCTCAGCAGGGCTTACTTCTCGTTCTTCATCGACCGGCACGTCTGCGACGAGCGTTTCGTACGGATGGCCCGTGCAATGGGGATGGAGCAGGCCGCACAGCCCGGGGATTTCATCACGGCGCTCACCCGCTTGCAACAGGCATGCGGCGTCGCCGACCTGAGGATGTCCGACTACGGCATCACCCCCGGAGAGTTACAGCAAATGACGTTCAACGCATTCGACACAATGCCCGGACTGTTCGAATCAGACCGGCACAGGCTGAGCATCGACGAATGCACAGCCATCTACCGAGCCGCCTATAAATAACCCGAAAAAACGACACGATCATGAAACGACCATTAATTCTGACAACAGCCATACTTATGATACTCGGCACGAACACATCCGTCGCACAGGGCGATGCAGACAATTTCTACAAAAGCAATTCGGTAAACACCGAGAAAGTATCCTTTTCCAACCAATACAAAATGAAAGTAGGCGCCCGGCTCTTCCTGCCCAAGGAGCTGGAGGAAGGGCGAAAATACCCCGCCGTCATCGTCGGGCACCCGATGGGCGCAGTCAAGGAACAGAGCGCCGGTCTGTACGCCACGAAACTGGCCGAATGCGGGTTCGTCACGCTGGCACTCGACCTCTCCTTCTGGGGTGAAAGCGACGGAGAACCGCGCAATGCCGTCCTGCCGGATGTCTATTCGGAGGACTTCAGCGCGGCGGTGGATTTCCTCGGCACCCGCCCCTTTGTCGACCGGGAACGTATCGGCGTTGTCGGGATCTGCGGCAGCGGCAGCTTCGCCATCAGCGCTGCGAAGATCGACCCCCGCCTGAAAGCCATCGCAACGGTCAGCATGTACGACATGGGGGCAGCCAGCCGCAACGGGCTGAAACACGCCCTGTCGCCCGGAGAGCGCAAACGGATCATCGCCCAGGCTGCCGAACAGCGTTATGCCGAATTCCTGGGCGGGGAACCCCGTTACACCGGCGGCACAGTACACGAACTGACGGCCGAATCCACGCCGATCGAGCGCGAATTCTACGAATTTTACCGTACGCCGCGCGGGGAGTTCACCCCAGACGGGGCCACGCCGCGCACGACTACGCACCCCACACTGACCAGCAACGTGAAATTCATGAACTTCTACCCCTTCGCCGACATCGAGACCATCTCGCCGCGACCGCTGCTCTTCATCGCAGGTGAGAATGCCCATTCGCGGGAGTTCAGCGAGAACGCCTACCGCCTGGCTGCCGAGCCGAAAGAGCTTTACCTCGTGCCGGATGCAGGGCATGTCGACCTCTACGACCGGACAGGCCTGATCCCGTTCGGGAAACTGGAAACATTCTTCAGGGATGCGCTGAAATAATCCCGCTGCGCGGGCAACAGTCCCGGAAGCACACCGGGATGCCGCACCTGTCCGGCGCCCGCGTACCCGGGATCGACCAACCTGTAAAACCAATAAAGAACGACTATGAAAAAATTATTGTTACTGCCGTTCATGCTGCTATCGCTGGTACTGCCGGCGGCATGCGGGGAATCGGGCGACGACCCCGCCCCTTCCGGAGGGCACCCCGGTCAACCGGAGACGCCCGGCGGAAACGAGGGCGGCGACCCGGGCGAAACATCGCTGAAAATCGGCATCACGGTCGGCAGCCGCACGATTACCGCCACGATGGAGGACAATGCCGCCGCACGGGATTTCCTTTCGCGCCTGCCGCTGGAGGTGACGTTGTCGGATTACAGCAACGCCGAGAAAATATTTTATCCCTCGCCGGCGCTAACGACCTCCAAGGTCGCACGCGGCTGCACCCCTGCACCGGGCGACATCACGATCTATGTCCCGTGGGGCAATGTGGCCATATTCTACAAAAACGGATCGAGGAGCAACGACCTGATCCGGATCGGGCGCATCGACGGCAACGGAATCGAAGCCCTCAGCATCCCCGGCTCGCTTAGCGTCCGCATCGAAAGACAACGACGGGAAACACCGGAAAACAATAGCGAACAAAATCCGACATGACGGAGCGGAAGAAGCAGTCGTCGTATGGCTTTGCAGCCCCGGAGCGAGCTACATTACGGGCCAGGCAATAACCGTCGACGGCGGATATACGGCCATGTAAATTCAAACTAAAAAACAAGAACGATGCAGATAAAAAACGCCACCTACGGAGGCGAACGCCCGCTGTTCGCCTCGCACGGCCTGCGCATGGAGCACGTAACCATACAGGCCGGCGAATCGGCACTCAAGGAGTGCTCGGACATCGAAGCCGTCGATTGCCGTTTCGAAGGCAAATACCCGTTCTGGCACGTCGACGGGTTCGTCGTCCGGAACTGCCTCTTCACCGAGGGCGCACGCGCGGCGCTGTGGTATTCGCGCAACCTTACGATGAGCGACACGCGGGTCGAAGCCCCCAAGATGTTCCGCGAGATGGACGGCATCCGGCTGGAGAACGTACGGTTGCCTTTTGCGCAGGAAACGCTCTGGCACTGCCGCAACGTGCGGCTGCGCAACGTGCGGGTCGACAAGGGCGATTATATCTTCATGCACGGCGAAAACATCCGCATAGAGGATTACGCGCAAAGAGGCAACTATTCGTTCCAATACTGCCGCAACGTGGTGATCCGCAACGCCGTCATCAACTCGAAGGACGCTTTCTGGAACACCGAGGACGTGACGGTCTACGACTCCGAGATCAACGGCGAGTACCTGGGCTGGCACTCGAAGCGGCTGCGGCTGGTTAACTGCAAAATATCGGGCACCCAGCCTCTGTGTTACGCCACGGATCTCGTACTGGAAAACTGTACGATGGCCGACGACTGCGACCTGGCGTTCGAATACTCGACATTGCAGGCCGCCATAGACGGCCCCGTCCGCAGCGTGAAGAACCCCCGCAGCGGTTCGGTCACGGCCGAAAGCTACGGGGAGGTCATCCTCGACGGGAATGTCAAGGCACCGGGCGACTGCCGTATCGCAACGTGGGACAAACAAAGCAACTGCGCATAGCTGGAATGCGATTTCGATGCCGGGAAACGGAGCATCGGGCATTTTTTTTGTAAATTCGGAACAAAACAATAACGCCATGAAAAAGATATGGGCCTATATTCTCCCGACAGCGCTGTGTTTCGTTCTCGGGGGACTTGCCGGATGGTTGCAGCAAGACGCGATCGAGGAATGGTATCCGCTGCTCGACAAACCGACGCTGACACCGCCCAATGCGGTTTTTCCGATCGCATGGAGCATCATCTATCTCTGCATGGGTATCTCGGGCGGGCTGGTACTGACCTCCGAAGCCCCCGCCCGTAAAAGTGCGGTGAGGCTATGGTTCCTCCAGTTAGGGTGCAATTTCCTGTGGAGCATACTCTTCTTCGTCTGCCGCAGCCCGCTGCTGGGCATGGCGGACATCGTGGTGCTCGACGTCCTGGTGATTCTCTATCTCGTCCGCAGTGCAAACGTACGCGCCGCTGCCGCATGGCTCTTCGTCCCTTACCTCTGCTGGATCCTTTTCGCCACCTACCTCAACGCCTATATTCTCGTTGCGAACGGGACGGGGCTGTAAACCGGGGAAAGGCGCGATGTGCAGCAGGACGAAGATTTGAAAAATCCCCGGGAAGGAAACTCCCGGGGATTCGACGGCGTATCACATAAGGCGGCTATTCCAGCAACGGCAACCTGCCCAGCATATCCCTGAGCCGGATCGCCGTACGGGGCATCGGCTCGGCGACCGTAAGGCCCACCAGCTCCTTTTCAGCCGCAATATCGTTTATCACGCGGATGACCGCCTCTATTTTCATCCCGTCGGGATCGGTGCCGACCGCCGCAACGATCTCCGCCGGGTCGAGCACGTCCATATCGAAATGAACCACCACCTTCGACGCCCCGCACGATTTCAGCCAGGCCCGGAGCGCATCGCTGTCCGCAGCCACCTCTTCGGGGGTGAGATGCTTTATCCCGTACTGATGCTGGCGGGCCTTGATCTCGCCCCGCTCCCAGTTGCGCAACCCTACGAACAGGATTTTCGACGGGTCGAATGCGGCGGGCAGTTCCGCCACGATCTTCGCATCGCCGTGCCCCATGCAGGCCGTCACGGCCATGGCATGGTAGCCGGGATAGGGATCGCCCGGAAGCGTGATGTCGGGATGGGCGTCGATCCATACCATCGCCACGTCGCCGCCGTATTTCGCGGCAAGGTAGGTGAACGGCACCACGCTCACGGAGCAATCCCCGCCCAGGGTCACGATCCTGCCGGGATCGCTCGCCCGCAGCATCTCCAGCGCGGCTTTCGTCTGCCGGAGAATGACGTTGCGGTCGAGTACACCGTCCGTCACCCTGCGTTCCCCGATCTGGGTGGAGACGGGAACGGTGAGCGTTTCCTGCCCGCCGCAGGGAGCCAGGAAGTCGAGCAGCTGCGCCCCGAGGTAATATCCCCGTGCGGCATCGTCGGGATCCTTTACCTCGGGCACCATCGCCGCGACATTGCCACCCTGCCATTGCGGGTAGATCAGGCGGATCGTAGATGTATTTGTTTTCATAACTTCGCTGTTTGTCGATACTTTTTGCTGCACTCCGCCAGAAACCACTCCGCCGGCCAGCACGCCGGGCAACAAAAATCCTTTCATAGCGGGTTCGTCCCTTTTGCAGGACATGCAAAAATACGAAATGCCTCCGGGAGATGCAAGTACGTGCAAATTATTCGTATATCGATAAATTTACGGGATAGACAAATTGCGGAAATACGGCTGGCAGTTATTCGGGAAGCGTTATTTTTGCACAAAACCGATCTCTGCTGGAA
>ERZ1027006.299-NODE-299-length-11166-cov-4.925839_pt1 | contig 11166 bp, 6 predicted proteins | sample MGYA00519449_ERZ1027006 | MGnify/ENA primary metagenome ERZ1027006 (study PRJEB26926, sample SAMN06164873) | human gut metagenome | biome: ENVO:00009003; feature: ENVO:2100002; material: ENVO:00002003 | host: Homo sapiens | place: USA | collected 2012 ... | reverse complement strand
CCTTATCGTCGGCAGCGTCAGATGTGTATAAGAGACAGATTGTAATTAGGGAAAATCCAATATCAATCGATTGATAGAAAGAGTGATTTTATATGAACATATGGCTAAAGTTAAGGAAAACAGCTGCAATTACATTATGTGAATTACTTGCAATTGCTACAATTTTTACAGGCTGTGCCTCCGCTGATTTATCCGGCACTGAAGGTGCCGGGCATGCCGCAGGAGCTGTAGTGGCAGGGGAGGATTCTTCCGGTGCTTTAGGCAGCAAGGATAACGCAGATGGTGCACAGAGTGGAAGTGACCCGGCGGAAGCTGATTCAGGTGCTAACGGTACAGGACAGGCGGATGCAGGGAAGCCACAGGAGGATCTGGTAAATAACAATTCATACGTTTCCCTCGATGCGATTCCTGCATATGATGGCAAGGCATACGTGGCTGTCAACAATAATGAGCCTTTTTTTACGGACAGCGATATGACTACCACTGCTTTTGAAAATTACAGTGATTTGGATTCACTTGGCAGATGCGGTGTGGCTTATGCCAATATCTGCAAGGATATCATGCCGACTGAGGAGCGTGGCAAGATAGGCATGATAAAGCCATCAGGCTGGCATACGGTGAAGTATGATGTGATAAAGGACAGGTATTTATATAATCGCTGTCATCTTATTGGCTATCAGCTTGCCGGCGAGAATGCCAATCCGAAGAATCTTATTACCGGTACGAGATACCTGAATGTGGAGGGCATGCTGCCGTTTGAGAATCTGGTAGCGGATTATGTAAACAATACAGGAAATCATGTGCTTTACAGGGTGACTCCTATGTTCTCGGGCAGCAATCTAGTTGCAAACGGCGTTCTCATAGAGGCAAAGTCGGTTGAGGATAACGGTGGCGGCATACTTTTTAATGTCTATTGCTATAATGTGCAGCCCGGAGTTGGAATAAACTATGAGAATGGTGACAGCTGGCTGGATGGCACCACTCCGCAGAAGCAGAGCGCTCAGACGGATACACCGAAGAATGAAGGCTCGCAGAGCAGCGATGGAAGCGGGGCAGGAGAATCCGGCTCTTCAAGCAGTACAACAGAAAGTGCATCATCAGGCTCAGACAGCTCAGCAGCAGAAAATAGCGATGCAGATTCTTCAAACAGCGAGACGATGGTTCATATCACTGCAACCGGCAAGAAATATCACCGGGCGGGCTGTCGGACCTTGAAAAAGAGTGACACAGAGGTAACGCTTGATGAAGCAAAATCCATGGGCTTGTCACCGTGCGGAATTTGCAATCCGCCACAGTAGATGTGCATTAGCATTTGCAATCCGCCACAGTAGATGTGCATTAGCATTTGTAATTCACCGCAGTAGATGTGCATTAGCATTTGCAATTCACCGCAGTAGAAGCACATTAGCATCTGAAATTTTCCACAGTAGACGAACATTAGCATTTGTAACCCTTCACAGCAGATGCTCGTTACCTTTGCAGTACAACCAAGTTTATTGAAGAAACTAGGAAGAAACCGTGCAAATGAAAATACTGTCACAGAGTAAGGGCTGCAAGTCACGGCACCGCAAGGGCGCACGCATATGCATTTGATTGAGCGAATAGCGAAGCCGCTTAGACACTGTAGGAATATGCGTATGAAGCACAGAAATGACTTGCCATGGAGGGCAAGTCAAGGAGAACCGCGCCATGGAAGGCGCGGTTCGACGGTTTCGTCAAGCATAGAAGAATAAAAAGCATAATCCGTACAGTATCTTAGCGGCAAAGCGTAGCGAAAGTAAAGCATATGCGTATGCCCTGGCGGTGCCGTGGCTTGCAGTCCGTATAATTGCCATAAACCCTTGACGATTGCAAAACCGAAAAGTATAATAGAATAGCTAATGAATTCAATATTTTAATATAGATGGAGGAAACCAAATGGCACTGAGCAAAAAGCCGGTCAACGGCATGAAGGATATATTACCTGCAGAGATGGAAATCCGTGATTATGTGACAAGTGTGATCAAGGATACATACAGAAGCTTCGGATTTACACCGATAGAGACACCATGCATGGAGAATATAGCAAATCTCACAAGCAAGCAGGGCGGAGAAAATGAGAAGCTGATCTTCAAGGTAATGAAGAGAGGCGAGAAGCTGAATCTGGAGACAGCAAAGGAAGAGTCGGATGTAGTAGACTTTGGAATGCGCTATGACCTTACAGTGCCACTTTCAAGATATTATTCAAACAATGCCAACAACCTGCCATCGCCGTTTAAGGCACTTCAGATGGGCAGTGTGTGGAGAGCAGACAGACCTCAGAGAGGCCGCTACAGACAGTTTACACAGTGTGATATAGATATACTCGGAGAGCCAAGCAATCTGGCAGAGATAGAGCTGATTACAGCAACCACTACCACAATCGGCAGACTCGGCTTCGAGAACTTTGAGATAAGAATCAACGAGAGAAGAATCCTAAAGGCAATGGCAGCTTACAGTGGTTTTGCTGAGGCGGATTATGACAGCGTATTTATCACACTCGATAAGATGGACAAGATAGGAGTGGAAGGCGTTGCAAGTGAGCTTGCACAGGATGGCTACCCACAGGAAAATATTGACAAATATCTTGATTTGTTCAAGCTTTTGGAGCAGACAAGGGATGTCACTGAGGGTGTAAATATACTTTCAGAAAAGCTCGGTGAATATTTAGATGAAGAAGTGGTTACAAATATGACAGAGATAGCCACTGCTGTCAATGCCACAAAGGGAGCAAAGTTTGAGCTCGTATTTGATCCTACACTTGTTCGTGGAATGAGCTACTACACAGGAACTATTTTTGAGATATCAATGCCTGAGCTTGGCGCAGCCTGTGGCGGTGGCGGACGATATGACAAGATGATTGGAAAGTTCACCGGAAATGATGTACCGGCCTGTGGTTTTTCAATCGGTTTTGAGAGAATTATCCTGCTTCTCATGGAGAGCGGCTTCAAGATTCCTGAGAGTCCAAAGAAGGTGGCTTATCTGGTTGAGAAGAAATATCCGGCAGACAAGCTTGTTGATGTCATGAACCAGGCAAAAGACGCAAGAGCAAACGGACAGCAGGTGCTTGTTGTGCGCATGAACAAGAACAAGAAATTCCAGAAGGAGCAGCTTATGAAAGAGGGCTACGAGGAGTTTGTTGAGTTCTTTAACAGATAGGAATCTGATAAGCAGCAGTTTAGCTGTGTAGCAGTGGTACCAAACAGTTATTAGAATAAATATATAGTAGAAATATAAGGAGCATAAAATGGCAGAATCAATGCAGGGCTTACATAGAAGCCATAGATGTACAGAGGTATCAAATGCCAATATCGGTGAGAAGGTCACCGTGATGGGCTGGGTACAGAAGAGAAGAAATTTAGGAAGTCTCATTTTCGTAGATTTAAGAGACAGAAGCGGAATACTTCAGATAGTATTCGGTGAGGAAAATGTAGGTGCAGAGGGCTTTGAAAAGGCAGGCACCTTAAGAAGTGAGTTCGTCATCGCAGTTGAGGGAACTGTCCAGAAGAGAACAGCTGCTGTCAATGAGAACTTAAAGACAGGTGATATCGAGGTTATCGCTACATCAATCAGAGTGCTTTCAGAGGCACAGACACCTCCATTCCAGATTGAGGAGAATTCAAAGACCAGCGAGGACATCAGACTTAAATACCGTTATCTGGATCTTCGCCGTCCTGATATCCAGAGAAATCTTATGCTCAGAAGCAATGTGCTTCGAGTGATGCGTGACTTTATGGCAAACGAGGGATTTTTGGAGATAGAGACACCAATCCTTTGCAAGTCTACACCGGAGGGGGCCAGAGATTATCTCGTGCCAAGCCGTATACACCACGGACATTTTTATGCGCTTCCTCAGTCACCACAGCTCTTTAAGCAGCTTCTGATGGCTTCAGGATATGACAGATATTTCCAGATTGCACGATGCTTCCGTGACGAGGATCTGCGTGCAGACAGACAGCCTGAGTTTACACAGGCCGATATGGAGCTTTCATTCGTAGATATCGATGATGTAATCGAGGTAAATGAGAGACTGTTAAAGCATCTTTTTAAAGAGGTCATAAATGTGGATGTTGAGATTCCGTTTAAGCGTATGCCTTGGCAGGAGGCTATGGACAGATTTGGTTCTGACAAGCCTGATACACGCTTTGGTATGGAGCTTTGCGATGTTTCGGAAGTGGTAAAGGACTGTGGCTTTGGAGTATTCACAGGAGCTCTTGAAAACGGTGGCTCTGTCCGCGGTATCAATGTAGAGGGACAGGCAAAGATGCCTCGTAAGAAGATTGACAAGCTTGTAGAGCACGCAAAGGGCTGTGGAGCAAAGGGACTTGCTTATCTGTGCATCAATGAGGATGGCACATACAAGTCATCATTTGCCAAGTTTATGACAGAAGCTGAGCTTGATGCACTTGTTGCAAAGATGAACGGAAAGCCGGGAGATTTACTCCTTTTCGCAGCTGACAAAAATAAAATCGTATGGAATGTACTTGGAGCGCTTCGTCTCATGCTTGGAGCTGAGCTTGGCCTGATTGATGAGAACAAGTACAATTTCCTCTGGGTAACAGAGTTCCCACTCCTTGAGTGGTCTGATGAGGAAAACAGATTTATGGCAATGCATCATCCATTCACTATGCCTATGGAGGAGGATTGGGACAAGATAGACTCAGATCCGGGCGCAGTTCGTGCAAAGGCATATGATATCGTACTCAATGGTACAGAGCTCGGTGGAGGCTCAGTGCGTATACATCAGGATGATATCCAGGAGAAGATGTTTGAGGTGCTTGGCTTCACAAAGGAGCGTGCACATGAGCAGTTTGGATTCCTGCTTGATGCATTCTCATATGGTGTACCGCCACACGCAGGACTTGCCTTCGGTGTTGACCGTATCTGCATGCATATGCTGCATACAGACAATATCAAGGAGGTTATTGCATTCCCTAAGGTAAAGGACGCTTCGGACCTCATGTCAGAGGCACCCGGAACTGTAGATCCAAAGCAGCTTGAGGAGCTTGGAATAGCTGTAGCTGCAGAGGAAGATGAGGAATAACACTATAATATGAATTTGAAAAAAAATATTTTCAATGCGATTACCATAATACTGCTCGCCGCACTTATTGCGGGGGCAGTATTGCTTAATAACAGGATAAAAAAGCTCGAGACACAGATGTCATACACCTCAGACAACACATCGGTGATACTTTCTGATGTGCAGACCATGCAGGATGATATCAAGTCCACTCTTGAGGAGGAGGCCAGCCTCATAACAGACTGGGATATTTCCTTAAAAAGTGCAGATTTTACCGATATGACATACACAGTCTCTGTCTCGGTGGTGCCAAAGGAGTACACAGAGGATACAAAAACCAGTGTATTTTTCGGTACAAACGAGATACCGCTCGAGCTAAACGGCATCAAGTATACGGGTGAGGCCACCCTTCCACTGTCTGAGGACTATGCAGGCAATGTGACATTTCTGTTTGTTGACGGAAATAAGAGAAGCACAGAGGTGCTCGATGAGTTTGAAGGTGTGACATCAGTGTTCAAAAATGTAGCATCCGGCATACTTGCCAATAAACCAACCTTTGACAATGGCAGCATAAAGCTTGGCACAGATGTAGATGTAGCGGTCATGGGAAATGATTACTTTGACTTTAACAGTGTGCAGCTCGTAGTTGCAAGCTCAGATACAGAGCTAAAGACATACGATATCCGACAGCTGTTGGCAGAAAACGGCACAGATAGTGCAGATTCTGCAGACACAGACTCCATCACATCCGCCTTAAGCCGGAAGGATGATGCCAAAAAAGATGGCTCAAAGAATGACACGGAAAATGATACCTCTGATGCCTCAAAAGAGGACGACGGTAAGCTCCATAGCCTCGAAGGCACAGTCAAAATCGAAGACTTAATCCCTGTCACAGCCGCAAGCAATATCAAAATATATGTCAAAGCAGTATCGGCACAGGGCTACACCTTCACATATGACCTGTTCGATGGTACCGTAAATCAGGACATCACAGACTTTGAAACCACAGCCGACATATCCGGAGGTGACTACACAGTAACCGACCCGGCCGGCAGCAAATACGAGCCATAAAAATGTGATATAAGTGTAATTATTTAAAATCAGTTTTTCTTGTGTTTTCAAGGCGGCTCAGAATATTTATAAACAATATATAACTATTAAATAAGCTCATTTCGCATAAGTGAAATGAGCTTTAAATTTAAAAAGTAAAAAGTGCCGGACAAAATTTCACGCCAGTGAAATAAGTCCGGCACTGCCAGAATGCAAGGTAGCAAAGCGCCTCGCTCGTAAACCTGAATTAGCCGGAGAGCATACAGTGTGTTCCGAAGAAAAATGTGAACTGCCGCGGAGTTCCATAAATTAAAGAAGAAAGAAAACATAAATAAAATCGTAACCTGCCCGGACAAATAACCGCGGCTGACTTCACATTTTTTTGAGGAATATACTGTGTGCTATGCCGGCAACCTCAAACCTAAAAAGCGAGGCGCCACAAGGCGCCTCACCCTTCTTTTTTGCTGAGCGGCAGCGTAAATATAAACTCAGTTCCCACACCCTCAGTACTTATCACATTTATATTCTCACCATGCGCCTGCACGATTTCTTTAACTATAGACAGGCCAAGTCCCGTACCGCGCTTATCTTTTCCGCGGGATAAATCACTCTTGTAGAAGCGCTCCCAGATCTTTGAAAGGCTGTCCTTTGGTATACCGATACCGTGATCCTTTACTGATATAAACACCTTTTCATTTCTGATATTTGTCTCAATCTTGATACTCGAATCATTATTTGAAAACTTCACGGCGTTGTCAATCAGGTTGTAAAGAATCTGCTGGATTTTAACCATATCACCGCGCACGAAAAGCTCTTTTCCGGTGAGCAGCAGGTCAAAGCTTAAGCCCTTTTCACTGCATTTACCCTCGAAGGTGAGGATTGTCGTGCGGATCATTGTATTGATGTCAAAATCAGCAATATCCAGGTGTATGCCGTGATGACCGAACTGGTTCAGATCAATAAGACTCTTGGTGAGCTTATTAAGCCTCTCCGTCTCAAAAAGTATGATATTTAAATACTTATCCTGCATCTCAACAGGGATGGTTCCGTCCAGCATAGCCTCCACGTAGCCTTTTATCGAGGTAAGAGGGGAGCGGAAGTCGTGTGACACGTTGGAAACAAACTTGCGCTGATCCTCCTCAAGAGTATCTAGCTCCGTTGCCATGTAGTTGAGTGTGTTTGCCAGATAGCCGATTTCGTCATTGGAATGTACATCAATCTGGGCAGTGAAATCGCCCTTTGCATACTTCTTTGCGGTCTTTGTGATTCGTGTGATTGGCTGGTAAATGGAGCGGCTCATCATGACAAGCATAATAAATGCCACTGCAAAAATGAGTGCTACAGTGTAAAAGGAGATATTCATAAAACCGTTTACACCTGCCGTGATATGGCTCATTGCCTTGTGAATGACTATGTAGCCGATATTCTGGTACGAGACATTTACCGGGGAAAATACGGACAGCATCTTATGCTTGAAGGAGCCGTAAAAATCTCCAATCATATAGTTGTTGCTGCCAAAATCGGTGACATCAAAGCCATTTATCACTACAGGCTTAGAACTGTCATTTTGGATATCAATGCCTATTGACGGATCATCTGAGTCCATGAGCAGCTCACCGTCAGGGCTGACCACCCATACCTCGGCATCCATATAGTCGGCTACGATTTTCATGTGATTCTGGAAATCGCTAAGCGACATGGATGAGTCAAAGTATTCGGCGGCGTAATCACCTGCAATGATGGATGCTTCCCTGTAGAGATTGGAAGCCTCCTGCTTTTCGATATAGTCTGTGGTGAGATGCTGTGTAAAGGTGCATATAATGAAAAAAGCGATGACACCGTAAATCAGATAGCTGATTAACAGCTTAGTGTAGATGGTGTGCTTCATTATTATTTTACCTCAAACTTGTATCCGATGCCCCAGACAGTTGCGATGCGCCAGGTTGGCTTGTCCTTGATTTTCTCGCGGAGACGCTTTACATGCACGTCGACAGTGCGGGTGTCGCCGACATATTCATAGCCCCATATGTTGTCCAGAAGCTGCTCCCTTGTAAACACCTGATTTGGAGACGAGGCAAGAAAATATAAAAGCTCAAGCTCCTTCGGCGGCATATCAATCTGCTGTCCGTCATAAGTGACAGAGTAGTTGGACAGATTTACAATAAGCCCCGGGTACTCCACACACTTGATATCTACGGAAGCATAGGCCTCCGGCTTTGCAGGCTGGAAGCGTCTGAGCACGGCCTTGACTCTTGCCACAAGCTCCTTTGAGTCAAAGGGCTTGAGTATATAGTCGTCGGCACCAAGCTCCAGGCCTAAAACCTTGTCAAATACCTCGCCCTTTGCGGAGAGCATGATAATCGGCACATCGGACTTTGCACGTATCTCACGGCATACCTGGTAGCCGTCTATGCCCGGAAGCATGAGGTCCAAAAGAAGCATGTTTGGCTTGTAGTGCTCAAACGCGATAAGAGCCTGCTCACCATCATTTACGATTTTGGTGTCATAGCATTCCTTGGTCAGATATAGAGATATAAGCTCTGCTATATTGTTGTCGTCGTCTACTATCAGTATTTTCTGTTTAACAGCCATTTCTAATCTCCTTCTTAAAAATTATTTATATTCCGTAAAAGTAAATTGTCGTTATTTAAAGGTTGCGATGGTTACTCCGGCATCGCCCTCACCAAACTCACCGAGATGGTATTCCGCAATAGTTTTTGTCCTCTTAAGGAGTCCATGCACAGCCTTTCGCAGTGCACCGGTGCCTTTGCCGTGGACGATGCGCACTGATGAAAGATGAGCGATATATGCGTCGTCTAGGTATTTATCCAAGAGAGCAAGTGCCTCATCCGTAGTCTTTCCAATCAGGTTGATTTCTGATGAAACTGACATTGATTTGCTCATCTTTATCTTACTTCCGCTGCCACCGTACTTCTTGGCAGGAGAGACATCGTCGTTTAAGAGCACGAGATCATTAATATTAACCAGCGAGCGCAGTATACCCATCTGCACATACAAATCGCCCTTGGCATTTGGCAGAGTGTGGACAGTTCCCTTCAGATTGAGGGAGAGCACAAGCACAGAATCACCGATGCGCAGCTTCTTAGGCGCCTTGTGATTTGCCTTGGCAGTGTTTTTCTTGATGTCTGACAGCTTCTTTTCCTTGTCATTCATCTTGTCACGAAGGGCAGAGCGCTCCTTTTCCATCTGGCTCATAGGAGCCTGTCCCTGTCCGTATTTGTTGAAATTGCGGATGGTTTTGTCGGCAAGTTCCTTTGCATCCTGCAGTATCTTGTAGGCTTCCTCATTTGCCTCGCGTAAAATCTTGTCTTTGCTCTTGTCTATGCGCTCGTTTTTCTCTTCGAGCTGTTTCTTGAGCTTTTCAATCTCGGCCTTGTAGCTGTTGATTTCAAGCTGTTCCTTTTCGATGGTTTGTCGCTGTGACTCGAGGCTTGCAATCAGATCCTCAAAATCAAGGTCGTTATCATTAATTCTGCTTTTTGCATCCTCGATGATGTTTTCGTCCAGACCAAGCTTTGATGAGATTGCAAATGCGTTACTCTTTCCCGGAATACCGATTAACAGGCGGTAGGTAGGGCTTAAAGTCTCCACATTGAACTCACAGCAGGCATTTTCCACACCGTCTGTGGAAAGCGCATACACCTTCAGCTCGCTGTAGTGTGTGGTGGCCATGGTGATGGCGCCATACTGGTGCAGTCTGTTTAAAATTGAGATGGCAAGCGCCGCACCCTCTGTCGGGTCGGTTCCCGAGCAGAGCTCATCAAACAGGCAAAGGCTTCTGTCGTCAGCTTTTTCAAGAATTTTTACGATATTGGTCATGTGAGACGAGAAGGTACTGAGACTTTGCTCAATACTCTGCTCATCGCCTATATCCGCAAATACATCCTCAAAGATGGCGAGCTTTGACCTGTCAGCCGCAGGAATGTGAAGACCTGCCTGACCCATGAGAGTCAAAAGTCCGACAGTCTTTAGTGAAACTGTTTTACCGCCGGTATTTGGTCCGGTGATGATAAGCTGCTTATATTCCTCACCGAGCCGTACATCTATAGGGACCACCTTTTTAGCATCCAAAAGCGGATGACGGCCCTTTCTGATATTGATATGTCCCTCGGTGTTGAACTCCGGTGCCACACCGTTATATGATTTAGCCAGATTTGCCTTTGCAAAAATGAAGTCAAGCTCTGAAAGAATCTCATAGTCCTGCTCCAAGGCAGCCGCATTCATGGCAACCTTGTCGCTGAGCGCCGCAAGGATTTTTTCAATCTCCTCCTGCTCCTTTATGAAAAGCTCCTTGAGCTCGTTATTCAAATTGACGACAGCCATCGGCTCGATAAAAAGGGTAGAGCCGGTAGATGACTGGTCGTGCATCATGCCGGGTACATTGCCCTTAGCCTCAGCCTTTACAGGCAGACAATATCTGCCGTCGCGCATGGTCACAACCGCATCCTGCAGATATGTCCTCGTTGTGCTGTTGTTCATGAGCTTGGTGAGCTGCGCATGGATTCTGTCGTTCATGCCGCGTATGCTCTTTCTTATCTTAAAAAGCTCAGGACTCGCATCATCAGCAATCTCTTCCTCAGATAAAATGCACCGCTTAATCTCATCGCAGAGCGCAGAAACCGGTTCAATCCCTGCAAACAGACCGGAAAGAGAATCCTGCTTCTCATTATCCATGGCGCTTCTGCCATAAGCCTTCACGCGCTTTGCAACCTCCAAAAGACTGCAGATGCGAAGAAGCTCGGTCGTATTCAGAGCTCCGCCGATATCAAGCCTCTTTAGAGAAGCATGTACATTGTGTATGCCAACGAAGGACACTCCGCTGTCCTTGTACAGGCGGCTTAGTGCATCGGCAGTGGTGGTCTGCAGATGTCTGATTTCGTATAAATCGGTGATAGGCTCAAGCGAAAGACACCGCTTCTTTGTCTCATCACATGCTGCGTAGCTGCTTAGCATGGTGAGGATTTTGTTATATTCCAATGTTTTGTAAACTTTTTTATTCATTTCTATATCCTTATATTCTGTCTCTTATACACATCTGACGCTGCCGACGATAA
>ERZ1027006.270-NODE-270-length-11744-cov-3.993413_pt1 | contig 11744 bp, 7 predicted proteins | sample MGYA00519449_ERZ1027006 | MGnify/ENA primary metagenome ERZ1027006 (study PRJEB26926, sample SAMN06164873) | human gut metagenome | biome: ENVO:00009003; feature: ENVO:2100002; material: ENVO:00002003 | host: Homo sapiens | place: USA | collected 2012 ... | reverse complement strand
CAGCTACAATGATAAGATAAATAAACCTGGATACAATAAAAAATCTTATCTGGTCATCTCTTGCGCAGCCAGCATTTACGGGGATTATCTCTGTGGAAGCACGAGCAACGATTTGACTGTCGACGATTTCGAGTGGGTATACTAATTTCCCATCAATAACAACCCGAAGGCCGCCAAAGGCCTTTATCCCCGACCTCCCTGCGATTGCAGGGAGGTTTTTTCTTGCGGGGAGGGACTGCCACGGCAGGCCGTCGCGCAACCGACGGACAAGCGACACAGCCGGCCATCGGGTGCATCGAGTGTTGTGAAAGGCGAAAACGAGATACGGGCATGCTCGCCGGACAGGGTGTTCGTGATGAAAAACCGCACGTTCGTTGAATTTATTTCCAAGATACGCGCCGCATGGCTATTTTTGCACATTGCCAATAAAAAACTCGTACCCATGCGCATAAAATCCCGGACATCCGGCCTCATGCAAACGCCTCGGGAGATTTCACATACCGGTAATCCGACCGGCGGTGCTGAGGCACATCCCGCCGTACTCCCGGCAGCGCACGAGGCAACCGACAATCCCGACAACATCTTTCACCGAACGATCCGGACTGCTATGAAAAAACAACTTATATATCTATTGGCATCGGCGTGCCTGCTGGCCGCCGGATGCTCCACGGAAAACGCCCCGGAAACGACGGGGTACGGCACCCTGTCCGTTAGCTGCACGGCCGACACGTCGATCGACACGGCTTCGGCCGAGGCTTCAGGCACGCCCGAAGCACCTGCAGCCGGGGCTTTCTCGCTCACGGTAACGGGCGAAACGGGCACACAGAAATGGGATACGCTCACCGAGTTCGAGCAGAGCCAAACCGTCTTCCGGATGGGCGCCTACACCGTCGCGATCGCCCACGGCGACCCTGATGCGGAAGGAGCCGGCAAACCTTACTATTATGCCGAACAAAAGATCGAAGTGCTGCCCCGGCGCACGGTAAATGCAGATCTGACCGCCACGGTGGCCAATTCGCAGGTGGTAATCCGCGCCACGGAGCAGTTCCTCGCCTATTTCCACGATGCCAGGTTCACCGTGACGACGGCCTCGGGCAATGAATTCGCCTTCACGCCCGGCAGCGATCCTGCCGACGAACCGGTGTTCGTCAAGGGTGGCACGCGGCTCACGGTGACCGGCACGGCACGCCGCCAGAGCCCGACGGGCACGGGGGAAGGCCCCGAGGTGACTTTCTCCGCCCAGACGCTCGACGCCACGACGCCGCGCACCTGCCACATCATCACCTACGATGCCAAAAACGCGGGCAGCGCCACGCTGACCATCACACTCGGCGACAGTTACACCGATACCCGGACGCTTGACTGCGAGGTCAACGAGGGAGCCATCGACGATACCGAAAAGAAATAAAAAACAGGGAAAGATATGAAAACATTTACCAAATTTCTTACGATGTTAGCGGTTGCGGCACTCTTCGCGACCGGCTGTGTAAACGAAGAGCCCCCGTACAAGGAGGATCCGAACCCCGAGCCCGCCGGGACGACCGGCTATCTGTCGATCGGCAACCTCTCGATGACAGTCGTCTACGACGAAACCGAAATCCGTCCCGACGACACGTCGGACGAGACGCAGGCCGCACGCATCGCATCCGGGACGCGCGCCACGGCTCCCGACGTGGACAGCTTTATCGTGGAGAGCCTCGACGCCGACAACGCGCAGGTACTCGAAATGACCTATGCCCAGCTGAAGGAGCAGCTCAAGACGCCGATGGAACTGAAGGTGGGCGCCTACCGCATGGAAGTCCGCTCGGAAGACACGATGCCCGACGCGGCCTGGGAACACCCCGTCTACGGGGCGACGAGCGACTTTACGCTCACCAAGGCACAGACGACCTCGCCCGAAGAGGTGGTCTGCACCCTGCAGAACATCAAGGTCTCGGTGGAATATTCGTCCGAGCTGGCCGATATGCTGGCCGACACCAGCAAGGCCACCGTATCGCTGGGCGACACCAGCCTGGATTTCCTCAAAACCGAAACCCGGGCGGCCTATTTCAAACCGCTGGCACTGGAAAACACCCTGGACTTCGTATTCGACGGCACTTTCGCCGACACCGATGTCCCCGCTAAATTCAGCAAGCAGATCACCGGGGTCAAGGCCGGGCAGTGGCGCAAGGTTTCGGTCGTAATCGGCTACGCCGACAAGGGCAACATCCTCTTCTCGGTCAAAGTCGACAACAGCATCCTCCAGGACAACAAATTCGTCGTCGACGGTACGGAAAACCTCGGGGAAGAGCTCCTCGAAGACCCCAACGCCCCGGCACTCACCTGGCCCGGGCACGACATGACGCAGCCCTTCACGCTGACCGACGCCATGTTCGACGCGGAGGGGAACTGCATCGAGCCGTTCGCATTCGACCTCTCCTCACCCAACGGCATCGAATCGCTGCAAGTGACCGTCGGCTCCACCAACAGCCAGTTCCTGGCGTCGATGGCCGCCATCCAGTTGCCCGAAACATTCGACCTCTGCGCCCTCGACGCATCTTCGGCGGCAGGGATTATCCTCAAGGGCTTCGGCTACCCCGTAGGCAGCGAGCTCAAAGGACAGACGGCCAAGAGTTTCAACATCGCAGGGCAGATCAGGGCGCTCTATGAATTCGACGGTACGCACACCTTCGCCTTCACGATGACCGATGCAAAAGGCGTCTCGTCCGAAGCCGTACTGACGCTCGTAGTCGATAAAAGCTCGGGGCAGACGGGCCCCCGGATCACGTGGCGCGGCTACGACATCGACCAGCAATACGAAGTGCAGAAGGACATGGTGATCGACATCGACATCGAGGCCGACAAAGGCATCAAGTCGTTCTTCGTGACGATCGACTCCGAAACGCTGAGGCCGCTGCTGCCGGTGATCAACCTGCCGGAGAAATTCGACATCTGCGACATCCCCGACGAACTGGTCGAAGTCCTGCACGGCGAATTCGGGTTCCCGATCAACGAGCAGGTAAAGAACCGGACGTCGGTGACCTTCTCGATCACCAAATTCGTCGAGATACTGCTGGAAATCCCGGGCGAGCATAATTTCGTCCTCGACGTGACGGACAACGATAATGTACTGACACACAAGACTGTCAAACTCATCGTCCACTAAAGCCGACCGATAATGAAACGATATATCTCATATTTTGCCGTACTGCTCGCGGTGCTCCTCGGCGCGGCCTGCTCGAAAGACGACTCCGCCGCGGGCAGCGACAATCGCACGGGCGTCATGGCGATGACGGTCTCGACCCGGCAGACAGCCGACACCGGCGAATACGACCCGTTGCAGCACCAGACCGTCTACATCTACAACGACGAGGGCGGCCTGCTGCGCAAATACACCTCGAAAGAGGCCTGTCCCGAACGGCTGGAACTGTTGGCCGGCACTTATCGCGTAGCGGTCGAAGCCGGAGAGGAAGCCCCCGCCGATTTCACGAAACGGTTATACAAGGGCGAGGAGAAGTTCACCGTCAAACCCGGCGAAACCACAAACGTTGCGGTCGTCTGCCAGATCGTGAACACCGTCGTAGAGGTGAAATTCGACGATACGATCGCCGAGAACCTCGCCCCCGGCTATTCCGTATGGATTGCCGGCGGGGAAAAGGTCGACGAGGAAGCCGCCGAAGCGGGCAGCGTCCCGGCGCTCAGGTTCACGGCCGAAGGGACGGGTTATTACACCCTGCCCGCAGGCATGACGTCGTTGGCCTGGCTCTTCCGCGGAACGCATGTCGAGGGTAAGAACGTGGAAATGGAAGATTACATCCCCAATGTCAAAGCCGGCGGCAAGTATACCCTCACGTTCAAATATTCGCCCGATCTGCCCGGTTATATCGACTGTGTGCTGATCAGCGTCGACCCCGGTACCGACGACAAGGACGACGAAATTATCTTCAGCCCCGATCCGGCCGTCATCAGCGAAGGGTTCGACATCACCGAAATCCAGAAGTACCGATCCGGAGAGAAGAAATACCGGATCATGGCCTTCTCGGAACTGACCCGGTTCACGGTTTCGGTAGGCGACAAGAGCTACGACGCGCTCAACGGCACGACCGAGGGCATCTCCCTCGAACCGGTCGACAAATACAACGTCCGGCTGACGCTCTCCGATGCGTTCTTCGCTTCGTGCCAGGCCGGCGACCAGAAAGTGACGCTCCGCATCGAGGACGCCAACGGCGGTTCCTCGGAGGTCGCTACGACCTACCGCCTGGAGGGACTGGTTCCCGTAACGGCGGACGACTACGACCTGTGGGCCAATACGGTCACGCTGCGCGTGGTTTCGTTCACGCCCGGCACCACCGTGCAATTCGGCCTGCGCAGCAGCGGCGGTGAATGGCAGCCGATGGCCGGGACGTCGCAGGGCGACGATTTCATCACGGCGACCTATGCGCCCCAGTGGGTTCCGCAAACCGTAAAAGAGCAAACCGTATATACGCAGGCCGCCGGCACGGGAATCATCGCGACACACAGCTACGACTTCAGAGCCATTATCAACGGCACGGAAACTACCGGAACATTTACGGCCGGAGAGGTACAGCCAATCCCCAACGGCGACATGTCGGGCTGGAGCATGACCGGAGGCTTCGCTTTTCCCAACGCCGCGGGAGAATCGTTCTGGAGCAGCGGCAACAATACCATGACAAAAACGCTCTGCACCTCTACCGACGTGAAATTCGGGAAGTCTGCACCGGCTGCAAAACTAACCAGCACCAATATGCTGGTATTGGCCGCAGGCAACCTGTTCACAGGAGAATTCGCCTATAAAAGTTTCACAGGCACCGTCCAGTTCGGACAAACATACGCATTTACGGCACGTCCTTCGGCAATGAAGGTAAAATACCATGCCCACGTCGGCACGGTCGACAAAGTACGCACCTCGGGCGATATTTGTCCCTATATCAAAAAGGGCGATCCGGACATGGCTCGTATTTTCGTCGCGATCGTCGACTGGAACGCCCCGCATGAGGTCGTATCCGGCATGACGACCACCAAAGGTGCATGGGATCCGGAAAAAGGCATCGACAACGTATCGGAAGGCAAAATCCTGGGATACGGATCGCTCTGGATCACGCAATCGACGGATGGCGAGGATATGCAGGACGCCGAATTAGACATCGTATGGTACGACCACGAGACGCGCCCTGCCGAAGGGAAGTATTCGCTCGTGATCTCATGTGCCTGCAACGCTTACGGCGATTATTTCACCGGTTGCTCGAAAAACGTGATGTACGTCGACGATTTCGAATGGGTATATTAACGATTAAACGTAAACGCACAACAATGCGCAAGATAACCACCAGTACGCTCCTGGCACTCCTGCTCCTGGCAGGCACGGCGCCGGAGAGCCGTGCACAACAGACGAACGCCGCGGCGTCCCTCGCCCCGCAGGCCGACAGCACGAGCTGCATGCAGCACGAGGAACGTCCTCAGACCGTCAACGAAATGCGGCGCCAGCGCGGCCTGACCGACAAACACAACCTCTTCGTCCCGCGCGGGCAATGGATCTTCGGAGGGACGGCCTCCTACTCGACCCACTCGAACGATACGTACAGGTTCCTGGTCATCGAGGGCATCGAATCGAAGGGCTACACGTTCAAGGTCAGCCCGATGATCGCCTATGCCTTCCGCGACAACATGGCACTCGGAGGCCGTTTCATCTATTCGCGCTCGCTGCTCAAGCTGGACAAGGCCGACCTCAACTTGGGCGGCGAGGACTCCGACCTGAATTTCGAACTGAACGACTGCTATTCGCTGCAACAGAGCTATTCGGTGGCCATGATCTGGCGCCAGTACATCCCGCTGGGCCGCAACAAGCGTTTCGCGCTCTTCAACGAGATGCAGCTCTCGGGCGGCGGTACGCAGGCACGCTTTGCCAAGGACTCCCCGGTGAAGGGCACCTACCAGACGGGCTATACCTTCTCGCTGGGCATCTCGCCGGGTATCATCGCCTTCGCCACGAACAACATGGCCGTCGAGGTCAACGTCGGCGTGATGGGCATCAGTTACAGCCACACCAAGCAGGTACACAACCAGGTGACGGTCGGCAAGCGCGACGCCAGCATGATGAACTTCAAAGTCAATATCTTCTCGATAGGGCTCGGCATGGCATTCTATCTCTAAACACGGCACGCACATGAAACGAATCATACTTTCCATTTTATCGGTATTCATCACGCTCGGCGCCGCAGCGGAGACGGAACAAGCCCTCCCCGCAGTGCAGCGGGCCGCTACGGCCGCAGTCGAAGAAACCCCCTCCGGCAACGAGGACACCGTGCCCCCGGAAACTTCGGACACCCCCGGAACGGGCACCGAAGCCACGGCGGAAACAGCTTCGGGACTCGCCGCAGAAACGGGCACCGCAGCCGCAGCGGGCACCCTCGGCGCCCCGGCGGCACCCTCGGCGCCGATGCCCGCAGCCATGCCGGCCGAAAAGCACAAGCGTCCCCAGGTGGAGCGTTTCCTGCCCACGCGCCGCCGCATCGACCGCGAGATCAACAAACTCAAATTCGCCTACAAGGGCGAAGTGATGATGGGTCTTACGGCCTCCTACGGTACGGTTTCGAGCGACGACACCGACCTCATGCTCATCTTCGACAACATCGATGCGGATGCCACGATCGCAACGGTAAAACCCTTCGTCGGTTATTTCTACCGCGATAACAACTGCATCGGCATCCGTTTCGGATACAGCCACATGGGCGGCACGCTCGACAACACCTATTTCGATGCGGGCGAGGGCAACGACCTCTCGGGGCAGCTCCCCTACGTCGATCTTTCGAGCGACGAATACTCATTCGGCATTTTCCACCGTTCTTATGCGGGGCTCGACCCCAAAGGACGCTTCGGACTCTTCGCCGAGTTCGAGCTGGCGCTCTCGACGGGACATTCGAGCTTCGCATACGACCCGGATCATAACGAAGGAGGCGCACCCAACCGCACCTACAACGACAAAACGCAGGTAAAGCTGGCGTTCAACCCGGGAGCTGCCGTATACATCTTCCCCAACGTCTGTGCGACGATTTCGTTCGGGCTGGGCGGCATACAGTATACGAGCATCACCCAGAAGGATGCCGACGGCAACAAGATCGGTTCACGCAAGGCTTCGAACATGCGTTTCCGGCTCAATATCGCGGCCATCAACTTCGGTATGACGATACATTTGTGGGACAAGAAAAAGCAGTAAACTATGAAATACCTACGCATACTCTTTTCGGCGGCGGCGCTCCTGCTGGCAGCGTCGTGCATCGAGAACGACCTACCGTATCCCACCATCGAACTCAGCATCCGCAGCATCGAAGGCGAGGGGTTCACGGTGACCGGCATCAGCCTCGTGAACCGTACCGTGACGCTCACGCTGGACGAGAAGACCGATATCCGCAAGGTCACCATCGACAAGGCGGAATTCGATGTCGCCACATCCAACCCGATGATGACCGACAAAGAGAAATTCATCAGCCAGATCAGGACTTCGCAGCCGCTGAGCGGGGAGTTCGACCTGCGGGCGCCGCTCTATGTCACGCTCTCGCTCTACCAGGACTACGAGTGGACGATCGTGGCCGAGCAGCCCATAGCCCGGTCGTTCACCGTCGCCGGGCAGATCGGATCGACACTGATCGACACGCAGGCGCGTACGGCCACGGCCTATGTCGCCGAAGGCACCGACCTGAAGGCCGTCACGGTCACCAGCCTCAAGCTGGGGCCTGCCGACATCACCGCCTACTCGCCCACGGCCGAGGAACTTTCCGCCACGGGCTTCGAAACGGTTCGTCTGGTCGACGTCACCTGCCACGGCCGCACGGAGCGTTGGATGCTCCATGTCCAGCCCACCAACGTGAAGATCGGTGTCCGCGAGATCGACCTCTGGAACAACACGGCCGTCGTAACCACGATGGTTACGCCCGAAGATTACGCCACCGCCGAAATCCAGTACCGTCTGAAGGGTACCGCCGACTGGCAGACGACGCAGAAGGGCGCACAGGACGAAAGCGGCATCTTTACGAGCTCGATCGCACCCGAATGGACAAGCCTCACCAACGATGCGGGCATCCCCGTAAAACGCCTCGTCACGACCAAGGGCGTCTACGCCGGGCAAACGTATGAATTCCGGCTTCTCGTCGGCGGGCAGCAGACCGAAACCGCCGAATACACGGCACCCGCGGGCGACACGATTCCCGACGGGAACATGGAAAACCCGGGCTTGTCGTGCTTCACGAGCGAAAATACGAATGCGGAGTTCTGGGCCAGCGGTAACAACACATTTGCGGATAAGCTCTGTAGGCAGGGGACTTTCAACGGAATGGGCGGCAGCTATTGCGCGAAACTGGCCGCGGCAGCCCCTCCCCTCGTCAACATCGCAGCCGGCAACCTGATGTCCGGCATCTTCTACAAAGACGGCCTGTGGACGGGCGTAGTAGAATTCGGACAGCCCTACAACTGGACGGCGCGCCCTTCGGGCATGAAGGTGAAATACCACGCGACACTGGGCACGATCGACGCAAGCAAACATTCCGGGGCCCCGGTCGGCATAGGCGACCCGGACAAAGCCCGCATTTTCGTCGCCATCATCGACTGGAACGCCCGGCACCGGGTCGCTTCGGGCACCAAAGACCCCACGGGCATTTGGGATCCGGCGGAAACCACCCAGACCGCAGAAGGGAAACTCATCGCCTACGGGTCGCTGTTCGTCGACAAGTCGACCGAAGGCGAGCAAATGGTAGAGGCCACCCTGCCGCTCAACTTCTACGACCCGGCTGCGGGACGCCCCACCGGCAAGTACAGCATCATCATCTCCTGCTCCACGAGTGCCTACGGCGATTACATGGTGGGCTGCACGACGAATGTAATGTACGTCGACGATTTCCAGTGGGTCTATTGACCCGGCGCCGGACAAGTCCGCCGGCAACTCAGAAGATATAAAGAGAAAAGGCTGAACCCCTGGGTTCAGCCTTTTTGCTGTAGATTCAGACTTTTCAATTCCTGCCGGAGTTATCTCCGAGCAATCCGGCAGTATTTGTCATAGCGTCCTATCACGTCGTTCACGTAGGCCAGCGTCTGCCGGCTGCCGGTGAAACGTCCGCACTTGACCGCCTCGCTCTCGTAATACTCGGGCTGCGCCTTGAGTTGCAGGTAGCGGGCCACGACCTCCCACGAATTGGGATCCTCGCCGTTGAGCCGTGCCAGGCGCCTCGCATCGTTCACATGGCCGATCCCGCTGTTGTACGAGGCCAGGATGATGCTCATCCGATCCTTCTCGGGAGTCCCCTCGGGGAAACGGAGCGTGTTCATAATCTTCGACATCAGCTTGTTGGCCAACCATATGTTGGTCTCGGGATTGGAGACCTGCTCGGTCGGGACGTCGAACTGGCGTGCCACCGAGGGCATGATCTGCATCAGCCCGCGGGCCCCGCTGCGCGAGGTGATGTCGGGCGTGAACCGCGATTCATGGTAGGCGATGGCGCTCATCAGGCGCCAGTCGTGGCCCTCTTTTTCGCTGATGTTGCGAATGACATTGTCATAAGCCGAGATCACATAGTCGCCCTCACCGAGCAGCGAATTGCCGAAATCGGCCGCATCGTCGTTCAGCAGCATGTCGTCCGTCACGGGTGTGCTGAACTGGGCGTTAAAGCCGTAAAAAGTCGTCAGGATTGTTAAGAACGCAAAAGTTAAAACTGTCTTTTTTAACATAAAATGTTGTTTTGCGGGCAGTTCATACCGCGCAGAACAATACGCTAATCATAGAAACCCCATGAGATACCGATTTTAAACATGCCCGGATTGAGCGGGTAACCCGCCGCGGAGAAATACTCCCCGTTTCCGAACAGTCCCTTGTTCACATGCTGATATTTGAGGAATATCCGCATTCTCTTCCACTTTCCCATGACGAAGGCGTCCATGTAGGGGTAATTGCCTACTTCGACGTCCCGTTGGTTGTAATAGGCCGACAGCGCAGGGTTGTAACTGGGCGCATAATAACGCGTGTTATAGCGTCCGTCCAAACCGATCTGAAGGCGTAATACGTTGCGCACGACCCAGAACTCGTAATAATACGAAAGGAACGCGCTCAAAAGCGGAACGGGTGCAACTTCTTGATTCGTACTCCACTGCAACAATACCCTGTTGTCCAAATGAAGTCCGCCTAAGCGGAAATCTTTGCGAGCGTACACACTCGTGAGGCTTACGTTGTCACTGCTTTGGGCGATCTGGCTCTCCTTGTCGTAAAAGATCTTGTTGCCGACCACACCTTGCCATGCCCCCGCTTCAAACGCATAATCGGGGACTGAAAACTTCACCTCGAACCGAGTTTCATTCTCCTTATTCAAAGGAGTGGACCACACGTAGTGGTTCGAGAACAGATTCTCCTGCCAGTAGTTGGGCGAACGCCGATCCATCGTGAACCGGCCTTCGAGAATCAGGGGGTGTCCGCGGAGATATCCCGTCAGCGCCAGGTGGGCGCCGATGGTGAGGTCTCCGCCTCTGTATCCCGACGGGTAGAACTTGAGGTTCGCGTCCCAGTCGACATATTTCTTTATCTTTCCTCCGACGGAACCGTATGCGAAATAGCTGGTCTTGTTGACCTTCGTATACTTTCCCGTCTGGTAATCCCTCATTTCGAATTGCGAGTAGGTATGCATGTCGATACCGATGCCTGCATCAATCGTGCCTACCACGCCGTTACGATCCCAAGGCTGTGCCTGCACGAAGAAGCGGTTCGAAATCACACGCTCGTAGATCGAGTCGCGCGTCTGGTCGGGGTTGATATACCAGTTCTGGTAGTAGTCCAGCGTATCGGGCACGAAATTGCCCTGTTCGTCCCGGTGCGCCCTTTCGTCGATATACCGCGCATATTTGTCCGAATAGACCTTGCTCCACGAACTGTACTGGAACGAATGGCCGATATAGACCGCCGACAGGTCGGCGAGCGAAAAGTCGTTCTCCGTCACGCGTTGCAACGGCAGGGCGTAGGACTGCGTGATGAAAAAGGCGTTGTTGCGGTAAGTGTTCTGCGCCTCGGCATCCGACAGCTTCATCGGCACGCCCGAAGGCATCTGGAACGTCGTATCTGCGATAGCCCATGTCCCGACCACGCCGCCGTTCTCCTGCTGTTCGATGTGGTTGTTGTAATAGGCCGCATGCACCGAATAGCGCTTGCCCGTATGGCTGAAGGCGACCGACAGGTTGTGGTTCTTCGTCCGTGACCAGACATATTGTCCGCGCGTTCCCCGTGCCTTGTAGTCGACGTTGAACCCGGTCGTGGGCGAAATATTCTGCGCGTGCATGATATTGAAGTTCTCCTCCCGGAAACGCTTCTGCCCCGACTCGAGGTACGTCATGCGGATGATGGGCTTCTTCGTATTGTAGAACGGAACGTTCTCCATGTCGTACGTATACGCATAGTAGGGGCTCGCAAAACTGAAATCAAAGAACTGCGGCCGCCGGAAATAGTTCATCGGCAGCGATGTCTGCCCGAGGGCGCCCTGCGCGATGTCGCCCACCTCCTCGCGGAAGAAGGGGTAGTCGATGCGCCAGTCGGTGAGCGTCGTGTCGAGCGGGCTTATCTCCACGCGGTTGTAGTCGCGCTTGACGCTCCAGCGAAAATTGTTCAGGGCGCGGATCGAATCGCTGAAAAAATACGATTCGAGCGGCTTGCGGATCCGGCGTTCCTTCTTGGTCGTATCCTGCGGCTGGCCGTCCTGGCCCTCCTCCCCCTCCTCGCC
>ERZ1027006.267-NODE-267-length-11841-cov-4.007466_pt1 | contig 11841 bp, 9 predicted proteins | sample MGYA00519449_ERZ1027006 | MGnify/ENA primary metagenome ERZ1027006 (study PRJEB26926, sample SAMN06164873) | human gut metagenome | biome: ENVO:00009003; feature: ENVO:2100002; material: ENVO:00002003 | host: Homo sapiens | place: USA | collected 2012 ... | reverse complement strand
GTATAAGAGACAGGCCGGTAAGTTTTGCGGGACGGATTTCCCGGCCTGCGCCGATCCCAGTGCCCGGCGTCACTTCGCAAAGGTCATGGCCGACCTGCTGGGGCGTTACTCGCCCGGGAGGCGGGATATGGAGCGGATTGCGGAGGCCGCCGCCCGATGGGCGGTCGAGCCGGGGGCGAAGGTCGCCGTGAAGCTTTGGGCGGTCGAGGTGCTGAAGCATTGCCGGCGACGTGTCGGCTGGGTTCAGGAGGTGTGGGACGACATCGTGGAGACGATGGCGCACGACGCGACGCCCGGGATCGAAGTGCGGATGCGCAAAAACTGGAGGGAACCCCGCAGGCCGTGAGCCGGATTTTGTGCACGACATGGGAAATCTCCTGCCGGGAAATGTAAAAGCCCGCCGAACATCGGCGGGCTTTTGCATGTTACAGGGGGCTTTGCCCGGCCCATATTTTCCAGGTTTCCATGTTCCTCTGAACTCCGGTGCCCGGTTCCTCTGTTCCCGGTTCCTCTGTTCCCGGTTTCTACCGTTCCCGGATTCCTTTGTTCCGGCGTTCCTCTGTTTCTCGCTTCTCGTGTTCCCGGGCTGGCGCGGCGGGCATTTCGGTTATTCTTTGCCTCCGGCTCCGGGAACCGGATTCCCGCCCCCGGCTTCGGTGGCGGGGATGCCTGGGAGGTCGTCCTCCCCGGCGGATTCGAGCGTGCGCGCGGAGTGCTGTTTCTTGGTTTGCAGGCGTGCCGTCCTGCGCAGCCGTTCCCCGACGCGGATGATGTTATCGTTGCCCGTGCAGAGCCGTTTGTAGGCGTCGTCATAGGCGTCGCGTGCCTTGTCCAGCGCCGTGCCGACCCCTTCGAGCGAACCGGTGAAGGCCACCAGCTGTTCGTAGAGTTTCAGCCCGCATGCGGCGATGTCCCTGGTGTTCTTGTCCTGGTCGTTGTATTTCCACAGGTCGGCGACCAATTTGAGCAGGGCGAAAAGGTTCGTCGGCGACGAGATGATGACCTTCTTGTCGTAGGCGTCCGACCAGATGGCCGCGTCGTTCTGCAATGCGGCGAGGAAGGCCGGTTCGTTGGGGATGAACATGATGACGAAGTCGGGCGAGTTGAGCAGGCGCTGGTACTCCTTGCGTCCCAGTTCGTTGACGTGCTGGCGGACGGAGGCCGTGTGCGCTGCGAGGCAGCGGCGGCGCTCCTCTTCGGTTTCGGCCGAGGTATAGCCTACGAAAGCCGTGAGCGAAACCTTCGAGTCGATGACGATGTCTTTCTTCTCGGGCAGGTGCAGCACGACGTCGGGGCGCAGGTTGTGTCCCTCGGCGTCCTTGATGTTGTATTGCGTTTCGTAGTGGATGCCCTTGATGAGCGCTGAACTGTCCAGGATCGTTTCCAGCAGCATTTCGCCCCAGTCGCCCTGCACTTTCGAATTGCCTTTCAGTGCGTTGGTCAGGTTCGTGGTCTCGGTCGTGATGCGCCGGTTGAGCTCCATCAGGTTTTTCAGCTCGGCCTTCAGTTCGCCGCGCTGTGCCGTCTGCGTGGTGTAGATGTCCTCGACGCGCTTGCGGAATTCGACGATGTTGTCGCGGAAGGGTTTGAGCAGCACGTCGAGCGACTCCTTGTTGGTCTCCTTGAAATGCTTGGACTGCTCGCCCAGTATCTCGGTCGCAAGGTTGCGGAACTGGGCCCGGAAGGTCTCCTCCAGTTTTTCGCGCTCGGCTTTTTCGGCCGCGCGATCCTCGGCGTTCTTCGCGCGCAGCGATGCGATCTCGGCCTCGGACGAGGCGCGGAGTGCCGCCAGTTCCGCTTCGGTACGCGTCCGCTGCTCGGTCAGCGCCTGCACCTGTCCTTCGTAGCGCTGCCGCAACTCTTTTTCCGCGGACAAGGCCTGTTCCGCGGCGGCCAGCCGGGCTTCGGCCGCCGCCAGCCGCGACGTGGCATCGCGCTCGCGGGCTTCGGAGGCTTGGTTGTCAGCGGCAAGCCGCCGGGTGTCCCTGCGCCAGAGTACGAGGAACAGGGCGACGGGCACTGCCAGGCTGCACGTAGCGGCCAATATGAAAAGGGTGGTAGGAGTCATCGTGTGTTTTTGTGTCTGTTTCCATGCAAAAATAGCAATTTATTCCCGGAAAAACACCCCGTACCGGGGCATGTGCGTTAATTTAGCCCCGCAACGCAATTTTTAGTCCCGATGTCGCAGGTTGTTACGTATTTTTTTATAGCTTTGTTTGTTCCAAATACGGATTCAAATAATTTCGAATATGAAAAAAACGTTACGATCCCTGAAGCTGGCCTGCCTCGCTGCAGTGTCCATGCTAGTTGTTTCCTGCGGCGGAAGTGCCGATTACCGCAATTTCCTGCCTGCCGATTCCTTTATGACGATGTCGGTCAATCCCGCTTCGCTTCTGCAGAAGAGCGATGCCGGCGACATCGGGCAGCATCCGCTCTTCATCCGGCTCAAGGCCGAGCTCGACAAAGCCGAGGGCATCACCGCCGAGGAGAAGGAATACCTGCTCGCCCTGCTGAAGAACCCCTGCGAATCGGGTGTCGACCTGAAAAAAGACCTGTTCTTCTTCATGTCGATGGATGGCGCGATGCAGTCCCCGAATGTCCGGGGCGGTATGCTGCTGCCCGTCGGCGACAAGGCGAAACTGGACGCCCTGCTTGCACGCATCGGCGAGAAAAGCGGCATTGCACCCCGGCACGAGGGCGGTGTTTCGGTCATCGCATTGGGCGAGGACAGCTCCGTGAGCGGTTTGTGCGCCTACAACGATGTGGCTGTCATGCTCTATTTCGCGCAGGGGTCGCCGGAAAGCGCAATCGATGCCGTTAAGAAACTCTTTGCCCAGAAGTGCGGCGAGAGCCTGATGGGTGACAAGGTCGTTGCCGACCAGCTCTCCGAGAAGAACGACATCAACATGGTGATGGTCTATTCTGCGCTGGCGTCGATGCTGGACAGCAACCCGATGGTGGGTTCGATGCCGATGATGGATGCCCTCAAGGGTGCCACGCTGGCAAGTTCCGTCAATTTCGAGAAGGGCCGGATCGTTTGCGATGCCGCCATGTCGTACAAGGACAAGGAGAGCGAGCAGAAAATGATGGATTTTTACGCCTATGTGAAACCCCAGACGGGAGCCCTGTTGCGCTACGTGCCCCGGAATACGATCGGTGCGATGGCCTACGGCCTCAACGGCGAGAAGATGTATTCGGTGTTCTCCGCAATGCCCGGTTACGGGATGCTGATGGCCAACCCGATGGTCAAGCAGGTGATGGATGCTTTCAGCGGCGACTGCGTGATCTCGTTCTCGGGGATGACAGCCGACGGTCAGTATCCCGTAGCGTCGCTGCTGGCCCAGGTGAAGGATCCCGCCGTGTTGCAGACGATCGTCTCCAACCTCTCCGGTATGCCCATCCAGAAGGCGGGCGAAGGCGAATATACGATCAGCATGGGCGGTGTCACGGTGCTGTTCGGCGTGAAGGGCGATGTGCTTTACTGTACGACCGATGCGGTCGTGAAATCGGCGCTCGACGGTGCGGACATCGAATCGCTGGCTTCGATGAGCAAGATATTCAAGGGCCAGTCGGGAAGCTTCTACGTCGATTTCGAGGGTGTGACCGCGCTGACCGCGCAGCTTGTCGGCGGTAATGTCGACCCGCAGGTCGAGGCCGCGCTCTCCGTGCTGGCCATGTTCGAAGACCTGGAAGCCTATGGTACGATGAAGGGCGGGACTGCCGTAGTCAATATGACGGACAAGGAGCAGAATTCCTTTAAGACTGTCTGCGACAAAATTGGCGAACTGATCCGCCGGTACGTACCGGAGGTCAATTTGTAATAACCTTCGGGGTTTATGGTAAACGGCCGTCCGGGATTCGAACGGCCGTTTACCTTGAAATAAAGAAGGTATGGAATCGATAACTTTGCAACGGGTGCTGCCCTGCGTGTTCGCGGGGAAAGCGGCTCCGCGAGATTCGGGGGTCTGGTTGCAGGAGGTGACCTTCCGCAAGGGGGAGTACTGCCTGCTCGAGGCTGCTTCGGGAACGGGGAAAACTTCGCTGTGCCACTTTCTCTACGGCATCCGGGAGGATTACGCGGGGCGGATACTCTTCGACGGGGCGGATTGCCGCGGCTTTTCCGCCGCGGCGTGGAGCGGCCTGCGCCGCAGGTCGCTGAGTATGCTTTTCCAGGATTTGCGTCTTTTCGGCGAATTGACCGTCGCGGAGAATATCGGCCTGAAAAACGAGCTCACGCATTTCAAGACGCAGGAGCAGATCGGGCGAATGCTCGAGGCTGCGGGTATCGCCGATAAGCGGGATGCCCCGGTCGATAAGCTCTCCTTCGGACAGCAGCAGCGCGTGGCCTTCATCCGCTGCATGTGCCAGCCGTTCGATTTCATCCTGCTCGACGAGCCTGTCAGCCACCTCGATGCCGCTAACGGGAAGTTGCTCTCCGGGATGTTGCTGGAAGAGGCGCAGGCGCAGGGGGCGGGTATCGTCGTTACCTCGGTGGGCAGCCGGCTCGGGCTTCCCTACCATAAAACCCTTACGCTATGACGCTGCTTTGGAAATTGCTGCGCAGCCATCTGAGCGTCGCGCAGACCGTAGGTTTCGCCCTCGCCGGGGTCGTGGGCATGACCATCGTGCTCACCTCGGTGCAGGCTTACCGCGATGTCATGCCGGTCTTCGATGCCCCCGATTCGTTCATGCGGGGCGATTACCTGGTGCTTTCGAAACGGGTCGGCGCGCTCCAGACGATCGGGTTGGGGAGCAGCGACTTTACCCCCGGGGAGCTGGAGGAATTGAAGGGACAGCCTTTCGTCCGGGACGTCGGGGCTTTCACGCCGGCGAACTACCGGGTGAAGGGTACGGTGGGCATGGGCGGCGTGCAGCTCTCGACCTACCTGTTTTTCGAGGCGGTGCCCGACCGTTTTCTCGATGTCGCCTCCGGGAAGTGGAAATACGAACCCGGCGACGGGGACATCCCCATCATCATCCCGCGCAATTACCTGAACCTCTACAATTACGGGTTTGCCAAGTCGCAGGGGCTGCCGCAGATTTCGGAGGGGATATTCCAGCGGGTTTCGCTCGGCATCGAGGTCGCCGGCAACGGGCGCACGGAACAGTTCCGGGGCCGTATCGTCGGGTTGTCGAACCGTCTCAATACGATCCTCGTCCCGGAGTCTTTCATCCGCTGGTCGAACGGGCGGTTCGGCCAGGGCGGGGAGAAACAGGCATCGCGGGTCATCGTCGAGACCGACCGCCCTGTCGATGCCGCGATTTCGGCTTACCTCGACGGCAAGGGCTATGAGGCAGAAGGCGACCGCCGTGACAGTGGGAAGGCTGCCTATTTCCTGCAACTTGCGGCCGGAGGGCTCGGAGGGGTGGGACTGGTGTTCAGCGTGATGTCTTTCTACATTCTGATGCTGAGCATTTTCCTGCTCTTGCAGAAGAACAGCGCGAAACTGGAAAATCTGCTCCTGCTGGGTTATGCACCGGGACGTGTGGCACGTCCGTATTGGTTGCTGACCCTGTGGCTCAACCTGGGCGTCCTCGTCGTGGCCGTGGTTTTGTCGTGGCTGGTGCGTATGTGGTACCTGCCCGAACTGGCAGCATTGCAGGAGGGGTACGCCCCGGCCGGGGTCGGCGTTACATGGGTATGCGGCATAGGGCTTGCATTGCTGCTTTCGCTGTTCAACGGCATTGCGATACGCCGGAGGATCGACACCCTGAACCGGAAAAGATCCTGACCGGCAGCTCTTTCGGGACGGAATCCCCGGAAAGACCGTGCGACAGGGAACCGGCATTCGGAATCCCGAACTGCAACCCCGAACCCCAAAACCCGGGTTTGCGGGGACGGAATCCCGCTCCGAAGCGTGGGAAACTGCCGGGAAATGACTATATTTGTCGTAAGTAATATTCGAACCATGAACAGAATCGTAGCACCTTCGATGCTTTCGGCCGATTTCGGCCACCTGGAACGCGACACGCAGATGGTCGACCGCAGTGCGGCCGAGTGGGTACATATCGACGTGATGGACGGCGTGTTCGTCCCCAATATCTCCTTCGGGTTTCCGGTGCTGAAGGCCATCCGCAAGGTGACCGCAAAGTGCCTCGACGTGCACCTGATGATCGTCGAGCCGGAGCGTTACGTAGCGCGTTTCGCCGAGGCGGGCGCCGACATCGTGACCTTCCACTACGAAGCCACGTACGATCCCAGGGGGTGCATAGAAATGATCCGCAAGGCCGGTGCGAAGGCCGGGGTGTCGATCAAGCCGGCGACTTCGGTCGAGGTGCTGCGCGATATCCTCCCGCTGGTCGACCTGGTGCTGGTGATGAGCGTCGAACCCGGTTTCGGCGGGCAGTCGTTCATCCCGGCTTCCACCGGGAAGATCCGGGCTCTGCGGGCCATGGCCCGGGAGTTGGGGTTGCAGACCATCATCGAGGTCGACGGCGGCATCTCGTCGCACAACTCCCGCGAGGTCTACGAGGCAGGGGCCGACGTGCTGGTTGCCGGGAATGCCGTTTTCGGCGCCGAAGACCCGCAGGCCGAGATCGTGCGGATGCTCAACGCCTGACCATTCGGCGCGCCGGATATTTCGGGGCGGAGCGGCCAGGGTTTTCAGGGGTTCCGGACGTCTCGTGTTCCGGGTTTTGCCGGGGTGTCGCGCCCGTATTGCATTCCGCAGCGGCTTAGGGGACGATGTGCCGTCGGGTCTCGTCGTCCAGCAGGCGGCGCAGGTCGCGCAGCAGGTCGTCGTCGCGGAAATAGCCGGAGCCGTAGGTCAGGTTGAACGCGTAATCGAAATCGGCGGGATTGGCACCCTGGTTATGCTGGATGATGGTCTCGGCCTTGTCGAGGGCTTTCACCCACCGCGCCTCGGGCGTCTGGCATGCTTCGTATTCCTCCCATATCTTCCGGATCGCCGTCCCGGCCGCGGGCGGGAGCATGCGCGTCAGTTTGTCGATTGCGACCAGCTCCGAAGCCTCCTTGGTACCGTCGGCCATCTGTGCCACGGCCGGGATGTCCCCGTCATACGCTTCGCCGAGGTCGTGGACGAGGCACATCAACAATACTCGTTGCATGTCCAGCCGGGGGCGTTCGCCGGTGAGGACGGCGGCCAGCAGGGCCAGCCGCCAAGAGTGTTCGGCCGTGCTTTCGTGTCTCCCGGTCGAGGTGTGCGCCGTGCGCAGGACGTCTTTCAGCCGTTCGGCCTCGCGGATGAACCGCAGGTAGCGTTCCAACTTCTCCATACTATAACAATGTTCGTTTCGGAGTTCAAAGATACGATATGTCGGATTAAATCACTAACTTTGCCGTGATTTTAGACAGACCATGATATCTCTTGACAATCTTACTGTAAGTTACGGGGGCTGGACGCTCTTCGACAACATATCGTTCCTGATAAACCCCAAAGACCGCATCGGCCTCGTCGGCCGGAACGGGGCGGGCAAAACCACGCTGCTGCGCATCATTACGGGCGAGCAGCAACCGACCTCGGGCAGCGTGACCCTGAACGGCGACTGTACGATCGGCTACCTGCCGCAGACCATGCGTGTGGCCGATACGACGACGCTCGTCGAGGAGACCGCCAAGGCGTTCGAGGAGGTGCTGCGCCTCGAGGCCGAGATCGAGCACCTGACGCGCGAGATCGCGGAGCGTACCGACTACGAAAGCGACGGTTATGCGCAGCTGTTGCACCGCCTGAACGATGCGCAGGATCACTACCATATCCTCGGCGGCGAGACCCGCGATGCGGATATCGAAAAGACGCTGCTGGGGCTCGGGTTCAAACGCGAGGATTTCGGACGTCCGACGAGCGAATTCTCGGGCGGCTGGCGCATGCGTATCGAGCTGGCGAAACTGCTGTTGCGCCGTCCCTCGATCTTCCTGCTCGATGAGCCGACGAACCACCTCGACATCGAGTCGATCCAGTGGCTCGAGGATTATCTGAAGAATTACAGCGGCGCCGTGCTGCTGATTTCGCACGACCGCGCTTTCCTCGACAACGTCACCAACCGCACGGTCGAGCTTTCGCTGGGCAAAGCGACCGATTACAAGGTTTCCTATTCGAAATATGTCGTGCTGCGCGCCGAACGCCGGGCACAGCAGATGGCTGCCTATGAAAACCAGCAGCGCATGATCGAAAAGACCGAGGAATTCATCGAGAAGTTCCGCTACAAACCCACCAAGTCGAACCAGGTGCAGTCGCGCATCAAGCAGCTCGAACGCCTCGAACGGCTCGAGGTCGAGGAGGAAGACTTGGCGACGCTCAATATCAAGTTCCCGCCCGCACCCCGCTCGGGACAGATCGTGGCCGAGATCAACGAAGCCGGGATGTCGTTCGGGGCGAAGCATGTCTTCAGCGGCGCGAATTTCATCATCGGAAAGGGCGACAAGATCGCCCTCGTCGGCCGTAACGGCGAAGGCAAGACCACGCTGGCGCGTATGCTCGTCGGGCAGCTGACGCCGACCGAAGGTTCGGTGCGGCTCGGTGCCAACGTCAATATCGGCTACTATGCCCAGAACCAGGACGACCTGATGGACGGCGAATTCACCGTCTACGATACGCTCGACCGCGTGGCCGTGGGGGACATCCGTACCCGCCTGCGCGATATCCTCGGGGCGTTCCTGTTCCGCGGCGAGGATATCGACAAAAAGGTCAAGGTGCTTTCGGGCGGCGAGCGGGCACGTCTGGCCATGGCCCGCATGATGCTCGAACCGCGCAACCTGCTGGTACTGGACGAGCCGACCAACCACATGGACATGCGTTCGAAGGACATCCTCAAGAATGCCATCATGAAGTACGACGGCACGGTCGTCATCGTGTCGCACGACCGCGAATTCCTCGACGGCATGGTGCAGAAGGTCTATGAGTTCCGCGACGGCGGGGTGAAGGAGTACCTCGGGGGTATCTACTATTTCCTCGAAAAGCGGAAGCTGGAGTCGCTCCGGGAGATCGAACGCAGGGAGGCCCCGCAGAAACCCGCCGTGCAGGCAGCCCCGAACCCCGGGGCCGCCGTTTCCGGCAAACTCACTTACGAGCAGCGCAAGGAGCAGGAGAAACAGCTGCGCAAGCTGCGCCGGACGGTCGAGGGGATCGAGGCGGAACTTGCCGCAATCGAAAAACAGATCGCCGCCTACGATGCGAAATTCGCTGCGGCGACCGCCTACGACGAAGCCGACTACAAGGCCTACAACGACCTGAAAGCCCGTTACGACCATCAGATGCACGAGTGGGAGAAGGCATCGTACGAACTGGAACTCGTCGAAGAACAGTGATTTCCGGGAAATCCGGCTGAACCTTGTGCCGCCCGCCCCGGGGCAAATGAAAAATAAGCTGCTATGGACAACATTATTTTCGGGATACGTCCCGTGGCCGAAGCCATCGAGGCTGGACGCCAGATCGAGAAACTCTACATCCGCAAAGGTGCCGAAGGGCAGCTGATGACGGAGCTGAAAGACCTCTGCATCCGTCACCGCGTGCGGATGCAGGAGGTGCCTGTCGAAAAGCTCAACCGCCTCACGCGCGGTAACCACCAGGGGGTCGTGGCGCAGATTTCGGCCATCGAATATGTCGGGCTGGCCGACATCCTGGAACGGGTGCCCGAGGACGAGACGCCGCTGGTGGTGATCTTTGACGGGGTGACCGACGTCCGCAATTTCGGCGCCATCGCCCGCTCGGCCGAGTGCGCCGGGGCGCACGGTCTGGTGACGCCGCTGAAGAATTCGGCCCCCGTGAATGCCGAGGCAATCCGCTCGTCGGCCGGGGCGCTGACGACGATCCCGGTCTGCCGCGTGGGGTCGATCCGCAATACGATAAAACTGCTCCAGACCGAAGGGTTTCAGATCGTCGCCGCGACCGAGAAGAGCCGCAAACTGCTCTACGATGCCGATTTCCGCAAGCCTACGGCCCTGGTGATGGGCGCCGAGGATACGGGCATCTCGAAGGAGGTCCTCAAACTCTGCGACGAACAGCTGGCAATCCCCCTGATCGGGCATATCGAATCGCTGAACGTCTCGGCCGCAGCGGCCGTGATGCTTTTCGAGGTCGTGCGCCAGCGTATCGGACAATAAACGAAAACCATGAAAGCGAAACTCGGACATTACGTGCAGTGGCTTCGGGAGGGGTTCCTGCAAATGCTGCGCCTGCACCCTGTGGAGGCGGGATTGATTGCCCTCGGATGTATCGGCTGCCTCGTCGCCTACGAGACGGACAGCGACGACACCCTGGTCAGGCTGGCGCTCGTGCCGCTGGCCTTCGCTGTTGCGCTGGCCTTCAATAACCTTGCGGGGCTGGGGCCGTGGCGGAAAGTCTACTGGGTATGCTGGGCGCCTTTCGTGCCGTTCGCGCTCTGGGGAGGTCTGGAAGAGTGGCTCGCCAGCGAGCCGTCGTTCATCACCTTCGGCATCCTGGCGCCCTTGGCGCTGCTGCTCTGTCGCCGTGCCGTGTGCAACAAGCGGTTCGTCGACGACATCATGGTGTGGCTGCGTTCGGGCATCCTCGCTGCGCTCTTCGCCAATGTAGCGCTGGGGTTGTTCTCCGCTATCCTCTTCTCCACGACCTATATCTTCGGGCTCGAAGGGAGTTGGATCGAGCATGTCTGGATCTATGCGCTGATCCTTTTCGAGACCTTCGCCGGCCCGGTGCTTTTCCTGATGATGTACGACCGTTGGGCCGGTGCCGAATGCCGCGGCACTCGCATCCTCGACGTGTTGCTGAACTATATCGTGACGCCCGCACTGCTGATCTACACCGCCATACTCTGCCTTTACATGGTCAAGATCCTCGTTACGTGGTCTTTGCCCGAGGGCGGGGTGGCCTATCTGGTATTCGGGTTCACACTGCTGGCTATTGCGGTCAAGGCATTGCAGCCGTTGTTGCAGAAACGCATGTACGACTGGTTCTTCGACCGTTTCAGCCTGGTGTCGTTGCCTACGCAGCTGCTGTTCTGGATCGGCGTCCTGCGTCGTACGAACGAATACGGGCTTACCGAACCGCGCGTATACCTGCTTGTCTGCGGCGGGCTGATGACGCTCTGCGTGCTGTTGTTCCTCTCGCGCCGTACCGGGCGCTACCTGTACGTCGGCCTGGCGGGGTTCGTCTGCTTTGCGGCTCTGGCCTACCTGCCTGTGCTCGAACCGCAACGCATAGCGACCGGCTCGCAGGTGCGCCGTGCCGTCCGTGTGGCAAAACAGCTTAACATGCTCGACGGCGAGGGCCGGCTGCAACTGGACGCCTTTGTCCCCGACACCCTGCTGCGCCGGGATTACCGCCGCCTTTACGAGGCGCTCGACTACGTTGCCGACCATGATACGCTGGCCTTCGCCCGGTTCGGGGTGGAGCTCGGCAAAGTCCGCGAGGCAGTGCCGGATGTGTTCCGCGATTATGTGGTCTACGGCTACGATTACCGTACCGATGACAACTGGGTGTCGGTGTACCCGGACGGTGTGCGACGCATCGACCTTGCCCCAGGGTATCGGGTGCTGTATGCCAACCTTTCGTACAATCGTTATGACCAGGGCCGTATCCCGTATTACCGATTCGAGGATGATACGCTGCGGATCGACTTCGGCACGGATCGCCCCGAATTCGTAATTTCCGCACCCGCCCTGTTGCAGCGGCAACTGCGGCGTGCGGGCAAGGGGGATTATCCCCTGCCCTCTGAGCTGGAGAACGCTGCCAATGAACTCCTGACCTATTCGGATGAAGAGTTGTTGATCCTTTTTTTCAGTATGAGCATCGAACGGCGGGATTCTGCGCTTCGCCTCGACGATGTGGATATCTCGGCCATTATGGCCCGTTAGGCATGATTACGACCGTCGAACATCCCCGGCTGGGTGAGGTCGTCCTCTCC
>ERZ1027006.249-NODE-249-length-12419-cov-5.438531_pt1 | contig 12419 bp, 10 predicted proteins | sample MGYA00519449_ERZ1027006 | MGnify/ENA primary metagenome ERZ1027006 (study PRJEB26926, sample SAMN06164873) | human gut metagenome | biome: ENVO:00009003; feature: ENVO:2100002; material: ENVO:00002003 | host: Homo sapiens | place: USA | collected 2012 ... | reverse complement strand
CTTATCGTCGGCAGCGTCAGATGTGTATAAGAGACAGACTCTTAGCAGCGTAGCGTAGCGAAAGCGAGGGCATCAATCCACCACCAAAGCACCGTCCCGGGCGCACAATCCCCGTATTAAAGAAAATAATTTGGTTACGATAAAATATGCTTGCATAATCACATATGTTGTGATAAACTATGCAAGTATCGTAATTGAATACATGGGCAGATTCCCGAGTGGCCAAAGGGGACAGACTGTAAATCTGCTGCAACTTGCTTCGATGGTTCGAATCCATCTCTGCCCATTAAAAAACCTCAAGTCGTATGACTTGAGGTTTTTGTGTTATTCTGAAATTATCATTTAATCGGCCTGCGCCCCGGTGTCGGTAAGCACAGACTCCCATGCCATCGTATCAGGCCAGTCCTTTGTATCAAAGCCATCACGGATACATCTGCTGTAGTAGTCCAGCTTGTTTCGTATCGGCGAATCATCTGTGAATCTTGCATCATCATAGATGCCGTTAATATAATCATCTATCGCGGTTCCGAATATTTCAGAGCGGTCCTCTGTTGCAAAGGTCATGCCGTAGGAATCAATGAAATACCCGGATATGTGGTTCGATGGATCATCCGGATTGTAGTTTGCGTAGCTATCATCATAAGAGAAGCTGTCAGGGTTAAAGCTGTTCCATTTCCCCTCAGAAAACTCGCTCTTTTCATCGTAGGTGTGTATGAATGTAAGCCTCTGGTCAATCAGATGGGAAATCTCATGGCCTACAGTGTAGCTGAAATCCCAGCTGTAGTTGCAGTTTAGAACTATTACATTGTGGTTGTTTATTATATTTACGAATCCACTTGGCTCATTTATCATATCTGAGTGGCCTGATGAAATATCACCGCACAGATAGATTCGCATGCCTCTTATATCGCCATAACACAGCTGTGTGAAAAAGTCATCAGGGAAACAGTCAAGTATTTCCTCAAGCGAATCCAGAGCGATCGACAGCTTATCCTTGTTCTTGAATTGATGGATATCGTAGTAATCAATTCTCTTTGGCACCTCAGGCCCGAAATATATGGAAAAGCCGTATTTCTGTTCAAGGGCTGTGATACGTGCATTTATGTCGGATAAATCACCCCAGTCATATGACGCGGTGTCAGGTATCAGGGTGACCTCGTCGCCGTATGTATTGTAGTCGGAATCCTTCCCGGCCTCTTCCATAGCTTCCTGATTTTCATCGGTACTGTCAGCGGGGGCTATGGCAGAATATGGGGATACATATGAGCCATCATCGCGTAAGGCCTGTAGCAGTGTATCACAGTCATTGTATGACGTGATTTCGGCTTTGCTGTCATTCTTGCCCTTGTCGAGTGACCAGATGAGAATTTCCGGGTTGCACTGCGCTGTGTACAAAAGCATCATCACACAGTTTGCATCAGGCAGATATACCGAGTTGGCAGAACAGTAGGTCTTGGTATCGGCTGCCGCAGAGTCGGATGAGCTGTCGGACATTTTGCCTGTGTTTCGAGTCGCCAGGTTGTATGAAAAGGATGAACTGACACCGGTGGCGGGTGAATATTTATAGTAACTGATGATGTTGTCCGAGGATAAATCCTGGCATCGTATGAGCATGTCACCATCCTCTGCCAAAGTTACATCCACCACATCCGGCAGTGAAAAAAAGCTGTTTTCTCCATCGGATGAATGATAGTTCCAAATATTGTTGGCCGTATCTGCCTCGATTACAAAGCCCTTTGAGTCGACACATGACATGGAAAAACTTTGTCCTTCGTAGGTTGAAAGCACTGTGTTATCGTCAAGCCTTATATCAGAGACTGCATATTTGTAGGTATCGGGTGTGACACCTGACACGAGAGCATATTTTCCGTCAGCGGAGGTGGCAATCTGTGAGACATCATAATAATTGCCGGGATTCGGCACATCGCCATCATCAGAATCTGATGTATCGCAATTGCCATCATAGTCCTCAGGATTATATTTGCAGGTTTTTATCTCCTTTAAATCCTTATCATAGATTGTTGCCCTGCCGGCATCGGAATTAATGAGCCAGAGCCTGTCACCTTTTATCATGTAGTCATCACAGTCGGTTTTGTCGTGAGTGAGGCTTGCCGTGATTTCATTGGACCAGGGATTATATACATCAAATGAATACTTAACGGATTGATCATCGGTCTCTATGATGGAATTATTGTAGCTGCCCTGTCCTACCATAAGGATGTTATCACCAAACTGTCTTGTATCATTGTACGGCTGCCCCTCAAAGGCGACATTGTGCAGGATAGACAGGTTGCTGCTGCCTTTAACACTTGTGGCATCCTCCCAAAACGCAGGTGATTTGTGCAGAATAGCCTGCTTTTGTGCGGGACTCTTGAATAGATAAGAGACATCCGAAAAAGAACAGGCTGTCATGGAGATTGCACTGAAAAATACCAGCGAATATGTAATTAAAGTGGTTACATGTTTGCGTTTGAACAATTTTGCCTCCTTTGGAAGGTGGTATATATGCAGGCTATTCCTCAGCAGCATGTGCGGTGGAAACTCGTGCAGTAGATTCTCTTTCAATCAGCCTTGGACGTAGCTGTGTGCGGCTGATTGGAATATGGTGAATGAGCGAATTCAATATAATATATGCACAGCGGCCCAGATCATTACACTCCTGTCTGACAGTGGTAAGAGGAGGGGTAAGGGCTGCGGCAAACTTGACATCGTCAAAGCCGACCACACTTATATCATTTGGCACATTGAAGCCGTGCAGCTGGCACTCGGAGATAACACCCTTTGCTATAGTGTCGCTTCCGCAGAGGATAGCGGTGGCACCTGCTGCAATAAAATTTGAAACGTAATACTGTGCGGTTTCAGGAATATAGTAGCCGTGTCCCATGAGCTCCGGGTAGATTTCAAGACCGGCATTGCGCATAGAGTTTTCAAAGGCTTCCTGACGCTGATCCGAAACCAGGGAAAAAAGAGAACCATTGATAAAGGCAATCTTTTTATGGCCCAGATTGTGCAGATGCTTTACAGCCATGTCAATGCCCTCGTAGCTGTCGGTGCCTACATAGGCTACATTGGGATTGTTTTCTATATAGTTATCAAACAAAACGGTAGGCATTGTAGTATTTTTGAGCTGCTGCATCCATTCATCGTGAAGAGCAAAACCTACCAGAAATGCGCCACAATAGCCATTCTTTAATATATATGTATCATATTTTTCTTCTGCCTGAAGCTGAGGTGTGACAGGGATGATGTCCACGTCCCATTTGTGCTTAAAAGCATTCTGTTTGAAACCAAGCACTACATCATATCCGAACTCATCGATAGACTCGTAGTTCATATTTTCAATAAACAGAGCCAGCTTGCGGTTTTCTACCTTTCTGGAGCGCTTTGTGCTGTAGCCCATTTCGACAGCAGTGTCTAAAACTGTCTGACGAAGCTCCTCACTTATATCGCTGGCACCATTTAATCCCTTTGAAACAGTGCTGATTGACACGCCCAGCCGGGCGGCAATATCCTTAATAGTAGCCATAGTATTTGTCCTTTCTTATGTGATAATTAAATTATACATTTACTATCAGAAATAGGCAATATTTTCTGTAATAAATTTTTCGAAAAAAATCTTTGAAACTGTGGTAATAACTACCAAAAAATGAATGTAAATTACGTGAAAAATGGCAAAAATGAGTTTAAAACCACTAAAAAGATTGACAAATCTGACAATAGGAAATAAAATAATCTCAGATACGAAAAAAATAGAAAATTTTAGGAAAGAGGAATGGTAATTTGGAGGCCAGAGAAAATCTCAGAGGCTCCGGAATACTTCTTTCAATCTCGAGTCTGCCGTCACCATATGGTATAGGTACTCTTGGGAGAGAAGCTTACAATTTTGTTGATCTCCTTGGTGATTTGAAACAGAAGTACTGGCAGGTTCTTCCGGTTGGCCCCACCATATTTGGCGATAGTCCATATCAGCCATCATCAGGCTGTGCGGGCAATATCTATTTCATAGATTTAGATAAGCTGGTAGATGAGGGGCTGTTAGAGAAGGAAGAGATCCTGGGGTATAACTGGGGCACAGACGAATCAGAAATTGATTATGCAGCATTGCATCAGAACAGATGCAAGATTTTACAAAAAGCGTTTGAAAGATTTGATACAAATGCACAAGATTTTCAGAATTTTGTAAAAAAACAGTCGGAGTGGCTTGAGCAATATGCACTATTTATGGCACTGAAAACCGACAATTTATACAAAAATTGGAGCGAGTGGCCAAGTGAGTATAGAAATCCGCAAACGGTTGCGCTTGAAAAGTACCAAAAAAAGAATTATAATACAATTACTTTTTGGAAGTTCTGTCAATATAAATTCTTCGAGCAATGGGAGGATTTAAAAAATTATGCTAACTCAAAAGGAGTCTACATAATAGGCGATATCTCATTCTATGTAGGATATGACAGTGTGGATGTGTGGGCAGAGAGACAACTCTTTATGATGAGCGCAAACGATACACCAGAGTATGTTGCAGCTGCCGGTCCTGATAAGTATTCAGAGAGCGGACAGGTGTGGGGCAATCCGATGTATGACTGGGATGCCATGAAGGAGGACAACTTCTCATGGTGGAGAAAGCGAATGCGTGTATGCAGAGAGCTTTTTGATATTGTCAGGATTGATCATTTCGCAGGAATTGTGAAAGCATATGCGGTACCGTACGGACAGGATAAGAGCCTATCCGGGAAATGGTTCAAGGGACCGGGACGCAGGCTTGTCAATGCAATTAACGAAGAGCTTGAAGGGGTTAATGTAGTGGCTGATGATTATACATCAGCAAGCCTCTTGCCGGGAGTGAAAAAGCTCCTTGCAAAATCGGGCTGGATGGGAACTAAGGTCATGATGTTCGCTTTTGATGGTGATCCGACAAACGAATATCTGCCACACAATTATACCGATTCACATGTAGTTGCATATATTGGCACACATGACAATGAGACGATAGTTGGTTCATTCAGTGACAAGACAGATTATGAGCTTGCTTATCTGTATGAGTATCTGAATATTGAAAATAAATCACAGGTTCCAAATGCTCTTATCAGGGAGCTGTATCACAGCACCGCAGAGCTGGCGATAGTCCAGATGCAGGATATATTAGAGCTTGGAAATGAGGCAAGGATGAATTATCCTTCGACAGTCGGACATAACTGGAGATGGCGCATGACAAGTAAGCCACACAGATTGGACAACGAAAAGATAGCCTGGATTAGAAACATTGCGGTGGTTTACCGCAGATAATTAATTTGATATAAGTTGCACGGCAATTTATATATATACTTTTTTACATTTTATATTCAAAAAGGAGAGGAAGATATGAAGAAGAAAGTATTAGCATCTTTACTTTGCGCATCTATGGTAGCAACAATGTTTGCAGGATGCGGAAGCAGCAATGGAAATGGAACAGAGAAAGCCGACAAGAAGGCCGGCGGTAAGGAGACCATTACAGTAATGGGACCTTCAGAGGATTTAGATGATGCAAAGGGTGCTTGGCTCAAGACAGAGTGCGAGGCATTTGCTAAAGCAAATCCTGATTTCAACATCGAGTTCAAGTATGTTACATCATCTGAGAGTGATGCAAAGGACGTTGTTACAAAGGATCCTAAGGCAGCAGCTGATGTTTACATGTTTGCAAACGATCAGCTTGAGCCATTAATTAAGGCTAATGCTATTGCTAAGTTAGGTGGAGAGGCAGCAGATTATGTTAAGACATCTAACTCAGAGGCTATGGCAGCAACTGTTACATATGATGGAGACATCTACGCAGTTCCTTATACATCAAACACATGGTTCATGTACTATGACAAGAGAGTTTTCTCTGAGGATGATGTAAAGAGCCTTGATACAATGCTTACAAAGGGTAAGGTTTCATTCCCATTTGATAACGGCTGGTATCTCAATGCATTCTATGCAGCAAACGGATGTACAATCTTCGGAGACGGAACAGACAAGGCTGCCGGATATGATTTCAGCGGAGATAAGGCAGTAGCAGTTACAAACTACATCGTAGATTTATTTGCAAATCCAAACTTCGTAATGGATAACAATGAGGGATCACTTGGTCTTGCTGGACTTAAGGATGGTACAGTAAACGCTTACTTCAATGGTAACTGGAACTATGACGCAGTTAAAGAGAATCTTGGTGAGGAGAACGTTGGTGTTGCAGCTCTTCCTACAATCAATATTGGTGGAAAAGACTGCCAGTTAAAGGCATTCTTAGGATCTAAGGCTATCGGTGTTAACCCTAACTGCAAGAACCAGGAAGTAGCAGTTAAGCTTGCAGCATTCCTTGGAAGTGAGGATGCACAGCTTGCTCACTTCAAGTTAAGAGCACAGGCTCCTGTAAACAAAGATCTTGTAACAAACGAGGAAATCGCAGCAGATCCTGTAGCAGCAGCTATGGCTAAGGTTTCATCTGATTGTTCAGTAGCACAGCCTATCATTGATATGGCAGGTTACTGGGATGCAGCTACACCATTCGGTGATGCTTTCCAGAACGGTGCAGAAGGCCAGATTACAAAGGACAATGCAGCTCAGAAGACAGAGGACTTCAATACTCAGCTTAATGATTCTCTTAAATAATTAAGTAGATCAGATTATGATTCCAAGGTTCCGGGTAGCCGGAATCTTGGAATAAATTAGTTTAAAGGAATGGCATATATAATGCATGCCAGGAGGAAAAGTATGATAGGAGCAAACAAAAAGAAAAAAGTTTCGGAATTTGCTACTCCGTATACTGTTGGCAATGCCCTCACAAAAGGCGGAGCTACAGTTAAGCTATCGGCACTCGTAATGGGTCTTGCCAATATGGCTCATAAGCAGATTATAAAGGGTCTGATTTTTCTTGCTATAGAGATTGCATATATAGCATATATGGTTAGCGCTGGTGCTTATTACATTTCCATGCTGCCTTCACTTGGCTGGAGAAAACAGGAAGAGGTATTTAATGAGCAGAAGCAGATTTATGAATATGTTGCAGGCGACCAGTCAGTATTATTACTGTTATATGGCGTCATAACAATTGCCATCACAGTATTATTTATTTACATGTGGTGCGAGAATTTAAAGAGCGGATATAAGGCAGAATGCCTTTCAAAAGCTGGAAAAGAAATCAATTCTTTTGGCAAAGATGTCAAGGATTTATTTGATAAAAACCTACATAAGACACTTATGTTTCTCCCACTTATGGGAATATTTATTTTTACAGTTTTACCATTGCTGTTCATGATTCCAATGGCTTTTACAAACTATTCAGTAAAGGGTGATCATCTGGTATTGTTCGACTGGACAGGCTTTGCCTCATTCGGACAGGTGCTTGGACTTGGTGGTAAGCTTGGTAAGATATTCTGGAGAGTACTCGGATGGACAATCTGCTGGGCTGTATTTGCAACCTTCCTTTGTAACTTCCTTGGACTCCTTCTTGCTATCGTTATCAATCGTAAAGAGACACATTGCAAGGCTTTCTGGCGTACATGCTTTGTTATCTCAATTGCGGTACCGCAGTTCGTATCACTCCTTGTAATGAGACAGATGTTCCAGCCACAGGGTGCTGTTAATAACCTGCTTTTGGAGTGGGGCTGGATTGATAACCCGCTTCCATTCTGGACCAACACTATGTGGGCGAGAGTTTCTGTTATTCTCATCAACTGCTGGGTAGGTATTCCGTATACCATGCTTCAGGTTACAGGTGTATTACAGAATGTGCCTTCAGAGCTTTATGAGGCTGCCAAGATTGATGGTGCAAACGCAGCACAGATCTTCTTTAAGATCACACTCCCATATATCATGTTTATCATGGGACCATATATCATCACACAGTTTACCGGAAATATCAACAACTTCAACGTTATCTACCTGTTATCAGCAGGAAAGCCTACACCTGTCGGAGACAGTGCAGGAAAGACGGACCTTCTGGTTACATGGTTGTACAAGCTGACTATTGATAATCAGGAGTACAATATCGGTGCCGTTATCGGTATCCTCACATTCGTTGTACTTTCTATCGTAGCGCTTGTTACATACAGAAATACAAAATCATACAAGGATGAGGAGGGATTCATGTAATGAGTAGTGTAGCAAAAGCAAAAAGACCTATGTCTGCCGGACGTGCTAAGAAAGTAGCAAAGAATTCCCTTGTTCATATCATTCTTGGAATACTTGCTGTAGTATGGCTGTTCCCAATTTTCTGGATTATTATGACAAGCTTTAGAGCTGAGAGTGGTGCTTATACAAAGTACTTCTTCCCACATGGCCTTACATTTAGCAACTATACAAGGCTGTTCACAGAGACTACACTGTTGAATTTCCCGAGAGCATTTTTTAATACACTGTTTATTTCAGTGTTCTCATGTATCATTTCAACAGTATTTGTACTTTCTGTTGCGTATTGTATGTCACGACTGAGATTTAAGATGCGTAAGCCTTTCATGAATCTGGCTATGATTCTTGGATTGTTCCCAGCCTTCATGTCAATGGTTGCCGTATACTTTATCTTAAAGGCTATCGGACTTACAGAGGGCAGTATGCTTCGAATTTCATTGATTCTGATTTACTCAGCAGGAGCAGGAACAGGCTTCTATATCGCAAAGGGATTCTTTGATACTGTGCCTAAGTCTCTTACTGAGGCGGCTATCCTTGACGGATGTACACAGTTCCAGGTATTTTACAAGGTTATCCTGCCACTCAGTAAGCCAATCGTAGTATATACAGTACTTACAGCATTCCTTGCGCCATGGCTTGATTTCGTATTTGTAAAGGTTATCGTTGGTCCAAACGACAAGTATTGGACAGTATCTCTTCTTCTTTACAACATGCTTGAGAAAGAGTTTATAAACGGATGGTTCACAAGATGGGCTGCTGCTGCAGTTGTTGTATCAATACCTATCTCAATACTTTTCATCATCATGCAGAGATTCTACGTGGATGGACTTACAGGAGCTGTCAAAGGCTAATTTGGTTTTATTTAGGCCGCTGCACTTTTGTGCGGCGGCTTTTGGTTTATATTGGGTGTGTGGCAAACTTAGCACTTTCAGGTTGTGGGGTGCCGGTGTGGCACACAGTATATTCCTCAGGAAAATATGAAGTCAGCCACGGGCTTTCTTCGCTGCTTGGATTTGGAGAGATGAGATGTGTGGCTTGTTTGTGGGGGCATGGTACCCCGTGGCAGTTCATATTTTTCTTCGGAACACACTGTGTACCCTCCGGCCGTAGGGTACCGTGTGCTAAGTTTGTTGCTACCTTGTGAAAGATGTGAGAATAGGTGTAGTGATTTTGTAGATACAAATTTGCTCAGAATTTAGTTAAGAAAAGGAGTGCGTATGATTAATAATAAAATAGGCGGCCGCAATATGGTCGGCAGGGCTGTGAATAGATTGGCGGGCAGGTTGACTGCTGTGGCATTGACGGCAGCTATGGCGGTGTCGATGCTTGCGGGGTGTGCTGCGGGTGGAAAGAATACCGAGACGGCAGCAAAGAAGGAGTACAAGCCTTCTGCTATGGAGCAGATGAATGCGAAAAATGATCCTAATGTGATTCAGGACAATTACAGGACCTGCTATGAGGTGTTCGTATACAGCTTTTTTGACAGTGACGGTGACGGCATTGGGGATTTAAAGGGACTTACAGAGAAGCTTGACTATATCGAGGGACTTGGCTGCAATGAAATCTGGATGATGCCTATTATGCCTTCTCCTTCATACCATAAGTATGATATTACTGATTATATGAATATTGACAAGCAGTATGGTACTCTGGATGATTTTGATGCGCTTATTACGGAGTGTCACAAGCGAAACATCAATGTGATTATTGACTTTGTAATAAATCACACATCTAACGAGCATCCGTGGTTTAAGGCGGCTGCAGATTATATTAAGTCGCTTCCTGATGGGGCAGAGCCGGATTCTTCGGAATGTCCTTATGTTGATTACTATAATTTTAGCAAAACCAATACCGGAGGCTACAACCAGCTGCCGGGCACGAATTGGTATTACGAGTCACAGTTTGTAGACAGCATGCCTGACCTTAACCTGCAGAGCGAAGCTGTAAGAGGGGAGATTGACAAGGTTACATCCTTCTGGCTTGACCGCGGCGTAGATGGCTTCAGACTGGATGCTGTGATTTATTACAATAATAATAACCAGACTGAGACTATAGATGACCTCACATGGCTTGTAAACAATGTGAAGAGCAAAAAGGCCGATGCTTATATGGTTGGTGAGGGCTGGACTACATACAGAGAGTATGCGAAGTACTATAAGAGTGGAATTGACAGTATGTTCAACTTTGATTTTTCACAGCAGGATGGGTATATTGGAAAGGTGTTAAATGGTGCAGCAAATCATGGTGCCAGCACATACGGCAATGCTTTGGTTGATGTGGAAAATGAGATAAAGAAGTATACAGACTCATACATTGATGCACCGTTCTATACAAATCATGATATGGGACGCAGCGCAGGATACTACAACGGAGATAATGCCGAGGAGAAAACAAAGATGGCGCAGGCTATGAATCTTCTTATGCCCGGAAATGCTTTTCTGTATTATGGAGAGGAAATCGGCATGAGAGGCACAGCCAATGATGAGACGAAACGTCTTGCCATGAGATGGAGCGGGGATTCAAAAGCTAAGGGAATGTGTGTGGGACCTCAGAATGCAGAAGAAACCGAGCAGACATATGATACCCTTGATAAGCAGATGGAGGATCCATACTCTATTTACAACTTTGTGAAGCAGACAATATCAATAAGAAATGCTTTCCCGGAGATAGCACGAGGTACAAATACCTTTGAAAAGGATCTGTCAAATGATAATGTGTGTATATTCACAAGAGAGTACAATGGTGAGAAAGCAGTGCTTATATTTAATCCATCAAAGGATGAAGCAAGTGTGGATGTGTCATCGCTTGGAGTAAATGATGCTGTTGCAATGCTTCAGACTACGAAGAAAGCACCATCATATAAGGATGGAACGGCAAAGCTGCCGGCGTATTCGGTGCTTGTTTTGAAGTAAACTATATTTGATGAGAATAAAATTTAATAGTTTAAAGGAATTTGAAGAAGAAATATGAAAAACCGCCCGACTGGGCGGTTTTTCAGCTATACCATTTCTTTAAGCATATCCACGATCACTTCTCTGCAATGAGCTCCGAGATGCTTTTGTTCCTCTTTACTGAGTGATGCCGGATCAATAGGAGTGCCGTATCGGATAACCACATGCCTCTTTTTGACCCATGGAAGGTGATCCTCGAATATTTCATTTGTTCCCATGATTGCCATTGGCACTATCTTGCATTTGCTCTTTGTGGCAATCTTGAAAGTACCTTCTTTGAAAGACTGTACATCTGTCAGGTCATCTTTGTTTTTGCAGCGTGTGCCCTCAGGAAATACACATATACTGATGCCGGATTTGACCTGATCTATGGCTGCAAGCACAACCTTTAGTCCCTGCTTGATGTCATCGCGGTCCAAAAACAGGCAGTGCAGGCGCTTCATCCAAAGACCCAGCACCGGTATTTTTGTGATGCTCTGCTTTGAGATGTAGCCGGTCAGGCGTGGACATCTGGAGTAGGTGATTATGATGTCAAAGAAACTACGGTGATTTCCTATATATAGTACAGCCTCGTCCTTTGGCACATTTTCCTCCCCTATAAATTCAATGTCTGCTCCGCTTAGGAATATGATGACACGGAAAGCCCACTGTACCAGGCGAAGCTGTGCCATATCGGCCCATGCCGGGGCAAATTTGTGTATTATCCACATGGCTCCGAGCACCGGAAGACCGAGCAACAGATAGAAAAATACGAATATTACGATTAAAACTGAACGCATATTTGACCTCTCTTTTTCATAATATAAAATGTAATGTAACTATTCAGAACCATTGAGAATAAAAAAGCTGATGCGTCATGCTTGCATGTAAGCAACAGCTTTTTGGTTCTAAAGGTGGTTTCGAATAATTACTGATATTATATCATATCATAAGCGATATGATAAGAAAGAGAGGAAAAAATGTCAGAAAAATTGAGGAAATTTCTGGTGATGGCTGCAGGTGTGCTTGTTATATTGGAAACGACAGTGATTTCGGGCTGCCGCGCAAATATTTCAGGCACGGAGAGTGACAGGATGGTTGAGTACACGGTGATCTGCGGGGATGAAATCCCGGAGGAGTTTAAAAAGCAGATAAATGAAAACAAGGCAAAGGCGATGAAGCTGACGTACAAGGATGATGAATATTTATACATAGCGGAAGGCTTTGGCACAAAGGAGACAGGTGGCTACAGTATTACGGTTAACCAGTTTTATGTTAAGGATAAGGCAATGTATTTTGCTGTCTCTTATACACATCTCCGAGCCCACGAGACAGGCAGAAATCTCG
>ERZ1027006.243-NODE-243-length-12520-cov-16.851825_pt1 | contig 12520 bp, 9 predicted proteins | sample MGYA00519449_ERZ1027006 | MGnify/ENA primary metagenome ERZ1027006 (study PRJEB26926, sample SAMN06164873) | human gut metagenome | biome: ENVO:00009003; feature: ENVO:2100002; material: ENVO:00002003 | host: Homo sapiens | place: USA | collected 2012 ... | reverse complement strand
CCACAATACCGTGGCTGAATAAATCAAGTGCTTCCTCACGTATCTGCTGTGCATCGTGCCAAGCCTCCACCATACGGCTCTGATTCAGATTATCCCAAATCTCATAAAGTTCATGTACCAGTTCATGATCATTTTCACCCACTTCGAAATCCTCATCCATTTCGGGCAGAGTCGCCGTTTCCAGCACCTCGAAAATCAGCACGGAGTGATGGGCGGTCAGTGAACGTCCGCTTTCGGTAATAATATTCGGATGAGGAATTCCATTCTTGTCACTGGCATCCACCAGCGTAGAGATAGAGTCATTCACATACTCCTGAATAGAGTAGTTCACACTGCTTTCACTATTGGCAGAACGAGTTCCGTCGTAATCCACACCCAAACCGCCGCCGATATCCACAAATTCCACATTAAATCCCATCACATGCAACTGCACATAGAATTGCGATGCCTCACGCAGAGCTGTCTTGATACGGCGTATTTTAGTCACCTGGCTGCCTATATGAAAATGAATCAGTTTCAGACAGTCCTTCATGTCTTTCTTTTCCAGAAAATCAAGCGCTTCCAGCAATTCACTGGATGTCAAGCCAAACTTACTGGCATCTCCTCCGCTATCTTCCCATTTACCACTTCCCGAAGAAGCCAGCTTAATGCGGATACCTATGTTAGGACGCACATTCAGCTGCTTTGCCATTTTGGCTATCAGGCGTAATTCATTCATTTTCTCCACCACCAAGAAAATGCGTTTCCCCATCTTCTGTGCCAGCAGAGCCAGCTCGATATAACTTTCGTCCTTATATCCGTTGCAGATAATCAATGAATCCGAATCTGTATTCACAGCTATCACCGCATGAAGTTCAGGTTTGGAACCGGCTTCCAGTCCCAAATTGAATTTCTTTCCATGACTGATGATTTCTTCCACTACAGGACGCATCTGATTTACCTTGATAGGATAAATGATAAAATTCTGGGCCTTATACCCATACTCATCAGATGCCTGCTTAAAGCAGTTCGCGATTTTTTCAATACGATTATCCAGAATATCCGGAAAACGGACCAGCATAGGAGCTGCCACATCCCGCAATTGCAACTCATCGACCAATTCTTTCAAATCGACCTCAACGCCGTCCTTACGAGGAGTTACCACTACATGACCTTTGTCATTGATACCAAAGTACGAAGTTCCCCACCCTGTTATGTTGTAGAGTTCTTCCGAATCTTCAATACGCCATTTTCTCATTTCTTCTTCTGTACAAAGAGTGTGTATTTTACTATATATAATTATTTATTCAATTTCTTTCTCAAGCTGTCAACAGAGGCTTGAATTTGTCTTTTATCCTCCAGCTCATCAGCCTTAAACAGATGTTTCGCCTTTGAATAAAACGGATGTCTTTTCTGTAACGCCTCACAGATAAAATCCATCAGTTCCTCATCACTTTTATTTGCTAACAATGGACGTTGCTGCTTGGCCACTCTCAGACGGCGGAACAATACGGCAGGTTCCACATCCAGAAACACCGTATCACCGCAATCATTCATATACTCCATGTTATCAAAAAAACAAGGTGTTCCTCCACCGGTCGAAACAACCACATCTTCAAACTCGGCCACTTCGTGCAACATTTTCCGTTCCAGTTCCCGGAATCCGTCTTCTCCGCGTTCCAAGAACAGCTGTTGAACGGTTTTATGGAAACGTTCCTCGATAAACCAGTCCAAATCAATGAAATTCAGACTCATTTCACGGGCAAACGCCTTACCTAGAGTCGTTTTGCCCGCGCCCATATATCCTATTAAAAATATACGTGTCATTTTTTTGCTTTTGCAGTGCCCTTTACCTTGGAAGCCGCCTTACTTTTTGCGGATTCTTCGGGCTTTTCGGACTCCTCTTCCATATTCACGGTTCCCCTGTTTCTTGAAGCCGCTTTCGTTTTACGCGTTTCCGCCTTGCTTTTCTGCAATTCAATCACCTTAAAACAAGCCTCCAGACTTAAATCTGCCGGTTCTACATTCTCAGGAATCTTATAATTCTTTTTCTGATAACTGATGTATGGGCCGTAACGTCCGTTCAAGACCTGCATATCAGGGTCAGCATCGAATACTTTAATAAACTTCTTCTCCTGCGCTTCTATCTTATTCTTGATCAACTCTACCGCCTCATCCAAAGAAATCTCCATCGGATCCGTTCCTTTAGGAATAGAAACAAACAGTTTGTCATAGCGCACGTATGGTCCGAAACGCCCTACTCCTACCGTTACCGTATGTCCGTCATAATCCCCCAACGTACGGGGAAGCTTGAACGCATCCAATGCTTCTTCCAACGTAATGGTTTCCATCGACAATCCCTTTGCCAACTGCGCAAAACGCGGTTTTTCCTCATCATCGGCAGTACCAATCTGAATAACCGGACCGAAACGACCGATCTTAACCGATACCGGCTTACCGCTTACAGGATCTGTTCCCAATACCCTTTCACCCACCTTATGCTCAGTCTTAGAGTGAATGGTCTTATCTACCAACGGATGGAAGCCTTTATAGAAACTGTCCATCATGCCAGTCCATTCCTTTTCTCCTTCCGCCACTTCATCGAACTCTTTCTCCACATTTGCTGTAAAGTTAAAGTCCATGATTTCAGGAAAGTATTCCATCAGGAAATCGTTTACCACGATACCGGTATCAGTAGGCAACAACTTGGCCTTTTCATTTCCCGTCATCTCTGTCTTGGTAGTTTCCGTAATCTTGCCGCCTTTCAGTTTCAAGATATCATACGGGCGTTTCACACCTTCACTGTTTCCTTTTTCTACATAACCGCGTTGCTGCACAGTAGAAATGGTAGGTGCATATGTAGATGGACGACCGATGCCCAACTCTTCCAGTTTGCGTACCAGGCTGGCTTCCGTATAACGGGGCGGACATTGGGTAAAGCGCTGAGTCGCCAGGATTTCTTTTCTTATCAGTTTTTCCCCTTTGCTCAGAGGCGGCAACAGACGGCCCTCGTCTTCCTGCTCATTGTCATCATCGTATGATTCCTTGTATACACGCAGGAAACCGTCAAAAGTAATCACCTCGCCGGTAGCGATAAATTTCTCGCTACTGTTGCTGATTACAATAGTAGCCGTTGTTTTCTCCAGCTCCGCATCTGCCATCTGTGAAGCGATGGTACGTTTCCAGATCAGTTCATACAATTTCTGTTCCTGACCGGTTCCGTTCACCGTTTCATTCTCCATATAGGTAGGACGGATAGCCTCATGCGCTTCCTGTGCTCCTTTAGTCTTGGTGGCAAACTTACGGACTTTGACGTATCTTTCTCCCATCAGGGACAAGATAGTCTGCTTGCTGGTATTCAAAGCCAGATCCGAAAGGTTCACCGAATCCGTACGCATATAGGTAATTTGTCCGTTTTCATACAGACGCTGTGCCACCATCATGGTCTGCGCTACTGTAAATCCCAACTTACGGGCAGCTTCCTGCTGCAACGTAGAAGTAGTAAACGGTGCCGCCGGCGATTTCTTCACAGGGCGGGTTGTTATATCTTCAATAGAGAACTGCGCATCCTTACAAGTTTCAAGGAAAGCCTGTGCTTCTTCCTTGGTTTTGAAACGGTTGGACAATTCCGCTTTCACTTCAACTTCATTTCCATCGACATCAGGTACTTCAAACACTGCTGTAACGCGATAAGACGGCTCACTGACAAAAGCATGCACCTCACGTTCACGTTCCACAATCAAACGAACGGCAACAGATTGCACACGTCCGGCAGAAAGAGCAGGCTTTACCTTCTTCCACAATACCGGTGAGAGTTCAAAACCTACAATTCTATCCAGAATACGGCGTGCCTGCTGGGCATTTACCAGATTCACATCAATGTCACGCGGATTTTCGATGGCCTTTAGTATCGCTGTTTTGGTTATCTCGTGGAATACAATGCGCTTGGTCTTCTCAGGGTCCAGCCCCAAGACTTCAAACAAGTGCCATGAAATAGCCTCTCCTTCACGGTCCTCATCGGATGCAAGCCATACCATATCAGCTTTCTTTGCCTCCGCTTTCAATTCGGCTACCAATTTCTTTTTATCTGCCGGTATCTCGTAAGTCGGCTCAAACCCATTCTCTACATCGATACTAAACTCCTTCTTTTTCAAATCCCGGATATGCCCGTAACTGGAAAGGACTTTATAATCATTGCCCAAGAATTTCTCAATGGTTTTAGCCTTGGCGGGTGACTCAACTATTACTAGATTTTTTTGCATAATACTATGTATTCCATTTTATTTTGGGGCAAAAGTAGAAAAAAAGCAGAAGCACACCTATATAATAAGGTATGTTTCTGCTTTTTTTTCTTAAAAAAATCCTTTCCGAGTGCCTATTTAACTAAAAAGCCAAAGAAAGCCCGGCTAGAACATTCAGTTTTTCAGCAGGATAGCCGTACTCATAATAATATTGTTTATTCAACAGATTATTCACACGCCCAAAAACAGACAGATCTTTCAGGAAAGTATAACTGGCTCCCACACTCAAATTGCTGATATTGCCCAAACCAAAATCCTTGCTGCTATTCCCTTCTTCTATCACATATTCTTTCCGCTGTACATATTCATATCCCAAATTAACCTTCAATCCTTCAAAAACCTTAGCCTCAGCATAGAAATTCAATTCAAACTTGGGCTTGGTCACTAAATACAGCTCTTCATTTTCATTGTCTGTCTTCCAGCTATAAAATGTACCTTTCAATGAAGCGTCAAACCAGTCCTTACAACCGTATTTCAATTCAGCACCTCCATACGCGGTTTTCGCTTTATCCTGCAAGAAATGAGTAAAATAATACCCGTCCGCATCCACCAGATTGCAAAACAACTCATCTTTACTGATCCGATATCCACCAAAGACATTAAACCACAAACCATTTACCGGAGATGCTTTAAAACCCAATGTAGCATTCAGTGGCACATAGGTAGAAGGCATCCGGGCGTTTAAAGACCAATAAGGTGAAAAAGCATTCAACCGGCGATAATCATTCAGTTCACGCCCTCCCAGCGCATGTAAATAAAGCACATAACTCTCCGAGAACAAGTATTCGGCTTTCACGTCAGGAGACACATCAATACCACTGTCCTCTCCCGACTGCCAATCCACATGAGCACCGACACGGACCCGCCAGTCATCACTTTCCAACATATAATAAGGATTCAAACCCAGTGAAGTATAGTTGCCCATTAAACTGTCCGAAGAATAAAACAGGTTATCCATCTCGAAACGGATGCCTACCCATTGCTCATTATCCAGCTTGCCCCATACATCTCCTTCGGTGTGGACAATCTTCTCCTTACCTGTAGATGCATTGCCTGAATAATCCAGCGGATATTTGATACCAAAATACTTCAATCCGGTCTGCAAAGTGAATTGCAAAGGAAGCGATTCATCTCTGGAAGAAACACCTATGTGAAAATCGCCTAAAGTATGATGCTGTTTATCAGTAGCTCTGGCAGAAGCCGTATGCATTTCGGAATCAGGCATATAGTTAAACACTTGTGATTGCAGGCCGCCACCTAAATTCAAAGTTACCTTGCTGAAATCATGAGAATAGTCCAAACGGAACTCAGTAGAATAAAAACGTGATTTCCAATCCTCAGCATTCCAATGCTTCAGCTTTCCGTTCATGCCATCCAGAGATACCCCGACTTTCAGACGGTCCTTTCCGGTGATATCCCACAGATACCCAGCCTTAAAATCCACATTCCCATAATTTCCATATCCGGCACGGACATATCCACGTTTCGCGCGGTTCATAGCCCATTCACGAGTTATAGGAGACATACTTTCATACGTCCAGGCCGAAACAGGGCGCAAGGCTGTAGCATATTCTATGCCTTTCTTCATTACAGCCGGCTCCTCCACCTTAGGCAGGACATTAATCTTTGAGGCATCCATGATATTGGGATTATACTCATTCTCTACCACCACAGTGCGGTTCAACGTACTATCTTGCTGCGCATATGCAACAGACAGAGGCAAAAAAGCCAATATAATGGACAATTGACAATGGACAATTGACAATTTCTTACTTATCATATTCAGCACTTATTTTTTAATTTTTAATTCTCTGTTTTCAATTTCTCCAGTCTGCTTTCAATCATTCCGGCAATATCATCATCGGCCTGATAGTTCTGCTTCAATGAAAGCAAATATTGTTTAGCATCCAAGTTACGCCCCAACTTCATATACACATCAGCCAATAACACAAAGCTGCGTGCCAGCCAATAGGTATGCGGTGTACTTACCTCAATGTAATTCAGCACCTCCTGCTCCGCCTTATCCGTTTGTCCGCCGTCAAAGTAAATCTGGGCGACTTTATATTTGGCCTCCGCTCCATATACATTACGGGTGTCTTTCGCCAAGACCTTCAAATCTTCCATAGCTCCATCCGTCTTGCCGGCATCCAAATAAGCTTTTGCACGGTAATAATGTGCCTCGTTAGACAATTCCGGCGCCAGTTTAGTATCGGCCAGCAAATCTGTTGCGGCAAAGATAATCTCTTCCTCATTTCCCAGCATATGCGCACTGCGTAACATTCCGGTTTTTGCAAGCCGGCGACGCTCCATAGAAGCGGCTTTATCTTTCAATTGCTTGTAAATATGCAAGGCTTTTTCATAATCCTTCGCCGTATAAGCCATTTCGGCCCCCATCAACATGGCATCTTCAGAATATTTGTTGTTGGGATATTCCAATACTTTATCCAAATGCCGGGCTGCACTTTCATAAGCTTTCTGATTATAGTCTATCAAACCGATATAATAGTTGGCATTCAGACTGAAAGCACCTTCGGGGAAAGTCTGTAAATAACGGGTAAAGCTGTTGCGGGCCTCGGCGACCTCACCCCGCATATATACCCTTTCGGCAGCCACATAGGTCAATGAGTCACGCTCATTCACATCAAAGTTGGCACCGCCGGGGATAGTTGAAGCAAAATTGGCATACTCATCCACCTTATTCAAATCAATATAGATCGATTTCAAGTCACGCTGCGCCAAACGCGCCTCCTCACTGCCCGGATAACCGGCTATGACCTGCTTATAAGCCTGGATGGCTTCAGGATACTTGTCATCCTGATAGTATAGCAAACCGATCTCGTTAGCCGCCCGCCGTGCGACATTGCTCTCCGGAAATTTCTTCACCAGAATATTGAAACGGGCAATGGCATTGGCATTATCCTCCATCTGCACAAAAGCACGTCCCTGCTCGTAAAGGGCATCATCCATGTATTGTGATTCCGGATAATCCGAAATCAAGCGGTTCAACGTCTGCACTTTTCCATTGTAATCACGTTGCAAACCACGCACAAACGCCTCCTGATACAAAGAGTAATCCCCCAGTGACGGATCAATCTCCACCGCACGGGCATAATCCTGACGAGCCTGTTCAAAACGGCGGTCATAGAAGTTGCAGTCACCTATGCGGTTATAGGCATCTGCCTGCATGGTGCGTTCATTGATACTTCCCCTGTCCACAAAACGGGTAAACCAAGTGCCCGCATTTCCATAATTTTTCTGTTTGAAATAAGTATATCCCAAGTTATAGAGCGCCAAACCATATTCCTGTCCGTTCTCACTGGTGGCAAATTCCAGATACAAGCGGTAATCGTTACCCGCCTGCGGAAAACGGTCCAGACGATAATTGGATTCCCCCCTCCAGAAATAAGCGTCCGCCTTTGTCGCCTGATTGTATTGCCCCACAGCAAGCGATTGGTTGAAGAGCTCCAGAGCCTCCTGGAAACGGGCATTCGCAAATGCCTGTGTGCCCAGCCGGAACAAAATCTTCTGCTTGGCCTCCATAATGCGTGTGCCCGGATGCTCAATCTTTGCTATAGATTTTAAAGCAGCTTCATAACTGCGGGTATTCATATACACCTCTATCAAATAATCATTGACACGCTCCGTATAAGGTGAATTCGGGAACTCATTCAGAAAACGCTCAAACACGGTTACCGATTCGGCAAATGGAGAATAAGAGGTTTCATGAATACACAAAGCATAATTATAAAGAGCCTGTTCCTTTACTTTCGGATCAAAACTGAAATTGGCAGCCTGCTCGAATGCCATGCGTGCCCTGTTCCTCTCCTTCAAGTTCAAATAAGCCAGCCCCATGTGTAGATAAGCATTCTGTGACAAGGCATCATGTACCGAAGCCATTTCCCCCAAAGTAGCGGCAGCCTTGGAATAAACACCAGTATAATAATAACTCATACCGAGTTCATACAAAGGTTTACGCTGCGGGTGGGAAACACTTTCACGGTATCTTTCCAAAGGAGGTATCGCCGCTTGGTAATCATTCAATCCGAAACAAGCCTCTCCCCAAATCCGTTCCATCTGAGGAACATCCTTTTTAGCCGGATATTGCTCCAGATACGCTTTTGCCACAGTACGGGCCTGCTGATAATTTCCTTTCACCAAATAAATCTCTCCTATATAATAAGGAACCAATGCTGCATATACGGCATCATTCTGCAAAGACTGGAAACTTTTCAGCGCCTTGTCATAGCGTTTCTCCACATAATCAATATAAGCCAGATTATAAACAGCGTCATCCTGATACAATGGGCTTACCTCTTTCAGCAAGGTAAACCATACAGCCGCTTCACGCAGGTTGTCTTCTTTCAGATAAGAGGTGGCCAGACGCATGGCACAATCATCTCTTTCCTTATCAGGCAAAGCCTCCAGATCACACGACCGGAACAGGGCAATGGCCTCCTTGTATTTTCCCTCCATAAAATAAGCAGAGGCAATCAGTGACAGCACCCTGTTTTTATGGCGGGAATCAGGATATTTGTCCAGATAAGCCTGTAACAGCTCCATGCTGTCCCCGCCTTTCAACTCATATTCCCGGCATACCCGGTTATATTCCTTGTCACCTGCCACATCCTTGGGAGTGATCTGCTGCGCCATTCCCTGCAAGGAACAGCCTCCCATCAATGCGGCCATCAATAAGGTTTTTCTTTTCATATCTTATCATTAAAGTTTATGTTCTTTCAAAAAACGCCGGACTCCTTCACGCACAGAATCCAGCCCGAATTCTTCGGGATTCACTTCATCCAACGGAAGCCAGAAAGACTCCGCCACATCATCCATCGCCTTTATCCGGCTGGTATCTTTCACTTTACAAAGAAAGAACAGATCCAATGTATGTACCAGAAATCCTGAATAAAGATAAGTGTTGGGCAATGAGAACTGATAAACAGCCTCCTCCACCTGCAAACCGGTTTCTTCCAACACCTCGCGTGCCACACCTTCCTCGCCGGTTTCATGCATATCAATAAACCCGCCGGACAGGTCCAATGTTCCCTTCGCCGGTTCTTTTCCCCTGCGGCACACCAACAACTCATTCTTATCATTCAAGATAAAAGCTACAGTAGCGGCACTGGAATTGAAATAATACACAAAGCCACAATCAGCGCAACGCTTTGATTTCTCATTGTTCACTTCAAAGTGCGGCGAACCACACTTCGGACAATATTTGAATAGTTCCAACGGATGCATAATTACTCCTTTCTAAGTATAGACACCGCAAAGATAGCGCAAATGACAGATAATTCATTAATTAAATCTAAAAGAAGAAAGAGAAAACACAATTCTTAGTACATTTGTTAGCAAAACAAAACGTAAATTCTTACATGGAAATTGCCATTATTATCGCACTTATCTTATTAAACGGGGTATTCGCCATGTCCGAAATCGCCCTGATCTCAGCGCGTAAAAGTAGTTTGTCCAATGATATCCGTCATGGAAGCTCTACAGCGCGTATCGCTTTAAAGCTTGCCAATGACCCGGACAAGTTTTTATCCACCATCCAAATCGGAATCACCCTGATTGGTATATTGACCGGTATTTACTCCGGTGACGTGCTGGCCACCGACTTTGGGAACATACTGACTGACGCCGGCGTACCCGCCACATATGCCTATTTATTGGCTCAAACCCTGATTGTCATCCTGGTCACTTACCTCACTATTATCTTTGGCGAGCTGGTGCCCAAACGCATTGGCATGAGTGCCTCCACCCGTGCTGCCAAGCTATTGGCACGTCCCATGTACTGGCTGTCCGTCATCGCCTCTCCTTTTGTATGGATACTTGCCAAAAGCACTTCACTTATCTTCAACCTGCTGCATATCAACACAGCGGAAGAAAAAGTGACTGAAGAGGAAATCAAATCCATGATAGACGAAGGAACCGAGAACGGTGAAGTGCAGGAAGTGGAACAGGATATTGTGGACCGTGTTTTCTCTCTGGGCGACCGCAGTATCAACACCATCATGACCTATCGCAGCGATATCGTATCCATTGACATAGACATGAACAACAAGCAGCTGTATGACATCGTATGCCAACACCTGTACCAAGTTTACCCTGTAACTCAAGGAAACACCCTGGACAACATCATCGGAGTAGTTTACCTGAAAGACCTCTTCGGGAAGCTGAACAGTTGCGAATTCAATCTGCGTGATGTGATCCGTCCGGCACAATACTTCCACGAAAACATGGATGTATATAAAGTATTGGAACAAATACGCCAGCACAACATCAAATACGGATTAATCTGTGATGAATTCGGCAGTCTGCAAGGCATCATCACCATGAAGGACATTCTGGAAGCCCTGGTAGGCACCTTGCCCAGTGACTCGGAAGACCCCGATATCGTTCCCCGCAAGGACGGAAGCTGGTTGATAGACGGCCAATGTTCTTTCTATGACTTTCTGAGTCATTTCGAAATGGAGGATTTATACCCCGATTATAATTACAACACGTTGAGCGGCCTCATCCTGCAACAACTAGGCCACATTCCCAAGACCGGTGAATCCATGGAATGGAATGACTTCACACTGGAAATAGTCGACATGGACGGAGCCCGGATAGATAAAGTATTAGTAACACTAACCCATAAAAACGAAGAGGACAATTAACATGCTGCAAAGAGATTACATTATGCGGTTGCTTCAACAATTTTTCGAAGCATTGGAAAAGTTGGTAGAAGAAAGAGATAAAAAGGACGGTCCCGAGCTGCAATTGCAACTTCAAAGCATTTATCGTGCCTACTTCAATCATCCTTCCACCTTCTATTATGATCAGGATGCGGAATATATACTGAACGAGATGGGACAGAACTATGGTGGCGAGGAATTGCTCACGCGCATCGACATGTTATCCGAACTGCTCTATCAGGATGCTTTGTTGAAAGAGTCCGAAGAACAAAAATATTTGTTAAGAAAATCGCTATTCCTGTTGAACTATTTAGATACACATAGCGATACCTTCTCATTTGAAAGAAGAGGGAAAATCGGCGAAATAGAGAAGAAAATAGGTGATTAGCTCCTCTTATTGCACTTTTTTTCAAAGAAATCCTGTTTTTTCTTGCAAAATAGTAGATAAATTAAAAAGTATTCCTATATTTGCTTACAGATTGATAACATTAAAATCGGTATATTATGGAGAAAATTGATAGTCTCGACAGACAAATTCTAGAAATTATATCCCAAAATGCCCGCATCCCGTTTAAAGATGTCGCAGCAGAATGTGGAGTTTCACGCGCAGCCATTCATCAGCGTGTGCAAAGATTAATTGATTTGGGAGTTATTATCGGTTCAGGATATCATGTGAACCCTAAGAGTTTAGGGTATAGAACCTGTACATACGTAGGAATCAAGCTGGAAAAAGGTTCCATGTACAAAAACGTAGTGGCAGAACTGAAGAAGATTCCCGAAATTGTGGAGTGCCACTTCACTACAGGTCCCTATACCATGCTGACCAAACTTTATTCACGCGATAACGAGCATTTGATGGACTTGCTGAACTCAAAGATTCAGGAAATTCCCGGCGTTACGGCTACCGAGACCCTGATCTCTCTGGAGCAGAGCATCAAAAAAGAAATACCCATTCAAAGCTAAGAAAGAATGGAATGGCTGAATGAATACCATTTAGGCGGTATTGCCATCGGCATTTGTACCTTTTTAATAATCGGTCTTTTCCACCCCATCGTGGTCAAGGCCGAATATTATTGGGGTACACGGTGCTGGTGGATATTTTTGGTACTGGGCATAGCAGGCATTATAGGGACTGTGCTTATCAGTGACATCCTGATTTCCTCTTTATTGGGTGTCTTCTCCTTCTCTTCTTTCTGGACTATCAAGGAGATATTCGAGCAACGCGAACGCGTGCTGAAAGGTTGGTTTCCGATGAATCCGAAACGGAAACACGAATATGAATAGAAACTATTCTTTCCGGCCAAACCCTTTGCAATTCAATTAAAGGGCTTTTATTTCTTCTTCAGGAAGCCCTGTAGCCTGTACTATGACATCAGATGACACTCTCAAGTTTCGCGCATTCCTCATGCGCTCTTCGTAAACGTTTCCGCGATTCTAATATCATACGCATCCCGTGCCTGCAACATATAAAACAAAAATTATTTCACAACTTTATCCCCTGCTCCGTACTCTGCAAACTCTTCTTATTCCTATATTTGAAATTCTTTCCTTGCATATAAT
>ERZ1027006.236-NODE-236-length-12574-cov-4.647735_pt1 | contig 12574 bp, 10 predicted proteins | sample MGYA00519449_ERZ1027006 | MGnify/ENA primary metagenome ERZ1027006 (study PRJEB26926, sample SAMN06164873) | human gut metagenome | biome: ENVO:00009003; feature: ENVO:2100002; material: ENVO:00002003 | host: Homo sapiens | place: USA | collected 2012 ... | reverse complement strand
CTAATATAATAAATAATTTTGTTAAATGTTGCTTATTGACAAACTCTGTCAATTTATATATTATTGTTGAAAAAGAAGGCGTTTTGCAGATAAAGCAAGACGCTTTTTTCCTTATTATTAAGGTAATATCCGGAAGATATAATCGGGAGAGACTGTGTAAAAATGCAGCGCCGAAGGTGACAGCGAAAACTCTCAGGCAAAAGGACCGGTTATGGACGGAACTCTGGAGAGCTGTAATTATCAGCACCGAAGAAGCAATTTCTAAGCATAGAGATGAGAAATATAGAGGCTGATTTGCTTGGAGAGAATCTTTCAGGTTTTTAACAGAGGCATAGGTGTATTAAAGTGCGCCTGTAGCCTCTTGTTTTTATGTAAAGATATATTAGGAAGGAAATCTTCTTAGGAATCTTGATAAGGCAGGATTGCAAGGCACGAAAAGGCTAAAGCAAAGGAGAGAAACATTATGAAGACAGACATTGAAATTGCACAGGAAGCAGTAATGGAGCCAATTAAGAATGTTGCAGCCAGATGCGGCATAAGCGAGGATGATCTTGAATTATACGGAAAGTATAAGGCTAAGATATCAGATGAGTACATCAACAGTGTCAAAGGCAATGAAGATGGAAAGTTAATTCTTGTTACAGCCATAAATCCAACTCCGGCAGGAGAGGGAAAGACAACAATTACTGTAGGGCTTGGAGAAGCATTTGGAAAGCTTGGCAAGAAGGCAGTTATAGCACTTCGTGAGCCATCACTTGGTCCATGTTTCGGTATCAAAGGTGGAGCAGCAGGTGGTGGATATGCACAGGTTGTTCCTATGGAAGAATTGAATCTGCATTTTACAGGCGATTTCCATGCAATCACATCAGCTAACAACTTATGTGCAGCACTTCTTGATAACCATATACAGCAGGGCAACGAACTTGGAATTGACCCAAGATGTGTTACATGGAAAAGATGTATGGATATGAACGACCGTGTTCTTAGAAATATAGTTGTAGGTCTTGGTTCTAAGGTTGACGGAACTGTAAGAGAAGATCATTTTGTTATCACAGTTGCGTCAGAGATTATGGCAGTATTATGTCTTGCAACAGATATGAAGGATTTAAAGGAAAGACTTGGCAAGATGGTAGTTGCTTACAATTATCAGGGACAGCCTGTTACTGCTGCAGATATCAAGGCAGTAGGTTCAATGGCAGCATTGTTAAAGGATGCATTAAAGCCTAACCTTATCCAGACACTTGAACATACTCCTGCATTAGTACATGGTGGACCATTTGCTAATATCGCACATGGATGTAATTCAGTAAGAGCAACTAAGACTGCACTTAAGATGGCAGATTATGTTATCACAGAGGCAGGATTTGGAGCAGATTTAGGTGCAGAGAAATTCTTCGATATAAAGTGCCGTAAGTCAGGCTTAAAGCCAGATGCAGTTGTATTAGTAGCAACAGTAAGAGCACTTAAGTACAACGGTGGAGTACCTAAGACAGAATTATCAGCAGAGAATCTTGACGCATTAAAGAAGGGAATCGTAAACCTTGAAAAGCATATTGAGAATCTTCAGAAATATGGTGTGCCTGTAGTTGTTACACTAAATGCGTTTGTATCAGATACACAGGCAGAATTAGATTATATACAGAAGTTCTGTGAAGATAAAGGCTGTGAATTCGCCCTTGCCAAAGTATGGGAAAAGGGTGGAGAAGGCGGAATTGAGCTTGCAGAAAAGGTTCTTAAGACACTTGAGACAAAGAAGAGCAATTTCCATTGCCTGTATGAGACAGACCAGCCAGTTAAAGCAAAGATTGAGACAATTGCCAAAGAAATATATGGCGCAGGAAGTGTTAATTATTCGGCAGCAGCTAATAAGCAGATTGCACAGCTTGAACAGTTAGGATTTGGTAATCTTCCAATCTGTATGGCTAAGACACAGTATTCGCTTTCAGACGATCCAACATTACTTGGCCGTCCGGAAGGATTTGAGATGAATGTAAGAGAAGCATATGTATCAGCCGGTGCAGGCTTCATAGTAGTGCTTACAGGTTCAGTAATGACAATGCCAGGACTTTCAAAATCACCAGCGGCATATAATATAGATGTTAATGATGATGGGGTAATAACTGGGTTATTCTAGAAAAGTGACTCCCGGGAGTGGGAGGCAGGTGGTTGTGGGGTGTGGAATACCTCCGGTAAACTGCACTGCATAATAATAAGCATTGAGTGTTTAGGTAATTATACCATCCGCTAACGATGTCTACGCACATCCATGTGCGAGACATCTCACACGCCATCCATGGCGTGTGTACGCTTTGGTTTACTTATGACTCAATGCTTTTATTATGCGCACAGTTTACAGTCGGAATACCGCACCCCACAAACCACCTGCCCCAAACTTCCGGGAGTTTTTCTACATAGGAGATGAGAATATCTCTCCCGCCCCAACCTTGCCAAAGGCGGGGCGGAGCAGTTGTCCGGTAAAGAAAAGCCCAGCCGTGTATATTAGTAAAATCAAAACCGTATGAAGACGCCGGCACTTGGTAAGCTGGGAAAGCTGCCACAAAGTGGTAGCAAATCCCAGCGAACCTAGTACCGCTGCGTCGGAATCCGAGCGGAAGCGTGTTTTGATTTTACTAATATACACGGCTGGGCGTGCTTTAGGGGAGCAACTTCCTACAACATTACTCCCGACTTCTCCTTACTTCTCTCAATCATATGATTCAGCTTCTCAAATGGTTTCTGTAAGAACAATCCGATAATCAGCGAAACAACTATATATATTGAAAGAAAAGCGAGATTCTTAATGTAATCATATCTGTACATTCCTGCTATACATTCTCTTAATGCATCCATTGAATATGGGAAGAGCAGGAATCGGTATATTATCTGGTAGGCGTTAGGAAGTACTTCTATAGGGAATGTACCGCCTGAGCCGGCAACCTGTATAACGAGCAGGACAATTCCAAGTGCTTCACCGATATTTCCAAATGCAACAGTAAGGCTGTACATAAAGAAGGTGAATACGAAGCTTGAGAATGCACATGCAACCCAGTAAAGGAATGGGTGGTAACACTGGATTCCTATGTAGAGAAGATTTCCAAGTGTTATAAGCAGTGCCTGAAGCTGTCCTACTGCAAAGAAGATAAAATACCTTCCGAAGAATTTTTCATATCTCTTTGCATCTGCTGGAATGTCCGGAGCAGGATGCACAGGTGTGTGCATAATAGCAACAAGTATAAGTCCACCAAACCACAGTGCAAGTATTGTGTAGAATGGTGAAGCGCTTGTTCCATAGCTTTTAACAGCATATACCTGCTCTGTTGTTATATTTACAGGTGCAGAGAGAAAATCTCCCAAAGTATTGGCATCTGCATTTAACATCTCTGATAATAAACCATATGTATCCTGTTCAGTGATTGTGTTTAATGTATTAATTGCATTATCAAGCTTTGTCTCGAGGTCACTGAGAAGTTCTTTAGTCTGAGTGAGTGAGCCCGATGTAAGCTTAATTGCAGCAGACAGGTCTGCAACATCCATGTTCATGTCAGAATAAAGCTCTGTTAATGAACTCATAATGCTTTGAATCTGGGACATCTGGTTTGAAAGAGCAGATGATAATTCATTTAAAGATTCAGCGGAATTACCATTTACAAGTGCCTGTAAGGTTATTAACTGCTGCTGCTGTAACTGTAATTGTGTATAAACTTGCGGTGCAGCACTGTTTGAACTGCTGCTTATTGATGATGTAAGGTCAGTAATTGCAAGCATTGAGTTAAGAATTACATCATATGTTGAAAGTGTAGTCCTTGCTGATGTAAGTCTGTTAATAACTGCATCCATAAGTGAACCGGTTTCTTTATCTGAATCTTTGATAACTGAGTCGCCAGTTCCGGCAATCGTAGATACGATTGTATCTATAAATGTCTGGTTTACCTGCTGCTGAACTGCTGTTTTAGCCTTGTCTGTTATCTTAGGTGCAATAGCGTTTGCTTTCTGGTTACAGTAATATTTTAACTGAGGATGTTCCATGGAATCACTTAAGAAGCTTATAAGATTCTTGGAAAAATTCTCTGGAACAATGAGGGCTGCATAATACTCACCGCTGTATACGCCTTCGATTGCTTCATCTGATGAAGCAACAAACTGCCAACCGATAGTGTTATTAGTTTTAAGTGCATCAATTATGGTGTCACCGACATTAAGCTCCGTTCCTTCAAGAGAAGTACCTTTGTCAACAGATACAACGGCAACTTTAATCCTGCTTGTAGAAGCCTGTCCATATGGATCCCAGTTTGACAGGATATTAAACCACGAATACAATGCAGGAATAACGGTAAGACCGATAATTACGCATAGTGCAATTACATTTGTTTTTATGTGGCGAAGGTCAGCCCGTATAATCTTAAATATATTTTTCATAACTGTACCTCACTTAAAAATGCTTTGATACTGTCTGTAAGAGAAGTATCAGCCTGTTTTTCCTTAATTTCAATATTGAGCTCATTAAGCTTTCTTGCGAGCTTGTCGTCAATATAATCAATAACTATAAGATAAGCACAGAATATAAAAAGTGAGATTACCCAAAGAAGCAGATAAACAACTTTAGCTGTATCCATGGTAAACATAAGCACCATGAATACTAAAGGAATTATCATCATACATCTTAAGCAGACCTTTTTTTTATGCTGGTTCTTAGCATGCATATTTTCTGCAAATGCTGTGATTTCCGCAATAACAACATCTATATTAAAATCATCATTTTGCATAAATTCATTTCTCCTTTACATAAAATGTGTTTCTTTCATACGGCGTTCGAAGAACTCGCGTACTTCAAGAAGTGACTTTCTGATTCCAAGTCCCAGAATAAGGGAAATAACAGCATAAGCGCATAATTTCACAAGAAATACAGCGTAATCACACTGATATAATCCGCTTATTGCCTCCCTCATGGCATTGATTGCATAAGGGAATGGGAAGTAAAGGTACACATTCTGGAAGAATTCAGGAAGAAGTTCTATTGGATAAGTTCCGCCTGAACCGGCAATCTGTAACACAATCATAACTACAGCAATAGCTTTTCCCAAATCACCAAATGTAAGAACAAGTGTATATATAAATAATGTAAATACAAAGCTTGTTATAGCGGCTGCAAGCCACAGCATGAATGGGTGGGTGCAGTCAATTTTTAAAATGTACAAATCACCAAGAACAACTACAAGAGCCTGAAGCTGTCCCATTGCAAGGAAGAGTAATGCACGACCTATATATTTTTGATGTTCTGTGGCATCCTTGAATTCATCATCTTCATAGTCAACCTTTACTTTCATAAGGGCAACTAAAACAATTCCCCCAACCCAGAGAGCAAGTGTTGTATAGAAAGGTGTAACACTTGTTCCATAGTTAGTCTGCATATAGACATATATTTCTTCTACCTGTACAGGTTCTGAAAGGAACGATGCAATTGACTCAGCATCTGAGTTGATGAAATCCATTATTAACTTATATGTAGAAGATGAACTGATATCTCCGACAGAACCAGAGATAACAGACAACTTGCTGTTAAGTGAGTCGAGCAAAGTTTTTGTACTTTCGAGTGTTGTATTAATATTTATAGAAATATCACTTACACCAAGAAGCATCTGTGTTATTCCGTTAATGCTGTCTCCGGTACTGCTTATATTGGAAGCAAGACTGCTTACAGCATTTTTAACAGATGATTCCAGGAGATTTACATTAGTTCTGATAACAGTCTGTATAATAACCTGACTTTTTTGTATCTCTGAACGACACTGTTCAACAACTGATTTTATCAACTGATATTTGACCTGAAGGGTTTCAGGAGAGTCAGTTAAAATGTCAGCACATTGTTTTACAAGGTTATAAGCTACATTTTCCATAGCATTTACTGATGAAAGTGCAGATTTTAAAGCTGTAATAACAGACGGATCAATACCATCTATCTTGCTTAAAGAATCAATGGCATCTTCAAGTGCTTTATTCTGATTAATAAGTTCGTTGAGCTTATTATTGGCATTATTAAGTTCAACACCAGCCTGTCCGACATCAGTTATAGCTGCATTTACAGCATTATCAACAGATTTAAGTGAGTCATCTGCCAATTCATTCATGGCTTTAAGTACAGAGTCAATCTGGTCATAAATGTCATTGGTAATGTTGTCGAGTGTCTTGTTGGCAATGTCTGCAACATCAGTAGTTCCTGTGATAACATCTTTTATTTCAGGCAGAACTTCCTCAAGAGCTGCAAGATTATCAGCAAGGTTTGAATTACTCTTAATAAACATGTCAATCATGGTGTCGTAAGAACTTATATTAGCTGAAATGCTTTGTAAGTCCTTAACTGTCTTTTCTATGATTGAAGGATCATTTTCAGCTATTTCGTTAAGCCCCTGCATAATAGTCTTAACACACACATCAATGAATTCGGAGTTGATAGTGTTCTGAAGAGTGCTTTTTCCTGTATCTGTAATCTTGGAAGCAACAGCATTTTTCTTGGAATTCTCATAGTATGTAACTGTTGGTGGATTAAGACCATTGTCAAGGAAGTCATACAGGCTTCGTGAAAAGTCCTCACCAACAACGATAACGGCATAGTACTTCCCGGCATTCAGTTTATTCATGGCTTCATCTTTAGTTTCCGGAAAACGCCAGCCTAATTTATCATTAGAATGAAGCTGTTCAACAATCTGTGCTCCCATATTGATAGTGGAATCATCAGATTCAGAGTAGCCTTCATCTTCAGAAACAATAGCAATCTGGACGGACGCAGTGTTTGCGTAAGGATCCCAGTTGGAATATATGTTAAACCATGCGTAAAGCGATGGAATAAGGCACAGACCAAGCGCAATGGCTAAAGCCAGAATATTCCTGCTAAGACCTTTCAAATCTCTTTTGAAAATCTTAAATATCATAACATTCCTCAATTCTTTAATTATCGTTTAAAACTTATATGTATTTTACTTAAGAAACTGGGGAAAATCAATACAGAGAGGATAAATCAGACATATTTAATAATTTAAGAAAGGATACGGATTTATGAACATATTGTATTGTGGTGATAAACCAATGCAGAAGGGGATTCTTTTATCTTCAATGTCTCTTATAAAAAATGTGGATGAACCGTTAAATATATATATTCTCACGGTTGATTACAGGGAAAAAGGTATTAATTACAAGCCGGTTGATAAAGCATTTGCAAAATATCTGGAAGAAAAACTGAATAAATCGGACATTAAAGTAAATATCTTTCTTGTTGATGTTACAAGATATTTTGTTGAGGAGCTGCCGGAGGCAAATATGCAGAGCAGATTTACTGCGTGCTGTATGTTGCGCCTTTTTGCTGATAAGACAGATATAAAGGATAGAGTTCTTTATCTGGATACTGATGTGCTGTGCAGGAAAGGTTTCAGGGATTTTTATCATCAGAATATGGATGGCATAGAGATTGCGGGAGTTTCTGATTATTATGGCAGATGGCTTTTCGGTGATGGTTACATTAATTCTGGAGTAATGCTTATGAATATGAGGATGATAAGACAGAACGGGCTTCTGGAAAAATGTCGTGAACAGTGCATAAGAAGGAAATGTTTATGCCTGACCAGACGGCTGTTAATACATTTGCAACAAGAGTTAATCTGTGCGGACGAAAGTTTAATGACCAGAGGAGGCTGCATGACAACACTGTTTTTCAGCATTTTACAACTACCTTCCGGGTGTTTCCGGTGATAAGGACTGTTTCAGTCAAGCCGTGGGAGATTGATAAAATGCATAATATACTTGGGCTTCATGAATATGATGAGCTTCTGGATTCTTATAACAGGGAGCATGAAGAGTACATGGCAGTTTCACGTATTCCTGTGTTTTTCTCGATTAATGAACAGTACGCACCATATCTGGCAGTGTGCCTTAAATCACTGGCTGTACATGTAGCTTGTGATGAGCGTTACCGAATTATTGTTATGTGTGATAATGTGAAGAATATCACGATGATTCAGCTTCGTAATGTAATAAAGGATTATGAAAACATAGATATTGAATTCGTTGATATAAGAAAGAAAATGTACGAATATTCTGAAAGCTTTGGACAGACAGTTACTGACAGGCAGGAAAACAGGCTTTATTCAGGCGAGTTTACACTGACGATATATTTCAGATTGTTTATTGCAGAGCTTTTTCCTGAGCTTGATAAAGCTGTATATATTGATTCAGACACTGTGATTAATGATGATATAGCAAAGCTTTATTCAGTTGATATGGGTGATGCAATGTTTGGTGCAGTAAGAGATACATTTGCAGGAAAGAATACAATACTGGCTCATTACATTGAAAATGTAGTGGGAATAGAGCGGAATGAATATGTCAATTCAGGAGTGCTTCTTATGAATCTTGATAAGATAAGACAGGCTCATCTGGCAGACAGATTCTTAAAGCTTATGGCTGAATATCACTTTGACAGTGTTGCACCTGACCAGGATTATATTAATGCTATGTGTGCAAAAGAAATATATTTTCTTGATAAGGAATGGAATGTTATGCCTAACAAGGGCGGGGAGTATATAGCAAGACCGAAGCTGATACATTATAACCTGTTTGACAAGCCGTGGCATTACAGCGAGATTCCGTATGAGGAGTATTTCTGGCAGTATGCGGCGGAGTCGGGATTTTATCCGTTGCTGATTAAACAGCGCAAGCAGTATGGGGATAATGAAAAGAAAGCTGACCGTGAGAATTTAAAGAAGCTTCTTGCAAGGGCTGAGAATATTGCGGACGGTGATGGGGTTAAGTTTTCTGATGTTGTGGGAAGCAGATTTGTTGTGGATAGTGGTTTCGTGAAGGATAGCAGTGATGCTGCAAAATAAATTATGTCGGAGGAGATATGATTGGTGATAGGGAGCAGGTCTATGAAAATATTAGGACGGCTGTAAGCCTTAATCAGTTGAATTCAAAGGTTGAGCCGGGAGACCCTAAGCTGTTACGCGAAGATAAAGAAGCATTACTAAGACATTATATTGATTACCGCACAGCATATGGTTTTTGTGTGAAGAAATATATTGCAGAAGCTATATTTCATGCCGGGACTTCTGCGGTGGGGCTTATAACACAAGTTGACGGACTTGAGAATCTTTCTGGAATCAGAGGTCCTGCGATTGTAACATGCAATCATTTCAGCCCGTTAGACCCTGCAATTGTCAGGTTTGCAATGAGAAAAGCTGGATTCAGAAGAATAAGTATTGTTAATCAAGATTCTAACCTTGCAATGAAAGGTTTTGTCGGGTATATGCAAAAATATGCCGACACAATGCCCGTAAGTAGCCTGAAATGGTTTATGGAAACTGAGTTTCCTAATCAGATTGAGAATGCACTTGATGAAAACAAACTTGTGCTTATATATCCTGAGCAGGAAATGTGGTTTAATTATCGGAAGCCCCGTCCATGCAAAAGAGGTGCATATCTGTATGCGGTAAAGTTTAATGTGCCGGTGATTTCGCTGTTTGTTGAACAGCAGGTTAAAAGTATACATTTGCACACATTCAGGGTACATGTCCTGCCAGTAATATATCCGGACAGACAGCTTGATGAAAGAACGGCAAGCTTAAGAATGCAGCACACAGACTATGAGCAGAAATGTGCTGCATATGTCATGGCATATGGAAAGAAGCTGACTTACGATTTTGAAGAGGGCGATATTGTAGGAAGATAAAAGCATTTGACGCGGAAAGAAGGGAAGTGTATATATATTTGAAGAAATTACAAAGATTGAGAGGAAAATGTATATGAAGATAAAATCAGTGGCAGTATTTGGAGCAGGAGCAGTTGGCTCTTATGTTATATGGGGACTTTCAGAAAAGAAGGATATAAGTTTAAGCGTTATTGCAAAGGGTGAAAGAGCGGAAAGACTTAAGGCAGAGGGCTGCTTAATTAATGGGAAGACATACCACCCGGAGGTATTGACACCAGAGGAAGCAAAGGGTGTTGACCTTCTTGTAGTGTCGTTAAAATACGGAGCACTTGCAGGTGCATTAAATGATATTAGGGAAGCTGTCGGAGAGAATACGATTGTTATGAGTCTTATGAATGGCGTCGACAGTGAAAAGATAATATCTACTAAGATAGACAAATCACATATCATTTATTCACTTATAAAGGTGGCGTCACACCGCGAAGAAAAGGAATATGTATTCAATCCTGAGACTACAATAGGAATTATATATGGAGAGGAAGCTGCACCATTTGAGAGTGAGAGAGTCGTGGCAATAAGAGATTTATTTGACGGAACAGGACTTAATTACAGAGTGACTGAACACATCAAAGAAGAGATATGGAGCAAGTATAGACTTAATATCTGTAACAATCTTCCACAGGCTATTATTGGAGCAGGTGTTGGCTGTTATACAGACAGTGAGCATATGAAAGCAATCAGCGAAGGATTACGTAAAGAGGTTGAAGCAGTAGCTCTTGCCAAAGGCATTGATATGAGCAGATGTGCAGATAACTCAAGCCGTGGAAGTGCAGTTCCACCAACAGCAAGATATTCAACACTGCAGGACATTGATGCAGGCAGACATACAGAGATAGATATGTTCTCCGGCGCAATGATGCGTATGGGAAAAGAACTTGGAATTGATACACCATATAATGAATATACATATCACATCATCAAGGCACTTGAAGAGAAGAATGATGGCATGTTTGATTATGATGAGAACAGTAGGACTGTGACTTATTCTAAGTAGTGAATGACAAGAATTAATAATTCCAGTTGACATATACCCACATAGGGTATATTATACATCATGTGAATAACATATACCCCACTGGGGTATGTTGCAACGCAACAAATAAATATAATAAAGTGTTTATCAGGCACAGAATATAATAATCAGACTAAGGAGGAATAATGGAAAAAGAATGTTGCTGTCATAAGACAAAAGAACGTGATGCCAAGGAATATAAAGACCTCTGTAACAGACTTAGCAGAATTGAAGGTCAGATAAGAGGAATTAAGGGAATGGTCGAGAAGGACGCATACTGTATTGACATTCTTAATCAGGTATCGGCAGCCCAGTCAGCGCTTAACAGTTTTACGAAGGTGCTCTTAGATAATCATATCAAGAGCTGTGTAGTCCGTGATATTAAAGAAGGCAAGGACGATACAGTAGAAGAGCTTGTTAAGACAATTGGCAAATTCATGCGATAAGAATTATAAAAGGAGATACATAATATGGGAACAGCTATAATAATTGGAATATTAGCAGTAATAGTAGTAATCGCAGTGATAAGCAGTGTTAAGCATATGAAAGGTGAAGGCGGCTGCTGTGGCGGTGGTGGAGATACTGTTCCAGAAGAGAAGAAGATTCTTGATAATCCTGTAATTGCTGTCAAGACTGTTGATATTGAAGGCATGCATTGTGAAAACTGCAAGAATAGTATTGAGAGATCTGTTAATAAGATTGATGGTGCTTCATGCCAGGTTAATCTTAAGAAGAAGCAGGCAACAATTGAAGTTGACAGAGAAATCGATGACGCTGATATAAGAATTGCAATTGAGAGACTTGATTTTAAAGTTACAGGAATAACAACTAACCGCATGGAGGTGTAGTGCGATATGGAACAGTACAATGTTACAGGAATGAGCTGTGCAGCGTGTCAGGCGAGAGTCGAGAAGGCTGTCAGCAAAGTGCCTGGAGTGGAAAGCTGTTCAGTAAGTCTTCTTACTAATTCGATGGGTGTTGAGGGAACTGCACCCACAGATGTAATCATTAAAGCTGTGGAAGCTGCGGGATATGGTGCATCAGTTAAGGGGGCAAAGAACAGCAGTCCTTCAATGCAGGAGCAGGAAGATGCGCTGGCAGATAAGACAACCCCAGTTTTAAAGAAGAGATTAACAGCTTCAGTTATATTTCTTATTGTGCTTATGTATTTCAGTATGGGACATATGATGTGGGGCTGGCCGCTTCCATCAGTGCTTGAAGGAAATCATGTGGCCATGGGCCTTATACAAATGCTGCTTACAATAATAATAATGGTTATTAATCAGCATTTCTTCATAAGTGGCTTCAAGGGATTGTTACATCGTTCACCTAATATGGACACACTTGTTGCGCTTGGTTCAGGAGCAGCATTTGTGTGGAGTACATATGCACTTTTTGCCATGACAGACTGTCAGGTGAGAGGTGATATGGCAGGTGTAATGCACTATATGGATGAATTCTATTTTGAGTCAGCGGCTATGATTCTTACACTTATAACAGTAGGAAAAATGCTTGAAGCCCGCTCAAAGGGAAAGACAACCGATGCATTAAAGAGTCTTATGAAGCTTGCTGCCAAGACGGCAGTACTTTATGCAGATGGGCAGGAAACATGCGTCCCTGTTGAACAGGTCATGACAGGTGATATATTTATTGTAAGACCAGGTGAGAATATACCTGTAGATGGTGTGATCATTGAAGGTAACACGGCAGTTAATGAATCAGCTCTTACAGGTGAGAGTATTCCTGTTGATAAACAGGAGGGGGATCAGGTAAGTGCAGCAACACTTAATACATCAGGATATATAAAG
>ERZ1027006.231-NODE-231-length-12763-cov-5.407696_pt1 | contig 12763 bp, 6 predicted proteins | sample MGYA00519449_ERZ1027006 | MGnify/ENA primary metagenome ERZ1027006 (study PRJEB26926, sample SAMN06164873) | human gut metagenome | biome: ENVO:00009003; feature: ENVO:2100002; material: ENVO:00002003 | host: Homo sapiens | place: USA | collected 2012 ... | reverse complement strand
CCTTATCGTCGGCAGCGTCAGATGTGTATAAGAGACAGTTATCCTGAATATTATTATCGTTTTATAGAAATGTATGGTTTAGGAGAAATACACTCAGACTATAATGGACCATACTACGATGATTCAGAAAGTGAAGAAATAATTGAATTATGGATGGACTTTGAAAACACTTTATCAAAAATAGACTCAAGTTTTATATATAATAAACTTGGAACCATACAAGAAACCAGAGACTTAACGAAGAGTGAATTTGAAGGGATTTTTGACCCTGATCCAGCATGGTATAATGACGTTTATGTAGAAAACATGAATCTTTATGAATTATATAAACCCTTACAAAAAGCATTTATTAGTTGGATCGAATCCATCGAAAAAAATATTTTTCCAACTAAACCAGATAAACAGCCAAAACCATTTTATCCAATACCAAACAATAATTCATTCTTTGTTGTATTTAATTACACTCATACATTACAAAAAATGTATAATATTGATAACAGCCATATCTTTTATCCCCATGGCGAAGCAGGAAATCCAAAAGAGTATCCAAAATTTGGTCATGGAGATAGTTCTGCATCAGAGCAAATCGAAGCTTTAGAAACATATGATGACGATTCTCATTACATTATAGACTGGATTTCACAATATGTATCAGAAACACAAAAAAATGTTGAAGATTATCTATGGGATACTTCCAATTTTCTAGAAAATATTGAAATTAATGATGACGAGGAAATCATAATCAATGTATTGGGCTGTTCATTTAGCAACATTGATGTTCCATATTTTATTAAAGTAACAGAAATATTTCCTGATGCTGAATGGAATATTTCATATTATTCTGACGAAGACAAAAAACGCATCAAAGACTTTATAAAAAAATACAATTTCAAAACACTTACATCTAACATTAAGTTGTTCAATGTTTAAATAATTTTATTGTCATTCTATTGTCACCAGACAAAAAAAGAGCCAAGAAACGCCGTAAATTCAACGTTTCTTGGCTCTTGTGTATTATTCAAACTCAATCGTTCCAGGTGGTTTACTAGTCAGATCATAGAATACTCTGTTGACCCCACGCACCTCATTTATAATTCTGCTCATGACTGTCTGGAGAACCTCAAATGGAATCTCTGCGCTCTCTGCTGTCATGAAATCAATTGTGTTGACTGCACGAAGTGCAACCGCATAATCATAAGTTCTTTCATCACCCATAACACCAACGGAACGCATGTTAGTGAGGGCTGCGAAATACTGGTTTGGCATCCATGCTGGAGCCTTACCGTTAGCTTTCTTGTACTCAGCTACAGCCTTGTCAACCTCTGAACGGTAGATATAGTCAGCATCCTGAACTATACGAACCTTATCAGCTGTTACCTCGCCGATAATCCTGATTCCAAGTCCCGGACCTGGGAATGGCTGACGGAATACAAGATGTTCTGGTATTCCAAGCTCAAGACCAGCCTTACGAACCTCATCTTTGAAAAGGTTGCGTAGTGGCTCAATGATTTCCTTGAAATCAACGAAATCAGGAAGTCCTCCTACATTGTGGTGAGACTTGATTACGGCTGATTCACCGCCAAGTCCGCTTTCTACAACGTCTGGATATATAGTTCCCTGTGCAAGGAAGTCAACTGCACCAATCTTCTTGGCTTCTTCCTCAAATACACGGATAAACTCTTCACCAATAATCTTTCTCTTAGCTTCTGGCTCAGTAACGCCTGCAAGCTTAGAGTAATATCTTTCCTGTGCATTAACTCTTATAAAGTTAAGGTCGAACTGTCCTTCTGGTCCAAATACGCTCTCAACTTCATCGCCTTCATCTTTACGGAGAAGACCGTGATCTACGAATACGCATGTAAGCTGCTTTCCAATAGCTCTTGAAAGAAGTCCGGCTGCAACAGATGAATCAACACCACCTGAAAGAGCAAGTAAAACCTTGCCATTGCCAACCTTCTCGCGGATTTCCTTAATTGTATTCTCAACAAATGCATCCATCTTCCATGTTCCGGCACATCCGCATACTCCACGAACAAAGTTGTGAAGCATCTTGGTTCCTTCCTGAGTATGAAGAACCTCTGGGTGGAACTGGATTGCATAAAGATTCTTCTCTGTACACTCTGCTGCTGCAACTGGGCAGTCTGCTGTGTGGGCAACAATCTTGAATCCTGGTGCAATCTGTGAGATGTAATCAAAATGGCTCATCCACACAATAGTTTTCTCTGAGACATCTGAGAATAAAGCGCTGCTCTTATCTACAAATGTTTCTGTCTTTCCATACTCTCTTACTGGTGCCTTCTCAACCTTGCCACCAAGCACATGCTGCATAAGCTGTGCGCCATAGCAAAGACCAAGTACAGGTACACCAAGTTCGAAAAGTTCTTTAGTACATGTTGGCGCGCCATCTTCATAACAGCTGTTAGGACCACCCGTAAGGATAATTCCTTTAGGGTTCATGGCCTTAATCTGCGCCAGGTCTGTCTTGTAAGAATAGATCTCACAATATACATTACATTCACGGACACGGCGCGCAACCAGCTGGTTGTACTGACCACCGAAGTCAATGACAATAACTTTCTCCTGATCCATGATTAATCTCCAATCTTGTGTATTTATATATACATTATAGTTAAACTTGCCACTTATGACAAGCCTTAATTCTCCCCAATTCCTATCTTGCTAATTCTCCTCCAGACAATCCTTATCTATGCATCTTTCTCTCCAATTCTCTTCTTCACATAAGAATCCATCTTCTCTCTGACCATCGCCATCTTTCTGTTGGTCTCCTCATTATCAGAATGAAAATGCATAAGCTTTGCAAGATAGCCCTGTTCCACAGTAATCCGCACGCTCTCATCATACACAAGCTCATAAGCAAGTGATACATGACCAATAACAGTATCAGCCGGTGTGCGTCTTATTGCTTTGAGTATACAGTGTTCCTCATCAAACGCTTCTAACACTTCATCTGTAATATCACTCTTCATGAGTTCTTCAGTCGTAGTGTTATATATTTCTTCAAGCGGAGTATCAATATTAACCTTAAATATATCAACCTTATCAGCGTCACGAAGCACATTGCAGAATGCCTGCTCGCGGCGATTAAGTCCCTGCGGAATTCTGTACATATTGTGACACCTTATTGCAAGTTCAAGCATTTCCATGTCCGATTTATTCAATCTGTCATACAGAAATACTCCATCAGAACTATATCGATCCTCTAATGCTCCTGGCTTGTAGCCTGTACATTTGACCATTCCATTAAGAAAAGTACTGATAAGACCATCTTTGAACAACAGGTCTGCACCGAATTTTGCATGGTCAACAGAGTCCGCATCTGAAAATGTGTTATAACGCTTTATCTGTTCAAATCTTCCAACATCATGAAGCATTCCGGATAACCATGCCAGCTCAACATCATAGGCACACATTCCAGCTGCCTTTGCAATTCTTTCGCACAAAGCTGCAACTCTGTAAGTGTGGTCAATTTTTAATTTAATCTTAGGGTCATCTGCATTATAAGCTGCTGTGTATTCTGCAAATGCTTTCTTAACATGCACTCTGTCAACATACACACGGTTTATCTTGGCATTTTCATAATAACCTTCAACATCAGCAACCTTTCCCTCATTCCATGCGTCTATAATATCAGGCACATCAGATAAAGAATGGCACACAACTGAAGTCAGTCTTCGGATGTCATCGTTAATCTCAATAGTATCAGGTATATGAATCACCTTCATGCCTGCTGCATATCCTGCTTTAATGCCATTAATACTGTCCTCAATGACTACACATTCTGATGGTTCACATCCGATAAAGCCTGCTGCCCTTAAGAATATGTCCGGCTCAGGCTTTCCATGCTCAACCTCATCTCCATATACAACACCAGAAAGATAATCCCATGCTCCTATTCTGTGAAGACTCTTTTCAGCACTTGATTTCTGTGTTGAAGTTGCAACAGCACATTTGAGTCCATTATCCTTAATATAATCAAGCAGCATATGAAGCCCCGGCTTAACCGGAACTTCCTCTGTCTCCCTGATTTTGTAAACATGGTCTGTGCGCATTGTCCGCATTTCCCAGTAATCCTGCTCTCCATGATAATAATCATCAAAAAAGCTCTGACTAAGCTTTGCCGGTGCACCTTTAAAACTGTCGATAAGCCATAATGGCATCTCTACATTTTTCTGGGAAGCTGCCCACAGCCAGCCAAGATTAGACTGATTTTCCGTATCAATCATAACTCCGTCCATATCAAAGATAATCCCTTTTATCATAACTGCCTCCATTCTACTCCCCAAAATATCAAACCGACATCCCTTGCATACACTTCCCAGATATACGTTCATTCACTTCTTAATCTTACTTCTCTTCCAGATACTTCTTAACATACTGTCCGGTATAAGACTTCTTAACCTTAACAATCTCCTCAGGCGTTCCCTTGGCAATAACAGTTCCGCCGCGGTCGCCCCCCTCTGGTCCCATATCTATAATATAATCTGCTGTCTTAATAACATCAAGATTATGTTCAATAACAACTACAGTGTTGCCACCCTCTGCAAGCCTGTGAAGGATATTGACAAGCTTGTGGACATCGGCAAAATGCAGTCCGGTTGTAGGCTCATCAAGAATATATATAGTCTTTCCTGTGCTTCTTCTTGAAAGCTCTGTTGCAAGCTTGATTCTCTGTGCCTCACCACCTGAAAGCTCAGTTGATGGCTGTCCAAGCTTGACGTAAGACAAGCCAACCTCGTTGAGAGTCTCAATCTTTCTTCTTATACTTGGCACATTTTCAAAGAAATCAACCGCATCCTCAATAGTCATGTCAAGAACATCATATATGCTCTTATCCTTGTATTTTACTTCAAGAGTTTCTCTGTTGTAACGCTTACCCTCGCAGACTTCACAAGGTACATACACATCCGGCAGGAAATGCATCTCTATCTTGATAATACCGTCACCGGAGCATGCCTCACATCTTCCACCTTTAACATTAAAGCTGAATCTGCCCTTTGTATATCCTCGCTCCTTGGCGTCCTTAGTCGTTGCAAACAGGTCTCTTATCATGTCAAATACACCTGTATAGGTTGCCGGATTAGACCTTGGTGTTCGTCCAATTGGTGACTGATCAATATTAATGACCTTATCAAGCTGCTCTATTCCGTCAATTCCATCATGGTCGCCCGCAATACATCTCGCCCTGTTAAGCGACTTTGCAAGGTGCTTGTAAAGAATCTCATTAACAAGTGAACTCTTGCCTGAGCCTGACACACCTGTTACGCATGTGACAACTCCAAGCGGAATATCTACATCAATATTCTTAAGATTATTCTCCCTTGCGCCTCTTACCTTAATCCAGCCAGCAGGCTTTCTACGCTCTGCCGGTACAGGTATCTTGATTCTTCCTGACAGATATGCACCTGTAAGTGAGTCCTTGCACGCCATAATGTCCGCAGCAGTTCCTGTTGCGACAACTTCTCCACCATTTCTTCCTGCGCCTGGTCCGATATCCACAATATAATCAGCTGCAAACATAGTATCCTCATCATGTTCAACGACAATAACTGAGTTACCAAGATCTCGCAAATGTGTCAGAGTTCCAAGCAGCTTGTCATTATCCCTCTGGTGAAGGCCGATACTTGGCTCATCAAGAATATAAGCAACTCCTACAAGACCTGAACCAATCTGTGTAGCAAGCCTGATTCTCTGCGCTTCACCGCCTGACAGAGTTCCTGTAGCACGCGAAAGTGCCAGATAATCAAGTCCTACATCTACAAGGAACTTAATTCTTGCCTTGATTTCCTTAAGAATCTCTGCGCCAATAAACAACTGTCTCTCTGAAAGCTTCATATTCTCAAGGAATTCCTGAAGCTTTATAATAGACATGTTAGTAATCTCATATATGTTCTTATCTGCAATAGTAACAGCAAGTGAAGACGGTTTAAGTCTCTGTCCGTGGCAGGCAGAACAAGGTCTGATTCTCATAAACTCCTCATACTGCTGCTTAGTATTATCAGAATATGTCTCTCTGTATCTTCTCTCCATATTCTTAATAAGACCTTCAAATGCGACATCATATACACCCTCTCCGCGCTGGCCTTTATATTTAACCTTTACAGAATGCCCCTTAGTACCATTGATAATAATATCCTTAATATCATCAGGATAATCCTTGAATGGTGTCTTTAATGAAAATCCATATTCCTCTGCAAGTGCATCAAGAACTGCCCTGCTGAAGCTGCCCTCGTCCTTAGATGACTGCCATCCCATTCCGACAATAGCGCCTTCATCAATGCTGAGACTCTCATCCGGTATAAGCAGCTCTGCATCAAACTTCATTGTATAACCAAGTCCAAAACAGTCCGGGCATGCTCCAAATGGATTGTTGAACGAAAAGCTTCTTGGCTCAACCTCATCAATACTTATACCACAGTCTGGGCAGGAAAAGCTCTGGCTGAAATTAAGTGTCTCACCATCAATAACATCTACTGTCATAAGACCTTCGGCAAGCTTAAGAGCTGTCTCAATAGAATCTGTAAGTCGTTTCTGGATTCCGTCTCTTACAGAAAGTCTGTCTACAACAATCTCAATATTATGCTTCTTATTCTTATCAAGCTTAATCTCATCTGTCAGCTCATACATGATTCCATCAGCAATAACACGCACAAATCCGCTCTTCTTTGCCTGTTCAAATAGCTTTACATGTTCACCCTTTCGTCCACGGACAACAGGTGCAAGAATCTGAATCTTAGTTCTTTCAGGAAGTGCCATAATAACATCAACCATCTGGTCAACTGTCTGTTTGTTGATTTCCCGTCCACATTTTGGACAATGCGGAATACCAATTCTTGCATAGAGAAGTCGAAAATAATCATATATTTCTGTAACAGTTCCTACTGTAGAACGTGGATTTCTGTTAGTCGACTTCTGGTCTATAGATATAGCCGGTGAAAGTCCTTCAATACTGTCAACATCAGGCTTTTCCATCTGTCCCAAGAACTGTCTTGCATATGAAGACAGTGATTCCATATATCTTCTCTGACCTTCTGCATATATTGTATCAAATGCAAGACTCGACTTTCCCGAACCTGAAAGTCCTGTAAGCACAACAAGCTTGTCTCTTGGAATATCAACATCTATTCCTTTAAGATTATGCTCTCTTGCACCCTTTATCTTTATGCAGTTCTTGTAACTGCCTCTTTCAATCTCTTTCTTTAACTTACTATCAGCCATGTTTTTTTCCTTCATAAATATATTTATTAATCTCAATCATCTTGTCACGAAGCTGTGCAGCCTCCTCAAAGTTAAGCTCTGCTGCTGCCTTACGCATGTTCTTCTCAACCTGCGTCTTAACCTTCTCAAGCTCTTTGATGCTCATAGATTCATAATCAACCTTAAGCTTTCCGGAAGCATCACCCGGCTCCGCTGCCTTGCTTATACTTATCAGATCTCTTACTGCCTTCTTGATTGTCTGTGGAGTAATTCCATGCTCATCATTATACTCCTGCTGAATCTTTCTTCTTCGTTCTGTCTCTGAAATAGCCTTTTCCATAGATTCAGTAATCTTGTCTGCATACATGATAACATGTCCCTCTGCATTTCTTGCAGCTCGACCAATCGTCTGTATAAGCGATGTCTCTGTTCTTAAGAAGCCTTCCTTATCAGCATCAAGTATTGCAACAAGGCTGATTTCAGGAATATCCAGACCTTCTCGCAACAGGTTGATTCCAACAAGAACATCAAATCCATCAAGACGCATATCTCTTATAATCTTCTGACGCTCAAGCGTATCAATATCTGCATGAAGATACTTAACCCTGATTCCTGCCTCTTTAAGATAATCAGTAAGGTCCTCCGCCATTCTCTTGGTAAGTGTAGTAACAAGCACCTTGTTCTTCTTGGCAGTTTCCTTATTAATCTCTGATATAAGGTCATCAATCTGTCCTTCAATCGGCTTAACAGTTATCTCCGGGTCAAGAAGTCCGGTAGGTCTGATAACCTGCTCGGTTCTCATAAGTTCATGCTCTGCCTCGTATGTGCTTGGTGTTGCTGATACGAAAAGCATCTGTGAAATCTTGCTCTCAAACTCGCTGAAATTAAGCGGTCTGTTGTCCTTCGCAGATGGCAGTCTGAAGCCATAATCTACAAGCGTAGTCTTTCTTGACTGGTCACCGGCATACATGCCTCGAATCTGCGGAATAGTGATATGCGACTCATCCACAATAATAAGAAAATCATCTGGAAAATAATCCATCAGCGTATACGGAGGACACCCTGCCGGAAGTCCTGCCAGATGTCTTGAATAATTCTCTATTCCTGAACAAAAGCCTGTCTCCTGCATCATCTCTATATCAAAATTCGTTCTCTCTTCAATTCTCTGTGCCTCTAGAAGCTTATCCTCACTCTTGAAATACTTCACTCTCTCGGCAAGCTCTGCCTTGATATTCTCAATCGCAGCGTCCATCTTCTCCTTCTCAACAACATAATGTGAGTTAGGGAATATCGCAATATGTTCAAGAACGCCTTTAACCTCGCCTGTAAGGGAATCTATCTCACTTATTCTGTCCACTTCATCACCAAAGAATTCAACTCTTATGGCATCACCTGATGATGATGATGGATACACTTCAACAACATCGCCTCTTACCCTGAAGGTTCCTCGCTTAAAATCCTGGTCGTTCCTTACATACTGGATATCAATAAGCTTTCTTATGCAATCATCCCTGTCCTTCTCCATTCCCGGACGAAGCGAAATAACCATGTTCTTATAATCAACCGGCGCACCTAATCCATATATACATGAAACCGAAGCAACGATAATAACATCATTTCTTTCAGAAAGTGCCGCTGTTGCCGAATGTCTTAATTTATCAATTTCATCATTAATAGATGAATCCTTCGCAATATAAGTGTCACTCTGAGGTACATAGGCCTCTGGCTGGTAATAATCATAATAGGAGACAAAGTACTCAACCGCGTTCTCTGGAAAGAACTCCTTCATCTCCCCATACAACTGCGCTGCCAGTGTCTTATTATGGCTTATAATAAGTGTAGGTTTCTGAACATTCTGTATAATGTTCGCCATTGTAAATGTTTTACCAGAACCGGTTACACCAACTAGAGTCTCAAACTGATTGCCTTCCTCAAAGCCCTTTGTAAGTGCTTCAATAGCCTGCGGCTGGTCGCCCATCGGCTTAAAATCCGAATGTAATACAAATCTGTCCATAAAGCCCTCCCTATTTTGCGAAGCAAAATCCGAACCCCTTGGTGAGGAGAGGGATTTTGCCCTCCTTGTTTTCCAGCATTTTTCTCATTATACAATATAACAGCCAAAAAGTACAGAACAAACATTCGATTTGTCCTGTACTTTATTCCATACCTCTATATTCGTTATTCTGCCGCGCTGACACTCATTTTCCCATTGAGATACTCTACTGCTGCCTTCAACTGCACATCTTCAGTAGCATCATCCGGAAGCTCCACAATACTGTCAGGTGTCACTCCCTTGCCGTGAATATCCTGTCCCTTAGGAGTAAAATATTTGGCAATTGTATACTTAACTGCACTTCCATCAGTAAGCGGACGGATTGTCTGCACAATGCCCTTACCAAATGTCTGTGTTCCGATTATCTGTGCCTTATCATAATCCTGCATTGCACCGGCAAATATCTCAGATGCACTTGCACTATTGCCATTTACCAAAACTGCCATCGGAATATTAAGCTCATGATTATCAGAACCTGAATATTCCTGTCTCTTACCAGACTTAGTCTCTGTATACACGATAAGTCCGTTCGGAAGAATATAATCTAGCATATCAGCCACAGTCTTAAGAACTCCGCCAGGATTATTTCTTATATCAATTACAAGTCCTGTAATTCCCTGCTTCTGAAGGTCATCAACAGCCGATTTAAACTGCTCTGTTGTAACATCATCAAACTGTGAAATATAAATATAACCTATATTATTCTCAAGCACCTCTGATGAAACAGTCTTAATATCAATCTTGTCTCTTGTAACTGTGAAACTCAGCTTCTCGCCATTTCTCATAACAGTAAGGTTAACATCTGTACCCTTCTCGCCCTTAATAAGGGCAACTGCTACAGAAAGGTCCATTCCTGTAATATCCTCACCATTAACCTCTGTTACCTTATCTCCATTTCTGATACCAGCCTTATATGCTGGTGCATCCTCATATGCCTCAGATATAAGTATTGAACCATCATCAGCCTTCTGGCATACCGCACCAATTCCATAGAAAGAACCTGATGTTGACTCCATCATTGACTTATATTCTTCAGGCGTATAATAAACAGTATATTTATCACCATATGCAGCAAGATATGCCTTAAAAATGTTGTCTGCAGCCTTTTCATCATCTACATCATCAAAGTAGAACCCATCTCCAAGCAGCGAATCCAAAGCATTCAGCTTACCTTCAACCTTAGTTCCGATTCCTTCGTTATCACTTGTTCCAACATCCTGGACATATATACGTCCGTCAATTCCAATATGAAGATTACCACTTCTTATAAGTCCAATGAATACGCATGACAACGCCAGTATCACAACCAGCAGTGTTGCCACAACACCAATAATAACGCCTTTGCCTAAAGCATGTTTTCTCTTTCGTTCCTGTGCGGCCCCTTCCGAAGAAAAAGGTCTGTTATTATCATATTCCATTGAGTCCTCCTGTTAAGTTGAATTATTTATTAAAATATGGCATAGGATTAACATATGAACCATTGAGCATTACATCAAAATGCAGATGTGCGCCAAATGAATTACCCGTATTACCCATAACACCAAGCTTCTGTCCCTTAGTAACCTGTTGTCCTACTGATACATTTAAACTATCAAGATGCAGGTATCTCGTATACAGTCCATTACCATGATAAATCATCACATAATTACCCGCTGTTGAGTAATACTCACTCTGTCTGTGTGCAATAACAACTTTACCGTCATAAGCTGCATATACAGGATCACCTGAAACTCCTGCTCTGACTGCTCCAATATCCACACCTTTATGCGGTGAAGTTCTGTCAGATGTATCTCCATATGGAGAAGTTATTCTTGTACTTGTTGTTGGCCATTTGAAAGTTCCGCCATCATATCTGTTAGACGGAGTAACTCCGCTTGCTTCCTCTGCCTTAATCTTAGCTGTTATAGAAGCAATCTCTGCATCCAGTTTCTTCTCGTCAGCTTCGAGCTGTTTCTTATATGCCACCTGATTAGCCGTATTCTTACTCAAAGCATTAAGCTGAGCAGTCTTCTCATTCTGAACAACCTCCAGTGCGTCAACCTGTGCCTGAAGTGTCTCCTGGCTGGCAGTCAGAGTCTCTTTATCTTCTTCAAGCTTTACTTTAGAAGATGATATAAGATTAATCGTTGACTGATATTCCTCGAGCATCTGTCTGTCATACTCTGATATCTTATTAATATACTCAAATTTATTAAGCATATCCGCCATACTCTGTGATGATAAAATCACTTCAACATATGTATAATCATTATGCTCATACATAAACTGGATTCGCAGCTTCATAGCCTCATACTGGCTCTCCTTATCAGCCTCAGCCTGCTCAAGCTGTACCTGTGTCTCCTCAATCTCAGCTTCAAGCTCTGCAATCTGGGTATTAATGTCATCTAATGACGCTGACAATTCTCCCATCTGGGCATCCAGTCCCTGAATAAGAGATGTAAGATCTGAACTCTGCGACTTAAGCTGTGCAATCTTATCCTCTGTTTCTTTCTTTTTATTCTGTATATCATTCTGCTGGTTCTGGGCATTCTTCAGATCCGACTTATTATCTCCAAATGTAACCTGTGCAAAACAATACGGTATAAGCAGCATTACTATCATGAGTGCCGCTGTTATTTTCTTTATTAAATTGTTCTGAAACAGTGCTTTCTCCATACAGCCACTCCTTTACCATAATTAAAATGTTTTCTAAAAACAAACAGGGACTTCTGCATCCGTTTGCAAAAGCCCCCAAAAACTATCCGAAACTATACATCGGCATGCTTTCTTACAGCGAAGAAACTTCCTATAAGACCAATACCAATTCCAAGAATAACTGCTACCGGAATAAGTACCTCAAATACTTCTGATGCTGGCATAAATGCTAATATATTCTGTAAAACAGAGAATTTTCCAAGAACAAAATTAACAACTCCACCATAAATATACCTCAATATTGCTACCGGAATAATAGCACCTATAAGTCCTATAACGATACCTTCTACGAAGAATGGTGCATTAACAAATGCATCCGTAGCTCCTATATATTTCATGATTGATATCTCATCTTTTCGTACTGTAATACCAATGACGATTGTATTAGTAATAAGGAATATAGATACCGCAAGAAGAACAACGATTACTGCAACTGCAACATAACTTACAAGTCTTGCTGCACTGGCAAGTCCGCTTGCTGTAACCTCTGAACGGTTAACCTGTCTTATTCCATCCTTATTCTCTAGGTACTTAACCAGTGTACCCTGATTACTTGCATCCTTAAGATATATTTCATAAGAAGAAGAATTAGCTAAAGGATTATCATCCTTGAATCCTTCTGCAAGTTCAGGATATGCAGCGAAATACTCACTCTTGAAGCTTTCCCATGCATCATCTGCAGACACATACTGAACTCTTGATACTTCTTCTCTTTTACTGATTTCATCTCCAAGCTTCTTAATATCTGTCTCACTGAGATCTTCGTCAAAGAAAACTGTTACACAAACCTCTGTCTCAGCC
>ERZ1027006.222-NODE-222-length-13000-cov-4.674005_pt1 | contig 13000 bp, 16 predicted proteins | sample MGYA00519449_ERZ1027006 | MGnify/ENA primary metagenome ERZ1027006 (study PRJEB26926, sample SAMN06164873) | human gut metagenome | biome: ENVO:00009003; feature: ENVO:2100002; material: ENVO:00002003 | host: Homo sapiens | place: USA | collected 2012 ... | reverse complement strand
AGCGTCAGATGTGTATAAGAGACAGGACTGCGAGAGAGCACAATATCACAAAGACAGCGATTGTGCTTGTGGGGGATGTCATAGCTCACCGGCATTACGAGAAATCAAGACTTTACGCACCGGATTTTTCGACAGAGTATCGCAAGGCTTCAGTAGAGTCAAAGGATAACGATTGAAAAAAGGCGTGAATATATAAATATTGGAAATATATGGGAACTGAAAATATGAAAATTTGCATTGTAAGCTTCACAAAAAAGGGCTATGAGCTGTCATGTGACATAGCTTATAAGCTTGAAAAAAGTGCATATGAGGTGGAGGTTTTTACCAAGTGCTCGAGATTATCGGATGAGAATATTAAAAATTCCACCGATGAAAATTATAGAAATACCGGCTACATATCACAAAATATATCAGAATGGACAGCCGCACAGATGAGTGAAAAAAAGGCAATGATTTTTATCGGGGCATGCGGTATTGCAGTGAGGGCTATAGCTTCTTCTGTTAATAACAAGCTCAAAGACAGTCCTGTTATTGTGATAGATGAGCTGGGGCAGTTTGTTATTCCGATTCTTTCAGGGCATGTGGGAGGTGCCAATGAGCTTGCTGTATTATTAGCAGCACTGATGAATGCCACACCTGTTATAACAACCGCTACTGATATCAATAATAAATTTGCAGTTGATGTTTTTGCAAAGAAATGCAGGCTTGCAATAGTCAATAAAGATGGCATTGCCAGAGTATCATCAAAGGTATTGGCGGGGGGAGGGGTTACTATGTCGGTCGACTGGGAGCACATCCCGGCTAAGCACAGGCAGCTTATAAAGGCATTTTTAGATGAAGCTGATATGAGTGCTGATGCAATAAAAACAGTGGATTACCCACCTGTTTACGGAGCTGATATTGTAGTATCATGCGAAAAAGCAAAGGACCCTAAAAATGGCAGTATTTACTTAAAACCCACACAATTTGTACTTGGTATTGGGTGCAGAAGGGATACAGCGTTTGAAAATATTGACAGGGCAATCAGACAAAGTCTTTTAAAGCTGCAAATAGATATTTCGGATATAGACATGATTGCATCAATAGATGTGAAAAAAGATGAACCGGGAATAAAGGAATTTTGCAAAAGAAACAGGATAGAATTTGTCACTTATACCGCGGATGAGCTCATGGCGGTGCAGGGAGAATTCAGTGCCTCGCAGTTTGTCAGGGAGCATGTTGGAGTGGACAACGTGTGCGAGCGTGCAGCAGTGCTTGCATGCATCAGGGAATGCAATAAAGCAGGAGAACTTATCTATAAAAAACATAAATATGACAGTGTAACGGTTGCGGCAGCAAAGTATCCTGATTAATCATAAATGAGGGGCAAAATACCTTTTGACCCTCATATCATTAAAAAATTGCAAATAACTGCATGGTTACATAAAATTAGTAGAGATGGAGATTAACATGAATAAAATTTACATAGTAGGTATGGGGCCGGGCTTTGAAAGCATGATGACAAAGCAGGCGATTGACGCCCTGGAAGCGAGTGATGTCATAGTGGGATACACCGTATATATAAAGCTGCTTGGAGAAAAATTCCAGACAAAAGAGCTTTTGACCACTCCAATGCGTCAGGAAAAAGAAAGATGTCATCTGTGCTTTAAAAAGGCACTTGAGGGCAAAACAGTCTCCCTTGTATGTAGTGGCGATGCCGGAATATACGGACTGGCCTCTCTTATGTATGAGATTGGGCAGGAATACGATAACGTAGAGCTTTCGGTAATACCCGGCATTACAGCGGCAAACAGTGGTGCGGCAGTGCTTGGAGCACCATTAAACCATGATTTTTGTACCATCAGCTTAAGTGACCTGCTCACGCCGTGGGATAAGATTGAAAAGCGTCTTGTGGCTGCTGCAGAGGGTGATTTTGTCATAGCACTGTACAATCCGTCGAGCCACAAGAGAAAGGACTATCTGATGAGAGCCTGTGATATTCTGCTTCGTACGATAGAGCCGGGTAGAGCCTGCGGCTATGTCGAAAATATCGGACGTGAGGGAACAAGCTATACGGTCTGTACCCTCGGTGAGCTTCGCAGTGCACAGGTTAACATGTTTACGACGGTATTTATCGGCAATGAGGGTACACAAATAATTGACGGAAAGCTTGTCACAAGGAGAGGATATCAGATTGAGTAAAATACTGATTTTTGCAGGAACAACAGAGGGACGTAAGCTATCAGAGCACCTGTGTGAAAGAGGCATAGAGCATACGGTTTGTGTGGCAACCGAGTATGGTGAAATCGTGCTGCATGAAAATCCGTTCGCGCATGTTCATATGGGGCGTATGGACAGCGAAGGCATGAGAAGCTTCTTTGCACAACAAAAATGCAAGCTTATAGTGGATGCAACCCATCCGTATGCGGCCGTTGTTACTGAAAATATAAAGCAGGCAGTTTATGCTTTTAATAAGGCTCATGCTGTTACAGACAATAAGGCGGATAGCTGCATATCAGAAAATATCGAATATGTGCGTCTTAAAAGAGATACGGATATACCAGCAGATTACGACAATATCCGCTATTTTGAGGACAATGAAGCCTGTGCAAGGGCACTTAACAATACAGACGGAAATATACTTCTCACAACAGGAAGCAAGGAGCTGTCAGTGTATTGTAAAACCTCAGACGTCAGGGAAAGACTGTATGTGCGCGTGCTTCCGGGGCTTGAGAGCATAAGCTTGTGCATGCACAATGATATTGCAGGAAAGCATATTCTGGCATTGCAGGGACCGTTTAGCACACAGCTCAATGAGGCACTTATTGACCAGTATGATATCAGATGTCTGGTTACAAAAAAAAGCGGTGCGGCAGGGGGCTTTATTGAGAAAATAGCTGCTGCCAAAAATAAAAGCATTCCGGTCTATATTGTGGGGCAGAGTGGGAAAGATGATGGAATGTCATTTGAAGCTGTTTGTGAATATATTGACAGTAAATATAACAAGCTTCATATAATGCTTGCCGGCATTGGAATGGGAAATGATGCTTGCATGACAAAGGCGGTTTCGGATGCAATAGAAAGCGCAGATATACTGCTTGGCGCAAGCCGCATGATAGAAAAATACAGTGCGAAGATAGAAAAAAAGCCGTATTATCTTGCAGAGCAGATAATCCCATATCTGCATGAAATATGTGAAGATACTGCAAAAATCAGTAATGTTCTTATATTGTTTTCGGGAGATACAGGCTTTTACAGTGGAAGCAGAAAGCTGTATATGGCGATAAAAAATGAAATATCTGAAGGAAAATTAAATGCTGATGTGTCAATCCTTCCGGGGATTTCATCTGTGTCATATATGGCGGCAGCAGTCGGTGAAACCTACAGCGATGCGTATATATGCAGCATCCACGGAGTAAAGCTGTCCAATATCACATCACGGATTAGCCGTCACTCAAAAACGTTTATGCTGATGTCCGGTGTAAAGGATGTAAATATGCTTGGACAGCTATTAAGCAGTGACGAAAGATATGGATTACAAAATAGCTCGGTAACTGTAGGATACCAGCTATCATATCCGGATGAAAATATATCAGTTCTTTCACCGCAGGAGTGTACGAAGCTTCAAAGGGATGGGCTGTATATCTGCATGATAAAAAATCCCAATCCTGTTGCAGCAAATGTCACACCTCATATAAGAGATGCAGAGTTTATCCGTGAAAAGGTTCCTATGACCAAAGAGGAAATAAGGCATGTAAGCATCTGCAAGCTTCATTTGAAATCGGATTCAGTGCTATATGATGTGGGAAGCGGAACAGGCTCCATAGCGGTAGAGGCCGCATCGCTTTCAGATGATATGGAGGTCTATGCCATCGAGCAGAAGGAAAATGCCGTGCAGCTTATCACACAAAATAAGGAAAAGCATGGACTTGAAAATATCCATGTGATAAACGCAAAGGCTCCTGACGGAATGGAAAATCTTCCGGTGCCGACACACGCATTTATCGGAGGCAGCGGAGGCAATCTAAAGGAGATAATAGAAGCTCTTAAAGCAAAAAATCCACACATCCGTATAGTGATAAATGCAATTTCCATGGAAACAATTTGTGAGATAAAGGAAATACTGTCGGCATATGATGTGAAAAATGAGGATATCGTGCAGCTGCAGGTCAGCCGCTCAAAGCAGATAGGACATTACCATCTGATGCAGGCAGAAAATCCGGTATGGATATGTTCGTTTGAATAGATAGAAAAGGATGAACACATGAAAATAAAACGTTTTATGATAGCCGCGCCCAAAAGCGGCAGTGGAAAAACAATGATAACCTGCGCTTTACTGCAGCTTTTAAAGGACAACGGAAAAAACGTATCATCATATAAGTGCGGACCGGATTATATCGATCCGATGTTTCACAAAAAGGTGCTTGGTGTACCTTCAAAAAATCTTGATACGTTTTTTACGGATGAAAAGACAACAGTGCAGCTTTTCTTAGATAAAAGGGCTGATGGGGATTTTGCAGTGCTTGAGGGCGTGATGGGATTATATGACGGGCTTGGCGGAATATATGAGCAGGGTTCGTCATACCATCTGGCAAAGGTGACGCAGACTCCGATAATACTCGTGGTGGACGCAAAGGGCATGGGAAAATCAGTGCTTGCTCTTATAGCCGGTTTTTTGCAGTATGATACGCAGCACTTGATTAAGGGGGTTCTGTTCAATCGGATGTCGAAGGGATATTATGACATCATAAAGCCTCTGATAGAGAAGGAGCTTTCCGTAAAAGTAGTCGGATATTTTCCGGAGCAGAAGGATATCGGGCTTTCAAGCAGACATCTGGGGCTTGTCATGCCGGATGAGCTTGCCGATATTAAAGAACAGTTGGATGAACTTGCCGGAAGGCTTAAAAAGACGATAGATCTTGATATGCTGCTGGATATAGCAGTGGAGGCGGAAGAAATTACAAAAACTACAAATACAGAACAGATGCAAATTCAAAACCAGAATAACACAGTAAACATAGCAGTTGCCATGGACGAAGCATTCTGTTTTTACTACGAAGATAATCTCAGACTGCTCGAAAAATGCGGTGCAAAATTACAGTATTTTTCGCCACTGCATGATACAAAATTACCTGATAATTGTGACGCATTGCTGCTGGGAGGTGGCTATCCTGAATTGTATGCAAAGGAACTGAGTGAGAATCTATCTATGAGAAACTCTATAAAAACTGCTTTTAAGACAGGTTTGCCGACTGTTGCCGAGTGCGGTGGATTTATGTATCTGCACACATATATCCATAATATTTGTGAAGAGGATGCTGATGCGCAAAATTATGTTTTTGGCATGACTGGAGCACTGGATAGTGAATGCCATTTCAAGGGAAAACTGGTCAGATTCGGGTATATCGAGCTGGAAGAAAAGCATAACAATTTCCTGCCTACGGATGAAAAGATAAGAGCGCATGAATTTCATTATTACGACAGCACCGATAACGGAGCCGATTGTATTGCGACAAAGCCGGCCACAGGCAGAAGCTACGACTGCGTGATAAGCCATGATAATTACTGGCTTGGGTTTCCGCACCTGTATTATCCGTCAAATCCGCATTTTGCAGAGAGCTTTGTGAGAAAAGCATATGAATATAGAAGGAATAAAAATGGAAAACTCTTATAAATATTTTAAAAATACAGATTGCAAATATTTTCCGTGTCACAAGGGACTATCAGAGGAATTTAACTGTCTGTTCTGTTATTGTCCTATGTATAGTATGCCAAACTGTCCCGGAAGTAAGACCTACATAGAGAAGAATGGCAAAAAAATCAAGGTATGCACAGATTGTACGTTTCCACACAGACCGGAAAATTATGATAAAATCATACAGATTTTGATTAGGAATAATAATAACTGATTTATGGACTTTGGGGAGTATATTTGATAGTATATTTATGGAAATTTAGGTTTTAGAAAGTCAGAGGGAATTAAATTGGAGATTAAATGTGAATACTGTGGTTCCATGATACCGGAGACTGTTGAGCAGTGCCCTTATTGTGGTGCCAGCAATAATTCAATAAAAAGGACGGCAGACGGTACGCCGAAGACCATAGCAGAGCTTGCAAAATGGTACGAGGACAGACATCTTCCACCATATGAAATCACACGATTTTTTATAGGAATGGACTACAGACAGCCTAGGGCATTTGGTATTTATCAGGATGGAAATGAATTTATCGTCTACAAAAATAAGGCCGACGGCACTCGTGCGGTGCGATATCAGGGTACAGATGAGACGTATGCTGTTAATGAGCTGTATCTTAAATTAAAGGATGAGATTTTAAATCAAAAAGCGCATCAGCAGAAGCATACGAATGAGGATTTTGCTCAGGAAACGAAGAAGATGTTTTCAGATACATTTTCATCTAAAAATGTAAATGAGTATATCATTAAGCCATCTATTGCTATGGTTATAGGCATTGTTATGTTCATTGTCCTGATTATAGTTGGATTTGCACTCAATGATACGTATAAGGGCATTGGCTGGGATTTGCTGATATCGGGTATTGCCGGTATTGTAGGCGCATTTTTCCTGACAGACTTTATTGAAAATCACAAAAGGTTTAAGCCGTTTGGAATGTACGCAGCATGGCTTAAAAAGCCAAAAGGCAGTGCAATGCGCCATGCCATGCATTATTTTATTACTGTTCTTCTAATTGCACTTGTGCTCATTACACCTATACACAATTATTGCAAAACAGATTACTTTAAGTATAATGACACAGTCTATGTAAACAGTCATTATAGCTGGTTCGAATACGATGACGACAGCTATGATTATAATGAAATCAGCCGCTCGGCTGTTCCACAGGAGGTTTTGGATAACAAATCTCTATATGGCTTTGACTATTCAGATCTGGTGTGGGACAGTTCGATTATCAAATTTGAAAATAGCGGCTATTATGAAGACCATTATGAGAGCTCAGGCAGCTCGAGCAGTGATTATGACAGCGATTATGATTGGGATTCCGGTGATAGCTGGGATTCAGGTGGCAGTGACTGGGATAGTGACTGGTGATTATTGCATAACATAAAAATATGGCAGGAAGGAGATGTTTTATATGCAGATTATCTTACAGAGAGGTCTTACGCAACTTTCAATTGTTGAAGGCTCAAATCATCAGAACGGAATTACTACTGAACAAAGAGCTGAAAAAGGCATAATTTATGAAACCTTTACATATCACGGAGAAAAGCGTTCAAATCGAGAACAGTGATTTCGAAGGAGGTGGTGTAGATTATGGCAGATGAAAAAATCAAAAATTCCAGTGAGCTGGAGTTTGCTGTATTTTGTATTGAAAATGTAGCAGCAAAGCTGGGTGTGGATGCAGAGCGTGTCTATCAGGCATTTACCGAACAAAGCGATATTCTGAACGGTTACATTGTGCCGGAATATGAAGTGCTGCATACCCAGAGTCGGGAATATATCGTTGATGACCTTCTTGACGTGATGAAAGAAAGGGGTGTGGAAGTATGATTCTCTATCATGGTTCTTTCTTAGAAATTGCAAAGCCGGATTTGGTTCATTCTCGCCCCAATGTAGACTTCGGGCGTGGCTTCTATGTCACGCCGTTGTATGAACAGGCGGCGAAGTGGTGTGGTAAGTTCAAACGCCGTGGGAAAGATGGTATTATCTCCAGATATGAATATGATGAAAGGCGGGAAGCTGAACTGAAAACGCTGAAATTCGATTCTTATTCCGAAGAGTGGCTGGATTTCATTCTGAACTGTCGCAGCGGAAAAGATTCGACGGATTATGACTTTGTTGTGGGTGGTGTTGCCAACGATAAGGTGTTTAATACCGTGGAGCTGTTCTTTGACGGACTGATTGATAAAACGGAAGCTATCAACCGCCTGCGTTATGAAAAGCCGAACCTGCAAATATGTTTCCGCACAGAGAAAGCACTGTCTCTGTTGCATTTTGAAGGGAGTGAAACACTATGACAGCAAATCCGATTTTGCTTCAGAAAAAATATAGCCGTGTTATCGAATGTTTTGCTAAACAGCAGGGACTTTCACTGGATGTGGCATTGGATTTCTTTTATCATTCCCAGGTCTATCAGCTGATCCGTGATGGTGTTTCTGATATGCACTGCATGAGCGATGCGTATTTGGCAGAGGAATTGAAACAGGAATATGAGGAGAAAGTGCCTGAAAAAGCGGTAGTAAAGGAGAAAATAAAGTGAGACATAATATTTTTGATTCAATACCATCAAATATAGTTTCCAGTAAAGATAATGTATTTGCAAATTTTTTGCAAACAGCTGGGCTTTATGATTCCATGAAAATAGATGAAGATAATATTGCTGACTTAATTGAGTTGCTTAAAGGAAATGTTAAAATTAGTGCTTATTGCAAAGAGTGCAAGCAAGAGCGTGTTTTTTACATGAAGCCTATTGAGTATTATTTTGAAACGGGGCCAGATGGGAATGAAGAAATCAGGTGTGCATCTCTTGGTGAGAAAATAGAGTCACTTCAAAATATGATATTTAGCACCAAATCCAGACAAGAAAAGAGTCCTGCCGAAGAATGGAAATGGATAAATTGGCAAATAGCTGATACTACGAGATTAATGAAATTGGAATATATTTGTTCAATGGATGAGAAGCATCATCTTGATTATATTGTTCTGACAACGGACAATTCAATGATGAAAATTGGGCAGTATCCATCTATTGCAGATATGACATTTCCAGAATTAGATGCGTATAAACATGTAATTTCGAAGGAAGATCGTAAGGAACTTGGAACCGCAATAGGACTTTTTGCAAATGGTGTTGGTGCTGGTTCATATGTTTATTTGAGACGAATTCTTGAAAGACTTGTTTACAAAGCAAAAGAAGCTGCGGCTGATGTGATTGATAACGAGATGTTTGAACAGGCGAGAGTTGCTGAAAAAATTAAGATGTTGGAAGGATATCTTCCAGATATACTGGTCAAAAATACAACTATTTATGGAATCTTGAGCAAGGGTATTCATGAGTTAAGCGAAGAAGAATGTCGAAAGTATTTTCCTGTTGTGAAAGAATGCATTTATCAGATACTCGGTATGTGGGAAAGTGAGAGAAGAAAGCAGGCTGATGAAGATGCTTTAAGCAAAGCACTGAGCTCAATTTCTTCATCAATCGAGTAAAAATATGGCAGTAAAGGCTGCCGGATTGCGGGAGCCGGAGTTTATTGGTGGTGAAGTTGATTTGCGTATTAATATTTATCGAGGTCAGGTTGCTACCAATAACGCCATAATTAACGCCAATGGCACTAAAAATGGTGCTAATGGCATTAATTGTGGCGCCAATGATGGAACTAATGGCGCTGAATGTAGTTAAGTATTATAACGAGTATGAACTGAAAAAGGCATCAAAAGAGAAAAGAGAGCCGGTTCTTATTCATCAATTCTCTTCTTATGTTATGAGGCATACTGGATGCACTAATATGGCAAGGTCGGGCGTGAACATTAAAGCAGCACAATATATTATGGGACATGCCAAAAGTGATATTGCTTTAGATGTATATAATCTCCTAAATAATAGATATGACGCGAAGACAGAAATAGAAAAACTTGAAAAAAATGGTGTAAAAGTGGTGTAAATACCGCCAAAATCAATTTAATAGAAAATTAATAAAGCCTGAAACCCCAGTAAAATCAAGGGTTTCAAAAATTTTATTAAAAAAATTAGCACTCGAGGGTTGACATTGCTAATAGGTGGTGGTATGTTATGTACAGATAAAAAATTAGCACTCCAAAATACAGAGTGCTAACAAATTAAAAGCATACTTCAGATGGAGCGTGTGACCAATGGAAAATGAAAACAAAGAACTAGAATTGAGCGAGAGACAGCTTACCATACTGGATGCAATCATCCGCAATTATCTCGCCACAGGAGAGCCGGTTGGCTCATGTACAATTTCAAAAATATACAGATCTTAATCTGAGCTCGGCAACAATCAGAAATGAGATGAGCGACTTAGAGGAGATGGGCTATATAGTACAGCCACATACCTCAGCAGGAAGAATTCCTTCGGATAAGGGCTACAGATTATATGTAGACCATCTTATAGAGACCAATGACAAGAAGGAAAAAGAGCTTTCTGATATGAAGGAGCTGGTCATTGAAAATACCGAGAAGATGGAGCAGGTGTTAAAGCAGGCGGCGAAGGTACTTGCAAACAATACCAATTATGCCACACTCGTTTCTGCACCGGATGTCAATCACAACAAGGTGAAATTCATCCAGCTTTCACAGGTTGACGACCAGCATCTGCTTGCAGTAATTGTTATGAACAATAATATGGTCAGAAACAAGATGCTTGATTTATATGAGCCGCTTGACAATGAGACGATACTTAAGCTCAACATTCTGCTTAACACCTCATTAAACGGACTCGCAATGAACGAGATTAATCTTGGAAACATTGCAAGCATAAAGGAGAGAGCCGGTATCCATTCAGGAATTGTCTCTGATGTGATTGATGCATTGGCACAGACCTTCGCGGAGAGTGAGGATCTTAAGATTTACACCAGCGGAGCAACAAATATTCTGAAGTATCCTGAGCTTTCGGATTCCAATAATGCAGCGACACTTTTGTCAGCATTTGAGGAAAAGGAAGAGCTAGCAAGCCTTGTTACTGAATCCCTATCCGATTCCGAGAAGAAGGACAATGGAACAGGCATTCAGGTTTATATAGGAAATGAATCTCCAATCCAGACCATGAAGGACTGCAGTGTTGTCACTGCGACATATGATCTGGGTGAGGGCGTAAAGGGCACGATAGGAATTGTCGGACCAAAGCGTATGGATTATGAAAAAGTAATGGATAATTTAAAGACTCTTAAATCCCAGTTAGATGGAATTTATAAGAAGTCTGAGGATGAAACATAGGAAGGTGGTCAAAAATGCCAGAGGATATTAAAAAAGAAACAATCGACAATGAGACTGCAGAAAACAAAGCAGAAGAGATAGAGATTGAAGGAGCTGATGAGGAAAGCACTCAGACAGCCGAAGAAACAAAAGATACAGATGTGAATGAAGCCAAATCAGAGGATGACGCTTCAGCTGATGCAGATGCAAAAGCAGATGAAAAGTCAGATGAAAAGAAAGGCCTCTTCAAGAAAAAGAAAAAAGACAAGAAGGACGAGCAGATAGAAGAACTTAACGACCGTCTGAAAAGACAGATGGCAGAGTTCGAGAACTTCCGCAAGAGAAGCGAGAAGGAAAAATCCCAGATGTTTGACATGGGAGCAAAGACAATAGTTGAGAAAATCCTTCCTGTAATCGACAATTTCGAGAGAGGTCTTGCAGCAGTACCGGATGATAAGAAGGATGATCCTTTTATCACAGGTATGGATAAGGTCTACAAGCAGATGCTCACAGAGCTTGAGGCTGCAGGTGTAAAGCCAATAGAGTGCGTAGGACAGGAGTTTGACCCTGATTTCCACAATGCAGTGATGCAGGTTGAAAATGATGAACTCGAGTCAGGCACCGTAGCACAGGAGCTTCAGAAGGGCTATATGTACAAGGATTCAGTGGTACGCCACAGCATGGTATCGGTAGTACAGTAATGATGTGTACATCTATCCGGCATGACAGTGAATCAGATTTATATGAATGCAGACAGCATTTAAGGGATTCATGTGAGACAACGGATGGTTACAAATAAATGAAACATGTAAAAACACTATATTTAATAGGAGGAAAATAAAATGGGCAAAATCATTGGTATTGATTTAGGAACAACAAACAGCTGCGTAGCAGTTATGGAAGGTGGAAAACCTACAGTTATAGCAAACCAGGAGGGTGCAAGAACCACTCCTTCAGTAGTTGCTTTCACAAAGACAGGAGAGAGACTTATCGGTGAGCCTGCAAAGCGTCAGGCAGTTACAAATGCTGAGAAGACAATTTCTTCTATCAAGAGACATATGGGTACAGATTACAAGGTACAGATTGATGACAAGAGCTACAGCCCACAGCAGATTTCAGCTATGGTACTTCAGAAGTTAAAGGCTGATGCAGAGGGATACCTCGGTGAGAAGGTTACAGAGGCAGTTATCACAGTACCAGCTTACTTTAACGATGCTCAGCGTCAGGCTACAAAGGATGCCGGCAAGATTGCAGGTCTTGATGTAAAGCGTATCATCAACGAGCCTACAGCAGCAGCACTTGCTTATGGTCTTGACAATGAGAAAGAGCAGAAGATTATGGTTTATGACCTTGGTGGTGGTACATTTGATGTATCTATCATCGAGATTGGTGACGGAGTCATCGAAGTATTATCTACAAACGGTGATACACACCTTGGTGGTGATGATTTCGATAACAAGGTAACACAGTGGATGATTGACGAGTTCAAGAAGGCAGAGGGTGTTGATCTTTCTACAGACAAGATGGCACTCCAGAGATTAAAGGAAGCTGCTGAGAAAGCAAAGAAGGAGCTGTCTTCAGCTACTACTACAAACATCAACCTTCCATTCATCACAGCTACAGCAGAGGGACCAAAGCATTTCGATATGACTCTTACAAGAGCAAAATTCGATGAGCTGACACATGACCTCGTAGAGAGAACAGCAATCCCAGTACAGAACGCTATGAAGGATGCAGGCGTTACAAATGCAGACCTTGGACAGGTATTACTTGTAGGTGGTTCTACACGTATTCCGGCCGTACAGGACAAGGTAAAGCAGATGACAGGAAAAGAGCCAAGCAAGTCTCTTAACCCTGATGAGTGCGTAGCAATCGGTGCTTCTATCCAGGGTGGTAAGCTTGCAGGAGATGCCGGTGCAGGCGAAGTACTTCTCCTTGATGTTACTCCACTTTCTCTTTCAATCGAGACAATGGGTGGTGTTGCTACAAGACTTATCGAGAGAAATACAACTATTCCTACAAGAAAGAGCCAGATATTCTCTACAGCCGCTGATAACCAGCTGTCTCTTATACACATCTCCGAGCCCACGAGACAGGCAGAAATCTCGTA
>ERZ1027006.216-NODE-216-length-13211-cov-5.230693_pt1 | contig 13211 bp, 8 predicted proteins | sample MGYA00519449_ERZ1027006 | MGnify/ENA primary metagenome ERZ1027006 (study PRJEB26926, sample SAMN06164873) | human gut metagenome | biome: ENVO:00009003; feature: ENVO:2100002; material: ENVO:00002003 | host: Homo sapiens | place: USA | collected 2012 ... | reverse complement strand
AGAGACAGATACATGACAACCGCATATCCAAAGTCCTTCCAGATGGTCATTATAATTACTGCAATCAGAGCAGTTTTGGGATTCATCAGCCAGTTGATATCGAGCCCGAATATTTTGTTGATGATTCCAATCTGTGGATTGTACATGAACTTCCATACAAATGCCACTGCAACCATAGGCGTTACTACAGGCATATAGTAAACTGCCCTGAAAAAGCTCTTATGCTTTATAAGCGTTGAATAAATAGCATACGCGATTCCCAGTCCCAGACCGACTCTGAAAACAATTACAACTACCGAAAAAATTACGGTATTGAACATTGATTTGCCGAACAATTTGCTCGTGAACACCTGCTTATAATTTTCCAGACCCAAAAACTTGTATGTTCCGCTTAACGGATTCCACTCATGAAAGCTTCCTGCAAATGCTATACCAATTGGTATTATCAAAAACACTATAAAGAAAACTACCATAGCTAAAACAACTATGTTTCTTAAAATTATTTCACTCTTACTTTGTAATGGACGTGATTTTTTAAACATTAATAATCCTCCGTAGTGAATCTTTACCTGTTATTTTGCAAACTTATATAGATTCTCGACTGATTGGAATGAACTGTTCTTCATATCCTTTATAATATCAGCCTGTGCCTTGTCTAAAGCTGTATCAATATCCACTCCATTGTAGAATATGTCCTCTCCGGCCTTTTTCATATCCTCCTCAACACATGAAGGCATCGGACCCGGCCAGATGTAGTGGTCAATGTGCTCTGCAAGTACCTTAAGCGATGGGTTTTTAAGTATTTCCTTATTGTCTGCAAGGGATTTCTTTGCAGGGAAGGTACTCATAGCAAGATTGAAATCTACCTGAGACTCATCATCGCAGAGGAAAAACTTCACAAAATCCTGTGCAACTGCCTGCTGATCCTTTGGTGCTTTTTTGTTTACACCGAATGTTGACTCACCGTTATATCTATTGTATGCATATGGATTTCCGTCAAATGTAGGAATTTCAAATACGCCAAAATCTATATCGCTCCATGTGGTCTTAAGTGTATTGTAATAATGTCCCCACTGAATAACCATTGCCGACTGTCCCTGTCCAAAGCTGTCTGCGCATTTATCGCCAAAATCCTTTGAACCAATCTGATCCTTGTCGTACATATCAACAAGCATCTGCATTACCTTCTTCATGGCATCCGAATTGACATTAGGTGTCTTTCCGTCCTCCTTAAAGAGGTTCTCCCCAAGCTGATAATTAAGACCAAGCAGATAATTCTGGTGGAAATCATTATTGAAATTGAGTCCGGCCTGGACTATATTGTCTCCATCCTTGATTGTGAGCTTCTTTGCCACCTCAATCATTTCATCCCAGGTCTTTGGAATATCATCATCTGTTAGTCCGGCTTCCTTCCACATCTCCTTGTTGTAATAAACAGAGCCTGTCATCATTCCGTAATCAATGTAATAAACCTTACCATCAATCACATGGGCGCTTACTCCATTAAAGTCCTGCTCCAAATCCTCAACAGGAATATCAAGCGGAGCCATATAGTTGATAAGATTCTCATGATAGCTGTTATGTACATCGAAGAGTGCCGGTCCGTCCTCACCATCGAGTGCCAGAGGAAGCTTTGTCCAGTAATCTTCCCATGGATTATCCACCAGGTTTATAGTTACATTAGGATGAATAGCTGTGTATCTGTCAATAACCTTCTGAAATAATTCATCGCTTCCCCACTCCCACAGGTCAATTGAGATATCCTTTCCATCATTAATCTCAACCGAAGGATCATACTTCACCGTATCGCCAAATGGCTTTGTTGGTACCTTTATGTCCTTTTTAGCTGATGAAGCCGATGAGCTGCCACAGCCTGTAAGCGCTGTCACTGCCATTGTAGCTGCCATAACTGTTGCAATAAGTTTCTTCTTCATAGAAATCCTCACTTTCTTAATTCAATATCCTCTTTTTCGTTCAAATTAGTTTAGCGCTAAATCTGACTATAATCTACCACCACCTTATACATTCGTCAATAGTTTTTTGTTTTTTTATCACTTTTCATATTATTTTCATATGTTTTTTGTGCATTTTTACATGTAAATTAGGGTTTTGTCTAAATATTTGCAAAAACCGATTGCTATTTGCAAAATAAAAATGTATACTTAAGATAATTTATAAACCCATATTTTGAATCATATTCGGTTTATGTATAAACTCATCATTGTTTATGTTCAAACTTATTGTGGTTTATGTATAAACTTTATAGTAAAAAAATTATAATACTGAATAGAATGGAGTTTAATATGACGCTTAAGGATATTGCCGAAATGGCAGGTGTGAGCACAATGACCGTCTCAAACGTAATCAACGGAAAGACAAGCCGTGTTTCACAGAAAACAAGGGATAAAATCAATTCAATTATAGAGGAATATAATTATGTTCCGAATATGAACGCAAGAAGTCTTTCAAACAATTCCTCACACATTATCGGAGTTGTTACATTCTTAGAGGAGAAAGAATATGCTTCAGGATACAATTATTTTGAGAACCCATATGTCAGTACAATGATTGGTACAATAGAAACAGAGCTTCACAAAAACGGATACTTCACCATGCTTCAATCAGTATCCAGAAGCTCAGACATATTATCTTTGGTTAAGAACTGGAATGTCGATGGGATGATTCTGGTTTTCCCCACCTCTGCCCAAAATCTTGAAAAGCTGATGGATGCAGCCAACTGCCCTATTGCTACCTTTGACAGCAATTACTCTCACCCTAATCTCATAAATGTAATATCTGATGATGAAAAGGGCTTATATTTGTCGACCAAATATATGATAAATCACGGGCACACCGAGATTGCATTTGTAGCTGATTATGAGGGAAATATCGTCCTCACCAAACGTTTTAACGGATACAAAAAAGCTTTGGAGGACAGTCATATTCCTTTCCGTCCTGAATATATTTTCAGCTATCCACCTTCATATGAGGGCGGTATCGAAGCCGGCCGTGCCATTGCAGGCAGCAAGTCACCAATCACAGCAGTGGTAACAACTGCCGATATATGTGCTATCGGCATCATGGAGGGTGCGCGTCTCGGCGGTTACCGTGTCCCGATTGATTTATCTGTCATAGGCTATGATAATTTGAATCTATGCCAGTACACCGTACCGAAGCTTACATCGGTATCACAAAATGTACCAAAAAAAGCCCGGCTTGCAACCGAGCTTCTCCTAAAGAAAATACATGACAATGAATCAGACAGTAATTTAGGTGAGATTATGGATGTTGAGATTGTTGACAGGCAATCCGTCATCTCGCTTTATTAAGCCGATAACCGACCTACTCCCTGTGCACACGCTTGTTTTCATACATTTTCTCATCTGCCTCCGAGATAACCTTATTGATATCGGCATATCTGCCGCAGGAATAACCTACTGACGCGGAAATTGGGATTTTGCTGTCCTTTTGGATTGGTTCAATCAGCTTATTCCATCTGTCAATAAAGCTAAGTGCATCATCCTCAGTACCATCCGGTATGATCATGATAAACTCATCTCCACCATAACGGTATGTTCTTACATTATCATTATCATTTGCTGCAGCAAGTCTGATGGTTCCCGCTATTTTTGCTATAAGACGGTCTCCCTTCTCATGTCCGTATGTATCATTCACAAACTTAAGCTGATTTACATCCCAATATATGACAGCCACCTTTCTGTCCGGCTCCTTTGGCTTTTCAAGGTCATCAAGGAGCTTATTTTTATTGTAAAGGCCTGTCATATCGTCCATTGCTGCCTCTCGCCTGATACGGTGTACTTTTTCCATTGTTCTTCGAAGCATTTTGTTTACGCCATTGCTGATACTGTAAAATCCGGTTGCTATAAGCGAACGAGGAAAAACATAATACATAAAAAGAGTAAGTCCGGGATTTTTATTCACCTCATTCAGCAAAAATACTCCATCCTTTTGAAGATGTTCAAGTGATGTCGCAGTAAGCAATACCATATTTGCATCGCACACTCCAAAATAATAACCCACATATGTGCTAAGCGCTATATTAAAAAGCGAAAAAGCAAATGCAAATCTCGACAGGTGCTTTGACGAGTATACACCTGCAATCACAATCGGTAACATCACAGCTATTACCATATGATATGTAAGTGATGAGATGGTTATCATCACCAGAAAACCGGCCTCTGAAATACACAGATACTTTGCACAGACATGATCCGGTCCAACTATCATCAGCAGTGCAATAAACACCAGCAGAAGAACACATGATAATAAATATCCTGTTGCAAAAATATGCTTATCAACAATAAATATATCCAGACAATTGAGTACAAATACAAATGTATATAGCAAGTGCCATATCAAAAGTATGCGAAACACAAATATATTTTCCACAACATCCTTCTTCTCATATATAGGATCATCATCTGTAATTTTAGAAAACAACAGCTTTAATGTCTGCATTATCTTTATCCTTTTCCCTTATCTGGTTAAATCCTTTACCCACTTGTACTTCTTAAAATGTATGAGTGTCCACGGTATCTTTCCAACCTCATCCACACAGGTGCACGCATACACTACAACCACCGGCCAGTTCAAAAAATACGTACCTGCAACTGCAAGCGGTATCGCTATACCCCACATAGTAACAGCAAGAGAGTACATATCAAACATCGTATCTCCTCCCGAACCAAAGACACCGTTTATGATGATTTCATTTACCGAGCGACCAATCATGTAGAGGGCGAGCACACCGAATAACTGCTTCAGATACTCTGCCGCCTGCGGTGTGAGCTTTACAAAATGTAAAATCACGGGTGCTGAAACTGCCATAAGCACTGTCATAACAGCGCCACACAAAAACGACAGCTTTGCCATTCTGATGCCATATGCTTTTCCGCGCTTTAGATTTCCTGCGCCCAGCTCATTTCCTATCATGATGCCTGCTGCGCTCGATATACCTGCACTGAGACAGCATATGATATCACGTACAACCGCTGCGACTGAGTTGGCTGCTGCCGCGTCTGTTCCCATATGCCCCATAAATGTGGAGTACGATGTAAAGCCTATGCCCCATACAAGGCTCGCCCCGAGAATCGGTCCGGAGCACTTCATAAAATCTGCTGACAGCTCCTTGTTTCTTACCAAAAGCTCCCGGATTTTAAGCCTGATATATCCCGGTCTGTAAGAAAATGTGATTGAAAGCATAAGCTCCAACACTCTTGATATGAGCGTGGCAAGTGCCGCTCCCCTCACATTCATGCTCTCGATGCCAAATGTACCATAGATAAACACAGCATTCAGCACAATATTTATTAGCACTGTAATCGAGCTGACTGCCGCCGCAGTCCCTGCATGCTCTGATATCTTCATCATGACTATATAACACTGCGAGAAGCCTGTCAATAGATACGAAAAAGAGGCTATTTTCAAATAATTCACACCATAATCTATAAGCACCGGCTCGTTTGTGAAAATAAGCATCAGATATCGAGGAAAGAATGCACATGCCACGAAAAACAGTACTGATACTATGCCACATATCCTGATTGCAAGAGCGAATATGTCATCGAGCGCCTTTATATCCTGCTTGCCCCAATACTGCGCTCCGAGTATTGCAAGCCCTGCTGTAGCTGCTGATAGAAACATGTTCTGGATGAACTGTATCTGTGTGGCAAGCGAGACTGCCGACATATAGTTCTGATCCATTCCTCCAAGCATAAAGGCATCCGCCACCGCCACCAGCGCCAGCATCAGATTCTGCACCATTATCGGAACCATGAGTGTCCACAGCTTTTTGTAGAAATGTGTATCAAATTCTATTGTTCTCATGTATCTTTTATACCCCTTGATTACTGATTATTATCCCAATTAATATACTAGTTCAAACAATTATATATGGTTGCATTGGCATATGTCAAATGTATACATAATATCTGCACGTTAACCCCTTTACACTTTTATGATATCTCCCCATGCTGCGCACAGTTTTTCAAAGGTCCATGCCGCATTTGCAGGGCTTGTGGACGGCAGCGTGACTGCCTCCATGCCTGTCAGCGGAAGCTGATATTTCTTATAAAGTGCCCCTGCTTTATTTCCGTTTGCAATGACCTGCTTTATATCGGCTGTGGCAAGGATTTTTCTTATATCTGTCGGCTCCACATTTCTGATACTGCTGTCGCTCGAACCCTTGATGTCACAGCTTTGTATCACATCCCATATGGCTATGTGATTTTTCAACAGCATATATTTTTTCTCATCTATCGTCTCCGGCACCGGTTCATCCAACAGATACGCAAGCAGCTTCCAGAAACGGTTCTGCTTGTGTCCGTAATAGAAATTGTTTTCCCTTGATGCAACGGACGGCAGAGTGCCGAGGATCAGTATGCGGCTGTTTTCATCATAGACAGGCTCGAAGGAGTGGGTTATGTGTTCGTATTCCATATTGTTACCTCTTATATCTGCAGCAGTTCTTCCGGCTTATCAATACATTTTAACTATACTACAATGCCGTTGTTTTTTACAACAATACGCATAGTTCCCAGAAAAATAACTTATGATTATTATACTTTATCCATCTTGATTTCACAATCTTTTGTTCACGACAAAAAAGTAGTCGTTTCACTTCCACATTTTTTGACGTTATAACCCATTATAACCCATTGATGTTTCACTCAAAATGGGTTATAATAGATTGTAAGAAACGGGGTGATATTATGGATATCTACAAACGAATTTATGAATTAGAAAACGAGATAGCAGCCTTACCACAAGGTTCTATCAACATGAAGAAAATTTACGGCAAAGAGCAGCCTTATCTGCAATGGACAGAGAATGGAAAAAGCAAAAGCAAGTACATTAAAAAGAACGAACGCGAAGAAATTTTTGCAGGTGTTGAAAGGCGCAAACAGCTTCAAGAAGAATTGAAAGAACTGAAACAACACAGTTCTATTGATCCATCTAAATCTACAGATTTTGAAACTTCTGTCATTATCGGAGAACGTCTTCTGGCACTGACAAAAGGTGTAAAAAACTGGGGAAAACGTGATTGTTTCAGACAGTTACAGGCATATTTAAACAGTGAGGAAACAGATCGTGTATGCTTGGTATTTGGTCTGCGACGAACAGGAAAGACAACAATGCTGCGTCAGGCTGTTTTAGGAATGACTCCATCACAGTCCGCAAAATCAGCATACATCAAAGCAAAAGGGAGCGATACCATGGCAGCGATGAATCGTGATTTGGGCAAACTCCTTGATCTGGGATATGAATATGTTTTTATTGACGAAGTAACCCTAATGCCCGACTTTATTGATTCAGCAGCACTATTCTCTGATATCTACGCTGCACAAGGTATGAAAATTGTTTTATCCGGAACAGATTCTCTTGGCTTTTGGTTTGCGCTTCATCAGGAACTTTATGATCGAGCTGTTACGATTCACACTACCTTTATTCCATTCCGTGAACATAGTCGTTTACTCGGTATCGACAGTATTGACGAGTATATTCGCTATGGCGGCACACTTCGTGCAGGAGAACTGGATTTTGATGATAAAGACGTTATTTCAGAGGATGCTTCGTTCCGTGATGACGAATCCACACGGCGTTATATCGATACCGCAATCTGTAAAAATATCCAGCACTCCCTGAGTTGTTGTCAAGACGGAGGATATTTCCGTCATCTCCAATCACTCTATGAGGCAGGTGAACTAACAGGTGCTATCAATCGAATCATTGAGGATATGAATCATCGTTTCCTTATTCGTATTCTGACCGACAAATTCAAATCTCATGATTTGGGTTCAGCTGCTGATGTTTTGCGAAGAGATCGTAATCCCAAACAGCGTACAGATATTTTGGATAAAATCGATACAGAAGCAGTAACCAAACGATTAATGGATATGTTGGAGATTCACAATAAAGAAGAACAATCTATTGGTATTACAAATGCTCACATAGAGGAAATCAAAGAATATTTGAAAGCACTTGACCTGATTGTTGACGTTCCACGAGAAACGGTAATTCCAAGTGCCGAACCACTAGAGAATATTTTATTCACGCAACCAGGCATGCGTTATTGCCAGGCACAGGCATTGGTTCATTCTTTGACAAAAGATGAATTATTCTCTACATTGAGCGAGCACGAAAAAATGTTAGTTTCTGAACGTATTTTGGAAGAAGTGCGTGGTCGTATGATGGAAGACATCGTACTTTTAGAAACATTCAAATCGGCTAAAAGGCATCAACGTGTTTTCAAATTGCAATTTGCTGTCGGCGAATACGATATGGTAATTTACGATGCTAAACTCAATACATGTGAATGCTACGAAATAAAACACAGCTCGAAAATTGTTCCAATGCAAGCCCGCTTCTTAGTTGACGAAGAGAAACTGAATCAAACAAGTCAGAGATTTGGCCAGATTACCAAGCGATGTGTGCTCTATCGTGGTGAAGATTCCGTCATGGAAAATGGCGTTGAGTATCAGAATGTAGAAAATTATTTGAAACATTTATAATTTTCCCCTAAAGAAAGAGAGGTCCATGACATTTAACATCATGAACCTCTCTTTCTTTATTATCCTCTATGAGCCATCCACTTCTTTTGCTTCTTCCAGCAACGGCTGTAGCTCGTTTGCTTGAGTGCAATATAAACACCAGAAGTACAGGTTTTCAAAGCTAATTCATGAAATCGTTTACACATACTTAACAGCTGATAAATACTGGAATGTTAATAATTCTACGCAGCAAAAAAGGAACCGGAAAATCCGGTTCCTTTTTGATATCGCATCTTTTATGATAAATATATTCTAACTGCTTCATATAAGTAATACACAAATCAGCTCAGCTCTATCTCATATGCTCCGGCTTCAAAATCCACCGTTAGAAGCGCATATGCTTCACCGTTATCATAGCGGATTGAGAGCTTTGGCCCTTCTCCTGCTACTGTGATGACAGCTCCCTTCTCAAACGCCTTATGGGTGTTTCTCATGCGAAGCAGCTCAAGCTGTTTTTGAACAACCTCCTTTTTCATGCCTTCTGCGATATCAGAATTGCTAAGGTTTGTTCTGTTTATTTCCTTGTGTCCTGATTCTCCTGCGCGTCTTACTGCCTCATGGTCATTTTTGCCTGCAAAGAGATCCAGATACCATACCTGCGGCTTGCCCGGCATGAACATCTGAATAGCACGGGCCAGAAGCATTTTGCTGTCAGACTCACCAAGCGCACTGTAATATGTGGCATTCACCTGATAATATATATTCTTCTGTCCGTGAAGATTTTTGACCATGCCGCCACGAGATACAATCAAATCTATAAGCGAACGAATATCATCCTCCGGAAGCAGACCCTTTAAATCCAGAAGAGGTATGCCGTCATGGCAGCCAAGCATATTGACAGTGGAGATTTTATCATCCACAACCTCACGCGCCCATTTTGCAAGGTAATCTGCTCTCCTGTTCTCAATCGCATCAATTACCAGTCCCGGTAAAAAGAAATCATATGTGGCATAGCCCTTATCTGCAAGGGTTTTGTATATTTTCTCCTCATATGCCGCATGTATTTCAGGCAGCAGAGTCAGCCCAAGCGGAGCTGCAAGCTCATGGATCTGCTGTAGAAATTCCCAGGTCTCAGGGTCATTCAGGAAATTCTTTTTCCCCGGTGCTTTAGGCGCATAGGCAAATGCATCAAGCCGCACAATAGCCGCACCGTAAGATGCTATTTTTTTAAGTGTTTCACGATAGAAATCCCACACCTTTTCGGACTTTATATTTAAATCCATCTGTCCCAGATAATCTCTGCCATGCACCTCCTGGTAAAATGTGTTCCAGTATGGCACCCTTCGTCCATCCGGAAACTCAACCATGAGAATCGGAAGCCCAGGCTTTCTGAAAAACATCTGCTTTAAGCATGACTCATCAGGCTGTATGTAACCCTCGTCCGTCATGACTCCATGACCTTCCCAGAATTTGTTCCAGTCTATGAAAAAGTCGCGGTACTCCGACTCATCGCCCTTTTCCACAAGATCCTTGAACTGTGGTGACTGTGCCGAAGCATGATTTAAAATAAAGTCAAGCTTTAAGTCAATCCCCAGCTCCTTCAATTGCGATAAATCCTCTATTGTCGCAAGCTCCTCATTCAGATTGTAGTCCACGACCGAAAATCCGCGGTCCAAATCCGAATGATACAGACTTGGCAGAATATAAAATGATGAAAATGTGTCCTGCATTTCCTTCTTTTTGAGCAGCGCTGCGATATCGGAAAGCTTACCGCCCAGACTGTCAGGATATGCATTAAGCATAGGTTTATTGTTCATAGACTTTGCCATCCTTTCCAACTACGATACGCGCATTTTTACTCTGTAAATCAAGCTTTTCCTGCTCCAACTCTACCACGCGGCATATGAAAGGGCTTGCGGCATTTTCGTCACGTCCTCTCTTAATGCGGCGCGCCTTAGTCTCCTCAGGCGAACTCTCCAAAAATACAGGTATATCAACACCCTTAAGGTATTCGCTTCCTCCGTGGGTCCACTCCAGGATGAGCACCTTAATTCCTGTAAAATCAGTTTCATCATATGAGATATCACCGTCCTGGCGGCCCATATGCTTTATCTCAATTATATCTTTTCCTTCCTTAAACTCTGAAAGCTCCTTGTTAATCCTGTCAAAGTCAATCTCCTTAGGTGTTCCAAGATATCCACGTAAGCCATCCTCGCCGGACTCGTTATACACATTAAGGCGTTCTTCGTCGTTTCTCATCGGGATACGGTGTGGATAATTGTCCCCAGTCAGCACATAGCAGGCTGTATTATCCTTCAAAAAATACTGCTGCAGGGCTGCTGCAATCGTTGTCTTTCCTGAGCCTGAGCCGCCGTAGATGCTTATTACAATACGTTTATCAGAAGAACTATCTGCAGTGTCAGCCTCACTTAATTTTAGATTGCCGCACACCTTCTTTATCTCATCATACAGCTTCTTTGCCTCATCAAGCCTGATAAATGAAAACTGATATGCCTCATACTCCTTTACGGCAAACGGAAGCGGTATTCCTGCATTCATCAGTGCTGCACCTGTGTACTGCCTGCCGGTATTTTCCTCAATATACACTGCATCCGACTCCAAGCCCTTAAGCTTCACATAGCAAGCAGCCGCGTTTGCCTCCGCATACAGACGAACCACGCTCACAAGTGCCCTGTCCTTTGCCCTTGAAACAGACATCCACGCAGCCACCTCATCCTCAAATGGGCTTGTAAGGCGCCAGTAGGTGCCCTCATTTATAAGCATCTCATACTTCTTAAAGGTCTTGATCTGCTCTCTGATTTCTTCCTTTTCCTCATCTGAAAGAAGGGCCGGATTCAGCTCATAGCCAAAGGTTCCTGCCATGGCTGTGATGCCTCTTGTTTTAAGGCTTGTCACTCTGCCGGTCTGATGATTTGGCACTGCCGATACGTGCGCTCCCATGGATGATACCGGATAGAAGAACGATGTGCCATACTGTATTCTTGTGCGGTTTATGGCATCTGTATTGTCACTGCACCATATCTGTGGACTGTAGTAGAGCATGCCTGCATCAAATCGTCCACCGCCACCGCTGCAGCCCTCAAGAAGTATATCCGGATATCTTGTCACCAGACGCTCCATAAAATCATAAACTCCAAGCACATAGTCGTATGCAAGATTTCCTGCATACACATCAGCCATGCTTCTGTTCATATCCCACTTCACGTAGTCGATTTTTCCCTGGTCAAACACTGCGCAGATCTGATCGAAAATATTGTCCCTGACTTCTTTTCTCGAAAAGTCTAAAAGAAGCTGGTTTCTTGAGCGTACAGGAAGCTTTCCCGGAATCTGGATAGCCCAGTCAGGATGCTCTCTGTACAGATTACTGTCCTCATTCACCATCTCAGGCTCAATCCATATTCCAAATTTCACTCCCTGTGCATGCACTCTGTCGATGAGCTCAGAAAGTGTTCCGCCAAGCTTTTTCTCATTCACAAACCAGTCTCCGAGTGATGAATTATCATCATCTCTCTTTCCAAACCAGCCGTCATCCATGACCACCATATCTATGCCCAGTGATGCGGCCTCCTTTGCAAGGTCTACTATCGTATCACCGGTAAAGTCAAAGTAAGCAGCCTCCCAGCTATTGATGAGCACCGGTCTTACCTCATGTGCAAATCTGCTCCTGCACACATGCTCACTGATGCAGGTGTGGTACTGATGTGAAAGCTGTGAGAAACCGTCTGCCGAGTATGACATAATCACCTCAGGCACTGTAAAGGTCTCTCCTGCCGCAAGCGGATATGAAAACAGCTCATCGGAAAGCCCCATTAAAAGGCGTGTCTGGTTAATCTGATCCTTCTCTGCCTCACATGAGAAGTTGCCACTGTATACAAAAAGCATACCATAGCAGTCTCCTGCATTTTCTGTAGTATCTCGCTGTGCGAGAATAACTGCCGGATTGTACTGGTGGCTCGAGGTTCCTCTGCGGCTTCCGAATGAAAGTGTGCCGTGTCCTAAGTGTGTGCGCTCAAGATTGCGCTCCATGGCATGCTTACCGTAGAATCTGATCACATCATAATCTCCGTAAACCATATCCAGGCAGGCAGCATGAGCCTTTTCAATTGTAATATTTCTACTACCTGTATTTTTAATGAGCACACTTCTTGTGATGACATCACAAGCCTCGAGCACGCCATAAAGCAGATGCACCTCAACGCCTGCGATATCATCGCCAAGAACTATTTCAAGAGTCTGCGCTTCATCATCAGATGCCCACACTGCCGGAAGTCCCTTTAGAGCGTATTTTCCGTCTCTGATTTCATGACTCTTATAAAGAAGCTCAACACTCTCAGTGCCCTGTTCGTTTTTGATATCAAGCGCAATATTTCTGAAATCGCCTGTGCCAAGAGTCGGATACTCCTGTGGCAGCGTATCAAGCGAATATGTACGGTTCATGCCCGCTGCGTAAGGATTGCCTGAAAAGCCTCTGTCAGCATATGTCAGCACATAGTCCATATCACATGTGCTTTTTGCTCCGTAGTACAGATGCAGCAGATAGCCCAGTCTGTCCACCTGCATCTGATATGTGGTGTGAGCTGTCTGTAAAGTAAAAATTTTCTTGTTTGGATTAAATATAATTGCCATAAAATCACCTCATATTATTGTTAAAATAGCTGTCTCTTATACACATCTGACGCT
>ERZ1027006.213-NODE-213-length-13243-cov-5.497953_pt1 | contig 13243 bp, 8 predicted proteins | sample MGYA00519449_ERZ1027006 | MGnify/ENA primary metagenome ERZ1027006 (study PRJEB26926, sample SAMN06164873) | human gut metagenome | biome: ENVO:00009003; feature: ENVO:2100002; material: ENVO:00002003 | host: Homo sapiens | place: USA | collected 2012 ... | reverse complement strand
GCCTTATCGTCGGCAGCGTCAGATGTGTATAAGAGACAGCTAAAACTTGCATACATAAGGGTAAACAACCGGACTGATATGCAAAAATACAGTTATATTCCGGCATGGAGTCTGGAATTGCTGCAGAAAGACACTACAAATGCATGCCCTGTATTTATCAACGCGATTGACGGAAGTGTGATACATCCGGACGATCTGAGTTAAGATACAGAATGTTTACATCGGACCGTACTTTCACAGGAATAATTATGTTGTAGAAAAAATGTGACATATCAGGGAGGATTGGCATATGAGAAAACATACAAGAATATTTGCAGCGATTATGACACTCATCGAGGCACTTGTCCTCACATCATTCACAGGCTGTGCCGGCAAAAAAGTAGATTATGGGAATGAGAGCGAAAGTAAAGAGACAAAAAATATGTCTGCCTTAGCTGATATAAAGGCAGACTCCGGCTGGAATGAAAACTTTACCATACAGACCGGTAATGGCGAGAAAACAGTATATGTATATGCAAATATTGTAGTTCCGGACTTTGATAACATGTCGGTTGTTGAGGTGGAAAATGTAAAGATAGATGCTGATTACAAAAAGCGTTTTCTGGATTTATATTTTGGTGGGAACGAGTACTATTATCACGATCCGGATCATTATACTGTTGACGAACTGAATGAGGTCATAGAGGACTGGCAGAAAACACAGGATGAAACTCACAGTGAGTGGTTGGAACAGCGGCTGGCTGAATATAGGGATAAGCTTGAAACGGCAAAGACTACTTATACCGTGGCAAAGGATCTCGAAAACTGTGAAGTATTTGCAGGCTACAAGGGTGATGTGTTCTGTGAGGTGGATTTTGAGGCTCACAAGGTACATGCTTACGCCTTGCATCAGTCTGGGACAGATTACGGTCCACCATCTTTAAGGAATGAGGACTATGATACCATAACGCAGACTTTTCAGGATGATGATCTAAAGGATAAGGCAGACGAGACCTCAAATGAGGGCAGTAAATCTGCCGCATCAGCCAAAAAAGAAGCCGGGGATTTCCTTAGTAAATTGGGAATGCAGGATCTGGTGGAACGAGGTGAATGTGAGTGCAGTTGGATAGGGTTTAATAACAGCGAAGAGGGAAATGACTATCAGACAGCAGTGTGGGGATATATTTATTCATACGCGACCGGCATAGACGGAATCACATTTAAGGATGGATTTGATATGGATACCTATTTGTCGGGGTATGAAGCAATTGATAGTGATATAGATGATGTTACACTGCCTGACAGTACACTTCTTACAGTCACTGATGATGGAATAATTGATGTGCAGATGGAATATCCGGTAAATGTAACACAAATCTATAAGGATGTGGAGCTTATTTCTCTGAAAAATATAGAGCAGATCATCAAGGCGGAGATTACGGAAAATCCTGATAAATATGATACCGCGGCGACATTCAATAAGCTGCAGCTTAGTTATTTGAAGATAAGAAGTGACAGTGAACAGGGAAAATACAGCTATGTTCCGGCGTGGGTACTGTCACGTATGGTAGACTCCAATGAGCAAAATGCTATCTTTGTAAACGCTATAGATGGAACGATCATAAATTTGGAAAATTCACTGTAAAGGAGAGGCTATGAAGAGGAAAAACGTTATTATATCGGCGTTGGTTCTTGCAATAGCATTAACCGGCTGTTCAGGAAAAAAAGTAGATTATAATATGGAAACTGAAAATATAAACACAAAAGCAGGAAGTGATATAAGTGCATTTGACGACAGTACGAAATGGAATGACAGCTTTTCTGTTGAGATATCGGATAAAAGTGTGGATGTGGATATTTCAGCAGACATTACCCTGCCGGACTGCAAAAGCATGTCGGTTGTTGAGGTGAAGAATATAAAGGTGGGTGCCGATTTCAAAAAGAGTGTGATAGAGGCTTATTTTGGCGATAGTACCGTATATTATCACGACATACCTCATTATACGAAAGAAGAGATATATCACAGCATGGAGGTTGTAAAAAATGAGATTGCCGGGTATCAGCAGGAAATTGATGCGGGACTTATCACAGAAGAGGGCGTCAGCAGGGTGATGAAAAGTGAAAATGATCTGCTGGAACAGTATGAAAAGGCAGAACCGTCTGCACTGGATACGCGTGAAAAAGCTACAGATTATACGGATTGTAATGAGTATCTAGGATATATTGGTAATGTTTTCTGTGAGATTAGATTTGGAATTGCTGAGGACGGCTCTCTTGAATATATTTCAGCACAGCCTCTTAAGGCAGGAAGTGAGGGGACATTATACGATGATAGCGAGTATGGCTATTACGGACCACCATCCTTTGCAGAGGAGAAAGGTGTAGAGGGATTTAACGGAGGCTCTACAGGTGGAGATACTACATCTTCATATGATAATGAGTGTGCATTATCAAAAGACGAAGCTATAAAAAAGGCAGAAGAATTTCAAAATAAATTAGGCATGGCTTCACAGGTATATATAGGAACATCAGACTACGAGTGGAGCGCAGGAGTGATAGAGGATGGTGATGATACTGTAAAAACTGATGATAAAGAGAGCGTCATAAAGGATACAGCCTGGGGATATATCATAGATTATGGCGAGGGTGTGGATGGCATAGCGTTTTGCAAGTCACTCGATTTCACCCGGAATATGGATATATGGGAGACACTCGATAACTATGATGATTTTATGCCATATGGCAGCAGTTCCTTTATTGTGACGGATCAGGGAGTGACGGAATTTACTGTTTCTTACCCGGTTGATATTGTAAATGAGTCAAAAAACGTAGAACTCTTGTCAATGGACACTATTAAAGAGATCATCAAGGATGACATGACAAAAAACTCAGATCAGTATGATTTTACACAAAATCACACTTACAACAATCTAAAGCTCGGATATATCCGTTTGAAGGATGCATCTGACAAGGATAAATGTACTTATGTTCCGGCATGGTGTCTGTCAAAACAGGATAAGGGCTACGACAGATATCCGGTGTATGTGAATGCGATAGACGGCACGATCATAAGGAGTGATGATCTAATATAAGATACTGTTATTGGCTGCAATAAAGTTTATACATGGAGTTACATTTTTAGATAATAGATCAGGTTCATATTTATTTGGAAAAGATGTGGAAAATATATGATTAATAAAAAGAAAAAATATATAGGGCGTTTGACACTTGCCACTGCAATTACCTCTATTTTATTTTCAGGATGTGGGGCGGCACAAAAGGAGCTTGCACAGACGCACAGAGCTTCCTACGAGAAAATATCATACCAGACAGTTACGGTACAGAGCGGTTCACTCACACCGCAGACTACCATCAGTCTGAGCGCGCAGGGCTATACCAGGTTTTCCTATGGTGCGACAAACACGGAGCTTACGCTCGAAAAGGTAAATGTGGCAGTGGGTGATCATGTGAAAAAGGGTGATATACTGGTGGCTTTTAAATCCGGGGAGATACAGAAAAAGATTGAGGACTACAGCGGGCAGATTAGTCAGAATAAGCTTTTAGCAGAGCACTACAGGGCTATTATGAAAATCGATGATACTCAGGATTATTCAAGCGATATTGCCCAGCTTGATAAGGACACAGAGGTTGCGCAGCTTTATCTTGATGAGACAGAGGAAAAACTGTCGAGATATCAGATCACGGCATCCGAGGATGGCACGATCACAGCAATGGACAATTCGCTTTTGGCGGGAGTTTTTGAACCGGGCAGCAATCTTATAACAGAAATCAGCGGAAACGGCAATTACGAGGCTGACAGACCGGACGGTTATGACTTTAATGTAGGTGATGTATACACGGCAACAGCATCTGATATAGAGTTTGAACTTAAGGTAAAAGAGGTGGACGATAAAAAGGTTGTTTTTGAACCGGTATCGGACATGTCGGCAGTATCGGATGCACAGATTTTTTCAATGGAAGTGACGCGCCCTGCTATAGAAAATGCTGTGTATGTGCAAAAGGACGCAGTACATGAGAAGGATGGCAGGTATTTTGTATACACACTGGATGAGAATGGATACAGACAGGCGGTATGGATAAGTGTCGCAGATCAGGTGGGAGACTACCGGATCATCACAGAAGGACTTAAAAGCGGGGATGAGGTGGTTTTGCAGTGAAGAACAGAAACCTTTTATCAATAAAAAAACTGGCAGTACTGGGGATATGTGTATCGTTTGTGGCAGGCGGCTGTGGAAAAATGACAGAAAGTAGCATACCAAAGCTTGAAGAACCTGTAGCGTTAAATGAAGCCTATAGACCTGTGGAATACGGTACGATCGGCTCCCAGCAGGTGCTGATGGCTACCGCAGTTCCTAGGGATTACTGCAATTACTACAGTGCCAATGTAAATATTTCACAGATATATGTGGAGCCGGGAGATACAGTAAATGTAGGGGATGTGCTTGCAGTCTGTGATGTGGATGAGGCAAAAAAACAGTTGCAGCAATGTAAGGATGCGCTGGCGCATGAGAATGAGACATATGAGATATCCGCTCAGATCTCGGATACGCAGATCAAATTATGGGAGAGTCAGGCTGCGGATACGGACGAACTTTCAACAGAACAGATTGAGAAAAAAGAGAGCACAGAAGATGATTACAATACGCAGATTGCCACAGAACAGGAAAATCAGCGGTACGATAAGCAGCTTCTCGAATACCGAGTGCAAAAGATCAATGAGCAGATGGCTTTATATCAGCAGATTGTTGATGATGGAAAGCTTAAGGCAGCCCACAGCGGTCTTGTCACTTACACTAAGAAGCTGACAGATGGAAGGTCTGCTGCGGCATACGAGAATATAGTCATTGTCTCAGATACGGATGACCTTGTGCTGGATATAAAGGGCACAGCCATAAATGAGTACAAATACAGCGATTATGACAAGAAATATGTGATAGTCGATGGCGAAAAATATGATGTCACTGAGTCTCAATATACATCAGAGGTTTTGGTACTTTCAAAGATAAACAACCGATATCCGGATGTGTGCGTGGAAAGCAGGGAAAAGCCGTTTCTTACGGCAGGACAGATGTATCCGGTATATTTTGAAAAGACAAAAGCAAATCAGGCACTTGTCGTGGGAAAAGATTCCATCTATAAGGATGGCGATACCAGATATGTCTATGTGAAAAATGATGAGGGCGGCCGCGAGAAACGCATCATAACAACAGGTGAGTCTGATGAAAACTATACACAGGTCACAGAGGGCTTAAAAGAGGGGGAGCTGGTCTACTATAATTCTACAGATCAGGTTCCGACAAAGTATAGCAAATATACGGTAACAAGGTCTGACTTTGATATAGCAAACTACGGTGTGCGCTACAGCAGATCTGACGCAGGGACGATAACCGAAACCTGTGATTATGAAGGGCAGATCGTATCGGTCAATGTGAAGCAGGACGATACGGTAGAAAAGGGGATGCTGCTTTACGTGGTGGATACCGGAGAGGGCAAAGCTGCCATAACAGAGGCGAAAAATGCGATCGACTCGGAGAATGAATCCTATGCGCAGAAGATTGCTGATTACGATAAACAGATAAAAGATTTATCTGAAGGTGGTAGTAGCGCAGAAGAAAATAACCGGCAGGATGAAAAGCCGGATACAGCATATGATGAGCAGCAGTTGAAACTGAATTTACAATTATTGAATCTGCAGAAAAAACTTGCCTGTGCAGACCACACCTATCAGCTTTCCCGGCTACAGTCAGCATATGACAGCATAAGCGCAGGAAATGACGGCAAAGGAAATATTTCAGTATATGCCAAAAATGACGGAAAAGTTTCAAAGGTGAGTGTCAAGGCAGGAGATAATGTGGAGAAAGGCTCAGATATCCTGCAGATAACCGGAAATTCCACGGACGTACTGTTGGTTCAGGTAAAGGATAGCAATAGCTATAAAGTATATAAGGACAATATAGCAGATGTGGGAGAGCGCGTATCACTTGAGCTGGACGGTACAACGATCTACGGAAGCTGTATCGGTTTTGCCGGTTACGGCAGGGAAGCTCAAAAGGGATATATAAATCAGGATGATAAAGGTGTGCATATTACCGGAAACACAGATTCGGGATATGGAAATGCAGCATTTTATATAAAACTTGACAATGGAATACCGGATGATCTGACCAGGGCATCTGCTGTAAAGTTTTCTTATGTTTCTTTTAAAAAGGTGGTAGTGGTGCCGACTTCGATCATACACAAGCAGGTCAATCCTATGGACAAAGATGATATATCATACTATGTGTGGAAAATTGATGGGGACAGCGTGGTAAAGCAGCCGGTAATATTGGGCGATTATACATCAGGCAGCAATACACTTGTGCTTTACGGTATTGATGAGGGCGATGAAATATGTTTGGCTTCGTAATTAATAAATTAAAAAACAGAAAATGGTTAAATCTGTGTCTGCTTATGGGAGTGGCTTTGTTTATAGCACTTTTTGTGTGCCACCCTATGTTTGAAAAGGGTGCGGGAAATCAGATACTCGACAGACTTTTTACGGATCATGCCACACAGCAGAATGAGTTTCCAGCACGGATGAGCCGCGAGGGAACATATGCGGTGGCAGATTATCCTGATTCGCAGTCAGTGCTTGATAAGCTGTCAGGATACGAAAAGAAGTGGACTGAATATGTGGATATAAACAAGGTTTCCTCACAGCAGCTTATCACACTCTCAGGAGGACGCGCAGATACAGAGTTTGGAGGACCTAACAATTATTTTACAATAGGATATCTGCCGGGACTTTCGGAGTACGCGGATGTTGTAAAATCTCAGACTGACACAGCCACATTCGAATGCAGTATAAGCGAAAAGACAATGGATCACTACGGACTTGTAGCAGGTGAAAAAATCTATTTACATGTACCTGACGGCAGTGGTAAAAAGGAAATTCCGTTCGTCATATCACAGATCTGCCGTGAAAAAGATATAAACGATCCATATTGGGCCAAGACGCTTTCGGATATGGGCGATGTGATATTTGTTTCGCAGGATGTTTTTGACGAAATGATGCAGTATTACAGCGAGGACAATATCAGCTACAGTGATTTTCTCATGCTGGATTACAGGCAGATCAACACGGAAAATGCCTCACTTTATGACGGTTATATGGAGCAGTTTAAGGATGCTGACAAGCTCTACAATGACAACATCCGTGATACGCTGGAGCGCTTTTTTACACAGCAGAAGACGATAAAGCTGATGCTTTGGGCGTTGGAGCTGCCGTGTCTTGTGCTTTTGATTTTATTTATAAGAATGATATCTGCACAGATACTTTCGCTCGAGGAAAATGACATACTTGTTTTAAGAAGCCGCGGTGCGACAAAATTACAGGTATTTATTTTGTACCTGCAGCAGTCGGGAATAATAGCGTTTGCGGGCTGTGTACTCGGAATAGTGCTCGGATATATAATGTGCCGGGCTGCCGCATCTACAGACGGATTTTTAAGATTTACGGCAAAGGATATAGGCACTTACAGATTTGTATGGCAGATGCTTGTCTATGCGGTGGCAGCGGCAGTTATCATGGTGCTGTTTATCACAGTTCCGGTGTGGAAAAAATCAAAGGATGCCATATCAGAGCGCAGCAGCAGGAAACGAATATCAAAGAAAAAGCCTCTTTGGGAGAAATGCTTTATAGACATTATACTTTTGGCTCTGTCAGCATATCTGCTTTACAATTACAACAAGCAGAAGAGTACGCTTGCGATATCTGTTCTTGAGAACAGGAGCATAGATCCTGTCATGATACTGGACAATTCGCTTTTTATATTTGCAGCGGCACTTTTGTGCGTAAGACTTACCGGACTTATTATTCTGCTTGTGGACAGGCTCTTTAAAAAGCGTTTTTCTCCGGCAATGTATGCATCATTTTTACAGCTGAAACGAACCAGATACAATCAGGGATTTCTGGCAGTATTTCTTATCATGACAGTGGCTGGCGGTATTTTTGACGCGAATATGGCGCGCACCATGAACAGCAATATGGAAAAACGGATCGTCTACAATGTGGGTTGTGATGCGATATACAACGAAGATTTCAGACTCAGGATACAGAAGAATAAAGATGGCTCTGTAAGCTGGATGTATGACGAGCCTGATTTCGGTAAATACGAGTCGCTCAAAAATGAGGGCATCTGTGACGGTGTCACGCGTGTGCTTGAGGACGAGCGGGTAGATATTTCCGCAGGCAGTGGTTCGGTTTCGGATGCATATCTTATGGCGATAAACACAAAAGAATTCGGTGAGACTGCGAAATTGCAGAGTGACCAAAATGATGATATTAATGACGCGCACTGGTTCAATTACCTGAATGAGCTGGCAAAGGAGCCGGACGGAGTCATCATTTCCTCAAATCTGGCAAAAGCTCTGGGACTTAAAGTTGGTGACAGCTTAAATTACTCAAGGTATGTACCGGAGGCTGTCGATGATGATCAGATCTACGCATCCGAGAATGTAAAGGTATGTGCCATAGTAAAAGGTTTTCCGGGCTACGAGCGTTACACCTATGAGACAGATGTAGAAGGAAATGTGACCGAGCAGGAGAAATACCTGATCGTTGCAAATTATGCTACGGTTGTGGAAAAGTTCGGCATGACACCGTACAGTGTGTGGATGAACCTGTCAAAAGGAAAAACGGTGGATGATATTGTGGGATATCTGGGCGGTGAGAACAGTGAAAATTCAGACAGTACAGCAGACAATTTAACAGACACTCAAAGTGAAAAAGTACAGAGTGAAATATACAGGAATATAACATCCGCGCAGAAGCTTATAGACGAGAATAAAAACTCAGCCACAGTGCAGATCACAAACGGTATGTTTACATTAAGTTTTATACTTTCACTGATAGTGTGCTCAGTAGGATTTTTGCTGTATTGGGTTATGACACTAAAACAGAGGGAGCTGCAGTTTGGTATATACCGCGCAATGGGAATGAGAATGAGAGAGGTAAAAGCAATGCTTTTAAACGAGCAGATATTTTTATCATTTCTGCCGCTTCTTGCGGGAGCAGGCATAGGTATAACTGCAACAGCGATGTTTGTAAGGCTCATATCGATCATATATCTGCCGCAGAAACACAATATCGGAGTAAATGTATATATTTATCCATCTGATATGCTGGAGCTTGCAGGAGTACTTTTCGTGGCTGTAGCCGTATGCTATGTGGTTATCAGCAGACTGCTTAAGAGTATGAAGATAGCACAGGCACTAAGGCTTGGAGAAGATAGTTAGCATGTAAAAAATGAGGTCGTGACATATGGAAAATGCGATAATTGCTCAAAATATAAAAAGATATTTCAAGGCGGGAGATGGTACAACAGTCCACGCACTTGACGGAGTATCCATGGAGATAAAAAAAGGAACACTTGCCATCTTAAAAGGGCGTTCCGGCTCCGGAAAGACCACACTTCTTAATATCCTTAGTGCGCTTGATATGCCGACAGAGGGAAGTGTGCAGTTTCTGGATAAAAATCTCGAGCAGATGACCGAGAAAGACCGGGAAATGCTAAGGCGGTATGAGATGGGATTTGTATTCCAGTCTATAGCACTAATTCCCACGATGACGGCATATGAGAATGTGGAATTTGCCCTTAGACTTGCGAAAAATAAACGTCAGATACGGGAGAATTTGACTGATATGGATAATGACATTGGAGATGCAAAAAACGATGTGATAAATGAGAATACGCATGACAGAGTATCAGAGCTGCTGGAGCGTGTCGGACTCTCAAAGCGCATGGATCATATGCCGGAACAACTATCGGGAGGTGAGCAGCAGAGAGTTGCGATAGCGCGCGCTGTGGTTCATCGCCCGAAGGTGGTCTTTGCGGATGAGCCGACAGGAGCACTCGATACCGCTTCTGGATTTGAAGTCATGCGATTGTTCCGTGAGTTGATAGACGATGAGGACATCACAATAGTTATGACCACGCACGATCCGAACCTGATGGAGCTGGGGGATGAAGTGTTTGAGCTTAGTGACGGCATAGTAATTTAAATTAAAAGGGGGGAAAACCAGATGATAAACTGCGATGGACTGGTAAAAATATATGAGACAGACGATAAAAAGGTGATGGCACTGGAGGGGCTTGACCTGACGGTGGAAACAGGGGAGATGCTTGCGGTAATAGGAAAATCCGGCAGCGGAAAATCCACCCTTTTAAATATGATAGGAGGACTGGAAACTCCAACGGCTGGAGTGCTCACTATTGACGGAAAAGACATTTCCACATATTCAGAAGCTGAAATGGTGAGATACCGCAGGGACAAGGTGGGCTTTGTGTGGCAGAAAAGTGCCAAAAATCTGTTCCCATACCTGACTGTGCTGCAGAATGTCGAGGCAGTGATGATGTTTGAAAATTCAGGTAATACCGATAATTTAAAACACGGAGAAATTATAAAAAAACGCAAGGATAATAATAAAAGCTATGCCCTTAAACTGTTAAATGCAGTGGGATTACAGGAGCATAAGGATAAGCTTCCGGCTCAGCTATCGGGAGGAGAGCAGCAGCGCGCAGCGATAGCGGTGGCACTGGCAAATAAGCCGGACATACTGCTTGCGGATGAGCCGACCGGAGCTGTGGATACAAGGACTGCTGATACAATCTATGAGCTGTTTCATAAGCTGAACAAAGAGCTTGGTATAACCATCATCATAGTGACACACGATATGGCACTTGCAGGTCGTGTAGACCGCACAGTGCTTATATCTGACGGAAAGGTAAGTACGGAGAAATTGAAGAAACACCCTGCAATGGAATATACGGTATTGGACAAGGCGCACAGGATAAAACTCACTGATGAGATGCTTGAGGCAGCGGGGATAGAGTCTAATAAGGTCAGGGTTGATGTGCAGGATGGAAGGCTTGTGATATCGCGGATTTAAGACATATTAAACGTTTAGTGTTATAGAGACACAAAATATATCATTTTCGGTTTTAACAGAGATAAAACCACTATTTTTATTTACGCATTCTTTGACATTTTCAAGCCCATATCCGTGGATATCTCCGGCTTTTTTTACCGAAACCGGTGGAATTGGATTGGATATTTCATAAAGCAGCACATGATTTTTCTGGCGCAGCGTACATGAGATGGATGGTTTTTGATGAGCCGGAAAAGCATCGCAGGCTTCTATTGCGTTATCCATAGTGTTTCCAATGATTATGTACAGGTCAACAGGCGAAATGTTAAGGTCAGTATCCAGCCATAGATTAAAGTTTATGGAGATTCCCAGACTGTCTGCTTTATTAGAGCCATAGTTTAGGATACCGTCAACAATGGAATTACCGGTATCAATCATTTGGTCAAGGCTTGAAAACTTTTTCTTTAAGGCAGAGAGCTGGCTTTCGGCTTCATGTCGTGTTTTCGTAGAAACCAGATTTTCCATTGCCAGCATGTATTTTTTTATATCATGCCAAAGTGCGCGGGATTCGTCCTGACGAGCAATGATATCCTGATAGTAAAGCTCCTGTTTGGCAAGCTGCTCCTGCATACAGAGCTGATTTTTCTGTAATTCATAAGATTTCTTTACTATTTCCGTATATCCACAAACCACTATATTGATAACAAGCATACATATGGTGGTCATCACAAAGGTGGAGTATTTACCATTGTCAATAAAGGTAGTGTACTGGGCAAACAGAATAAATATGCTTGACAGATTGCAGAGCATGAGTGGTATGGCATGCAGTAGAGCCTTTGAATCAAATCGGGCATTGGTAAATAAAATAATTATGACCAGCAAAAACAGATGAATAATCTTGCTTGTGGTATTGTAGATAAGCCGTCCTTCACTTATTCCTAAAAGTTCATTTATTGAAATTCCAAGTCTGGAAAGTACAAACGCACCAATAACATCGGAAAACATCGACGTGACAAAAAATAATATAATAGTATAGGTGATTTGGAATATTTTGCATTTGAAGCAGAAAGTATAGCATAAAAACAAAAATAAGCTGATAATGGCAAGCCGTATAAACATAGGTGTATATAGGGTTGATAGCATTATGACCGCAAAGAGTGATATGCAAAATAGGATAATATATCTGCGGGAAGGGTATACAGGTCTAACCTCTTTATGAAAGAAGTAGAAAATAAGCAGGCATTCTATAATAATGGTATATATTTCAATTGGAAAATTCATTTGATGGTACCTCGTATCAAATTGTTAAAGCGCTCTTGGAAAATGGTCTGTTTTTTCCGCGAAAGTGGAATTTTGCAGCCGTCAGTCATAGTGACAGCAAGTGGTGTAAAGCTGTCCACATAATTCAAATTGATGCAATAGCTTCTGTGAATCTGTACAAATGAAGGATATGAAAAAACCGAAATCATATTTTCCATTGAATCCTTTATCTCCAATGTGGATGTATTTGCAAAATGAAAAATAATGTGCCGGTTCAGACTCTCAAAATATATGACATCGTTTATAGAAATCATTTTCTGAGTTGAACCACACATTATCGCTGCCTTTTGCGGAAGAATCTCGTCAAGAGCCTCCCTGACAACACTTTGAAACATTGTAATCGTTATCGGTTTGCATAGAAATCGAAAAGCAATTCCATATCCTCGGACTGCATACTGCAGTGCGTTTGTCGTAAAAACTATTACAGGACGAGGAGAATATCCTGCTAAAATAGAGCCAATTTCAAAACCATTTGGCTTATCCATTTCTATATCAAGAAAAATTAAATCATAAAATTGGGATTTAAAAGCCTCAAGCAGGTCAGAGGCAGACAAGAAAGTAGAAATATTGTATGGTAATTTGCATGATTTGCAGTAATTGTAAAGTATATCAATATCTTGTTGTTCATCATCACAAATAGCAATATTCATAAAAATAATCCCCTTATCAAAACAATTAAGCTATGAAGATTATAAATTATAAATTTTGAATTTACAAGATTAATTTAGGTTTTTCAAATCATCCATCAGATTGAGAACAATATGTTTTTTGTCAATTGATAATTGTTTGGCATAGAGAGCTATCTGATTATCCAATTGCTGACTTTCAGAAGTATGTGTATCGGTGCCCCAAAACAATTCATTTGCGTCTATTTTGAGAGTATTGATTATTTTTGATAAAACAGAAAGTGAAATTTTGCTTTCACAACGTTCAATTTGACCAATAAATCCGCAGGAGCAGTCTGCATATTCACTTAATTGTTCTTGTGTTAGATTATTTTTCAAACGGTAGAAA
>ERZ1027006.191-NODE-191-length-13965-cov-5.332710_pt1 | contig 13965 bp, 7 predicted proteins | sample MGYA00519449_ERZ1027006 | MGnify/ENA primary metagenome ERZ1027006 (study PRJEB26926, sample SAMN06164873) | human gut metagenome | biome: ENVO:00009003; feature: ENVO:2100002; material: ENVO:00002003 | host: Homo sapiens | place: USA | collected 2012 ... | reverse complement strand
TCTGCCTGTCTCGTGGGCTCGGAGATGTGTATAAGAGACAGGTATTAGATAAAATGTATGCCCTTCTTGGAAGCGAGAAGGTTGGTATTAAAGAATTTAACAAGATACTCGCGTCAGGATTTCAGGAGATTAAGATAGGACTTATTCCGCAGACCAACGACTGCGTTGTTATCGGAGATATAGAAAGAACCCGTCTTGACAATATCAAGGTCATGTTCTTTGTCGGAATTAATGACGGCAATGTACCTAAGAAGGCTGATTCAAGAAGTGTTCTGTCAGAAAGCGACAGGGAATATCTTGAAGATAAGGGGATTGTTATGTCCGCTTCTGTAAGGGAGAAAGCATTTACGCAGAGATTCTATCTGTATCTTATTATGACAAAGAGTGCGGAGAAGCTTTACATGTCATATGCGGTAAAAAACAGCGAGGGTGCGGCGCTGATGCCTTCATATATTATAAGAAGCATGAGAAAAATGTTTTCACATTGCCTTAAGTTATCTTACAAAGACACGGCACAGCAGAATTCTTATGTAACAATACCGCAGGCGGCTAACAGCTTTGATAATACTGAAATTGCTGCAAATGTAGATGAGGATATTATTGATTCACTTACTGGCGGCAGGCTTGTCGGAAGCGTTACATCTTTTGAGAACTTTGCAGAGTGCCCATTGAGGTATTACTTAAGGTATGGAGTTGATTTAAAGGAAAGGGAAGAATTCACATTTTCACCAGTAAACTTTGGCGTCGTGCTGCATGCGGTTATCCGTGAGGTGTGCGACGAAATCAAGAAAAACGGTGAGTCGTACTATCTGATATCAGATGAGAAGCGCCGCGAGATGGTAAAAAGAAGTGTCGCTGCAATTACTGACATATACCAGAACAGTATCCTTAAGGATTCAAGCCGTAATTCATTCATGATTAAGCGGATGGAAGACCTTGCAGACCGCACTGTATGGGCGATGGGTGAACAGTTAAAATGTGGTGATTTCGTGCCATTTGTATTCGAGCATAAGTTTAATATGGAAGTCGGAGACGGAGACAGAAAGCAGCTTATGAGCGGAACAATTGACCGCGTTGACATATGCGAAAACGGCACAGATGTATATGTAAGAATTATCGATTACAAGACAGGAAAGAAGGATTTCAACATAGTAAAGACCTACTACGGAATTGATATCCAGCTTATGGTTTACATGGAAGCGGCAATGAAGCTTGTGGCGAAGATGCGTCCGGGGAAAAATGTGATTCCTGCCGGAGTGTTCTACTACAACATAAGTGACCCGATTGTATCTGCGACAACAGAGAGTGCAGAAGAGATAGAGGATAAGATTAAGGGTGAACTGCGTCTTAAAGGAATGGTTAATTCGGATAAGGATATTGCCGAGAAGATGGACAATACCGAGGGTACATCACTTAATATTCCGGTTAGCAGAAAGGCTGACGGCGGATTTGACTCACGAAGAAGCAAGGTGATGAACACAGAGCAGTTTAATATACTTGGAAGATTCGTTGATGTAAGAGCCATTGATACTGCGGACAGAATTGCAGGCGGTGATATAAAGAGAAGTCCTTATAAAGATGGACAGTTTTCAAGCTGTGACAGATGTCCTTATGGGGCGGTGTGCGGATTTTCTGTGGATTTGCCAGGCTGCAATTACAGAAAATTAAAGAAATTCGATGATGAAGTATTATGGAATAATATAAAGGAAGGGGTTGATGAGAATGGAAAGAAAATGGACACCGGCGCAGAAGAGCGCGATTGATACAAGAGACTGTAATGTGCTGGTTTCGGCGGCTGCCGGTTCAGGAAAGACTGCTGTTCTGGTAGAGCGAATCATTTCCATGATTACAGACCCTGACAAGAATATAGATATAGACAGGCTGGTTGTTGTTACATTTACAAAGGCGGCAGCAGCCCAGATGAAAGACAAGATAAGAAAAGCACTTGATTCAATGCTTGACGAGAATCCGGGGGATGTGAACCTTTTAAGACAGATAACACTGCTTAACAACGCACAGATAACAACGATAGACAGTTTCTGTCTATGGATAATAAGAAATCATTTTCCGGAGGTTAATCTGGACCCGGGGTTCAGGATAATGGACGAGGGTGAGAAGAAGCTTATTGAAAATGATGTGTTAGAAGATGTGCTTGAGGAATTCTATGCCGAAGCAGATGAAGAATTCTTTAATCTTGTTGATGCATTTGGCATGGGACGGGACGATTCAGGGCTTGTGAGCATTATAGATAAAATATACCGTTTTTCAAGAAGCAATCCGTGGATTGATGAGTGGCTTGACGAGTGCATGTTAGTTTATGATGATGAGACTTACGATAATCCTGCAATTAAGGAGCTGTATGATTCAATTAAAAATGCACTTCTTGATTACCGTGATAAATATAACAGATTAGTAGATATCTGTTCTGAGCCGGCAGGACCTGCAGCATATGCAGGTGCTTTGCAGTCTGACCTGCTTGGAATTAATGAGATGATTAATTCACAGGATTTTGGAGAGCTTGGCAGAAGAATAAGAATATTTTCATTTGAAGCCCTGTCAAGAAAGAAGGATGCAGGAGCAGACCCGGATATTAAGGAATATGTTAAGGGGCAGCGAAAGTTGTTTAAAGATTACATAGGACGGCTTAATGATAAGATATTCTTGAAAGATGATGAGGGAATATTTGCAGACATGCAGGGGGCAGGCATCCAGATACGGACTTTACTTAAAGTGGCAAAGGTGTATGCCAAGCGTGTTTCAGAGGTGAAGCGAGAGAAGGGCATAATTGATTTTACTGACATGGAACATCTTGCTCTTTCAATACTTGTAAAGAAAGAGGATGGAAAGCTTGTATACACAGAGACTGCCGACAAGCTTGCGAACAGATTTGAAGAGATACTGATAGACGAGTATCAGGATTCTAATCAGCTGCAGGAGGTTATTCTTAATGCGGTGTCGAAGACAAGACTGTCCGGTGAGAATAACAATATATACATGGTTGGCGATGTAAAGCAGAGCATATACAAGTTCCGTCTTGCCTGCCCAGAGCTTTTCATAGAGAAGTACGATACATACGGCGAGACTGGCGATAATGTAAGAATTGAATTACAGAAAAATTTTCGAAGCCGGGAAAATGTGCTTGAGTGTGCCAATGATGTGTTCAGTCATATCATGAATAAGAATTTTTCAGGAATCGGGTATGACGAATCTGTAAGGCTTAATGCGGGGTTTCCATATCCTGAATACAGTGACAGTAATTATGGTGATGAAGCCAACAAGAGTACAGATGTAATTCTTATATCTTCAGAGAATGAAGAAGAAGCTACGACAAGAGAGCTTGAGGCAGACAGGCTTGCAAAGCTGATTGAGGGAATAGTTTCTTCTGGCGTAAATGTATATGATGCAGATGAGAATATATACAGACCGGCAGAATACAGGGATATTGTAATTCTTACAAGGTCAGTTACAGGCTGGGCGGATACATTTGCAGATGCCCTGATGGACAGGGGGATACCGGCGTATACTGACTCGTCAACAGGATATTTCAGCGTGCGTGAGATACAGGTAATCTTAAGCATGCTTACAATAGTGGATAATCCGGTTCAGGAGATAAGCCTCGCGGCAGCAATGATGTCCTATTTTGGAGGATTTACGGCAGCAGAGCTTGGAATGGTGAGAAAGCTTGGAAGAGAGCATGCGGATAAGAATACGCATAATAATCTGTATGAACATTTGAAAGTGACTGCGGGGCTTGGTGAAGCTGGAAATGTGCTTGATGGAGCAGGAACAGCACTTGGCGGAGCAGGAAAGATGCAGGAATCGGATGTTAAGCAGCTGCCCGGCAAATGTGCATTATTTCTTGCAAAGCTCACAGAATACCGAGACAAGAGCAGTGTTGAGTCACTATATGATCTGTGCTGGGAGATGATATATGATTCAGGCTACTACGATTATGTGGGAACAATGCCTGCCGGAGCGCAGAGACAGGCTAACTTAAATGTCCTGCTGGAAAGAGCAGCGGGATATGGAAAGTCAAGTTATTCAGGTCTGTTTAATTTCTTGAGATATATTGAAAGACTTAAGAAGTTTGACGAAGATTTTGCAGAGGGGGCTGCCAGCCTTGACAATGAGAATCTTGTAAGAATTATGAGTATCCATAAGAGTAAAGGTCTGGAATTTCCGATTGTAATACTTGCAGGAGCACATAAAAGCATTAACTTTATGGATGCGACAGCACCGGTGCTTGTAGACCAGAACTTAGGAATTGCAGTTGATTATGTTGACCTTGAAAGAAGAACGAAGACACCTACTATTATTAAAGGTGCTATGGCAAGAAGAATTGTAAGGGAGTCGATAGCCGAGGAAGAGAGACTTCTCTATGTTGCAATGACAAGAGCAAGGGAAAAACTCATAATTACCGGAGTTGTAAAAGATGCAGACAAGACACTTGATAAATACAGGGGAAGTGCAAAGCAACTTGCGGCAGATGGAATGTTGTCTTTCGCGGACAGTGAGAATATAAAGAACTATCTTGATATGATAATGCCAGTGTGTCTTATGGATTCAGATAAATTGAAAGGCAGCTTTAAAGTGATGGTTGATGCCGGAGAGGATTCTTGGGTTGATGCGACTGGAACTGGGGAGATGTCTGATGAGATTAAGGAAGCCGTGACAGATAAAGATGTGACTATTCAGTCAGAAGTATCAGCGGGATATCCTTCATTAGAAGAACTTCCAGAGTACGTTTCGGCAGATAATGCAATGGGCAGGATGAAGCTGACGGTTTCGCAGCTTAAGGCTATGCAGGCGGATGATGATTCAGAGGAAAATGCTTACATGGATGAATCTGTGAAGACAGCACTTAAAAAGGAAGCATGTGATGAGACAAACAGTATAATTCCAAAGTTCATAAGCGGTGAGGAAGTGCAGCTTGCTGCTAATGAGCGTGGTAGCGCATATCACAGGGTTATGGAATGTCTTGACTATTCAGTGAGTGTGAACCTTGATGGAGTTAAAGCTGATATTAACAGAATGTTAGAAACCGGAAAGATGAATGAATTACAGGTGAAAAGTGTCAATCCGTGGGATATATATACATTTGTACAATCAGATACAGGTAGGAGAGTTGCAAATGCAGTGAACTGTGGCAGTGTCAGAAGAGAACAGCCTTTTGTATTTGAGTACGAAGGACAGCTTATACAGGGTATAATCGACTTGTATTTTGAAGAGGACGGAGAATTTGTGCTTGTGGATTATAAGACAGACAGAGTTATGAAAGGCGAAGCGGGCGAAAAAGAACTTGTGAGAAGATATGCAATCCAGCTTGATTATTATGCAAAAGCATTGACACAGCTTACCGGGAAAAAGGTCAAAGAAAAGATAATATATTCATTTGCTTTAGGAAAGGGATTAAGTGTATATTAAACCATTGCATAATTAAGAATCATGTTATATAATAAAATGACATATGAGATTATATTGCCAATGTAGGCTGAATTAGGAGGATATAATGACAAGAACATACGCTGTTAAGTATAAGAGTAAGTCTAAAATGTTGACAACACCAGAGCTGGTTGCACAGACAGAGGAAGATATCAAGGCATTAGAGCTTGTAAAGGATGTTGTTATCAAAGAGGATGGACAGGTTGTTACTGTTGAAGTTGAAAATGAGGAAGACTTTGAGCCAGTTATGGACAAAGTAATAAACATTTTCAGAAGAATTGATGACAAGTCTGAGGTTTCATACAAGTTCGGTCTTAACCGCGAATAATTAGACTATTAATCAGAGTAAGCCTGTGAAGCTAAGACTGCGTCACAGGCTTATATTATGTATATGCCAGAGCAGACATTAATTATTTGATAAGCTATGTATTATGTGATATAAAGGAGTAAAACAGTGAGTTTAGAAAGTGAAATCAAGAAAAGAAGGACATTTGCCATTATCTCTCACCCGGATGCTGGTAAGACAACATTAACAGAGAAGTTCCTGCTTTATGGAGGAGCTATTAACCTTGCAGGTTCTGTAAAGGGTAAGAAAACTGCAAAGCATGCAGTTTCCGACTGGATGGAGATTGAGAAGGAAAGAGGTATTTCGGTAACTTCTTCTGTTCTTCAGTTTAACTATGAAGGTTACTGTATTAATATCCTTGATACTCCGGGACATCAGGATTTCTCAGAGGATACTTATAGAACTCTTATGGCGGCAGATTCTGCGGTCATGGTTATTGATGCTTCTAAGGGCGTTGAGAAACAGACTATTAAGCTTTTTAAAGTATGTGTTATGAGACACATCCCTATATTTACATTTATCAATAAGATGGATAGAGAAGCTAATGACCCATTTGAGCTTCTTGATGAGATTGAGAGCGTACTTGGAATTGCTACATGCCCAATTAACTGGCCTATCGGCTGCGGTAAGGAATTCAAGGGCGTGTATGACCGTAAAGAGAAAAATGTTTCTTTATTCAAGGCAGCCATGAATGGTCAGAAGGAAGTTGATACTGAGATTGTTGATGCGTCAGACGAGGCAGTTCTTAAGGACAGAATTGGTGATGCTTTCTATGACAAGCTTCAGGAAGATATTGAGCTGTTAGACGGAGCAAGTGCGGAGTTTGATCAGGAGATGGTAAGTGCAGGTGACCTTACACCTGTATTCTTTGGTTCAGCGCTTACTAACTTTGGTGTACAGACTTTCCTTGAGCATTTCTTATCAATGACAACTTCACCACTTCCAAGAAAGTCTGATCAGGGAATTATTGATCCATTTACTGAGGATTTCTCAGCATTTGTATTCAAGATTCAGGCTAACATGAATAAAGCACATAGAGACAGAATTGCTTTCATGAGAATATGTTCCGGTAAGTTTGAAGCCGGAATGGAAGCCAACCATGTACAGGGAGGAAAGAAGATAAGACTCAGTCAGCCTCAGCAGATGATGGCGGAGGAGAGACATATTGTTGATGAGGCATACGCAGGAGATATTATCGGTGTATTTGATCCGGGTATTTTTTCTATTGGTGATACAATATGCAAGTCTAATAAGAAATTTGCATTCGAGGGTATTCCTACATTTGCACCAGAACATTTTGCAAGAGTAAGACAGCTCGATACTATGAAGAGAAAGCAGTTTATCAAGGGTATTAACCAGATTGCACAGGAAGGTGCGATTCAGATTTTCCAGGAGTTTAATACAGGAATGGAAGAGATTATCGTGGGAGTTGTCGGTGTTCTTCAGTTTGAGGTTCTTGAATACCGTCTTAAGAATGAATACGGTGTTGATATCAGACTTGAGCCGCTTCCATATGAGCATATCCGCTGGATTGAGAATCCTGAGGAAATTGATGTGAACAGAATTGTTGGTACATCAGATATGAAGAAGATTAAAGACCTTAAGGGCAATCCACTTCTTGTATTTGCCAATAGCTGGTCTGTTAATATGGTACTTGAGAGAAATGAGGGCTTAAAGCTTTCAGAATTTGGAAGAAACTAGTTGTATGATACATTTAGGAGTCAGGTGATTACATGAAATCAGTATACAAATGTAGTGTAAAAAGAATAGCAGCACTGGCAGTGATGGTATGTATGCTTGTGCTTGCCGGTCTTGCCTTTACATCTGTAGTTAATACAAAAGCGGAATCAGTCATAGCACAGGGACATGTTAATTATGATGTTACTAACCTCAGGATAAGAAAATCACCTGTTACGGGTGAGATTATTACCACAGTTGATGGCGGATTTAAGTTTGATATATATGAAGAGGTTAATACTGATTCAGGAACGGTATGGTATAGCATAGGCTTTAGTTATAATGGAAGTTATACAAGAGGTTATGTAACTTCAAGTTATACAACTATAGATAAGAGAATTGATTACAAGCCGGATGCGGATTTTGAGGAATATCTTAATTCACAGGGATTTCCTGACAGTTATAAGGACAGTTTAAGGCAGCTTCATGCACAGTATCCTAACTGGGTATTTGTTGCAGACCATAATGGAAAAGACTGGTCAGATGTGGTTGATAACCAGAATGTAATTGGACGAAGCCTTATACATGGTTCGGCTGTATCATCATGGAAATCAGTGGCAGACGGATGTTATGACTGGGAGTCAGGTGAATATACGGGATTGGATGGAAGCTGGGTACAGGCATCATCTGCTCTTGTAGAGTATGCCCTTGATCCTAGGAATTTCCTTAATGCTACTAATATTTTTATGTTCGAGAATCTTGCATTTGATGGTTCAGTACAGGATGCAGATGGTCTTGAAAGTATGACAGATGGTACATTTATGGAAAATTCAAGCCATGATCTTTCATACAATGGAAGAAGCTATACATATATAACAGGTCTGTTATATGCAGGGCAGGAATCAGGAGTCAGTCCATATCACCTAACATCAAGGATTTTACAGGAACAGGGATATGACGGACATGGAAGCAGTATTTCAGGAACACAGTCAGGATATAGCGGCTATTACAATTATTATAATATAGGTGCATCTCCAAGTGGAGGGTATACTGCTGTACAGAATGGATTAAGATATGCTTCAAAATCGGATTCAAGTCTTTTAAGACCATGGAATACGAGAATGAAATCTATAATTGGTGGTGCCATATTTATTGGCAAGAGTTATATCAATAAAGGGCAGGATACTCTGTATTATGAGAAGTTTGATATGACAGGAAGAGGACATCAGTATATGACTAATATACTGGCACCGAGAAGTGAATCTGTTAAGAGCGCACAGGGATACAGTGACAGTAATAAGGAAAGCATATCGTTTGTATTTAAGATACCTGTATATGAGAATATGCCTGAAAATGTATGCGCTATTCCGACAGGAGATGGAAGTCCTAATAACAGACTTAAGAACCTGTATGTTGATGGCTGGTCTCTGACGCCAACATTTAGTCTGTATACAACAGAATACAGCTTTATTGTTGATTATGAGACATCATCAGTGAATATTGGCGGCTCTGCGCTTGATTCATCAGCAAATGTAAGTGGTTTGGGAAAATATGAACTTTCAGTTGGAAGTAATGATATTAAAATAACAGTTACAGCGGCGAATGGTGATACACAGGATTATACAATAACTGTGGTAAGACAGGATAAAGCGCCTGATCCTACGCCAGATCCGGAACCGGATAAACCTGATAATAGCGTAAGTTATCCGGGATTTTCTACAAATCTGTCTGTGGACGAGAGTACAAAAAATATAAGTGGCATATCAGTTTCAAGCAGTGTCAGTGATGTACTTGATAAGATTAAAAACCAGGAGGGCGCTTATTCTAAGGTTCTTAATAAGAATGGCAATGAAAAGGACGGAACTGTTGGGACAGGAGATATTCTTATAACATATAATTCTTCTGGCAATGAGGTCAGCAGATATGAGATTATTATATATGGTGATGCAAATGGCGACGGAGATATTGATTTATTTGATTTTGCGCTTATAAAGAGAGCTTTATTGGGTATTTCTGAGCCATCAGGGATATATTGGAAAGCAGCGGATTGTAATAAAGATGGAGAACTTGATTTGTTTGATTTTGCTGTAGTAAAAAGATATATTCTTGGTATTGGAAATATAAGTCAGTAATTATTGTTAGAAAGGATGATTATGAATAAGATAAAAAAGTTAATTGCTTTTATAAGCATATTGGTTATGAGTATAATGCTGATTCCGGTAAATTATGCGAAAGCTGATGAAACAGCCAAAATATCAATTAGTTCAGTGAGTGGAACTGTAGGAGATAAAGTGACAGTTACTCTTACTGTGTCAGCTTCTGATAGTATAGATGCGGCGGCAATACCTGTATCATATGATAATTCAATTATAAAACCGGTGTCTTCAGGCAATAGCGGTGTTGTATCGTTTGCGCTTCTGGATGCATCAGCTTATGGTTCTACGGAATCAATATCAATGCAATTTGAAATTATTGCCGCAGGAACAACAACACTTAAGGTTGCTGGAGATGCGAAGATATCTGTAAATGGTGAAAGAGCGCAGGTTAGCAGTTCTTCAGGAACAGTCACAGCAAAAGCTCCAGCAAGTTATTCTTCAGATAATGCGCTTAAATCTTTACAGATAAGTCCGGGAACACTTTCACCAGCGTTTTCACCGGAGACAACAACATATAAAGCTACAGTAGATTCAGATGTTGAAGAATTGGTTGTCAGTGCTGTTGCTAATGATGGTGCGGCAAAGGTATCTATAAGTGGAAGAAGAATGGATCCGGGAAGCAATACCACTACAATTACAGTTACAGCAGAGGACGGTTCTGTAAGAAAGTATGTAATTTATACGACAAGACCAGAAACTACTCAGGAGACGGCAACTGAAGCACCTTCACAGACAGAAGTCCAGCAGGAAAGCTCATCACAGACACAGAATAGTGAAGGGATTGTTACTATAGATGGAGAGAAATTCACAATTAGTCAGGATTATACAACACATGAGCTGCCTGATGATTATGATACAGAAGAATATGATTATGATGGTAGTAAGGTAATTGTTGGTAAAGGACTTAAAACAGGTCTTATTCTTATGTATCTAGAAAGTGATAATGGCAATGGTGGTTTTTATGTATATGATGAAAAAGCAAAAACATTTTCACCATACAATACAGTTGATGAGCCACAGATAACATATGTAGTACTTCCAATAACAGATTCGCTTAATAAACCGTCTGGATATACATTAACTAAGTTTACTATGAATGGAAAAGAAGTACAGGTGCTTATTGATTCGGACAGACAGTACTGTCTGTTTTATGGAGTAAGCTCTCTTGGGGAAAAGGGCTGGTTCAGATACAGAATAAGCGATGCGACAATACAGGCTTATTCAATAGACAAAGGTGATATTACCGGAACGGTAAATACATCCGGAAAAGATACAAAACCAGCGAATAATAAGGGCTATATTGCTGTTATATCAATTCTGTCTGTTTTAATAGCTGCATTTGCAGTTGTTACGGGAATCCTTTGTTCTAAGCTTTCTAAGGTAAAGAAGGTATTTAATATGGCATCAAAAGATGGCGTTGACCTTGATTCATATACAGAGAAAGAGATTGATGAGTATGATCTTGGGGAATATGAGGATGGTGAGGACGAGGACATTGACCAGGTATCAGACAAGATTTTATATGGTGATGATAAGTCTGGGCAAAATGATGTCGAGGAACTGAAGCTTTTCGATATTGATGATGATAAGTAAATAATTTAAAAGCCTTAGCGAAAATGTGATGCTCAGATTACATTTTCCTAAGGCTTTTTTTATTCTTCCGGAAGCTTCCAGTTTTCTGCCTGACTATAATAGTCGGCTGACATTTCGTTATATTGGGCTGCCTGATATGGGTCATCTGTTGCTGCAGCAAGTTTTTCATAACATTTACCAAGCAAAGACAAAGGCTTGTTTCCGCTGCTTGCCGCATCAAGTATGCTTTCTGTTTCAAATGCAGCATTATACAGCCACAGCACAGCTTCTTCATAGTCTGCCTGGTTCATGTAAAATGTTCCGAGAATCAGACACATTTCAGCAGGAGGATTGTCAGCAACTGCTTTTAAAGTGGTCTTAAAGAATGAGTCAGTGTCACCATCTGCCATATATATCTTAGCAAGAATACAGTTGATTTCTTTCATTAAATCATTGCTTCTGCCTTCTTTGGAAAGAACATTTTCAAATATATTACTGAAAGCAATAAAGTCGGAATCTTCACCAGATATAAGAAGCTCTTTACACAGCATGGTAACTACATAATCTTCAATGTGGACTCCTTTTTCAAATGCTTTGAAATATGTTGAAAAGTCTCTTTTACTATGGTCGCCCGCCTGCATGTGAAGAATTTCAATGTCACTGTCATATACGACTGGCGTGAGCCGTACTGTTTCATGTATTGGTGAAATCCATGTGAATGGACGGAGCCTTTTGAAAAGCTTCGGGCGGAGTTCTTTGTGTGCATTGTATACAGAATTATATTCTGATGCATTGACATAATACATCTGAACAATGTCTATCTCTGGAAGAAGCACATGTTTCAATTCTCTTAATGCGTAGTTGTTGGTATCATTAAGCACTTCGTCTGCGTCAGCACTGAATATGTAGTCACATCCAGCTTTGGAAAATGCAAAATTTCTTGCGGCTGAAAAATCATTTATCCATTCAAAATCATATATTTTATCGGTGTAGTGAGCGGCAATTTCTTTGGTATTGTCAGTTGAGCCTGTGTCTACAATAATCAATTCATCATAAGTTCCTGCGTATGAATCAAGACACCTTGCAAGAATGTCCTGCTCATTTTTTACAATCATGCACATGCTTATTGATATCATGTTTTTCTCCTGTTCTTAATTGGATTTATATAGGTTATATCGGTAAATGCCTTGATTTTTTTAGGTATTCGTAAGATACTTGTTATCAATGATAACATATATCTGATACGAGGTACACAATGTCAAAAAAGAAATCTGAAGCAGAACCAGTTGAATATATAGACAGTCAGGCTTTTGACGCGGCGAAAGAGAAGATAATCGGTAAGAGCCATAATGACAAGGGGATAGGTACTTTGTCGGAAAAGACACTGCATGCAGTATTAAAAATGTATTATGAACCCGATGAGGATAATCATGAGGTTGCAATAGACGGTTATTTTGCAGATATATATAACGAGCATGGGATAATTGAGATTCAGACGAGGCAGCTTAACAAGTTAAGGGATAAGTTGTCAGTGTTCCTGAATGAATATCAGGTAAGAGTTGTGTATCCAATGCCATATGAAAAGTATTTAAGCTGGATTGAGCCGGAAACGGGGGATATTACTTCTAGAAGGAAGTCTCCGAAGCGATGCTCTATGTATGATGCGATGTTTGAACTATATAAGATTAAAGCATTTTTAAAGAATCAGAATCTTAAGGTTACATTGTTGCTGATTGATATGGAAGAATATAAGCTTCTTAATGGCTGGAGTTACGATAAGAAGCGTGGAAGTGTGCGTTATGACCGCATTCCTGTTGGAATAAGAAAGATAGTTGAACTGGACTGTCCACAGGATTATATGCAGTTTGTACCAGAGGGACTTGAGAAGAACTTTACTTCAGCGGATTTTGCAAATGCAGCGCATATTGACAGGCAGACTGCTGCCAGTGTACTTGCAATGCTTAATTACATGGAACAGGTTAAAAGAGTCGGAAAGACAGGCAATGCCTATATATATGATATTGAAGAACATTATTGAATGGAGATAGTATGTACTCTGTAAATGGAAACTGCTTTCGAATATCTGTAAGAAATCTTGTGGAATTCATGTGTGCAGAAGGTGATATTGACAACAGGAATACAGGCAGCAATGATGTGAAAATCATGCAGGAGGGGGCAAGGATTCACAGGAAAATCCAGCACAGCATGGGAACTATGTATCATGCAGAAGTGCCTTTAAAGATTGAGATACCGCTTGTATCTGACTTAGGGATTGAGTATGTATTACAGGTTGAAGGCAGGGCTGACGGTATTATTGCAGATATTAATTATGATGAGGATGGCAATAAAGAGCCGGAGAGCGATGCAATAATTGATGAGATAAAGACTATGCAGACAGATGTTTCTCTGCTGAAAGAACCGGTCTATGTGCATAAAGCCCAGGCACTGGTATATGGTTATATATATGCAAGCCAGAAGAAGCTGTCAAAGATTGGAATCCAGATGACTTACGTTACTCCTGAGCCTGAGACAATCAACAAGTTTCTGGAAGAATATACATTTGAAAGGATTGAAGAGTGGTTTAATAAGCTGATTACAGGCTTTAAGAGATGGACTGATTATACATTTGATGAGAGGCATAAAAGGACGGAATCAATCAGAGAACTTAAGTTTCCTTATGAATACAGGGAGGGGCAGAAGAATCTGTGCGTGAGTGTATATAGGGCTATTGCTGTCTCTTATACACATCTGACGCTGCCGACGATAAGGCTC
>ERZ1027006.169-NODE-169-length-14779-cov-4.116205_pt1 | contig 14779 bp, 7 predicted proteins | sample MGYA00519449_ERZ1027006 | MGnify/ENA primary metagenome ERZ1027006 (study PRJEB26926, sample SAMN06164873) | human gut metagenome | biome: ENVO:00009003; feature: ENVO:2100002; material: ENVO:00002003 | host: Homo sapiens | place: USA | collected 2012 ... | reverse complement strand
CCATACGATCAGCGGCTACCGCTACTCGACGGGCTGGGCGAAAGACCAGCGGGTCTATTTCACGGCCGAATTCTCCAAACCCTTCAAGTCGCTGGCCATTTACGAGGGCGGCGAGGGCGGCGGCCTGCGCGAAGGCGACAGCTTCAGGGCGGAGCGCCTTTACGGCCGGGTCGGTTTCGACACTTCGGCCGGAGAGACGATCTATGTCAAGGTCGCCATTTCGCCCGTGAGCATCGAGAATGCACGCCTGAACATGCAGTCCGAGCTTCCCGGCTGGGACTTCGAAGCGACGGCCGCAGCCGCCGACCGGGCGTGGGACGCCGAGTTGCAGAAGGTGCGCATCGAGACTTCGGACGACGCCGCGCGCCGCATTTTCTATACGGCGCTTTACCACACGATGGTCGCCCCGTCCGAATTCTGCGACGTGAACGGCGACTACCGCGGTTCCGACGGCAAGATCTATCGCGCCGCGCCGTTCGTGAACTATACGACTTTCTCGCTGTGGGACACCTATCGCGCCGCCCAGCCCCTCATGACGATCCTCCACCCCGAGAAGATGCCCGACATCGCCAATACGATGCTCCATATCTACCGGCAGCAGGGCAAGCTTCCCGTATGGCACCTGATGGGCAACGAAACCGACTGCATGGTCGGCAATCCCGGTATCCCGGCCCTGGCCGACGCCGTGCTCAAAGGCTACGGCGGCTTCGACAGGGAGCAGGCCTATGAGGCGCTCAAGCAGTCGGCGATGCTCGGCGAGCGGGGTATGGATCTGCGCATGAAATACGGCTATATCCCCTGCGACCTCTTCAACGAGGCGGTGGCTTACGACATGGAGTACGCCCTCGCCGACTGGGCCGTGGCACAGGTCGCCAAAGAGCTGGGCAAGACCGCGGATTACGACTATTTCCTCGAACGAAGCAAATCCTACCGCCATTTCTTCGATCCGCAGACCCGCTTCATGCGCGGCCTCGATTCGAAAGGCAGATTCCGCACGCCGTTCAATCCCTTCGCCTCGACCCACCGCGAGGACGACTACTGCGAGGGCAACGCATGGCAGTACACCTGGCTCGTGCCGCACGACGTCGAGGGGCTGATCGGCTGTTTCGGCGGCAAGGAAGCCTTCACCGGGAAACTCGACTCGCTGTTCGTCGTCAGCTCCGTGCTCGAGGGGGCCGCCTCGCCCGATATTTCGGGCCTGATCGGTCAGTACGCCCACGGCAACGAACCCAGCCACCACGTCGTCTACCTCTACACGATGATAGGCCAGCCGGCCAAGACCGCCGACAAGGTGCGCGAGATACTGACGACGCTCTACCACGACCAGCCCGACGGGCTTTCGGGCAACGAGGACGTGGGGCAGATGTCGGCATGGTACGTCCTCTCGTCGCTGGGTTTCTACCAGGTCGAACCCGCCGGGGGCCGCTATTTCTTCGGCTCGCCCCTGTTCGACCGGGCCGAGGTGCGTGTCCGCGACGGCGTGCTGACCGTCACGGCGCATAACAACTCCGCCGCGAACAAATACATCCAGGCGGTGAAGCTCAACGGCAAACCCTACACCAAGCCCTATATCGCCTTCGACGACATCGCCGCCGGCGGCAGGCTCGAATTCGAGATGGGTGCCCAACCCGCAGTGTGGTATGAACTCTAAACATCGAAAGACCATGAAAAAAGGATATATCGCTTTTGCCGCCCTCTGTGCCGCCGCACTCGCTTCGTGCACATGCCCTTCGGCCGGAGAGCAGCGCCTCCGTCCTTCGGAGTACGTTTCGACGCTGGTCGGTACGCAGTCGGATTTTTCGCTCTCGACGGGCAACACCTATCCGGCCATCGCCCTGCCGTGGGGCATGAATTTCTGGACGCCCCAGACCGGCAAGATGGGCGACGGCTGGGCATATACTTACGGGGCGCACCAGGTGCGGGGATTCAAGCAGACCCACCAGCCCTCGCCGTGGATCAACGATTACGGCCAGTTTTCGCTCATGCCCGTGCGCGGGGAGGACAAATTCGACGAGGAGTCGCGCGCCAGCTGGTTTTCGCACCAGTCCGAAGTGGCCAAACCCTATTACTATAAGACTTACCTCGCCGACCACGACATCCGCGTGGAGATCACGCCGACCGAACGCGCCGCAATGATGCGCTTCACCTTCCCCGACTCGAAGGAGTCGGGCGTGGTGATCGACGCCTTCGACCGCGGTTCGCAGGTCGGGATGGTCGACGACCGTACGATCGTCGGTTATACCACGCGCAACAGCGGCGGCGTGCCGGAGAATTTCCGCAACTGGTTCGTCGTGCGCTTCGATACGCCGTTCAGCGCCATCGAGCTGACCGATGCCCCCGGCGGATACAAACCCGGCAGCAACCTGCTCTATCCCGAAGGACAGAAGTCCGTCACGGGCGAACATGCCGTGGCCAAGGTGCATTTCGCAACCCGCCGCGGCCAGCAGATATGCGCCAGCGTGGCGTCGTCGTTCATTTCTCCCGAGCAGGCGTTGCAGAACCTCCGGGAGCTGGGCAGAGACGATTTCGAAACGGTGAAGTCCAAGGCGCAGGCGCGCTGGGACAATGTGCTGGGACGCATCGAGGTCGAGGGCGGTACGGTCGACCAGTACCGTACGTTCTATTCGTGCCTCTACCGCTCGGTGCTCTTCCCGCGTAAGTTCTACGAGGTGACCGACCAGGGCGAGGTCGTGCATTACAGCCCCTACAACGGCGAGGTGCTCCCCGGCTACATGTATACCGACACCGGGTTCTGGGACACCTTCCGCAGCCTTTTCCCGCTGCTGAACCTCGTTTACCCCTCCGTGAACGCCGAAATCCAGCAGGGACTCGCTAACGCCGCTCGCGAGAGCGGTTTCCTGCCCGAATGGGCGTCGCCCGGGCACCGCGGCTGCATGGTGGGCAACAATTCCGCTTCGGTGGTTGCCGATGCCGTGGTGAAGGGCACGAACGACAAAGACCTCGGGGTGCTCTACGATGCGATGGTGTATGCCACGGAGCACGTGCACCCGACCGTTGCGTCGACCGGACGCTGGGGGCACGAGTACTACAACGAGCTGGGATATATCCCTTACGACGTGAACATTCCCGAGAACGTGGCCCGCACGCTCGAATATGCCTACGACGACTGGTGTATCCTCCAGGTCGCCAGGAAACTGAACCGTCCCCAAGCCGAACTGGACAAGTGGGCGGCGCGTGCCCGGAACTACCGCAATGTCTTCGACCCCGAGACCCGCCTGATGCGCGGCCGCCTCAAGGACGGCAAGTTCCAGGCGCCGTTCAGCCCCTACAAGTGGGGCGACGCCTTCACCGAGGGTAACTCGTGGCATTATACGTGGTCGGTATTCCACGACGTCGAGGGGCTCGTCGACCTGATGGGCGGCCGGGAGCAGTTCGTCCAGATGCTCGACTCGGTATTCGTCGTGCCGCCGATCTACGACGACAGCTACTACGGATTCCGCATCCACGAGATCACCGAGATGCAGGTGGCCGACATGGGCAACTACGCCCACGGCAACCAGCCTGCGCAGCACATGATCTACCTCTATAATTATGCGGGTGCCCCGTGGAAAGCCCAGTACTGGGCGCGCGAGGTGATGGATCGCCTCTATTCGGCCTGTCCCGACGGCTATTGCGGCGACGAGGACAACGGCCAGACTTCGGCCTGGTATGTCTTTTCCGCCCTGGGGTTCTATTCCGTCTGCCCGGCTTCGGACGAATACGTCGTCGGTTCGCCGCTGTTCCGCAAGGCCGTCGTGAACCTCGAAAACGGGAATAAGATTGTGCTCGAAGCGCCGGACAACAGCCCCGAGAACCGTTATATCGGAGCCGTGCAGTTCGACGGGAAATCCTATACGTATAATTTCCTGCGCCATTCCGACCTCGTGAAGGGTGCCGGCGTCCGCTTCTCGATGCGTCCCGACCCCGATTACACGCGGGGTACGGAGCCCGGGGATGCCCCTTACTCGTTCAGCCGCGAATAACACGGACGGGTTGAACCGATGTCAATCCGCCGCGGCCGGTTCCGGCTGCGGCGGATTTTTTGTTTTTGCCGGAATCCCGAAATGTCGATAATTTGTCAATAGAATATGCCCGGGGATTTTGTAAATCGGCTGAAAAGCGCTACTTTTGTAACGTTGTTTTGACAATTGTTAGGTTAATCCGAACACCTCCCCATGACATCTACCGACAGAATCGACCAACGCGAACGTAAGAAACAGCAGGGCCAGGCCGCTGCGTTCTATTCGTCGTCGTGCCGACAGCAGGATCGGAGTACGCAGATGCAAGGGCAGCAGGTGTCCGGGAGCGGAATACGCAGATAGATACCAGACCGCCATGACATACGTGTCGTGGCGGTCTGTCTTTTTTTCAAACTTAAAACCAAAGGTATGAAGGTCGGTGTTATTATGGGCTCGGTGAGCGATTATGAGGTGATGGCCGATGCCGTCGCCATGCTCGGACAATTCGGGGTCGATTTCGAAAAGCGCGTGGTGAGCGCCCACCGTACCCCTGACCTGCTGTGCGAATATGCCAAGACGGCCAAAAACCGCGGTATCGGGGTGATTATCGCCGGTGCGGGCGGTGCCGCACATCTGCCGGGCATGGTGGCCTCGATGACCACGCTCCCCGTGGTGGGCGTCCCCGTGAAGTCGCGGGCCCTGAACGGGCTGGATTCGCTGCTTTCGATCGTGCAGATGCCTGCGGGCGTTCCGGTGGCGACGACGGCCATCAACGGGGCGAAGAACGCGGCGCTGATAGCCGTGTCGATCCTCGCTCTGCAGGATGCGGAGCTGGCTGCCCGGCTCGAAGCGTTCCGTGCGAAACAGACCGCCGACGTACTGGCGGCAGAACTTTAATCCGGCAGGGGAGGCGGCTATGGCAGAGAAAACGAAAACGATCGGTATCATGGGCGGCGGTCAGCTGGGGCTGATGATCGTCGAGCAGGCGCACCTGCTCGGGGCGCGCACGCTGTGCCTCGACCCTGCGCCCGACGCCCCCGCGTTCGCGCTGAGCGACGGGCACATCGTGGCGGCGTATGACGATGCCGCGGCGCTCGAAGAGCTTTGCCGCCGCAGCGATGTGGTGACCTACGAATTCGAAAACGTCCCGGGCAGCGTGCTGATCCCGCTGGAAAAGAAATACAACATCCCGCAGGGTTTCCGCCCGCTTTACGATTCGCAGGATCGCCTGCGCGAGAAGGACAATGCCCGCGCCAACGGGCTGCGGACGCCCCTGTACGCCGCCGTGGACGACGAGGCGTCGCTGCGTGCCGCCTTGGCCGAGATCGGATTCCCGGCGGTGCTCAAGACCCGTACGCTGGGATACGACGGCCACGGGCAATTGGTGTTGAAGGGCGAGGCCGACGTGCCGCGTGCGCTGCCGATGCTCTCCGTACCCTGCATTCTGGAGGCGTTCGTGCCGTTCGATTTCGAAGCCAGCATCGTGATGGTCTCGGACGGGGAGCGCGTCATCCATTTCCCCATCGGGCGGAACGTCCACCGCGACGGCATCCTCGACCTGTGCTTCGTCCCCGCCGAGGGGATCGACGACGGCCTGCGCAGCCGCATGGCTGCGGCCGGCGAGCGGTTCATGAAATCCTGCCGCTACCGCGGGATCCTCGCCATCGAGTTCTTCATCCGCGACGGGGAGTTCTATTTCAACGAAATGGCGCCGCGGCCCCACAATTCGGGGCACTATACCATCGAGGGGTGCACGACCAACCAGTTCCGCGAGCTGGTGCGCTTCCTGCTGGGCGAACCGTTGCAGGAGCCGCAGCTCGTGGCGCCGACCGTGATGAAGAATATCCTGGGGCAGGATCTCGAAGCGGCCGAGAGAATCGCCGCCGAAAACCGCCCGGGTGTCCATGTCCACCTTTACGGCAAGACCGAGAGCCGTCCGAAGCGCAAGATGGGGCATATCACCTTCGTCGGGATGGACGCCGGGGAATACGGTGCCGCGTGGGCCGACAGATTCGTAAAATAAGTGCAAACGAAATAACATGGAAAACTACCGGATTTTTGTTGAGAAACATCCCCGTTTCCGGGTCGAGGCCGACAGCCTGCGCCGGGAGCTGAACACCAATCTGAACCTGGACATCCGCAGTCTGCGGTTGCTCAACGTCTACGACCTGTTCGGGTTCAGCCGAGAGCTGCTCGAAAAGAGCCGTTACAGCGTCTTCGGCGAAGTGGTAACCGACAGCGTGACCGATTCGTGCGACCTGGCGGGACGGAAATACATCGCCGTGGAGTACCTCCCCGGCCAGTTCGACCAACGTGCCGCGTCGGCCGTCGACTGCGTGCGGCTGATCGACCCGTCGGCCCAGGTGCGCATCCGCTCGTCGAAGCTGTTGCTGTTCGACGATGCCGTTTCCGACGAAGATCTGGCGCGCATCCGCCATTACTATATCAACGCGGTCGAGTCGCGCGAGAAGAATCTGGACGTGCTGACCGACATGGAACAGGCCGAGGTGAAGCCCGTCGCCGTGCTGGAAGGCTTCACCAAGATGACCGACGCCGAACTGGAACCCTGCTGCAAGCGGTACGGGCTGGCGATGAATGCCGACGACCTGCGCGAGGTGGTGAAATATTTCCGTGCCGAGGGGCGCGATCCCTATGAGACCGAGCTGCGCATCCTCGACACCTATTGGAGCGACCACTGCCGCCATACGACCTTCACCACCGAGCTGGAGGGCATCACGGTCGAGGAGTCGTTCGCAAAGGACGAGATCGAGGATTCGCTGGCCCTCTACCTGCGCATCCGCCGCGAACTGGGCCGCGAGCACAAGAGCATCTGCCTGATGGACATGGCGACCATCGGCGCCCGTTACCTGCGCAAGAAAGGGCTGCTGGACGACCTGGAAGTGAGCGACGAGAACAATGCCTGCTCGGTATACGTCGATGTCGATGTCGACGGGGCGACCGAGAAGTGGCTCCTGCAATTCAAGAACGAAACCCATAACCACCCGACCGAGATCGAGCCGTTCGGCGGTGCTTCGACCTGTCTGGGCGGCGCTATCCGCGACCCGTTGTCGGGGCGCAGCTACGTCTACCAGGCCATGCGCGTAACGGGTGCCGGCAATATCTACCAGAAGGTGTCCGATACGCTCGAAGGCAAGCTCCCGCAGAGCGTCATTTCGAAGAAGGCCGCCGCGGGCTACTCCAGTTACGGCAATCAGATCGGGCTGGCAACGACCCATGTGCGCGAGATTTACCACGACGACTATGTGGCCAAGCGCCTCGAAGTCGGTGCCGTGGTCGGTGCCGTGAAGGCTGAAAACGTCCGCCGCGAAAAACCCGTCCCGGGCGACAAGATCGTCATGCTGGGCGGCCGCACGGGGCGTGACGGTATCGGCGGCGCCACGGGTTCGTCGAAAGAGCACAATACCAAGTCGCTCGAAACCTGCGGCAGCGAGGTGCAGAAGGGCAATGCCCCCGAGGAGCGCAAGCTCGAACGCCTGTTCCGCCGCCCGGAGGTGACGCGGCTCATCAAGAAATCGAATGACTTCGGTGCCGGCGGCGTCAGCGTCGCCATCGGCGAGCTGGCCGACGGGCTGGACATCTACCTCGACCGTGTGAAGACCAAGTACAGCGGCCTGAATTCCACGGAACTGGCGATCAGCGAGTCGCAGGAGCGTATGGCCGTGGTCGTCGAGGCGAAGGACGTCGCCGAATTCATGGGCTACTGCCGCGAGGAGAATATCGAGGCGGTCGAGGTGGCCGACGTGACGGATACGGCCCGTATGCGGATGTTCAACAAAGGGCGCAAAGTCGTAGACCTCGCCCGTGAATTCATCGACAGCGCCGGGGCGAAGCACTATGCCGAAGCCATGATCGGTGAGGTGGAGAACCGCGATCCTTTTGCCCGTGAGGTCGTGGGCGCGACGTTTGCCGAACGCTTCGAGGAGAACCTGCGCGACAACAATGTCGTCTCGCAGCGCGGTCTGATCGAGATGTTCGATTCGACGATCGGCCGTTCCACCGTGCTGATGCCGTTCGGCGGCCGCACGCAGGGCAGCGAAACGCAGGTGTCGGTGCAGAAACTCCCGACCGACGGTTACACCGACACGGCCAGCATCATGGCCTTCGGCTACAATCCCTACCTGGCCTCGTGGAGCCCTTACCACGGTGCTGCGTATGCCGTCGTCGAAGCTGCTGCCAAGGTCGTGGCTGCGGGCGCGCGTTATGACAGGATGCGTTACTCATACCAGGAATATTTCGAACGCATGACCCGCGATCCCCGCTCGTGGGGCAAGCCGCTGGGTGCCCTGCTCGGTGCGCTGAAGATGCAGGTCGAACTGGGCCTGCCCTCGATCGGCGGCAAGGACTCGATGTCGGGCACGTTCCAGCATATCAACGTCCCGCCCATGCTGATGGCCTTCGGCATCACGACGGTGAATGCCGGGACGGTCATTTCGACCGATTTCAAGAAGGCCGGCAACCGTATCTACCTGGTGCGCCATACGCCCAGGGAGAACCATATGCCCGACACGGCGCAGCTGAAGGACAACTTCGGCTTTGTCAGCGAAAATATCGAACGCGGCAATATCCTCGCCGCATGGTCGGTGGGCTTCGGAGGTGTCGCCGAAGGTCTTGCCAAGATGGCTTTCGGCAACCGCATCGGCGCCGAGGTGGAGATGGACGAGGCGGAACTCTTCGGATACGCCTATGGTTCGATCCTTGTCGAGAGCGCCGTCGAACTGACCCATCCTGCGGCCGGGCTGCTGGGTATGACCGCAGCCGAAGGGGCGTTGACCGTCAACGGCGTGAAAATGCCGCTCGACGCCCTCTACAAGGCCAATACCGAGAAATTCGCGGCCGTTTACCCCGACAAGGGGGAGAACCATGCCGGAGTGATGACCTCGGAGCCCGCACCCCGGACTTTCGCCTATCGGGGCGAAGCCGTCGAACATCCGCTGGTCTATATCCCCGTGTTCCCGGGCACCAACTGCGACTACGACACGGCCAAAGCATTCCGCAAGGCCGGGGCCGAGGTCGAAATGAGCGTGTTGTGCAACCTCGGGGGCGACGACATCCTGCGTTCGATCCGCGAAATGAAGGAACATATCCGCCGCGCCCATATCTTCGTGCTGAGCGGCGGCTTCTCGTCGGGCGACGAACCCGACGGCAGCGCCAAGTTTATCGTCAACGTACTCAACAATAAGGATATACGCGATGAAATCCATGCGTTGCTCGACCGCGGAGGGCTGATCCTCGGCATCTGCAACGGTTTCCAGGCGCTCGTCAAATCCGGCCTGCTGCCTTACGGCCGCCTGGGCATGGTGACCAAGGATTCGCCGACGCTGTTCCGCAACGACATCAACCGCCATATTTCGCAGATCGTCTCGACGCGCGTCTCGACGCTCAACTCCCCGTGGCTCGCGGGCTTTGGCCTGGGCGACATCCACTCGATCGCTGTCAGCCACGGCGAAGGCAAGTTCGTCGTGAGCGAAGAACTGGCCGGGGAACTGTTCGCCAACGGGCAGGTGGCCTTCCAGTATGTCGATCCCGAAGGGCGTGCGACGGCCGAGGCGCCGTACAACCCCAACGGTTCGTCGTATGCCATCGAGGGCCTGGTGTCGCGTGACGGCCAGATCCTCGGCAAGATGGGGCATACGGAGCGTTACGAGAAAAACCTCTTCAAAAATATCGCAGGCGAGAAGGAGCAGTCGCTGTTCCGCAATGCCGTCGACTATTTCCGCAAAAATTAGTACAATATAAAACTTAAACTCACAAACACCATGAAACAGCTCGAAATGCTCTACGAAGGCAAGGCAAAACAGGTTTTCCGCACCGACGATCCCGACAAGATCATCATCCACTACAAGGATGCGGCAACGGCTTTCAACAACATCAAGAAAGCCACGATCGAAAACAAGGGCGTGCTGAACAACGCCATCTCGACCCTGATTTTCAAGGAGCTTCAGAAGTCGGGTGTCAAGACCCACTATATCGAGACGATCAACGACCGCGACCAGGTGTGCCGCCGGGTGACGATCATCCCGCTGGAGGTGATCGTGCGCAATGTCATCGCCGGTTCGATGGCCCAGCGCCTCGGTATCGAGGAGGGTACGCAGCCGTCGAACGTCATCTACGACATCTGCTACAAGAAGGACGAGCTGGGCGACCCGCTGATCAACGACCACCACGCCGTGGCATTGGGTGCCGTGACCTACGAGGAACTCGAACTGATCTACGCCATGACCTCGCGTATCAACGAGATCCTGCGCAACCTTTTCGCCAAGATGAACATCAAACTCGTGGACTTCAAGATCGAGTTCGGCCGTACGTCGGACGGGGAGATCGTGCTCGCCGACGAGGTGTCGCCCGACACCTGCCGCCTGTGGGACATGACGACCAACGAGAAACTCGACAAAGACCGTTTCCGTCGTGACCTGGGCAAGGTGCGCGAGGCTTACGAGGAGATTTTGGCACGTTTGCAGAAAATCGTCGGGTAATGGTGATGGGGCAGATTAGCGACCGCGAGTTGCATGAGGAGTGCGGGGTGTTCGGCGTCTTCGGAGTCAAGGACGCAGCGTCGCTGACCTACTATGGCCTGCATGCCTTGCAGCACCGCGGACAGGAGGGTGCCGGTATCGTGACCGTCGACCGGGACGCAACGTTCCGCCGCATCAAGGGCGGCGGCCTGGTCACCGAGGTGTTCGACGAGGAAAAGCTCTCGACGCTCAAGGGCGACATGGCCATCGGGCATGTGCGCTATACCACCGCCGGCGGTGGTGGCATCGAGAACGTGCAACCGTTCCTTTTCCGCCACAACACGGGCGATTTCGCGCTGGCGCACAACGGCAATATCGTCAATTCGGCGCTGCTGCGTATTTACCTCGAGAACAAGGGGAGCCTGTTCCAGTCGACCTCGGACAGCGAAATCCTGGCGCACCTGATCAAGAAGGAGACCAAGTATCACGACCGTCCGCGCATCTATTCGATCATCGACGCGCTGAACATGATCGAGGGGGCTTTTGCATTCCTGATCATGACCGCCAATCGCATCTATGCCTGCCGTGACAAATACGGCCTGCGGCCGCTGTCGATCGGCCGGCTGGGCGACGGTTATGTCGTGTCGAGCGAAACCTGTGCCTTCGACGTGCTGGGTGCGGAGTTCGTCCGCGACGTCGAGCCGGGCGAGATCGTCACGATCGACAGCGAGGGCATCCGGAGCCGCGATTTCTCGCAGTATAAGCGTTGCGAGATGTGCTCGATGGAGTATATCTACTTTGCACGTCCCGACAGTGACATCGAAGGGTGCAACGTCCATGCCTACCGCAAGGAATCGGGGCGCCTGCTCTTCGGCGAGGCGCCTGCCGAGGCGGACATCGTGGTCGGGGTTCCCGACTCGAGCCTCAGCGCCGCGATGGGCTATGCCGAGGCGAGCGGCCTGCCGTATGAAATGGGGCTTATCAAGAACAAGTACATCGGCCGTACGTTCATCCAGCCTTCGCAGGAGCTGCGCGAGAAAGGGGTGCGCATGAAGCTCTCGGCCGTGCGGACGATCGTCAAGGGCAAGCGCGTGGTGCTGGTCGATGATTCGATCGTGCGCGGTACGACCTCGCGCCGCATCGTCACGATGCTCAAGGAGGCGGGGGCCACCGAGGTGCACGTGCGCATTGCCAGTCCCCCGATGACGCACCCCTGCTTCTACGGGGTGGATACCTCGACCCGCGACGAGCTGATCTCGGCGCGCAAGGAGGTGGACGGTGTCCGCGAGGAGATATGCGCCGATTCGCTGGCGTTCCTGTCGCCCGGGGCGCTGCTCAGGGCGGGGAACCGCAAGGATTTGTGCATGGCCTGCTTCACGGGGCACTATCCCACGGCGTTGTACCAGTCGGTCGATGAGGTGAACAAAGACGTAAAATGTTAAGGACTACTTTAAAAGGAAGATTATAATGGCACAGAGTTATGAGAAGGCCGGTGTGAACCTCGAGGCTGGATACGAAGTGGTGCGGCGCATCAAGAAACACGTGGCATCGACCTCGCGCCTGGGCGTGATGGGCAATATCGGTGCATTCGGAGGCATGTTCGACCTCTCGGCGCTGAACGTGAAGGAGCCGGTGCTGGTGAGCGGTACCGACGGCGTGGGCACGAAGCTCAAGCTGGCGTTCGAGATGGACAAGCACGACACGATCGGCGTCGATGCCGTGGCCATGTGCGTCAACGACGTGCTGGCGCAGGGTGCCGAGCCCTTGGTGTTCCTCGACTATGTCGCCGTAGGCCATAACGAACCCCAGAAGATCGAAGCCATCGTGAGTGGCGTTGCCGACGGCTGCCGCCAGGCGGGTTGTGCGCTGGTCGGCGGCGAGACGGCCGAAATGCCGGGCATGTACTCCGAGGGCGAGTACGACATCGCCGGTTTCACGGTCGGCGTGGTCGAGAAATCGAAGCTCATCGACGGATCGAAGGTCAGGGCCGGCGATGTGCTGGTGGGCATCGCCTCGAGCGGCGTGCACTCCAACGGCTTCAGCCTCGTGCGTAAGATCCTTGCGGATAACTGCCTGGATCTGCACAAGGTCTATCCCGAGTTGTCGAACAAACTGCTGGGCGAAGTGCTGCTCACCCCGACGAAGATCTACGTGAAGCAGGTGCTCGAAGTGATCCGCAGCTGCGACGTACACGGCATCAGCCATATCACGGGCGGAGGATTCGACGAAAATATCCCCCGCATCCTGCACGAAGGGCAGGGACTCGAAATCGAGGAGGGCACTTGGGAGATACTGCCCGTGTTCCGCTTCCTCGAGAAATACGGCAAGGTGGCCCACCGCGAGATGTTCAACATCTTCAACATGGGCATCGGCATGGTCATCGCCCTTGATGCGTCGCAGGCGGGGAAAGCCATCGCCATCCTTGCGGAGCAGGGCGAGAAGGCGGCCGTCATCGGACGCGTCACGGACACCGAGGGTGTCGTAATCCGCTAAGGCCGTGCGACGCCTTGCGGTCTTTGCCAGCGGCAGCGGCACGAACTTCGAGGCCATCGCCACGGCCTGCGAGCGGGGGGAGATCCCGGCCCGGGTGGTGCTGATGGTCTGCGACAAACCCGGCGCCGGGGTCGTGCAGCGGGCTGCGGGGCACGGGGTCGAGGCATTCGTATTCGCCCCGAAAGAGTATGCCTCGAAGGCCGACTACGAGCGCGAGATCGTGCGGCGGCTCGACGAAGCCGGCGTGGAGTTGGTCTGCCTGGCGGGGTACATGCGCATCGTCGGCGACGTGCTGCTGGGGGCTTACGGCGGGCGGATCATCAACATCCATCCTTCGCTGCTGCCGGCATTCCGCGGGGCGCATGCCATCGACCAGGCGCTGGAATACGGCGTCAAGGTCTTCGGTGTGACGATCCACTATGTCGATGCGACGCTCGACGGCGGGAAGATCATCTCCCAGCGGGCGTTCGGGTACGACGGCGACGACATCGCCGAGCTGGAAGCCCGGATTCATGCGGTGGAATATCCGCTTTATATAGAAACGATTAATAAATTATTAAAGGAATAATAACGATATGCGTGCATTAATCAGTGTCAGCGACAAAACGGGTGTCGTTGATTTCGCCAAGGGCCTGCGTGCCCTGGGCTGGGAGGTGATCGCCACGGGCGGCACGATGAAACTGCTGGCCGACAGCGGGGTGGAAGTAATCAACATCAGCGACGTGACGGGCTTTCCCGAGATCTGCGACGGCCGAGTCAAGACCCTGCACCCCAACGTGCACGGCGGCCTGCTGGCGCGACGCGACGATCCCGAACACCTGAAAGCCCTGAAAGATAACAATATCGAATTTATCGACATGGTCTGTGTGAACCTCTACCCGTTCCGCCAGACCATTGCCAAACCCGATGTGAAGATGGAGGACGCCATCGAGAACATCGACATCGGCGGCCCTTCGATGCTGCGTTCGGCCGCCAAGAACTGGGCCGACGTCACGGTGGTCTGCGACCCTGCGGACTATGACTTGATTTTGAACGAGATCCGCACTGCCGGCAATACCGAAAAGGCTACGCGCCTGAAACTTTCCGCCAAGGCATACACCCATACGGCCGAGTACGATGCGATGATCGCGGCCTATATGCGTGCACAGGCCGGGCTTAACGAGAAGCTGTTCCTCGAATTCGACCTCGTGCAGTCGCTGCGCTACGGGGAGAATCCCCACCAGTCGGCCAAGTTCTACCGCGAGCAGACGAAGGTTCCCTATTCGCTGGCTTTCGCCCGTCAGCTCAACGGCAAGGAGTTGTCGTACAACAATATCCAGGATGCCAATGCCGCGCTGTGCATCGTCCGCGAGTTCGATGAGCCGTTCTGCGTGGGGCTCAAACACATGAATCCCTGCGGTGCTGCCGTCGGCAAGGATGTCGTGGATGCCTGGACGAAGGCTTACGAGGCCGACAAGGTGTCGATCTTCGGGGGTATCGTCGCCACGAACCGTACCGTAACGCGCGAGGCGGCCGAGTTGATGAAACCGATCTTCCTCGAGATCATCATGGCGCCGAAATTCGACGAAGGGGCGCTCGAAGTGCTCTGCACGAAGAAAAACCTGCGGCTGCTGGAGGTCGATATGCAGCAGGGGGCCGTCGACCCCAAGCAATATGTCAGCGTCAACGGCGGCCTGCTGGTGCAGGATCTCGACGTGGCGACGAAAACCGTCACGGCCGATATGTGCGTGACGAAGGCAAAACCCGCCGCGGCACAGATGGACGACCTGAATTTCGGCTGGCATATCGTCAAGCACGTCAAGTCGAACGCCATTGTCGCCGTCAGGGACGGCCGTACGCCTGTCTCTTATACAC
>ERZ1027006.165-NODE-165-length-14836-cov-10.071105_pt1 | contig 14836 bp, 9 predicted proteins | sample MGYA00519449_ERZ1027006 | MGnify/ENA primary metagenome ERZ1027006 (study PRJEB26926, sample SAMN06164873) | human gut metagenome | biome: ENVO:00009003; feature: ENVO:2100002; material: ENVO:00002003 | host: Homo sapiens | place: USA | collected 2012 ... | reverse complement strand
CTTATCGTCGGCAGCGTCAGATGTGTATAAGAGACAGCTATTGAAGAATGTCCAGAATGGATGAAAAAAGATAAATGTTTCAATTTAAAGAAATTTAAAAGTTGTAAAATTTTAGCTCATGATATAGAACAGAAATTCAGAAGGATTATTTGGTCAAAAAATCCTAAAAGAAAGCAATTGGAAACTTTGATGGTAGGAAGGAATAAAGATATAGATAATTTTGAAAATATTTACCAATCTGCTAGAGGAATGAATCTTAGAGCTCTTGTTATATCTGGAAGAGATGGAGTTGGTAAAGATATGTTTATATCTAAATGTCTTGATAAAATAGGTGGGTATGATGCTGAATCAACCCCATTTTATATAAACTTAGGGAATAAAGAAGGTATTGAAAATTTTATTATACAACTAAACCTCATTACAAGGACATATGACGAGACGCAATTAATGACTGTTCTAGGAGGAAATACATCTGAAAAGACCAGTTCTGCAGCAAATCTTGTCAATGAGTTACTTAATACAAATTCAGTAATATCGATTAATGATGATTTGTCATGTGTATTGCCTAATAGAAAGTTAGCTGATTGGTTAATTGATCTTGTTGAGAAATCTAATATAGCAAATAAACTAGGATTGTTTATTAAAAGTCATAAAATATTAGATTCTTTCTCAGAAATAGAGCATCCCTTTTTTGGACATATAAATTTAAGCCCTTTAGATTCAAAAGACAGGCTCAAACTTTTTTATAGTCTTTTACGTATATATAATTTGACGGATATTAGCGAAGAGGATGTCAAATGGTTTGTCGGAAAACTGCTGTTGTCTCCATCTCAACTAGTAAAAGCAGTTGAAGCATTATCATGCAAGCCTTTGGCATTTGTAAAAAAAGATATAAATACTTTGATCTCTTGGGGAGATATGCAAATCAATCCCATGGTTGAACACTTTTTTCAAGATGAAGAATCAAAGCATATTTTGATTATTCTTTCAAAATTAGATTTTGTAAGTTATGAGATTTTAGAAAATATCTTTGAAGAAAGAATTATAGAGGTTATGGAAAAAATGGATGAAATGATTGATTTTGGCATTGTTTCAGTTTTCGGGCCTCAAGAACAATTTTTCCGTCTAGATCATTACTTAAGCGACTATATCAAACGATGTCATATCAAATTACCTTATGATCTAGATAATTTACTTAATGAAGTTTTAGAAGAAAAAATCGCATCTTCTAACATTACAGAAGATGTTTCTGTATATTTATATGACAAAAAAAGGCAGATATTGTCAGGAAAAGGCAAGCCTGAAGATTTTCTGATTCCTTCGGTAGTTGTTACCTCAGTCATGGAGATTTATAATAATCAGGATTATAAACAAGTAATTAAATTATGTGATTTGGTTTTGAATGATGTTCATAATTATTTCCCCGATCAAGAGAGAGAACTAAGATATTGGCTTTGTTTAGCATTAGCAAGAACAACAAATAAACAACGTTTCTTTGAAGAAGTACAACATTTTAGAGGTACAGATTATTTTTTTCTTAGAGGATTCTATCATCGGAATGCTATGGAATATTCTCAAGCAGAAAAATGCTTCAACGAAGCGCTTGAAAAGTCTCCAAATCTTCAACGTGCTAAGAGAGAAAAGGTTACGGCTTTGTTAGCTCAAAAAAAATATGAACAAGCATTGGGCCTTGCAAAAGAAAATTATGAGAATAATCCTGAAAATTCATATCAAATACATGGATATTTTAGATGTCTTGTTCGTAAAACTCCATTAATAAAAGAAGATGTAGATATGTTGAAACATCTTATGGCTGCAATGCAAAAGAATCTCTCTGATAAGCAAGAAGAATTATATACAGCTATGGACATAGAATTTAGATATTTTGTTTCTCATGATAGTCCATCTGATATGATAAAGTTAATTAATAATGCTTTGTCTATTTTCCCAAATTCTATTAATGTGAAACGAGCTGCTCAGCCATTTAAATTACACCAATCAATAATATTTAAGGAAGAATCTTTTCCTGAAGAATGTTGATTTATAAAATTGTTTTACCTGTTATTGTCAATAACAGGTAAAACAATTTTATAAATAGCCGATTATTACTCAATGCTTTGCAAGTAATGAATCAGAAATATGGTCGTAAAGTCAAATGGTACATTCTAAAGGGTGAAGATTTAATGCTTTTATTGACTCTTAACTCATTTGGAGCGTCGATTTGCGCGGTTTCTTCTCTTTCTAATTCTATTTACTTCTGATATTCCACTCCTTTTTGGTTTATCCGTGAGTATCTCCAAGATACATAATTGCAAAAGAGTTCCCTGATAATTAAACGTACCCATAAATGACGGGGAAAATTACTTGAGAAGCGATGTAAAACAGGCGGTTATGAATTACCAGATGTTTGTCGTTGGCGTCGTGATTATCAATATGATCGATGAAAATATTCTGCTGTCATATTTGAAATAACATCCATACCCATAATAAGTTGAAAACTGCACCTCAGTGTCAGTAATTATACTTACCTTTGTAGGGATTTAACGCACAGATTGTCAGTTGCGAAATAGAATATACACATTTTACCTAGCACTTTTATTTTTAACACAATAGTCATATGAATAAATCAACTAAATTATATTGCTCAATAAAATCATTACTGACAGATGCTAATAAGATTCTCGAACCAATTAATGACATCCAAAATAAAGACTATAATGAAATGTTACGTCGGCTAAGCAACGTAATGAATCAAAATGTTCAATTGATTTCTCAAATGAAAGATGTGTCTCAAATGAATGATGATATTGCTGCCAATTTTATTTTTAATTGTAATCAGGATAACATTGACTTTGGTACTAGAAAACAGTTAGCTGTGGCTTTGATATATACAATGGGGAAAATGTGCGATGAGGTTAAGAAATCAATAAAAACGCAATATGCACCTAGATATCATAATATTGCTTTAGAATTAGTCATTGACATGACTGATTTTTTTAACGAATATTGTTATACTCATTGGGATAAATGTGATATAAGTAATTACGTACCATTTCCAAACATGGTAGGTCGGCGTTCATCTTTAGATTTAAATGACCAGCGGGAAGTGATTCGTTCAATGTTTTGGATGGAGACAATCCCCAGTATAGATAATTTATCATTTAGAGACATTCGTCCACATATCCAAATACTGATTAGGCAAGCATTAGAGATGCTATTTAAACAAATTATTGGGTATGTTGATATAGTGGATTTAAATGGTAATCGAAATAAAAAATTCACTCAAATAGGAGCGAAATTTTTGGCTAATTATCGCGACAAACGAATGTCTAGTGGTTGCGTTATTTCAGGTGATGGATGGAATATAAAACTCAATATGCCAATAAAGACTTTAGAAAGACTAAATACATGGTGCAATAATTTTACTCATGACCCATTCATAGTTTCACTCCCAATAATATATTTTGCTTACGATCAATATGAACGATTCGTATGCAAGTGCATAACAAAACCTTTTTCAGAAATCAGCGGGGTAGAAAGAATGCGTACGGAATTTACTGTATTTGTGATTAAACAGGATCCGAAAGTGCAAGTTAAGTGGCCTGATGGTATTACTATTGCAGAACAAAGTGTAAAGATGAGAAAAACTGCCATTAAAAATAACATTAAAAATATTAAACGTGCATATTGGAAGGAAAAAATAGCTTTACTTCAGTTAAGTTCCGTTTTCTTAATAAGGAAGATTTCTAATTTGATATATCATAATTGTTTAAAGTTTTGAATGGTGGAGTGACTATAGAATAATAAAATATGTTTTATCTAAGGAAGATGAAAATTCAAATTCCCATTTCCTATTTCGTCAATGGGAATAAACGTCTTTAACAGCTCTACCTTGAAGTCCTTGATGACTGCATTTTCTGGTTGCTTTCATACTGTTTTTCGTTTACTAGTTCATTTCTTCATTCCTATATATCAGAAATGGTAAACGGATGTGAACGGAAGTCAACCGCTGTCGCCTTTCTACATGGTGTGACTATTTCCGCATATCGGGGCGGTTATTGTCGTTTATCGTAAATGGTTGTAAACCCTTATCAATTACCGCACGATATGACAAAAAATAAGCGACGCAAATTCTCCACATCAGAAATATGTATCTAAAATATGTGGAAATTTGGGAAACAACAAATGGCAATCGAAAAGTGTTAAATTTTAGAATACGCTTGGTAATTAAAGATTCACGTTTGGATATTTATGATATTTTGGGGTTGTTCTATGGTTCTAAATGCATATTAAACATTTAAGTCTAGTTGGTTTTCACTATATTTTTATCTTTTGATAGATAATATGTCATTTGTATCGTCAGAATTATCTTTGAGCCCAACTTCCCACTCGCGATTTTCACTATGACTGCCACCAATTGTATCATGCAGCTTGGCCTTGCTGGAGAAATGTGAAGAATATTTTTGAGTTTGAAGTTGCTTTTGTTGTTTTATTATCTTCATTGGCTGATTCATTGGTTTCTTTAACCGTTCAAGATTGAGATTCTTTTCAGAAAGATTTATAATAATATGTTGCTTGAAATTGATTGCATAAGTTGCATCTTCCTCCTGACGGATAGTAAAGCCTTCTTCATGTAGTCTGCTCCTGACCGATGTAATATTTTCATCATTGAATATATCACGCAACCGATTCACAGCATCAGTATGGTGGTGGGTTCTTTCCAGAGATACATCCACTAAATCAGTCCGGGATACCTTGAAGATTTTGCTGAGCAAATCCCGTTCAGTCTCAGTAACTGGACTAAACGTTTCAACCATGGCTATGCGGTTGTTACGGTCTATTGCTTCTGCCATAAAAGGTTTCAACGGACGGCTTTGACCATCAAAATAGATGATGCCTTTCTTGATATAGGCGCGTTGTTTCCTGATTTTACTATATATTTCACCTTGGGTAATCTTCGGATTTAGTGTAAGTAACCGGTCAATATAGTCCTCAATCCGGTTGAACCGCTCTTCAGGAGTAGTGAAGTCCAGAAGTTCCTCTACAGCCAGTACTCTTGCACCATGAATGACGGTTTTGTTTGTATGATCAACAAGCATATATCCGTAGGGTGCATCCTTCTTGCCGAAGAACACAATGTCAATACCGAACTTCGTTTTCAGTTCCTTCTGCAGTTCCTCCTTGTTGGAACTTACGTCACGGTATTTCTTTAATATACTTCTGAGCTGACGGCAACGTGTCCTTTCCCGATAACCGCTCTTGAAAAGACTTTCTATTTCTGAAGAAGGGATTTCCTTCTGAACCTTTCCACCATGCTTGACGAGTACATTCCCATCTTTCTGATAGACTTCATATCCCATGGAAACCATTATTGCCTTGAACTGGGCAAATGAAGAGAACGTGTATAGCTTGGCCAAATTAATGTCATCTTCCGTTTTCTTCTTCCTGTCGTTACCAAGAATACGGTCTATTACCTCCTGGGAACGTCTGCGTTCATGGCTGTGCTGAATCTTTCTTCCATTAGGTGCCACTCTCGAAGTGATGATATGAAGATGGGTATTCTCCGTGTCATAATGAGAATAAACAAGCAACGGCTGACCGGATTCTCCGTATCCCATTTCTTTGAGATACTGGTGTGCAAAATCCAGCAACTCATCTTCCGACATTTCGTGTCCCTTGCATGATATGGCCAGATGAAACTGCGGTTTTCTGATTCTGCTGTTCTGTGAACTGTACTTCTGGAGATAACCGACCAGTTCACTCGGGGTAGGTTTGTGAAATGTTCCGAGTGAACCGAAATTCTGAATCTCGATAAGCCGTGCAACACCTTTCGAGACTTTATGTTCATTGTAACCGACAGCATGGAAGTTCGTGCTTCCCGGTAATATGGTTGCTATCATATTGAATCCTAATTATCATGGTTTAAGTTACTGAGTAACCGAAATACTTCAGGCTCATTAATCTACGGTTACACAATAATAATATCTGAAATGATTGAATACCGTGTAACTAATAACTCAGATTCTGACAGCTTTCTGTGTCAGAGAATCAAGGTCTTTCTTTATTCGGTTCAATATTTCCTGAGTTTCGAGGATAACAGGTAACAGAACTTCCTGAATATAGCCGGGAGCGAGTAACCCGGCTACCGCAAGCTCATTGGCACGTTTAACTGACTGATTAAGGTTTCCTCCTGCCCAGGAAAGTTCATTCTGGTATTTGCGATACAACAGACCGAGGTCATTCATCAGTTCGAGTTGCCTTTTGGTTCCGATATTTGAATACTCTGCCAGTGCCGAGCGTATATAATGACTCACAGATGAATAGGAGGCAGATTTCTCCTTAAACTGTTGCACTTCTTCCGGTGTCATCCTTACCTTGATGTACTTGGTTCTCTGATTCTTCATACTTGGATACATTGGTGGTTAGGTTTCCCGGACCATCTTTCGTCGTACGAAACAGCGGCCAGCCGCTCCGATGCGCCAGCATTCGGCAAGTTACTTTTGTGAGTACGAAACGGAGTTTTGTGGCCACAAAAGTACAACTTGCTTGGAAAACTCTGCACGGCAGAACGATGCCATCCGGGAATGATTATTACACCCAAATTTACCGGAGAAAGCTGTTGCAAACCGAAATCTGCAACACAATTCTTTGGAGGCATATTCCGGCTTACCATGTGCTGTAGCATCCGGTTGTTTTGGAATATCCATATAGCGGATTATTGTTATATAAACTTCTAAGACTTTTGAAACCAATTCCCGTGTATTCAGAAACAGATGCTACAAGTGTTATTTAATCTTTGAATTATACTAATTTCGGTAGTCAGAAAGCAATGTTTTACATTCTTCGGTTGGATAAACCAAAGTTTCAAAAACACACAAGATGTAGTTATACAGGATAAATGGATATTGTTCTCATAAAACCTATATCCAATATAATATGTAGTCCCGATACCATGATAGTATGGTAAAAGTAACCTGCTTATCTAAGTTATTGGAATCCCAATAAAAGGGAAAATATAATCTTGTAGCTGATTCAGCTGATGAAATGGCTATCGGGAAATCTTATTTTATCTGAACTGTATTGCAGAAACATTCAGACAGAACAACCTCGTTTTCAGAGTCTGGAGATACTTTGTTATCATGGTGATATAGCACTGATAATCAGTAAAAATCTATTCGAACAACAAGAAAATAGTGTTGCGTAAATTTCTGTATCTCATTGATTTTTAGTATATTTATATAATTAATAAGCTCTTTATACTCATAAATATTACACATTATGTTTGAACTGCTGTTGATTATATATTTGCTGCCGGTACTTATTATCGGTATGCTGCTCCTGAAGCTGGTATTCTGGCTTTTGAGGATTTCCATACGTCTGGCTGTATGGCTAGTAAAGAAGACTGTCATACTTATATGGAAGCTTATCGTACTTGTCTTTGCCATAGTTATAGGTCGTGAAATCATGCCCTGGAACCAACTGGACAAATAGAAAAGAACCGCACCAATATGATAAATGGTACGGTTCTGATAAAGATAAGTAGAATCCTCCCTTTGTGTTAATGGCTTGTTCAGTTTTGCCGATTACATGAAACCTTTTCCCTTGCTTCTTTCATATACAACTTCCTTCTTGGAATCACAATTCATAAGACGGAACTGAACCATACATCCGGTAGGGATATCCTTAGGTAACTGTTCAACCAGTCTGTCGATAACCTGGTCCACATTACTGAAACCAATATCTGTTATTTCACCGATTACGTCACCTTTGAAATATGCACGGCCATAGATCATCATCTTCTTTGTGATGCGGAACATCTTGTCTGCCGGTGTCTCGAAGTCACGTGCCTTGCCTTGCTTGCTCTTCTTGCTGCTGAAGAAAATGAAGTCAATCACTTTTGCATTGAGTTCCCAGGCAGGAGTGAAATCTATCTTGACATAGCCTCTTGTTATATTCAGTCCATGGCTGTGATTCATGCCGAAAGCAACTTCATACAGATTGGCATCACAGTCATTTTGGGCAATTGTAGCCCATGTATGACGGAAAGTGTAATAACAGTAGTAATCCTCCTTCTTCATTCCCATATCGGCACATATCTTTCTGATTCCAATATTAACGTTGGCATTGAAACTGTCCGGGTTACTGTAACGCTTATGGAATTTGAAAAGATATTCATCATTCTCGTCTGAAAGATATTTGTCAAATGTAGGCTGAATGAACGGTTCCACACGCATTTCAATATAGGCTTCGTCTTTTCGGCTGTGCTTTGTCTTAGCTCTTTTATATCCGATAATTCCATCCTTATAGTTTTCTTTTTTAAGCTCAAATATATCTACGGTATTTATTCCGCCCAGACACAAAGATAGGAGTGCCACATCTCTGCCCAGTTCCGGAAGAGAAGAAATCATTTTGGTTTCAGGTAGGGGACGATTGAAAAACTCCCTACATGCCTCTGCACTGATGGCTCTTTGAACTGTACTGTCAGATTTTGGAATGGATACCTTTAACCAAGGATTGTATTTGATTCGCACGATACCACGTTCTTCATCGTTCAACTCTATAAGTGCCCTTTTGAATATCTGTCTTAAACAAGTAGGGTACATTTCTTTCGCTCTGTTCGTTAACGAAAGGCTATTAATCCATCTTGTCAAAACAGAAGATGACAAGTGAGTAAACATAACTCTGGTTGTTCCCAAATATCTTTCGAGGTGGTTTACAGCCAGGCGATAGTTCTTAGCATTACGTTCATGTCCTTCAGAGGCCATACGGTTAATGAACTTTGTTGCATAGTCACTAAAACATATTTCTTCATCTGAATGAATAAGAAATTCAATTAGTTCAGCAACAGAATAATTTGAGACATCCTTACGATTTATCATATCGCTATAACGTAGGATTTCTCGTGAACAATATTCATTGACCACAATATCCTTGATTTCGCCATTCTTGGTGATTTGCTTGTCCGTAATGAGTTTATCAGTTTTAATATAACCCATTCTTGAACGGTGGAAAACACGAATGTACACTGGATAAAATCCGTCAGCTCTCTTTTTTCTTACGACTACTTTAAATGTTGCCATATCAGATTGATTTATAAGTTATTAAATGGTGTATGCGTTGGTGTATGCGCCACTGTTCAAAAGTGTATGCGTGGTGTATGCAAGTACCGTTTATTTGACTCATTTTTTGCGGACAAATGCACGAACCGCCTAAAAACAACTTAGGCTGTAACGCCTGATAAACAGTTCGTTACAGCCTAAATCAAATACTATCCTATATTGCTTATGCTTCCTCAATAGCAGCCTGCGCCGCAGCCAGTCTGGCAATAGGCACGCGGAACGGAGAACAAGACACATAGTTCAAACCAACTTTGTGACAGAATTTCACTGATGAAGGCTCACCACCATGCTCACCGCAGATACCGCATTTCAAATCAGGACGAACTGAACGGCCTTTATCTACAGCCATTTCAATCAGCTGGCCCACACCATTTTGGTCGAGTACTTGGAACGGGTCTACTTTCAGAATCTTCTTTTCCAGATATACCGGCAAGAAAGAAGCAATATCGTCACGGGAATAACCGAATGTCATCTGGGTCAAGTCATTGGTACCGAATGAGAAGTATTCTGCACGGCTGGCAATGCGGTTGGCTGTCAGCGCAGCACGCGGAATTTCAATCATGGTACCTACCTTGAACGGAATTTCCATACCTTCTTTTTCAAATAATGCTGCTGCTGCATCACGGATCACCTTTTCCTGAGCTTCGAATTCATACAGGATACCGGTCAAGGGAACCATAATTTCGGGATGCGGATCATATCCTTCTTTCTTCAGTTCAATTGCAGCACCTAGAATCGCTTGAGTCTGCATCTCTGTGATTTCGGGATAGGTGTTACCCAAACGACAGCCGCGGTGACCTAACATCGGATTGTGTTCACACAGGCTTTCCACACGTTTTTTGATTTCCTGTACGGTTACGCCCATTGCCTTAGCCATTTCTTCCTGACCTTTTGCATCATGGGGAACGAACTCATGCAAAGGAGGATCGAGCAGACGAACATTTACCGGACATCCGTCCATAGCCTTGAAGATACCTTTGAAGTCGGCTTTTTGGAAGGGGAGCAATTTAGCCAATGCTTTTCTACGTCCTTCTACATCCGGTGACAGGATCATCTCACGCATAGCGACAATCTTTTCAGCATCAAAGAACATGTGTTCCGTACGGCAAAGACCGATACCTGAAGCACCAAAAGCGCGGGCCACTTCCGCATCATGCGGAGTATCAGCGTTAGTGCGGACATTCAGCTTGGTGTATTTGTTGCAAAGATCCATCAATGCAGCGAAATCGCCTGAAACTTCGGCTGCTTTGGTTTCCACTTTACCTTTATATACTTCACCGGTAGTACCGTTCAGAGAGATGAAGTCACCTTCTTTTAAAGTAATACCTTCAATTTCTACGGTACGTGTCTTATAATCTACATTGATAGCACCAGCACCCGATACGCAGCACTTACCCATACCACGGGCCACAACCGCAGCGTGAGATGTCATGCCGCCACGTGCAGTCAGGATACCTTCGGCAACGGCCATACCTGCCAGGTCTTCCGGCGAAGTTTCGATACGTACCATGACCACCTTTTTGCCATCGGCAGCCCATTTAGCAGCATCATCGGCGAAGAACACAATCTGACCGGTAGCGGCACCCGGGGAAGCGGGCAAACCACGAGTCAAAACTTTCGCTTCTTTCAACGCTTTCTTGTCGAACACAGGGTGAAGCAGTTCGTCTAATTTATTAGGTTCGCAACGCTCCAATGCTGTTTTTTCATCAATCATTCCCTGGCGCAACAAGTCCATGGCGATTTTTACCATGGCAGCTCCGGTACGTTTACCGTTACGGGTCTGCAAGAACCATAATTTACCTTCCTGTACGGTAAATTCCATATCCTGCATGTCGCGATAGTGGTTTTCCAGTTTGGTCTGCAGGGCATCCAGTTCTTTGTAGATTTCCGGCATAGCTTCTTCCATAGAGGGATATTTGGCTACGCGTTCTTCTTCAGAAATACCTGCACGTTCTGCCCAACGCTGAGAACCGATTTTTGTGATTTGTTGCGGGGTACGGATACCGGCTACAACATCTTCACCTTGTGCGTTGATCAAATATTCGCCATTAAACAAATCCTCACCGTTACCTGCGTCACGAGAGAAGCAAACACCAGTAGCCGAAGTATCACCCATGTTACCGAATACCATGGCTTGTACGCTTACAGCAGTACCCCATTCGGCAGGAATACCTTCCATTTTGCGGTAAAGAATGGCGCGTTCGTTCATCCAGCTGCGGAATACAGCACAAATGGCACCCCAAAGTTGTTCGTATGCACAGGTCGGAAAATCTTGTCCGGTCTGTTCTTTTACAGCAACTTTAAAGCGTTTAACCAGTTCTTTAAGGTCTTCCACTTCCAATTCGTTGTCGAGCTTCACACCTTTTTCTTCCTTTACTTTTTCGATAATTTCCTCGAAAGGATCGATGTCTTCCTTGTTCACCGGTTTCATACCCAATACCACGTCACCATACATTTGTACGAAACGACGGTAAGAATCCCATGCGAAACGGGGGCGTCCGGTCTTGCGGCTCAAGCCTTCCACCACTTCGTCATTTAAACCTAAATTAAGGATGGTATCCATCATACCCGGCATAGAAGCGCGGGCACCCGAACGTACAGAAACCAGTAACGGGTTCTCTACATCTCCAAACTTGGAATTCATCAGATTTTCGATGTTGGCGATAGCTTTCTCAACATCCGCTTTCAGTAGTTCTACTACTTTATCTTTACCTAACTCATAATATTCGCTACAAACTTCTGTGGTGATTGTAAATCCCGGAGGTACGGGAACACCGATTAGATTCATTTCAGCCAGGTTAGCGCCTTTTCCACCAAGCAGATTTCTCATGTCTGCTTTTCCTTCAGCTTGTCCATTACCAAAGGTGTAAACTCTTTTTTTATCCATAATAAATGTATTTAAAGTTAACTCGCTCAAAAAATGTAATCGCAAAACTATACATATTTTAGTTATCTCCAAACCTTTTACTGAAAAAAAATAGTGGAAATTGCAATTTCTACTTTGCAATTTTAATATCTTACGATTTATGAGGCAATATTCAGGGAAAATGCTTAAATTTGTCCCCAAATTAACTTATTCAGAAAAGTGGCTAGAAAGAAGAAAGAACTTCCATTATTAGAGAAGATAACCATAACAGATGTAGCTGCCGAAGGAAAAGCTTTGGCGAAAGTGAATGACCTGGTAGTATTTGTGCCTTATGTAGTGCCCGGTGATGTGGTGGATTTACAAGTGAAGCGTAAGAAAAATCATTATGCAGAAGCTGTGGCTGTGAAATTCCATGAGTATTCTCCTGTGCGTGCAGTACCCTTCTGCCAGCATTATGGTATATGTGGTGGTTGTAAGTGGCAGTGTCTGCCATATACAGAACAAATAAAGTATAAGCAAAAGCAGGTGACGGATAATCTGACCCGTATCGGCAAGATCGAATTGCCGGAAATTTCACCTATCATAGGGTCGGAAAAAACGGAGTTTTACCGTAATAAGTTGGAATTTACGTTTTCTAACAAACGTTGGCTGACAGAGGAAGAGGTAAAGGAAGATGTGAAGTACGATCAGATGAACGCCGTAGGTTTCCACATTCCCGGTGCATTTGACAAGGTACTGGCTATAGAAAAGTGCTGGTTACAGGATGATATCAGCAACCAGATACGCAATGCGATTCGTGACTATGCATACGAACACAATTATTCTTTCTTTAATCTGCGTTCTCAAGAAGGAATGCTTCGCAACTTGATGATCCGTACTTCGAGTACGGGTGAGCTTATGGTGTTGCTGCAATGCAAGATTGTGGAAGAGAGCGAAATGGATCTGATGAAGCAACTGCTGGCTTTCGTGGCAGAACGTTTTCCGCAGATTACTTCCTTATTATATGTAGTCAATAACAAATGCAATGATACCATTAACGATCTGGAGGTAATGGTGTTCAAAGGCAACGATCATATTTTCGAGGAAATGGAGGGGTTGCGCTTCAAGATAGGAGCAAAATCATTTTATCAGACTAATTCCGGACAGGCGTATAATCTTTATAAGGTGGCCCGTAATTTTGCCGGATTGACCGGTAAAGAATTGGTGTATGATCTTTATACAGGGACTGGAACCATAGCCAACTTTGTTTCACGCCAGGCAAAGAAAGTGATTGGTATCGAATATGTGCCTGAAGCAATAGAAGATGCTAAAGTGAATTCGGCAATTAATGGCATTGACAATACCTTATTTTATGCCGGTGACATGAAGGATATCCTCACTCAGGAGTTTATCAACCAACATGGTCGTCCTGATGTTATTATCACTGATCCTCCGCGTGCCGGAATGCACGATGATGTGATTAATACAATTCTTTTTGCTGAACCTCAGCGGATTGTGTATGTTAGCTGTAATCCTGCCACCCAGGCACGTGATTTGTCTTTGTTAGATGCCAAATACAAGGTGATGGCCGTGCAACCCGTAGATATGTTCCCTCATACGCATCATGTGGAAAATGTGGTGTTGCTGGAAAAAAGAGGATAATCCGGATAGTTCAATTATAAATTGTTTAAACAGTAAATAGAATTATGTCAAGAGGTAAGAATAGTGATTCCGGCAGGCCAAAGGCGAGAAGTGTTGCCCGATATACTATATATAATGTGACGGAGCCCGCTGAGCTGATGGATTTTCTGATGCGGAAAATGGCGGGAATCAGTCGTAGCAAGGTAAAGGCGTTGCTTGCCAACCGCGTGATTTTGGTAGATAATGTGATTACTACCCAATATAATTTCGCATTGAAACCAGGTATGAAAGTGCAGATATCCAAGGTGAAGAATAATCGTGAGTTTAAACATCCGATGCTGAAACTGGTATACGAGGATGCTTATATCTTGGTGGTGGAAAAGAAGGAGGGACTGCTTTCTGTCAGCACAGAACATCAGAAGGAGCGTACTGCACAACATATTTTGAATGAGTATGTAAAACGTTCACATCGTTTCAACCGCGTATTTGTAGTACATCGTCTGGACCGTGAAACTTCGGGGTTGATGATGTATGCCAAAGATGAAAAAACCCAGAATACTTTACGTGATAATTGGCATGATATTGTGACGGACCGCCGTTATGTGTCTATCGTTTCTGGTGATATGGAGAAAGATTACGGTACTGTAGAGTCTTGGTTGACCGACCGGAAATTGTATGTCTATTCCAGTCCTGTAGATAATGGGGAAGGTAAGTTTGCGGTCACTCATTATAAAACAATAAAGCGGGCCAATGGATATTCATTGGTGGAGTTGGATTTGGAAACAGGACGTAAGAATCAGATTCGTGTGCATATGTTGGATTTAGGTCACCCTGTTGTTGGTGACCGGCGCTATGGCAGTGAGTGTGATCCTTTAGGACGATTGGCGTTACATGCCTTCAAGTTATGTTTCTATCATCCGGTAACAAAAGAGTTGATGGAGTTTGAAACTCCTTATCCTACGGCATTTAAAGGATTAATGCAGAAAAAATAGAAAGTTTCTTCTGTTAAAATTAAATATAAGGCTTCTTTGCATTTATTTTGGGCAGAGGTTAAGAATAAAAAAGCAATATCCATCCATTTACCAAACTGTAGACGGATGGATATTGTTGTTTTTAGAGATTTGGCAGTTTCATTATTAAATTGCCTTTCTTAATGCAAGAATGGTCATGTAGTCCGTAAGCATTCGGCCTCGTGCGTGTTTCTCTCCAAGTTATAATAAAGTCAAAAGCC
>ERZ1027006.126-NODE-126-length-16753-cov-4.878668_pt1 | contig 16753 bp, 29 predicted proteins | sample MGYA00519449_ERZ1027006 | MGnify/ENA primary metagenome ERZ1027006 (study PRJEB26926, sample SAMN06164873) | human gut metagenome | biome: ENVO:00009003; feature: ENVO:2100002; material: ENVO:00002003 | host: Homo sapiens | place: USA | collected 2012 ... | reverse complement strand
ATGTAGTCGCCTTTATATTCCCGTAAAATCAGTGTTACCGCCGCCTGTGGAGACGGCGCTTCGCTGAACGGCACGAGCGCGACGACGTGCTGCCGGGACAATGCCTGTGCCCATGAAACCGGCGCGCCGCCTTTGCCGGTCAGGTTTGACAGCTTAAGCGGACGGTCGGAGATGAAGGCGTATTGTCCCTCGGATACCGAACATCCGGCAAGGAACAGACAAAGCAGGCAACGGAATATTTTAGACATTGCGGTGTCTCCTTATTGCAAATCGACGACATTGCCGCTTATTTCAATCCGGTTCCAGCCGAAGAGAACAAACCAGCGGGTGGTGTCGGTAACGACGGCGTCGGTCAGAATCTGTCCGCGGCCTTTTTGCAGCGCATCGTGGACGGCAAGGTCGAAACTTGGCTGTCCGAGTGGCACAAACAGCAAAATCGGCGTTGTGTCCGAGCCTGTAATGTTGTGTTTGACAGTACTGTGTTCCAATCCGAATTCGTTAATGCCGACGCCGGCCGGTACGATTACTGAAAGGCGTCCCGATGAGGTTGAGCAGCCGCAGAGAAGCAGAATGCCCAGTGCGACGAAAACTGTTTTCATTGCTTGTCTCCGAATCTTAGAGTTTGAGCCGAGTATATGACGGATTGGTTAATCTTCGGTGAATTTTAGACTCAATTAGACTCAAAAAATGCAGCCGCCGGTCTGCAAAGCCGACTCGTTCAAAACGGCGAAAGAGAGTCGGGGACGGCTTTTGTAAACGGCAGCACGAAAAGAAGTTAACGGAAGGTAAAGATTTTTTGGACTCAAAAAGGCGTTTTTTTGTAAAAAAGCTGTTGACTAATAAGGAAAGTGAATCTAGTATGCGCTCAATCTTTGATGCCTCATGCAGGTTGAGAAGAGGCAATTAAAAATGGATATAAATAGCCCGGAAGGGTTCTTTAGGTAAGTTTTTAGCCTGTTTCACGAAGAGCGGGAGCGCTCGGTGAATCGGGTTTTTTATGTTAACAAACGTAATGAATTTTAAGGAAATTAGTGATGCCTACAATTAATCAGTTAATTCGTAAATCACGAACACCAAAAGTGAAAAGAAACAAAGTCCCGGCTTTGAAGGCTTGCCCGCAGAAACGTGGTGTTTGTACGAGGGTTTATACAACGACCCCGAAAAAACCGAACTCCGCGCTGCGTAAAGTAGCCCGTATTCGCCTGACAAACGGCTTTGAAGTAATCAGCTATATCCCTGGTGAAGGTCACAACCTGCAAGAACACTCAGTGGTGCTGATTAGAGGAGGCCGTGTAAAAGACTTGCCTGGTGTTCGTTATCATATCATTCGCGGTACCTTGGATACCCAGGGTGTTTCTAAACGTCGTAAACGTCGTTCTCTGTACGGCGCCAAGAGACCTAAATAGGAGATAGATAATGTCACGTCGTCATAGTGCTGAAAAAAGAATCGTACTGCCTGATGCAAAATACAATGACAAGGTAGTCGCAAAATTTATTAACAATGTTATGGAAGACGGCAAGAAAGCCGTAGCCGAAAAAATCGTCTACTCCGCTTTCGACATTCTGGCTTCCAAAACCAAACAGGATGCATTAACCGTTTTTAACGAAGCTATTGAGAATGTTAAACCGGTTGTCGAAGTCCGTTCCCGCCGCGTCGGCGGTGCCACTTATCAGGTACCGGTCGAAGTCCGCGCTGACCGTCGTCAGGCTCTGGCTATCCGCTGGATTATTGCCGCCGCTCAGAAACGCTCCGAAACAACCATGACAGACAGACTTGCCAACGAACTGCTGGACGCTTTCGCCAACAAGGGTGCCGCCGTCAAGAAACGCGAAGATACCCACAAAATGGCCGAAGCGAACAAGGCTTTCTCTCATTACAAGTTCTAATATAGGGATATTACAATGGCTCGTACACATAAACTGGAAATGTATAGAAACATCGGCATCATGGCTCACATCGATGCCGGTAAGACAACCACAACTGAGCGTATCCTTTATTATACCGGCGTAAACCACAAAATCGGTGAAACCCATGATGGCGCCGCCACCATGGACTGGATGGAGCAGGAGCAGGAACGCGGCATTACCATTACTTCCGCCGCAACAACCTGTTTTTGGAAAAACCACCGCATTAACATCATCGATACGCCGGGTCACGTTGACTTTACCGTAGAGGTTGAGCGTTCGCTCCGCGTTCTGGACGGCGCAATCACGGTGTTTGACTCGGTTGCAGGCGTTGAGCCCCAGTCGGAAACCGTCTGGCGTCAGGCCGACAAGTACGGCGTTCCCCGTATTTGTTTCTGCAACAAAATGGATCGTATCGGTGCCAACTTCTACCGTTGTCTGGACATGATCAAGGATCGTCTAGGCGCAACGCCGCTGGCTTTGCAGCTCCCGATCGGTGCGGAAGCCGATTTCGTCGGCGTTGTCGATCTGCTGAATATGAACGCGATTGTTTATACCGGCGATACGGCAGATTCTCCGATTGAAATCAGAGAAATTCCGGCAGACCTGAAAGACAAGGCCGAAGAATATCACCATGCGCTGGTCGAAACTGCGGTTGAGCAGGACGAGCAGGCTATGGAAGATTATCTTGAGGGCAAGGAAGTTTCTTTGGAAACTTTGAAGAAATGTATCCGCAAAGGTACGCTGGCCCGCGAGTTCGTTCCGGTATTGTGCGGAACCGCTTTCAAAAACAAAGGCGTGCAGCCTCTGTTGGATGCCGTTATCGATTATCTGCCTTCTCCGCTTGACATTCCTTCCATTGAGGGCGTTAAGCCGGGTACGGACGAAGTCGAAGTAAGACATCCGGGCGACAACGAGCCTTTGGCCGCTTTGGCGTTCAAGATTATGAACGACCCGTTTGTCGGTTCGTTGACATTTACCCGTATCTATTCGGGAACGATGACCGCCGGTTCATATATTTACAACTCGGTTAAAGACAAGAAAGAGCGTATCGGCCGCATGCTGCTGATGCATTCGAACAAGCGTGAAGATTTGAAAGAGGCTCATGCCGGCGACATTATCGCTCTGGCCGGTCTGAAAGACACGACCACCGGCGATACGCTGTGTGACGCCGCGAAGCCGATTGTTTTGGAAAACATGGTTTTCCCCGAACCGGTTATTGAACTGGCTGTCGAACCGAAGACCAAGGCCGACGTCGAGAAAATGGGTCTGGCTTTGTCCAGACTGGCGATGGAAGATCCGTCGTTCAAAGTTTCTTCTGACCCGGATTCCGGTCAGACAATCATCAAAGGCATGGGCGAACTCCATCTGGAGATTATTGTCGACCGTCTGAAACGCGAGTTTAAGGTCGAATGCAATGTGGGCGATCCTCAGGTTGCTTACCGCGAAACGATTACCAAACCGGCCGATATCGAATACACCCACAAGAAACAGTCTGGTGGTGCCGGTCAGTTTGCTAAGGTTAAAATCAAATTTGAACCGATTGAAGGTTATGACGGATTTGAGTTTGAAAATACCGTTGTCGGCGGTAATGTTCCGAAGGAATACATCCCCGGTGTCGAAAAAGGTCTGCGCTCGGCGATGGAAGCCGGCGTGCTGGCCGGTTATCCGGTTACCGGTGTCAAATGTACCCTGTATGACGGTGCCTATCATGAAGTCGACTCGAACGTTATGTGCTTTGAAATTGCTGCCCGTGCCGCTTTCCGCGAAGGTATGCGTCAGGCCAGTGCAAAGCTGTTGGAGCCGATTATGAAGGTTGAAGTTGTTACTCCGGAAGAATATATGGGTGATATCATCGGCGACCTGAACTCCCGCCGCGGACTTGTAAACGGTATGGATCAGCGCGGCAACGCCCGCGTTATTGACGCGAAAGTTCCGCTGTCCAACATGTTCGGTTATGTAAATACCCTGCGTTCTCTGTCTCAGGGACGTGCGCAGTTCTCCATGGTCTTCAGCCATTATGCCGAAGTACCGCGGGAAATTGCCGAGACCGTTAAGGCGAAGAACAGCTAATTGTCTTACGACGGAGCCGGAGCGGCGGGACGGAATGCCCGGCCGTTTCCGGTCGTCGGAAAGCAGTTTCAAACATTAAAAACTAATTTGGAGAAAAATTAAAAATGGCAAAAGAGAAATTTGAGCGTAATAAGCCGCATTGCAACATCGGAACAATCGGACACGTAGACCACGGCAAGACGACGTTGACGGCAGCGATAACGAAGGTTTTGGCGGAAGAGGGCGGTGCAAGCTTTACCGCATATGATCAGATTGACAAGGCACCGGAAGAGAAAGCCCGCGGCATTACGATTTCGACGTCGCACGTAGAATATGAAACGCCGAACCGCCACTATGCGCACGTAGACTGCCCGGGACACGCGGACTATGTAAAGAACATGATCACGGGTGCGGCACAGATGGACGGCGCCATTCTGGTCGTATCGGCAGCCGACGGCCCGATGCCGCAGACACGCGAGCACATTCTGCTGGCTCGTCAGGTCGGCGTACCGGCTCTGGTTGTATACATGAACAAAGTAGATCAGGTAGATGATCCGGAGCTTCTGGAACTTGTAGAAATGGAAATCCGCGACCTGTTGAAATCCTATGACTTCCCCGGGGACGAAATTCCGATTATTAAAGGTTCAGCCCTGGCGGTATTGGAGAATGGCGATGCGAAGATCGGCCATGATTCGATTATTGAACTGATGAAGGCAGTAGACAGCTACATTCCGCAGCCGGATCGTCCGAAAGACAAACCGTTCCTGATGCCGATTGAAGACGTATTCTCGATTTCCGGCCGGGGTACGGTAGTAACCGGTCGTGTAGAGCGCGGCGTACTGCATGTCGGCGACGAAATTGAAATCGTCGGTATTCGTCCGACGCAGAAAACAACGTGCACCGGCATTGAAATGTTCCGCAAGCTTCTGGACGAAGGGGAAGCCGGCGATAACATCGGTGTTCTGTTGCGCGGCACGAAGAGAGAAGAAGTAGAGCGCGGACAGGTTCTGGCAGCGCCGGGAACGATAACGCCGCATACGGACTTCACGTGCGAATGCTATATTCTGACGAAAGAAGAAGGCGGCCGCCATACGCCGTTCTTCAGCAACTATCGTCCGCAGTTTTATTTCCGTACGACGGATGTTACCGGCTCGATTGAACTTCCGGAAGGAACGGAGATGGTTATGCCTGGCGATAACATTCGGATGACGGCGAAACTGATCCACCCGGTAGCGATGAACGAAGGTTTGCGCTTTGCGATCCGCGAAGGCGGCCGTACGGTAGGCGCGGGTGTTGTATCGAAGATCCTGAAGTAATAATAAAGACAAAAAACAAGGATCGGAAGATATTCCGAATTAGGGGAAAGGCTCTGAAATTCTTCAGGGCCTTTCCTTTTTTCTGTTGGGAAAATTGGATGTTGATTTTTGTTTCGGTTTGTGGTAATCAGGCGTCCGTTTGTATTAAGACTAAGTGTTATTAATTTTTATTTTTATGAGTATGGAAACTCCTAAAATTTCAGTAGGTATGATTGCGGAGCAGTTTTCCGCGATGAGTGTCAAATCACGGCAATGGTATGAAAAATCGTTGAGAGAAGCTGTCTTGTACAGTTTGGTCGTTTATTACGAAGCGCGTTTGAAAAGCCGTTTTGTGCCGGTTCTGGATCCGTGGGAAGGAATGACTGTGGCCAATTATAATTATCGTCTGGTGTTGGCCGAAGTTGAGCGAAAGCTGCCGATGTGGGTGTCGAATCTGCCGGTGGAAAGTGAGAATGCCTCCGCGTTGTATGCGGAACTGCTCGGTAAAGCGGAAAGAAGGCGGACGTTGCGCCGCCGGTACAGGTCTGTCTGGTGGTTTGAACTACGGAAGAGAGCCAAATTGCGTCGGCGGATTGCCAGAATCGATGCCGAGCAGATTAATTTAAGCGATTTTCTGAATATGGCGTGGTATTTATTCCGTCTTCATCATTTGGGAGAAAAAGAGGATTTCGGGAAAATATTTGCCTGAATTTGAAGCAAAATCCGGCGAAAACCGGATTTTTTTTCGTATCTGCGGCATGCAGACTCTTCTTGACTCTTGTTAATAATATGTTAACTTATAGACAGTTTTGGAATTTAAGACAGAATTTTCGAGATGTTTAAGCAAATAAGAACAACACACAGTGCTTGTAATAATGAATGCTTGTTAAGCATCGGTTCAGCGGCCTCTAAAGAATAGAGGCCGCTTCTCTTTTTGGCAAAAAGAAAGGAGAAATTATGAGTGATAAGAAAATCGCCAAAATTTATTATGATGCCCATGTCTTTCTGACAAAAACCGGAGAATTGTACGGTTATACGATTCAAAGCAACGGAAAACCCCGCTGTGACAGGCTGAGTGCTCAGCAGAAAATAGCCTTTTGGGAAGGCCGCCGTGTTTATGAAGAGCGAAGTCTTACCGCTTGGAACCCGGTTGCCAATGCCGCCGGACCGATGCAGTGTGCGGAAGTAAAATATATGCGGAACCAGGGGCGCTGATTTAAGATATTTTATCCAGAATGTCGGTAATTGATTTATAGTTGTCCGGTTTGTGCTGTTTCTCAAGCAGCGGTTTGGACAATTCATGCAGATAAACCAGCGAAAACAGCCGAATGGACGGTGTCAGGCCCAGTTTCGGATCTTTGCGGCTCTCAATCATTTCGAGAAGCATCTTGCGGTTTATCTTCTCTCTTTTACAAATATCTTTCAGGGCTTCCCACTCGTTTTTACACAAACGCATGGTTGTTTTACGTTTGTGAATGGTAATAACTCTACTGCTTAATTCGGTCATTTTTCTCACGATTTTATTTTTTGATTATTAGCTTCTGCTAATTACAATATACAAAACTGATTGTGTTTTCAATCAAAAATATGTGGGCTGTAATAATAACTCTTTTTAATATATAACAGGTTATATAGCATGAAGCGTGGATTTTAAAAATTTTGTCAACCTGACTCAAACAGAGTCTGGCAAAGCGATTCAGCGACGCAAAAAAATAAAAAAACAGCGTTTTTTTGCTTGCATATTAGACTCACTTATGTTACAAGGTGCTCACGATAATTGTTTTGGGGGAGGAATCTCCCCAGCGATGAAAATATAAAACATACCGCAGCACCTATGCTGAGCACGTGCTGCAGAGTTTAACATTTAGATGGCGGGTTTGGCTTTCGGGTCGGATTTTGCCGTCTAGTTATAGGAAAAGTATTTGAAATGATGGATACACAGAATATCAGAATTCGCCTCAAGGCTTTTGACCACCGTCTGCTCGATTTGTCTACCAAGGAAATTGTGCATACCGCCAAAAGAACCGGGGCAAATGTCAGAGGACCTATTCCTCTTCCCACAAGAATCGAGAAATTCACGGTTAACCGTTCTCCGCATGTCAACAAAAAGTCCCGCGAGCAGTTCGAAATCCGTACTCACAAGAGACTTCTCGATATTGTTGATCCGACGCCGCAGACCGTTGATGCTCTGATGAAGCTGGATCTGGCTGCCGGTGTTAATGTAGAGATTAAGCTCTAGTTTGATAATAACAATGTTGGCCTTTTGAAATATGACTGGTCAACCAATTGAAAAGGAAATAAATAAATGCGTACGGGTCTAATCGCAAAAAAACTTGGAATGTCCCGCATTTTCGAAGCCGACGGAACGCATGTCCCGGTAACGGTTTTGAGTGTTGACGGTCTCCAGGTTGTTGCCGTTAAAACTCAGGAGAAGGACGGATACAACGCCGTACAGCTCGGAACCGGTGCTGTCAAGGCCAAAAACGTATCCAAGCCGCTCAAAGGACATTTTGCAAAAGCTAATGTCGAGCCGAAACAGAAACTGGGCGAGTTCAGAGTAACCGAAGACTGCCTGCTGTCTGTCGGCAACGAATTGTCTGTAGAACATTTTGTTCCCGGTCAGTATGTTGACGTTTGCGCAACATCAATCGGTAAGGGTTTCGCCGGTGTTATGAAACGTCATAACTTCGCCGGTCTGGAAGCCACCCACGGTGTTTCTATTTCGCACCGTTCCCACGGTTCTACGGGCCAAAGACAGGATCCCGGTAAAGTATTCAAGGGTAAGAAAATGGCAGGCCATATGGGCGATGAGCGCGTAACCGTTCAGAACCTGAAGGTTGTCGCCATCGACGCCTCCAAGGGCCTGATTATGGTTAAGGGCGGCGTTCCGGGCAGCGAAAATGCCTGGGTTCGCGTTACCGACGCCGTTAAAAAGGCCGGTAATGTTACCCTGCCGATGCCTGCCGGTTTGAAAAAAGTTGATGAACCTGTTGCAGTTAAAGCAGAAGCCGAAGCTCCTGCTGACAATGCATAAGTTATAAGGATTGAAAATTATGAAACAGGACATCTTAAGTTTAGCAGATAACAAAAACGTCGGTACAATTGAACTGAACGAATCGATTTTCGGTTTGGAAGTCCGTGCCGATATTTTGCACCGTGTTGTAAACTGGCAGTTGGCCAGATTGCAGACTGGCAACCACAAGACCAAGGGCCGTTCCGAGGTTGCCTTGACGCCGGCAAAGCCGTTTAAGCAGAAAGGCAGCGGCAATGCGCGTCAGGGTTCCCGCAAAGGTACCCAGTTCAGAAAAGGCGGCGTCGTTTTCGGTCCCGTCGTTCGTGACCAGTCTCATGATCTGACCAAAAAGTTCAGAAAACTCGGTTTGAAGACCGCTCTCTCGGCCAAGGCCAAAGAGGGCAACCTGGTTGTCGTTGACGAGGCAAAATTGTCAGCCCCCAAGACTAAAGATCTGAAATCCAGACTTGATGCTTGCGGATTGAAAAATTGCCTGTTTATCGACGGCAAGGAAGTTGATGTCAATTTTGCACTGGCCAGCCGCAATATCGAAGGCGTAGACGTTCTTCCGACAATCGGCGCCAATGTTTATGACATCTTGAGAAAGGATAAACTGGTATTGACCAAAGATGCGGTTGCTTGCTTGGAGGAGAGACTGAAATGGTAAAATCTAACAAATCAAACAACGTTTCCGCAAAAATGTACGATACGCTGGTTCGTCCGGTAATTACCGAAAAATCTATGCTGTCGTCCGAGGCCGGCAAGGTAACCTTCCTGGTTCCGCTGTCTGCCACCAAAGACGAGGTTAAGGCAGCCGTTGAAGCTATTTTCAACGTCAAGGTAAATAAGGTAAATACTATTCGTCAGTTCGGCAAGGAAAAACGTTTCAGAGGTTACGTCGGACAGCGTTCCGATTTCAAAAAAGCCGTTGTTACGCTTGCCGAAGGTCAAAATATTGATGTTACAACAGGAATATAAGACATGGCTTTAAAAAACTATAAGCCCACATCTCCGGGACTTCGTCAGCTTGTCATTGTTGACAGAAGCGAACTTTACAAGGGCGCTCCCGAGAAGTCTCTGACAATCGGTCTTACTAAGTCCGGTGGGCGTGATAATTTCGGACACGTTACAAGTCGTAAAATCGGTGGCGGCCACAAACGCAAGCTCCGTATCATCGACTTTAAACGCAATAAATTTGGCTGCGAGGCAACAGTTGAGAGAATCGAATATGATCCTAACCGTTCTTCCTTCATTGCTTTAATCAGCTATGAAGACGGCGAAAAGGCCTATATTCTGGCTCCTCAGAGACTGAAAGCCGGCGACAAGGTTATTTCTGCCGACAAGGCGGACATTAAACCGGGTAATGCTATGCCTTTGAAGAACATGCCGGTCGGTACGATTATTCACAACATTGAGCTTAAAGCCGGCAAAGGCGGGCAGTTGGTCCGTTCGGCCGGTTGCTATGCCCAGGTTGTCGGTAAGGATGCCGGTTATGCCCAGCTGAAGCTCAGCTCGGGCGAACTGAGAATCGTACGCGAAGAGTGTCTGGCTACGGTCGGCGCCGTTTCCAATCCTGATAACCAGAACAGATCGCTCGGCAAAGCCGGCCGTTCTCGTTGGCTGGGTATCAGACCGGTCAGCCGCGGCGTTGCCATGAACCCTGTCGATCACCCGCACGGCGGCGGTGAAGGCCGCACTTCCGGCGGTCGTCATCCGGTTACTCCCTGGGGTAAACCGACCAAGGGCGCCAAGACTCGTTCTAACAAGAAGACGGATCGCTTTATTATGCGCTCTCGTCATGAAAACAAAAAGAAATAAGGAGATAAGCTAATGACACGTTCCGTATGGAAAGGACCTTTTGTTGACGGCTATCTTCTGAAGAAAGCTGATGCAGCCAGAGCTTCCGGCCGTAACGAAGTGATTAAAATCTGGTCCCGTCGTTCAACCATGCTGCCGCAGTTCGTCGGCCTGACTTTCGGTGTCCATAACGGTCACAAATTTATTCCGGTTCTGGTTACCGAAGACATGGTTGGTCACAAGTTTGGTGAGTTTGCGCCGAGCCGTACTTTTTACGGTCATGCCGCAGACAAAAAGGCTAAGAGAGGTTAATTATGGGAAAATCTAAAGATACAAGAAGAGTAGAAGCCAATCAGGCTATGGCTGTTTGCCACTCTATTCGTACCAGCCCGCGCAAACTGAACTTAGTCGCTCAGACCATTCGCGGATTGAATGCTGAAAAAGCGGTTGCCGAACTCAGCTTCTCGAAGAAGAGAATCGCCAAAGTTGTTTTGGCCGTATTGCAGTCCGCAATTGCCAATGCCGAAAACAACCACCAGTTAAACATCGACAAGTTATTCGTCAGCGAAGCTTTTGTCGGTAAAGGTTTAGTTATGAAACGTATGCACGCACGCGGTCGCGGTCGCGGAGCCCGGGTATTGAAACCGTTCTCCAACCTGACTGTTGTCGTTACCGAGCGTGGGGAGTAAGTTAATGGGACAGAAAGTAAATCCTACAGGTCTTCGTTTAGGCGTCAACCGCACTTGGGATTCCCGTTGGTATGCAGATGACAAGTTCACTGACTACCTCCACGAAGATTTGAAAATTAAAGAATTCTTGAAAGAGAAACTGGCTCAGGCCGGCGTCAGCAGAATCGTCATCGAACGTCCTGCGAAGAAGGCCAGAGTTACCATTCATTCTGCAAGACCGGGTGTTGTTATCGGCAAAAAAGGTCAGGATATTGAGCTCTTGAGAAAAGAGATTCAGAAAATGACCGACTCCGAAGTACAGTTAAACATTCTGGAAGTCAGAAAACCTGAGCTGGATGCGCAGCTTGTTGCCGACTCCGTCGCGCAGCAGCTGGAACGCCGCGTCGCTTTTCGCCGCGCCATGAAACGCGTTATGCAGTCAGCTCTTCGTTTGGGTGCAGAAGGCATTAAGGTCAGCTGCTCGGGTCGTCTCGGCGGCGCCGAAATCGCAAGAACCGAATATTATCGCGAAGGCCGCGTTCCTTTGCACACCTTGCGCGCTGACATTGATTATGCAACCTCTACGGCTCACACCACTTACGGTGCCTGCGGCGTAAAAGTCTGGATCTACAAGGGCGAAATCATGGCCCACGATCCGATGGCGCAGGACAAGAAGCTGGCTGAACAGAAATAATTATTTGAGGTTAAAATAAGATGTTAAGTCCTAAAAGATTAAAGTTCCGCAAGATGCACAAAGGCCGTATTCACGGCCTCGCCAAAGGCGGTTCTGAATTGAGTTTTGGTTCATATGGATTAAAGGCTCTGACCCCGGATCGCATTACGGCCCGCCAGATCGAGGCTGCCCGTCGTGCCATTACCCGCGAGATGAAAAGAGCCGGAAGATTGTGGATCAGAATTTTCCCGGATGTTCCTGTATCTGACAAACCCGCCGAAGTTCGTATGGGTAAAGGTAAAGGTTCTATTGAGTATTGGTGCGCAAGAGTGCACCCGGGCCGCATTATGTTTGAGGCTGACGGTATTGATGAAGAGACCGCCCGCAACGCATTTGCTCTCGGTGCCGCCAAACTGCCGATTAAGACGAAGTTTGTCAAGCGCCTTAATTCCGACAAGGGAGAAGCATAATGGTAAAAACTAAAGATTTGCGCGCGATGACGATTGACGAATTAGAAGCAAAGCTGCTCGAAAACAAAAAAGAACAGTTTAACTTAAGAATTCAACAATCTACTGGACAATTATCGAATACTGCGGTAATAAGAAAAGTCCGTCGTGAAATTGCAAAAATCAACACGCTCATTGCCGAGCGCAAGAAGAATAACTAGGAGACTGAAATATGCCTAAAAGAATTCTTCAAGGTGTTGTTGTTAGTGATAAGCAGGATAAGACTGTCGTAGTCAGCGTAGAGCGTCAGGTCATGCATCCTGTTTACAAAAAGTTCGTTAAGAGAAGCAAAAAGTATGCGGCTCATGATGAAAATAACCAGTTCAAAGTCGGGGATATCGTTCGGATTGAAGAGTCCAAGCCCTATTCCAAGACCAAGTGTTGGACTGTAATCGTTGATAACGCCTAGAAAAGAAGGAAGTAAAAAATGATACAGATGCAAACCAACCTGGATGTCGCAGATAATTCAGGCGCACGTCAGGTGCAGTGCATTAAGGTTCTTGGCGGGTCCAAGAGAATGCATGCTTCTGTGGGTGATGTAATTGTCGTTTCCATCAAAGACGCCATGCCGAAAGGCCGCGTTAAGAAGGGCGATGTTCATAAAGCTGTAATTGTTCGCACAGCCAGCGATATCAGACGCAAAGACGGATCTGTCATCCGCTTTGACTCTAACGCTGCAGTTCTGATCAACAAGGACGGCGAGCCGATCGGTACCCGTATCTTCGGCCCCGTTACCAGAGAACTGCGTGCGAAGAAGTTTATGAAAATTATTTCATTAGCACCGGAGGTATTGTAATGAGCCTTAAACTTAAAATCAAAAAAGGTGACAAGGTTGTTGTTCTGTCCGGAGAGGACAAAGGCAAAACCGGTGAAGTCGTAAAGGCCATGCCGAAAGAGGGTAAAGTGGTTGTTCAGGGTATCAATCTGGTTAAAAGACATACCAAACCCAGCCAGACCACCCCGGGCGGCATCGTTACCAAAGAAGCTCCGATCCATGTTTCCAATGTCGCCATTGTTGCCAGTGACGGCAAGGCCACCAAAATCGGCTATCAGGAAAAGGACGGAAGAAAAGTCCGCATCGCTCGCCGGTCCGGTGAAGTAATCGATAAGTAAAGGGAAAATCTTATGACAAATTTTGAAAAGCTTTATAACGAAGTCATAAAGAAATCTCTGGTGGAAAAATTCGGTTACAAGAACCCCCACGAGATTCCGAAGCTGACTAAGATTGTTCTGAACATGGGCGTTTCCGACGCTGTTACAGACAAAAAGAAACTGAATAACGCCGTAGACGAAATGGCGCTGATTGCCGGCCAGAAACCGCTGGTTACCAAAGCCCGTAAATCTATCGCCACTTTCAAGCTGAGAGAAGGCATGCCGATCGGCTGCAAGGTTACTCTGCGTTCGGACAGAATGTACGAGTTCCTGGAGCGTCTGGTCAATATGGCTCTGCCGCGCATCCGCGACTTTCACGGCATTACCGGCAAGAACTTTGACGGCAAAGGCAACTTCGCTTTTGGCATTAAAGAACAGATTATCTTCCCGGAAATCAACTATGAAAAGGTTGAGAACGTCCGCGGTATGGATATCGTAATCTGCACAACGGCAAAATCCGACGACGAAGCCAAAGTTCTTCTCGACGGCTTTAACCTGCCTTACAAGAAATAAGCGGAGATTTTACTATGGCAAAAACAAGTTCAGTATTCAGAAACTTGAAAAGAGTTAAAATGGCGCAGAAGTTCAACAACCGCCGTTCGAAACTCAAAGAGATTGTAATGGATAAAAATGCGTCTCCCGAAGAGCGTTTCCAGGCAACTCTTAAATTGGCGGAATTACCCCGTAACTCGGCTAAAAACCGGATTAGAAACCGTTGCAAAGTTACCGGTCGTTCGCGCAGTTATTACAGGAAATTCGGTCTGAGCCGCGTCGAATTGAGAGATTTGGCCAGCTTCGGCGAGATTCCTGGTTTGGTAAAATCAAGCTGGTAGGGAGATTAAGATCATGTCTATGACCGATCCTTTGGGCGATATGCTCACACGCATTAGAAACGCACAAAGAGCGAAGAAGAACGAGGTCGTATCACCTGCTTCTCGCTTGCGTGAAAATGTATTGGAAGTTCTGAAAAAAGAAGGTTACATCAACGGCTATGAGCGCGTTAATGTCAAGCCGGGAATCGACGAACTCCGCATTCAGTTGAAGTATCATGAAGGTACTTCCGTTATAACCGAAATTTACCGCGTCTCGACGCCGGGCCGCCGCGTTTACTCAAGCGTACGCGACCTGCCGAGAGTTTACAACGGTCTGGGTATTTCCATCATTTCGACGCCGGCCGGCGTCATGAGTGACCATGAAGCCCGCAAGGCCAATGTCGGCGGTGAAATTCTGTGCCAGGTATTTTAAGGGAGCAAACAGATGTCTAGAATTGGTAAATATCCTGTTATTATCCCTAATGGCGTTACCGTTACGGTCGAAAACAACGTTGTTACGGCCAAAGGTAAATTAGGTGAACTCAGCTTTGCTTTTGACGACAGTCATGTTGCAACCAAGCTGGAAGACAACAAAGTTGTTGTTACCCCGTTGAGCGATTCCAAGGAAGCCCGCACACTGTGGGGTACGACCAGAGCTCAGATTAACTCCCTGGTCAAGGGCGTTAGCGAAGGCTTTAAGAAAGAACTGGAACTGGTCGGCGTCGGCTATAAAGCCCGCGTTGAGGGCAGCCACAAGCTGGTATTGTCGCTGGGCTTCTCTCATGATGTTATTTTCGAAGCCCCGAAAACCATCAATCTTGCCTGCGCTACTCCGACTCAGATTTCCGTTTCCGGTGCCGATAAACAACTCGTTGGTCAGATTGCCGCGGAAATTCGCAAGTATAGAAAACCTGAACCTTACAAAGGCAAAGGCGTTAAATATACCGGTGAATATGTCCGCCGCAAAGAAGGTAAGAAGAAATAAGGATTAATTAAATGAGTACGCCAAGAGAATTGTTTGAAAAAAGAAAAGCTCGCGTAAGAACAGCTTTGAAAAACGCTGCCAACGGCAAGATGAGACTTTCCGTCTTCCGCAGCGGTAAGCATATTTACGCGCAGATTATTGACGATGCTAAAGGTTCCACTGTTGTTTCTGCCTCTACTTTGGACAAAGAAGTCAGAGATCAGATTAAGAAATCTTCTACCGTTGAAGCGGCCAGCTTTATCGGTAAGGTGGTGGCTGAGAGAGCCGTCAAATCCGGTGTTAGTGAAGTTATCTTCGATAGAGGTGGCTACATTTATCACGGTCGTGTTAAAGCTTTGGCTGACGCTGCACGCGCTGCCGGCCTGAAATTTTAGGAGATAAGATGATGGTACAAGCAGATCGTCGCAACAGCAACAAAGCTGAAAAGAAAGATGAATTGGTTGAGAAACTGGTTCATATTAACCGTGTAGCCAAGACCGTTAAAGGCGGCCGCAACATGTCTTTCGCCGCCGTCGTTGTCGTCGGTGACCAGAAAGGCCGCGTCGGCTACGGTTCCGGCAAAGCGACCGAAGTTCCGGACGCTATTGTCAAAGCTACCAATGAGGCCAAAAAGAACATGGTTCGCATTCCGCTTCGCGAAGGCAGAACGCTTCATCATGACGTTTCCGGCCGTTTCGGCGCCGGCAAGGTTGTTTTGAGAACCGCTCCCGCCGGTACCGGCGTTATCGCCGGCGGCCCGATGCGCGCCATCTTTGAAGTATTGGGCGTTCAGGATGTCGTTGCCAAATCGCTGGGTTCAAATAACCCGTATAACATGATTAAGGCTACATTCAACGCCCTGACGGCGATTAATTCGCCCCGCATGGTTGCCGCCAAACGCGGCAAGAAAGTCGGGGACATTGTCAGCCGCCGCGAAAATACTTCAAAACTGGAAAAAGAGGAGGCTTAATCCATGGCTGCAAAAACAATTAAAGTTACGCAGATCGGAAGTCCGATCGGACGTCCCGAAAAGCAGAGAGCCACGTTGATTGGTCTGGGTCTGAACAAGATGGGCAAGACCGTCGAACTTCAGGATACGCCTGCTATCCGCGGAATGATCAGAAAAATTCCTCACTTGGTCAAGGTTGAGGAGTAGGGAGATTGCCGGGGGTTGGTCGGGTCGGCCGATTTCAAAGCGGTCTGCATGACGAAACCCCTGTCAACTCATTGACGAGTTAATTAAGGTGAAGAAAAATGAAACTTAATGAATTAAGAGACAACGAAGGAGCTACCAAAAACCGTATCCGTGTCGGACGCGGCATCGGCAGCGGCAAGGGCAAAACCTGCGGCCGCGGTCAGAAAGGTCAGAAGTCCCGTTCGGGTGTTGCCGTCAACGGTTTTGAAGGCGGCCAGATGCCGATTTACCGCAGACTGCCGAAACGCGGTTTCAAGAATCCTTTTGCCAAGGAATTTGCGGTGGTTAATCTGGATACCATTCAGAAAGCGGTTGATGCCGGCAAGCTTAATGCTGCCGCGATTGATGTTGCCGCTCTGATGAATGCCGGTGTTATCTCCAAGGAGCTGGACGGCGTTCGTCTGCTGGCTCGCGGCGCGATTACCTCCAGTGTTACCATTTCGGTAAACTCCGCTTCCAAGGCCGCTGTAGCTGCGGTTGAGAAAGCCGGCGGCAAGGTTAACCTTATCGAAGCATAAGCGTTATTTTGAGCCATAAAAGCGCATTCTGTCGAGAATGCGCTTTTTTTGCGGCAACAATTTTATCGGCGGGGCTTTTGTCCCGTTTGGGTGCGGTGTTGAAATCAACCGGAGACAGTGATTATTTATGCGGTGTAAGTGGATAAATTAGTTGAATTAAAATTTTTTTAGTGTATTAATAAATTAGCTTAAAGGGACCGGTT
>ERZ1027006.121-NODE-121-length-16959-cov-5.657359_pt1 | contig 16959 bp, 17 predicted proteins | sample MGYA00519449_ERZ1027006 | MGnify/ENA primary metagenome ERZ1027006 (study PRJEB26926, sample SAMN06164873) | human gut metagenome | biome: ENVO:00009003; feature: ENVO:2100002; material: ENVO:00002003 | host: Homo sapiens | place: USA | collected 2012 ... | reverse complement strand
ATCGTCGGCAGCGTCAGATGTGTATAAGAGACAGTCTTATATATGGTTTAAAGGTTGCATATTCGTGTATGTATGCATTCTGCGGATATGTAATATTATATGGCTCATGTTTTACACCGTGGATGGATATAGTTGCAATATTTCCAATTGTTATAATGGCATATGACCACATGGTTGAAACAGGTAAAAAAATGTTTTATATATGTATGATTGCGTTAAGTTTTATAATTAATTATTACTTAAGTGCGATGGCGGTTATATATATTTTCCTTATATGTGGCATCAGAATGATTCTTATGCAGGAAAAGAACAGGTGGAAGGAAACTGCATGGAATGCCGGGATAGGAACATTTGGCGGAATAGGTCTGTCGGCTTTTGTGTTAGTGCCTGTATTTGCACAGCTGTCATCATCACAAAGAGGTGGTGCCGGGAAAGGCATTCTGTCACAGTATATTGGGTGGGTGACAAGCTCAGTAGTGACAGATGGAGCAATGGCGGCACTTCAGAGATGGATGATGTTATATGGACTGGCATTTGTAATTGCTGTTATAGTAACAGGAATCAGGAAATACAGAAAAGACAGGAAAGAATTAATATATGTTGTGGCAATGCTGGTTGTAGCGTTGGGACCTGTTATTATGGAAGCTGCTAATCTTATGTGGCATTTTGGTTCATATAACGGATATACATTAAGGAATGGCTTTATAATAGCATTTACACTCATATGCATTGCAGCAGGATATTCTGAAAGAATGTTTATTAATGAGCCGTTGAAAACAGCTGCTTATATCAGACAGGGGATATTTGCAGTTATTGCAAGTGCCGTATATGTGATGATATATAATATTCTTCCGGTTAATAATGAGATGAAAGCGCTTGCATTTTTTACAATAGTATTTGTGGCTATGTTCATTATTTATATGTTAATGATTACAGGAAAGAAACATAAATTTAATCCTAAGTCTTTAATATCAATAATGATTGTGGAACTTTTTATTGGCGCTTATGCTCTTATAGGACCTCCGAAATTTTATACATATGAAGATTACCAGATTGGAGATTATGTGCAGTATGCCAATAATGTATCAGACAGTCTTGATATAGATGAGTCTGCAACTGACAGAATCGTAAATCCTGATATAAGTCTTAATGCTAATTATCCGCTTATATTAAGAAGGGGTGCATTATCAAGTTTTACAGCTGCTCTCCAGAATGACACACAAAGCTATGCTAAAAAATGGGGATATTCAAAGTATTTCCTCTGGCTGTTAGATTCGGGTGGAACCGTGTTTACTAATTCTATCCTCCATGTGACAGAGGCAGTCAATATCAATGAGCTTGACAGTAATCTTTTTACACTGAAAAAAAAGGAAGGCGATTACAGCCTGTATAGTAATAACTATACTCTGCCATTTGGATTCTGCATTGATGACAGTTTCAGCAAGCTGGATATGACTAATGTTGACTGGATAACTTATCATAACAGATTTTATAAAGCAATGACAGGCGATAGTGAATCACTTGTTACAAGGATATATCCAGAGAGTGCCAATACAGGTAATATTAATACAATGACAATTTCTGTTGGTGACAGAAGTGCATTGTATATGAGTATAGCTGATATTAAAAAGCCAAATGCAGATGCTAATGCATCAGCTTTAGACAGCAGCATGCATGTTTATGTTAATGGAGAAGCTGTACTTGTACCAACGCTTGGAGATGTTAAAAACACTGCATATTTTACAGATTATAATAACAATCTTTTATATCTTGGCATATTTGAAAATGAAGAAGTTGAGATAAAGGTAGAGTATGACAAGACGAAATATATGAAGCAGAGCAGGATAACAGTAGGATGTCTTAATATGAATAAAATGGAAAGCCTTTGTGCAAAATTTTCAGAGCCGGATAAACAGACAGAGGTTTCATATACTGATAATACACTGACTGTTAATATAAATGGAGATGGAACTAATAATTATGCCCTTATTCCTGTAATTCACAGTGATAACTGGAAAGTTACTGTGAACGGTAGGATAGTAAAGACAAAAGAGGTTGCCGGATTATTTACGGGAGTGCAGCTTCAGACAGGAGAGAATACGGTTGCCTTTACATTTGTTCCAAAGGGAAAGAATACAGGAATGATGATTACAATGTTCACCCTTATAACAATAATTGCCTGCCTTGTAATTAATCGTTTCAGAAAAATAAATGTTCCGGTATGGGCTAAAAAGTGTGCGGAATATATATATATTGGTTTATTTGCAGTAATAGTAGTTGCAATGTTTGCTGTTCCGGCAGTAACAACTATTCCATCTGCTATTTACCACATAATAGTGAAATGAGGCATTAAATGAGCAGACTAAAGGATAATGATAATTTTAAGCTGTTGCTTAAAATATTAATAATATTTGCGATATCTCGACTGATTATGTTAGTAATGGTGCCAGTATATAATGGCATAATGGGTACAAACAGGTCATTTATCTTTCTTATGAATGAATGGGATGCCAAGAAATACGCATATATTATCAATAATGGATATACTTACCCTACTGATACGGATCCTCAGGCTAACTGGGCATTTTTTCCATTGTATGTGATTGTATGCATGATCTTTAAGACAATAACAGGTGGATTGATTAACACATATGTTATTGGAATGATTGTTTCAAATGTATGTAGTATTATAGCTGCATTTTTTGCAGTAAAGGGACTTAAGAAGCAGACAGATATTAAGGATGGATATGAGTTTCTTATGCCGGTGCTTATGTTTATGGCGCCATATACATTTTACGGAGCGTCTGTATATACAGAAGCTATGTTTATAATGTTTATTGTGCTGTTTTTCTACTTTCTGTCAGAAAAGAAATATGTTCTGGCAGGAGTAATGGCAGCGTGTTCAAGTGCAACAAGAATAGTGGGATGTATACTGGTATTTGCACTGGTTGTGCAGTTGTATATAGATATTGAAGGCGATAAGATAAGTCTGGGCCGCATAAAAGACTTTGTTGTAACCATGTTTAAGAATCCCGGTAAAATATTTGCAGTACTAATATGTCCGTTTGGGGCGTTCAGCTATATGACATTCCTTAATTTCTTCTGTGGAGATGCATGGGCTTATAAAAATGTGCAGATTGCATGGAGAGATGATGAGTATTTTCCTGTTGTGGGAGTGCTTTGGAAAGCGTGTACAGGGCAGATAGAACCAAGATATACATATATGGGATGGTTTTGTGTAGCAATACTTATTTTGTACGGATATATGTTCTTTAGAAAATATTATGCGATGGCAGTATTTGGGATAATCTCATTACTTGTTCCGCTTACATCACATGTTATGAGTACATGCAGGTTTACATTTGGAACTTATGTGGTATTTGTCGGTATGTATGATATTCTTTCAAGATTCAATAAAGTTGTAAGATGGGTGATTACAGGCATACTTGTGATAATTGAAATTTATCTTTTATTCCTGTGGTATAATTCTGACTGCTGGCTTATGTAATAAAACCAGTATGGTAAGGAGAAATATATGGCAGATATAATCTCAGAAATGGACAATATGACGGATGATGAAATTCGTATGCAGATAGCACTTATTGATAATGTCAACATTCCTAATGCAGTTAAAGAGACAGGGCACAGACTTATAAATGTGCTTGCTGATGTTGCCAATGCATTCACGGAGAGCATAGGAATAAAGAATTCTATAGATTATGAGATAAAGAAAGTTTCTGACCTTGTAAGAGACGATACATTAAAATATAAGGCAGTAGAAAGGACACAGCTAAAAAAAATGTTATGGGACAGGCTGTGCCTTATGACTCCGGCTATACCTAAGGATGAAGATAATCAGAAAAGTACATTTGAAATAGTGTCAAAGTCAATAATTGATGAGGCGGCATCTGTGTATATGATTAACAAATATATGTCACCGGCTCATAAAATAGAGGAAATAAGCATAAGATATAACAATGCCTTTTTAAGTAATATCATGAGTCAGTTAAGGAATCTTGATGCATTACAGAAAAAGGAGTATGCAGAGCAGATAGGGAGAAGGCTTGGCATGGCATCTATGGATGTCAAGAGACAGGTTCAGAAAACTCTTATGCCAGAGAAATTCAATGGTGAGGGTATTATTGATGCGCTAAAAAAACAGAGAAGCACAGCGAAGTTAGAGGCAGTTATAAAGCTTCTTGGCTTTGAGGCATTTAAAACGCCAGAAGCAGAGATAAAAACATTTTATCAGGCACTAAAGAGTATGACCAGGATTTCCAAAATGCAGGCTGTCAGATATGTGTGGAAGATAAGTAAATCAGGTGATAAGAAATTTTATGTACCTGTCGATCTGATGCCATCATATATCCCAGCGGATGAAAAAACAGTAACTGATGAGACAGGAGAAAGAGTATATGCTTATGTGCCAGCAGATGGACAAGGCAGAGAAGGAACTGGACAGATGCATCAGGGATGAAGAAAATAAGCTGTCAAGGCTTAATGATATGACAGAGAAATACGAGACTGCAATGTTAAAGTATGATGAAATCCGGAGTGAATTCCAGAAGCTCGAAGTTGTTAAGGATGATTATATAAAAAATAGAAAGACAGAGGAAGAATCCAGACGGTATTACGCAGATGTCAATGAAACTAAGAGAGAGCTTGACAGAAACCAGGAGGATTGTGAAAAAAAGAAAAAGAAGCTGCGTGATATAGAAAGAGAATATGAGGAATCAAAAAGAAGGACTGAAGAAAAGCGTGAAAATACAGCAAATTTTAAGAATATAGTTAAAGAACAGACATTAAGAAGAGCACAAGCACTTAAATTAAAATGGAGTGCTTTTTTCTTTAAGTTTACATTTGAGGATGCTGTGTTTGAGACTGCTGTCAGAAAATTTAGCAGAGAAGAATTAAGAAATATTGAAGAAATTCTTAAGGAAGCACATGATTCGGATACAATGCTTGCGGTAGGAGATGCAGAGCAGATAAAAGCATATACAGGTGGCAGAAGGATAGCAGTGATAAGCTATAAAGAACATAGAATTACTGCCATAGACTGCACATAGGAAGGATGAAACAATGTATGATGAAATTATAGACAGACTTAACAGTATAGGACAGTTCGCTTCATCTTCAGGTGTACAGCGCGCAGAAATACTGTTGAGGGATATGAATAATCCGGAAGAAAAGCTTAATATCATACATGTTGCAGGAACTAACGGAAAGGGATCTGTTTGTGCATATATAGCGCAGATTCTTCAGGAAAACGGTTATAAGACAGGCCTTTTTACATCTCCTCATCTTGTAGATGTCCGGGAGAGAATACGAATTAACAATGAAATGATTTCTAAAGAAGATTTTGTAGAAGCATATGAATATGTTGAAGAACATCATAGTGGTGAACTGGCATATTTTGATTATCTTTTTGGAATGGCAGTATATTATTATAACAGGCAGAATGTTGATTATGTTGTTATGGAAACAGGACTTGGAGGAAGACTGGATGCCACTAATGCAGTAAAACAGCCACTTATATCTGTTATATCAACAATATCACTTGAACATACTGCAATATTAGGAGATACAATAGAAAAGATTGCAACAGAGAAAGCAGGAATAATAAAGCCTGGAATACCGGTAGTGTGCAGCGGTGTGGACAAGCATGCTGCAAATGTAATAAAAGAAATTGCATCTGATAATTCAAGTGCATGCATTGTTTTGGATGAGAATTCTTATGAACTTAAGCAAAATACATATGGTAATATTGATTTTTTAATTCATAATGAGTATTATAAGAATGATTGCTTCAGACTGGCTACTAATGCCTTATACCAGATTGAGAATGCAAGTATTGCACTTACTGTATGTGCAGTTCTTAAAGATTCAGGTGTGAAACTGGATGACAGACTAACAAAAGAAGCTGTCAGCAAAACTCACTGGGCAGGAAGAATGGAACCGGTTAAGGAGAATTTGTATGTTGATGGGGCACATAATCCGCAGGGGATAAGGAGCTTTGTGGATTCTGTGAACAGCCTTTATGAAAGCGAAGAATTATCTGATGCCACATTGCTTTTTTCAGTGGTAAGTGATAAGAATTATGAACAGATGATAAAGATATTGTGTGAATGTAAACACTTCAAACATATATATGTTACGATGACAGGAGGTGCGAGAAGGCTTTCTTCGGAGATTATAAAACAGACATTTGAAGTGTATTTACCGGGGATTTCTATAGAAATATCTGACAGTGTGGACAGAGTCATACATGAATGGGATAATGGACTTATGTTTGCAACAGGTTCATTGTATCTTGTGGGTGATGTTGTCCGTGCATTAGAAAGAAAGGAAAATAATCATGATTAATTTTGATGAAGAGATACAGAAGTTTCAGCCAAGTCTTGAAGTAGAAGACGCAGAGGATGCAATATATAACAATGATGTTCCGGATATTACGGATTTGATATCGCAGATACTTGGTGGAAAGAATTCGGATAAATAGTGAGGGGTGGACATTATGAGATGCTTTAAATGTGGAAGCCTTCTTTCTGAGAATGATACATGCCCTAAATGTGGTGAGGATGTAAGAGTCTATAAAAAGACAGCAAGAGTATCAGATGCATATTATAATTCAGGATTGTATAAGGCACGCGTAAGAGACTTAACAGGTGCTGTAGAGAGCCTTAAAATAAGTCTTATGGTTAATAAATATAATACAAATGCAAGAAATCTTTTAGGTCTTGTTTACTGTGAAATGGGAGATGTTGTAGAAGCACTCAGTCAGTGGGTTGTGAGCAAGAATTTTGCACCAGAGGATAATGTTGCGGGTGCATATATTAAGAAGATACAGACTAACCAGAACAGATTTGAGATGATAACAGGCACAATAAAGAAATATAACCTTTCTTTGAAATACGCAAAAGATGGCAATCTTGATATGGCTGTTATACAGTTAAAAAAGGTTGTGGCTAATAATCCTCAGCTTATAAAAGCACATTTGTTACTGGCACTTATATATATCAAGCAGGATGAACTGGCAAGAGCAAGAAAACTTCTCAATGCGGTTCTTGCAATAGATAAGAACAATACGCTTGCACAGCTGTATAAGAAGGAAATAGATGAGAAAATTGCAATAAAGAAAGCAGAGAGTTCATCAGCATTTCTGCCAAAGAGAAAGGAAAAAGACATCGATAAAAAGCCTCTTAGTGGTAATGATGTTATTCTTCCAAGATCATCTTATAAAGAGCCAAGCAATGGTGCAATTACAATAATAAATGTGCTTGTTGGTGTTGTTATTGGTGCAGCACTTATATGGTTCCTTATTGTCCCGGCAAGAAATAAGGGACTTACACAGGATTACAAGAAGAGCCTTCAGGAGTATAGCGAGCAGTTGTCATCTGGCAATGTTGAACTTAATTCAATGCAGAAGGAGCTTGAAGATGTAAAATCACAAAGAGATGCTCTTGAGCAGCAGCTTGGTGTAGTTAATGGAACAGAAGGAAGCAACAAGCTGCTGGTAGCAGTAATAGAGGCTGCGAGTGCTTATATTGCTAACAAGCCTGCTGATGCTGCAGACAAGCTTGTTGATATAGATGTCAGTGCGCTTCCAAGTGATTCGGCTAAGGCATTGTATAATACAATTGCTACGGCTACACTTCCATCAGCAGCACAGAATTTCTATAACACAGGAATGACAGAGTATTATAAGTCCAACTATGAAGTTGCGGCAGAGAATCTTGTCAAAGCATACAAATGTAATAACAGTGCAGATTCAGCTTATTATGCGGCTAAGTCATATGTAGCATTAGCAAAGACTGATGATGCAAAGAAATACTATAAGTATATTGTGGATGATTATTCGACTAGCGGATATTATAAAGAAGCCAGCGATTATGTTAATTCACATTGATGAGGTACTAAAAGATAAGCCCCCGGCAAAGAATTATTTCTTTGCCGGGGGCTTTGCCGTAAAACAAGGAGTTGTAGGAACCGGAGGAAAGAGGAGTTTAGTATGTCAAGACAGGAAATCAAGAAAAATTATAATGAAGCTGAAGAAAAAAACTTTGATATATCACAGGAAATACAAGAGGAAGAGACCAGACATATGGATTATATATACATGGTTAATGGAGATAAGCTGATAATACGAATGAATGCAGAGCTGGATCACCATCTTGCAGAAGAAATGAGGCAGGTTATAGATGATGTCATAGATAAGAGAGGCGTAATGCATATAGTGTTTGATTTTACAAAGGTTGATTTCATGGACAGCGCAGGAATAGGACTTATTATGGGGCGTTACAAGAAGGTTATGGATAAAGGTGACATAACAATCGTTGGAGTCCGTGAAAGTGTTAAGAGGATACTTCTTATATCAGGACTTCATAAGATAGTTAATATATATGAACTTAAAGGACAGGAGGTATAAGCATGATAGAGAATAACAATGTTGAATTATTATTTGAAGCAAAATCAGAAAATGAAGCATTTGCAAGGGTTGTGGCGGCAGCCTTTGTTACATACTTAGATCCTACAATGGAAGAATTGCAGGACATAAAAACAGCAGTTTCCGAGGCAGTAACCAATGCAATAGTCCACGGCTATGATAATGGTCCGGGAAAGGTGAGAATGAGACTTAAAGGCATACAGAATCAGGTAATAATAGAAGTACATGATGATGGTCTTGGCATGGAAAATGTTGCAAAAGCAATGGAACCTCTGTATACAACCAAGCCTGAACAGGAACGTTCAGGAATGGGATTTTCGTTCATGGAGGCATTCATGGATGATTTAAGAGTTGCGTCAGCACCAGGCAAAGGAACAACAGTGCTTATGAGAAAGAAAATAGGGGAGTAATTGATAGGATGTGATGCTATGGATCAGACTAAGGATTGTACCAGGGAATTGATCGCTAAAGCACACAATAATGACAAAGAGGCCAGAGAGAAGCTGGTAACAGATAATCTGGGGCTTATATGGAACATAATTAAAAGATTTAAGGGAAGAGGAACAGAACAGGAGGATCTGTTTCAGATAGGATGTATAGGACTTATAAAGGCAATTGATAATTTCAATCTGGATATGGATGTTGCATTTTCAACATATGCAGTTCCAATGATAACAGGTGAGATAAGAAGATTTCTGCGGGATGACGGAATGGTAAAGGTCAGCCGTTCTATCAAAGAAAATGCAGTAAAAAGCATGAAAGCGGCGGGACAGCTCCGTGACACATTAGGCTGCGAACCGACAGTAGAACAGATAGCAGCTGCCTGTGAGTTGTCAGTTGAAGACATAACACTGTCAATGTCTGCATCAATGGAGGTTGAGTCAATATATAAGACAATCTATCAGGGGGATGGAAGTGAGGTTATGCTGATGGATAAGTTAGAAGATAAGGCAGACATTGGGGAAACTGCGTCAAGTAAAGTGGCACTTGTACAACTTATGGAAACACTTTCACAGCGTGAAAAAGAGCTTATCAGGATGCGTTATTATGATGATTACACACAGATGCAGGTTGCTAAGGAGTTCGGAATATCGCAGGTGCAGGTGTCGCGGATGGAGAAGAAGATTTTAAGTGGCATGCGCAAGCGGCTGGTTGTATGAATAAATTTTTGGGTATGTACAATACTAATACTAGCAACGGAGGGTTTGTTATGTCAGAGAAGATTTATTTGAAGATTGACCAGCAAAGGTATGTTAAGAAGCCAAAGGTCACTATTGGGGATGTGATGACTGTTTATTGCAGTGATAAGGATATGATTGAAAAAATCGGACATATAACGCTTGCGGAGTTTACGCTGGGCAAGTACGACAGGAAGGTGTTTGACGCACTTGATGTTGTGGGGATTATTCAGAAGGAGTATCCGGATGCAGATATTGAATGTCTTGGGGAATGTGATTTTGTTGTTGAGTACAAGAAGCCGGAGAAGGAAGGCACATTGCATTGGATTAAGGTAGCTGTTATATGTTTTATAACAATGGTTGGAAGCGGATATGGAATTATTGCGTACAACAATGACGTAAGTACGACGGATATATTTGACCGGGTGTACGAGCTTCTTGGAGCTTCTGCATATAAGGCAACAAATGCAATGGAGATTGCCTATGCTGTGGGATTGTTTATTGGAATTGTTATATTTTATGATCATTTTGCAGGACAAAAGCTGTCAAAAGCACCAACACCGCTTGAGGTTGAAATGGATAAATATGACAAAGATATATCAGAATCTGTTATTGACAGGGAAGGTGGAAAATGATAGCGGTTATTATTCTTATAGGGGCTATGTCGGGAGTGTTTACTGCAGCAGGACTTTTTGCACTTATAACCAGTGTTGGTGTTATTAACAGATATGCTGATGTCAGCGGGACGAGCAGACATGTGTCTCTGTATGAGGAATGTATAATAATCGGTGCGACGGCAGCCAATGCTGTATATGTTCTTGGAATCACGGTTAGAATAGGAATGACGGGCTGCATTATATTCGGGTTGATATCCGGGATATTTATAGGCACATTTTTAATAAGCCTTGCAGAGACAGTTAAAGCATTGCCTATATTCGTTCACAGGGCAAAGGCAGGCACCGGTCTTGGTTTTATTGTGGCGGCGACAGCGGCAGGAAAAGCACTAGGACAGCTTGTATATTACTTATATATGTATTGATTTTGCATTGCAAAAAGGGAGGATTTATGCACGATATTAATTCTGAAAGCGGTACCAAAGCTGATATTGAAAAAAGAAATGAAAGCTATAATGCTTATGTAAAAAATGTTACGCCTAAAGGAAGCTGTGTGGCAAAATGCTTTAAGGCATTCATTGTTGGTGGCTGTATATGTGTTGCAGGACAGATTATTTTAAATGTATGCAAGTGGATGAAAGTGCCCGACACGGATGCAGCATCTTACACAACACTGATACTGGTATTTTTAAGTGTAATTCTTACCGGACTTAATATTTATCCGTCTATAACCACATTTGGCGGAGCAGGAAGTCTTGTTCCGATTACAGGATTTGCAAACAGCGTTGCTGCACCTGCGATTGAGTATAAGAAGGAGGGACGGGTGTTCGGTATTGGCTGCAAGATATTCACGATTGCCGGTCCTGTTATTCTATATGGAATATTTTTTAGCTGGTGTGCAGGACTTATATATCTGGCTTTAAAGCTTATACATGTACTGTGATTCTTGATTAAGAAACATCTGTATGGTAGAATCATAGGAACTGTTTTAAAGAAATGCGCAGGATACGAGGATAATATGGGAACTTTTTTAGAAGATTATTATAATAAATTTAATGAAGAAAAAAGACTGACTTCAAGACACGGACAGATTGAATTCCGTACATCGATTCATTATATACATGAGTGTATTGAAGAATTAAAGAGAGAAGGCAGAGAGAATATAAAGATTATGGATATAGGTGCCGGGACAGGCAGATACAGCGTTGCACTGGCTGAGGAAGGCTTTGATGTAACTGCAGTTGAACTGGTAAAGCACAATCTTGGAATATTGAAATCCAAGAATTCATCAGTTAAGGCTTATCAGGGCAATGCACTTAAGTTAAAGCGTTTCGAGGATGAAACATTTGACATAACCCTGCTGTTCGGGCCGATGTATCATCTGTTCGGACAGGAGGATAAGGTTAAGGCATTAAAGGAGGCGGCCCGTATTACAAGGAAGGGTGGCTTTATTCTTGTCGCTTATGTTATGAACGAGTATGGTGTTATTACATATGCATTTAAGGAAAGACATATTAAGGAGTGTATGGAACAGGGCAGGCTGACAGAGGATTTCCACACGATATCTTCAGAACAGGATCTGTATGATTATGTGCGTCTTGAAGATATTGAGAAGGTTAATGAAGCAGCAGGATGTGAACGTGTGAAGATTGTGACACCGGATGGACCGGCTAATTACATAAGACAGTTCGTGAACCAGCTTGACGAGGAGGAATACGAGATGTTTTACAGGTATCATCTTGCAACCTGTGAAAGAGCTGATCTGCTTGGTGCTGCTGCACATACGCTTGACATAATACGAAAATAATACATAATTAATACATTTTTGGACAGACTACTTATAAAGACTAATGGCACATGAGTATGTGCGGAAACGAGGATTATGACTGGAAAACAGAGTCTGTTATTTGACAAAGATGTATATGTGAGATGTGCTGCAACAGTGGTTGGAAAGAAAGAGGCTGATGGTCCGCTTGGTGAAATGTTTGATGTGGCAGTAGAAGATGATATGTTTGGAAAGAAAAGCTGGGAGGAGGCTGAGAGCCACATTCAGGAGATGGCGGTTGACAAGCTGCTTATTAAAAGCGGCATGGCTGCGTCAGACATAGATTATATCTATGCCGGAGACCTTCTTGGACAGCTTATAGCAACATCTTTCGGTCTTATGAGATATGAAATACCGATGTTTGGTCTGTACGGAGCATGTTCAACGATGGGCGAGGCATTATCACTTGGTGCAATGTGTGTTAATGCCGGATATGCGCAAAATGTAATTGCCATCGCGTCAAGCCATTTTGCAAGTGCTGAAAAGCAGTTCCGTTATCCGCTCGAGTATGGAAACCAGAGACCAGTTGCATCTACATGGACAGTTACAGGAGCAGGGGCGTATATCGTCGGCGATAAGCCTCTGGATAAGAAAAAATGTGTTCTCATAAAGGGTATTACAACGGGAAAGATTGTTGATTACGGCGTTAAGGATTCAATGAATATGGGAGCATGTATGGCTCCAGCAGCAGCAGAGCTTATAGAAGCTAATTTCAAAGACCTTGATGTTGATAAGGATTATTACGATGCAATATTTACAGGCGACTTAGGAGAGATTGGCAACAGAATATTGTCTGAGCTTCTAAAAGAAAAAGGTATTGATATTGCTGATAAGCTGTATGATTGTGGAATGCTTATATACGAAGGGGAAACTAAGTGTTCAGGCGGAAGCGGCTGTGGCTGCAGTGCAGTTGTTCTTGGAAGCTGTATTATGGACAGGCTTATAAGAGGGGAATATAAAAGGGTTCTTTTTGTTCCTACAGGAGCTTTGTTATCTACCGTAAGTTACAATGAAGGAAAAAGTGTGCCGGGCATAGCCCATGGTGTAATTCTTGAAGGAAAGGAGAGTTAAAGCCATGGATTTTGTTAAAGCATTTGTATGTGGGGGATTAATATGTGTTCTTACACAGATTCTTATGGAAAAGACAAAGCTTATGCCGGGAAGGATAATGGTTATTCTTGTAACAACAGGAGTTGTACTTGGAGCAGTTGGGATATACGAGCCGTTTGTTAAATTTGCAGGAGCGGGAGCAACAGTTCCTCTTACGGGATTTGGCAATGTCTTATGGAAAGGTATGAAGAAAGCAATAGATGAGCAGGGATTTTTAGGATTGTTTACAGGTGGATTTACCTCATGTGCAGTCGGAGTGTCAGCAGCACTTATATTTGGATTTATTGCGTCGCTTATATTTGAACCTAAGATGAAAAAAGAGTAGATATGAAAAGAGATGCCAGAATAGAAATCATCTGACATCTCTTTTTTGTTATTTTAAATTAATTATGGCCGTCTGGTTGATGAAGACGAGGAGGATGTACTTTTATCTGTTTTAGTTTCCGACTGTGCTGCAGATGAAGTTTCCTCAGTACTTTTATTAGTATTTGTTGCTTTGGTTGGCTTTGTTGTGGCACTGTGAAGAGTACATAGCTTAGATAATTCAGTGTCTGTTATTGAAATATCAGCATCCCATGTCTTGAATTCCGAGCCTTCCTTATCATCACCAAGCTTATCAGCAGAAGATTTCTTTCTCATAATTTTGGTTGTTGTGCTTGGACAACCTGATGTAGCAATATCTCCTGATACATTACAGAAAGTTACTTTGGTATGTGTTGTACAGTATTCTGTTGGAACTGTGTCTTCTGTAAAATATTCAGTTATTATGCAGTTTCCTTCAGGATCCTGATCACATAATCCTTCAACAGGAAGAAGGCCTGATTTAGAGCAGACAGATTCTTCTACAATACCAGAAGGCTGTTCATATGTTCCGGTTGGAAGATTAAGGTTTTCATGGATTGTCTGCATAATTGAACGCCAAATAATATTATGATTTACAACATTTCCAAGCTCTCTTGAATTGTCATCATATCCAACCCATATTGTGGCTGTATAATATGGAGTGAAGCCACAGAACCATCTGTCGCTGTCATACTGTGTTGTACCTGTCTTACCTGCTACAGGCTGGCTTGAAAAGTTTGCTGAACGTGCTGTACCATCAGTTGCAACTGAACGGAGACCCTGTATAAGGAGCCAGTCTGAGTTCTCATTAAGAACCTTATGCGTTTCTGGAATGGTATTATCAATGATAATATTGCCATCTGAATCAAGTACCTTTGTGTAATAAACTGGTTTTGTATAGGTTCCCTTGTTAGCGATAGCAGCATAAGCAGCACACATATCGATATTGGAAACACCACGGGTCATACCACCAAGTGCAAGTGACTGGACAACATCATGTGCACCGTTAATTGCATTCTTAGGAGAAACAAGTGTTGATATACCGAATTTCTCAAGATAATTGTATCCGACCTGAGGAGTCAGCTTTGTAAGAATCTTAACAGCAGGTACATTCTGTGAAATTGTAAGTGCCTGTCTTAATGTAATCAGACCACGATATTCTCCTTTTGTGAAATTAGTTACAAGTTTGGCATCTGTGCCAGAGTAATAATAAGGTGCATCATCAATGGCAGAAGCAAGTGTATATGTTCCTGTATCAAGAGCGGGGCCATATGCCACAAGTGGTTTAATACTTGAGCCCGGTTGTCTTGCAATATCATTAGAAGCACGGTTTAAGCTTCGGTTAAGAGTTTTATCGCCGCGCCCACCAACCATTACTTTAACATGTCCATTGGTCTGATCCATTATTGTAAATGAAATCTGTGGCTGTAATGTAAAGGTAAGCGTTTCTGAATAAACTTCTCCCCCTTCCTTAAGGAGTTCTTCTTTATATGCTTCAACATATGCTCTGGCAGCATCCTCATCAGTCATTGTGAGGCTGAAACTTGTATCACCGAGTTTTTTGGTATACCAGTTAGCCATTGAGTTATGTGAATAATACGAAAATGTCCCATCTGTCTGCTTGACAGTTAAAGCATAGTTAATTGAAAAATGTGTATTATCATTGTAATTATCAGGGTCATTAATCACATCATCAGCAACCTGCTGCATCATTGTATCCTGCGTTGAATAAACCTGAAGTCCTCCGCGGTATATAAGGCTTGTTGCCTGAGATTCTGTATAGCCTTTCTGTGACATAAGATCTGAGGTAAGCTGGTTAATAAGTTCATCTACAAAATATGAATAGGTAGTTGTAGATGTTCCGGCAAGTTCAATGCCTTCAAGTCTTGCATATACATCATCTGTAAGAGCATCATCATATTCAGCCTGTGAAATATATCCCTGATCTTTCATATTAAGAAGAACCTGGCTTTGTCTGTCTCTGTTTCTGTCAGCGTGTCTTATTGGATTAAGACCGGTAGGACTTTTAGTGATAGAGGCAATAACTGCGCACTCGCTTAATGAAAGCTCAGATACATCTTTATTAAAGTAACCTTTCGCAGCAGCCTGGACACCATAATATCCGTTTCCAAGATTAATAGTATTAAGATAGTTCTCAAGTATTGATTTCTTGGACATTACAGTTTCAAGCTTTATGGCAAGATACTGTTCCTGTACTTTTCGTTTTATTTTCTCAATGTCAGATTCGTTGTAGGCATTAAATACATTATTCTTAATCAGCTGCTGTGTAATCGTACTGGCACCCTGTGACATGTGTCCTGAAGAAAGAGTGATAGATGCAGCTCTTAAAATACCTTTCATATCTATGCCGTTATGCTCATAAAAACGTTCATCCTCAATAGCAATAAATGCATGCTGAAGATTTAAAGGAATCTGGTCAATGGTAACATAAGTCCTGTTAGCTCCAGCAGATGAAAGTGTCTGTATTTCATTATTATCAGCATCATATATTTTGGTCGCAAATCCTTCGGGCGAAACATTAATAGAAGCTATATCAGGAGCGTTTTCTATAATTCCCTGAAATGAACCGAATACAAGGCATGAACCTGCTACAACTAATGCTATTATTCCGACCAGAGCCAGCTTTATAAAAAATATACCTAATTTGGTGCCAAGCTTGGTAGTAGCTGAATTGAGCAGCTTTTTCTTTTGTTTTATGCCTTTATCACCATAATTCATATATTGTCCTCCTTAATAAAGTCATGATATTATATCATAAAAAGAAGGCACAGGCAAATAATTGGAGTTGTGCCGAGTGATTTGGAAAAGGAAAAAATATGAAAAAAATAATTAAAAACGGACAGGGAGAATATATAGAGAAAAAATCAAAATTTATAGCGCATATTTTTAATGTTGAAAGCGAACAACAGGCAGCAGCCATAATAGCAGAAGCAAAAAAGAAATACTGGGATGCCAGACATAACTGTTATGCCTATATACTTGGGAATAAAGGGGAGATACAGAGGTTTTCAGATGATGGAGAGCCGTCTGGAACAGCAGGAAAACCAATACTGGAAGTATTATCGGGCAATGAATGCAGTAATTGCCTGTGCATTGTAACAAGATATTTTGGAGGAGTATTGCTTGGGACAGGCGGACTTATAAGGGCGTATACAAGTGCATCAAAGGAGGCACTGGATGATTGTCTGACAGGAGAGCTTGTTGAAGGAGTGCATGCATATCTTGATGCTGATTATAATTATGTGGGGAAAATACAGCATTTATGTACACAGTATGACATTACAATTGTTAATACAGAATATTCAGATAATGTAATATTTGAATTGATGATGGAGAAGCAGGTTCGGCAGAGGTTTGAGAAAGCACTGACAGAAATGTCATCAGGCAGGATACTGTCTCTTATACACATCTGACGCTGCCGACGAT
>ERZ1027006.73-NODE-73-length-19799-cov-5.708620_pt1 | contig 19799 bp, 14 predicted proteins | sample MGYA00519449_ERZ1027006 | MGnify/ENA primary metagenome ERZ1027006 (study PRJEB26926, sample SAMN06164873) | human gut metagenome | biome: ENVO:00009003; feature: ENVO:2100002; material: ENVO:00002003 | host: Homo sapiens | place: USA | collected 2012 ... | reverse complement strand
CTCGGAGATGTGTATAAGAGACAGGAATTATCCTTAGTGTACTTTCTGTTAGCTGCCTCTTTTTCATCAAGTATCATTGAAAGTGAAATTCTTGCCTTAGGGATATCAACATCTATAACTCTTACATCTACGATATCTCCTACACTTACAACATCAAGAGGGTGCTCAACTCTCTTTGTGCTGCTCATCTGGGAAATGTGTACAAGTCCGTCCTGATGCACTCCGATATCAACAAATGCTCCGAAATCAATAACATTTCTGACTGTTCCCTTAAGTATCATGCCCGGTGTTAAATCCTTCATATCAAGAACATCTTTTCTTAATATAGGCTTAGGCATCTCATCTCTTGGGTCTCTTCCCGGCTTCTCAAGTTCCTTGATGATGTCCTCAAGTGTCATTGTTCCTATTCCAAGTTCATCCGCCATCTTGGCAAAATCTTCAACTTTGCTCTTAAGTCCTATAAGTTCTCCTGATGTTATTGAATTAATATCATAACCTAAAAGTGTAAGAAGCTTTGTTGCTGCCTCATAACTTTCAGGATGTACGCTTGTTGCGTCTAACGGATTATCGCCGCCTGATATTCTCATGAATCCGGCACACTGTTCAAATGCCTTAGGTCCAAGCTTTGCAACCTTTAAAAGCTGCTTTCTGTTCGTGAATCTTCCGTTACTCTCTCTATATTCAACTATATTCTTAGCTACTGCCTTAGATATACCTGAAATATACTCAAGAAGTGAGGCCGATGCAGTATTTAAGTCTACTCCAACCTTATTAACGCTGTCCTCAACAACTCCTGTAAGTGTGTTCTCTAACTTCTTCTGGTTCATATCATGCTGATACTGACCTACTCCGATTGATTTCGGATCAATCTTTACAAGCTCTGCCAATGGATCCTGAACTCGTCTTGCTATTGAAACTGCACTTCTCTGTGCCACATCAAAGTCAGGAAATTCCTCAGTTGCAAGCTTACTTGCTGAATATACAGAAGCCCCCGCCTCGTTAGTGATTACATAATCAACAGGAAGATTCATCTCATGTATCATATCTGAAATAATCTTCTCTGATTCTCTTGAAGCTGTTCCGTTACCACACGAAATAAGATTAACGTGGTACTTATCTATAAGCTTCTTAACCTCGGCCTTAGATTCCGCCACCTTATTGTGTGGTTCTGTAGGGTATATAACTTTAGTTGCAAGCACCTTACCTGTAGGGTCTACAACTGCAAGCTTACAACCTGTTCTGAAAGCCGGATCCCAACCAAGAACAACCTTGCCTGCGATAGGTGGCTGAAGGAGAAGCTGTTCAAGATTCTTTCCAAACACTTTGATTGCCCCATCCTCTGCCGTCTCTGTAAGGCTGCTTCTTATCTCTCTTTCGATAGCTGGTGCAATAAGTCTTCCATATGCATCTGCTATGCAGTTCTTAAGGTATTCTGCTGTAAATGCATTGTCTTTAAGAATATTCTTCTCAAGATATCTTAATATTCTCTCTTCCGGTGCTTCTACCTTAACAGTAAGAAACTTCTCATCCTCCCCTCTGTTAATTGCAAGGATTCTGTGTCCCGGAATTGTCGAAAGTGCCTCGCTGTAATCATAATAATTCTCGTATACAGACTCAGCCTTTTCATCTTTAGCTATTACAACAAGCTTTCCTTCTTTCATTGTGATGTCTCTGATATATGTTCTGTAATCTGCAACATCTGATATCTGTTCTGCAATTATATCTAATGCACCTGCTATTGCATCCTGTGCTGTAGCAACTTCCTTACCCTCTTCATCACTGATAAATTCTGCTGCCTTGACTTCTACATCTTCTGTAGCTTCCTGTGCATATATGAACTGTGCAAGTGGTTCAAGACCTTTCTCTTTCGCAATTGTTGCTCTTGTTCTTCTCTTCTGCTTATATGGTCTGTAAAGATCTTCTACAAGAACCATTGTTTCTGCTGCTGTAATAGCAGCCTTAAGTTCTTCTGTAAGCTTTCCCTGTTCTTCAATGCTTGCGAGGACCTGAGTCTTTCTGTCTTCAAGATTTCTTAAATACTTTAATCTCTCATCAAGATTACGGAGCTGTTCATCATTTAACGCTCCTGTAACTTCCTTTCTGTATCTTGCAATAAAAGGGATTGTACACCCCTCATCTATAAGTTTAACAGCAGCTTCTACCTGTGTTACTTTAATTTCCAGCTCTTCCGCTATCTTCTTTGCGATATCCATTAATCTTCCTCCGTTTTCATACGCATATTACATTTAATTATATCAATTTCATCAAAGTTTATCAACAGTTGCATAAACGCAAGAATCCCCGCACTCCATGTGCGGGGAATGAAATTTACTTCATATTCTTTTTCATCTTATCAAGTTCATCATCTACACTTGATGTATAACTGCCGCCTGTCTGCTCTGACTTATCTTTCTTGGACTTTTCTGACTTATTGTTAGCAAACAATACCTTTGCAACCAATCCGGCGCCGCCAAATATAAGAACAAGTATAAGAACCCATTCATACATTGTAATAGTTACAAGCCAGATTCTTGTTGACGCAACAATTGCCGCAATTATAAGTATCACTGATAGTACGGTAAATACTTTAGATACAAATGAGCCGCCTGAAGCAAACATCCATACAACTCCAATTATTAATGGTACCATAATAAGACCCGATGAGAACCTGCCACCCCATAATGAAAAGAACCCATATGAAGATGATACCATAACTTTCTGTGACAATATGTACAGTCCTACAACAAGCATTATTACGCCGCCAACAAACTGTAACAGCTCATTCTTAGCTTCTTTCATATCCCTTATCCCCCTGTTTATCTACTCAACTATTCTTCTGGAACAAACACTCCATAGATAGTCTTAATAGCATCCTCAAAGTATCTGTTTCTTACACCAATGATGATGTTAAGCTCTGAAGATCCCTGATCTATCATTTTAACATTAATCTTAGCTTTTGCAAGTGCTGAGAAGATATTACCAGCAATACCAGTACTGTTCTTCATTCCACGTCCAACTACTGCAATAAGCGCAAGGTTAGCTTCAAGTTCAACAGAGTCAGGATTAACTGCCTTATGAATCTGTGCAAGAACCTTCTGTTCCTTCTCTACGAATTCATCCTGATGAACAAATACTGTCATAGTATCAATTCCTGATGGCATATGTTCGATTGAGATTCCGTTATCCTCGAACACTGAAAGAACCTTTCTGCAGAATCCGATTTCTGAATTCATCATATCCTTGTCAATGCTGATTGCAACGAATCCCTTCTTACCTGCAATACCAGTAATTGTATATTCCGGCATATTACATGTTGTCTCAACAATCATTGTTCCCTTATCTTCCGGAGCATTAGTATTCTTAATATTGATAGGAATTCCACCCTTTCTTACAGGGAAGATAGCTGATTCATGAAGCACTGATGCACCCATGTATGAAAGCTCTCTTAATTCCTTATATGTAATAACGTTGATTGGCTTTGCATTGCTTACAATTCTTGGATCTGCTGCGAGAAAACCTGATACATCTGTCCAGTTCTCATACATATCAGCCTTAAGTGCTCTTGCAACAATTGAACCTGTCACATCAGAACCACCTCTTGAAAATGTCTTAACCTTTCCGTTAGGCATTGCTCCATAAAATCCAGGTACAACTGCTCTTTCAATATTAGCAAACTTTGCTTCGCACACTGCATTTGTCTTTTCTGAATCAAATTCTCCATCCTTATCGAAGCATATAACTGTAGCAGCGTCTATGAACTCATATCCAAGATAGTTAGCCATGATAATACCATTAAGATATTCACCTCTTGAAGCTGCATAATCTTTTCCTGCAAGTGCCTCAAAATTCTTCTTAATTGTCTCAAACTGTTCCTTTAATGAAAGCTTAAGTCCAAGTCCCTTGATAATTTCATTATATCTTTCCTCAATTGCCTTAAGGCTCTTCTCAATATTCTTACCAGCTTCTGCCTCTGCATAACATTTGTAAAGCATATCAGTAACCTTAGTATCCTCTGGAAATCTCTTTCCAGGTGCTGAAGGAACTACATACTTTCTGTCCTCATCAGCACGGATAATATTACCAACCTTCTTAAACTGCTCTGCGCTTGCAAGTGAACTTCCACCAAATTTAACTACTTTAACCATTACTATTTCTCCCTTATATTATTACTGTAATTTAGTATCATCTATTCTGATTCTGCTTATAACAGAAACCTTATCCTTAGCATCTTCAAATGCTCTCTCTGTCATAGGTTCTGTAACAAATCCGAACTCTCCGTTAATTCCATCAACCTTAACAACCTGTCCTTCACCAAATGCTGCCTTAGCTGCCTTGACATCATCGCCCTTAATTCTTACAAAGAACTTTCTTATCTCGTCAAATGTATCACCAAGTTCCTGCTTTACTGAACTCCAGATTGTCATAACATTTTTACCCTTATGCTTAACACAGTCAACTACATCTGAAACTACAGCACTTGCTGTTGGAAGCTTTCCGGCTCCTGCTCCGAAGAACATTACATCCCCTAATACATTGCCGTGTACATAGATTCCGTTAAGAACGTCATTAACATTATATAATGGATGTGTGCTGTCAATCATAAATGGTGCTGTGATTGCATATACCTTACCATCCTTACTGTAGCTTGTTGCAAGAAGCTTGATAACACTTCCAAGCTCTTTAGCATATGCAAAATCTTCATTAGAAATCTTTGTTATTCCCTCTGTATACACTTCCTCGAATTTCACTGTATTTCCAAATGCAAGTGATGTAAGAATTGCTATCTTTCTGCATGCATCGTAACCTTCAACATCAGCCTCCGGATTTCTTTCTGCATATCCGAGTGCCTGTGCCTCTTTAAGAACCTCCTGATATGAGATTCCTTCTCTGCTCATTTTAGTAAGAATATAGTTAGTTGTTCCATTAAGAATACCTGTAATCTTAGTAATCTCATCTGCTGTAAGAGACTGGTTAAGCGGTCTGATAATTGGAATTCCACCGCCTACTGATGCCTCAAACATGAAATTAAGTTTTCTTTCTTTAGCCATCTCAAGAAGCTCCGGACCGTGTGCAGCAACAAGTGCCTTATTAGATGTACACACACTCTTTCCTGCTTCAAGTGCCTTCTTAACAAATGTAAATGCCGGCTCTACGCCACCCATAACCTCAACAACAACCTCTATCTCAGGGTCATTAATTATAAGATCTATATCATGAACGATTTTTTCCTGAATTGGATCTCCAGGAAAATCTCTTAAATCAAGTACACTCTTAACCTCAATAGTATCTCCTGCTCTCTTTGCAATTGAAGCACCATTGGTATTTAATACCTCAACCACTCCTGATCCTACTGTTCCATAACCTAACACTGCAATCTTTGCCATATCTGCCTCCGTTTTCTTTAATTGCTTATATATCAGATAGATGCATCACTGCTTAATATCTTAAGATATCTTACTCCTTTAAGTCTTTCTATCTGCTCTATCATTTCTGAAGAATCTCCTGTAGTTGGAAGAATATCCACGCTGAGCGTCAGCGAAGCAATTCCATTAACAGGAATTGTCTGATGAATAGTAAGAATATTCGCCTTGAATTCTGCAACCTTCTTCAATACCAGGGAAAGCAGCCCTGGTTCATCGTCCATAGACAATACAAATGTAATGGTTTTACCCTTTACATTCTCTCTAAACGGAAAAATATCATCCTTATACTTGTAATAAGAACTTCTGCTTATTCCAACTTTCTCTGTAGCATCTGCAACAGATATATTTTCAGTCTCAATAATTCTGTTCGTCTCCGCTACCTTAAGCAGAACCTCAGGCAGAGCCTTTTGCTTAACGACATAATACTTAATATTATCTGCCATACTGCGTCTGTACCTTTCTATTGTCCGTTTTACAAAGACAATTGTTCTTCAATGTCTTTCTCTGATAAACAACTGTCTACCGCACAAAGAATATTACCATATATGTATACACATTGCAAGCATATAATTATATTCTCCTTACGAGTAGAGCAGATGCCATAACTTCGTTATGGCATTGTCGCGGTGCTTCTCGAATATACTTAACAAAAGGACAGGCCATGCAAGCATGCCTGTCCTTTCATTAAGTATATTCTCCGCGCTACTCGCGCAAAAAGAAACCCTCACACAACGGGAGAGGAATGTGAGGGTTTCGCTTCTTGTGAAGCTTTATAAAAACAATGCCGCAAATACATTGTTCTTACCATATTAAGTTGTATCTATATTATGTAATCTATTGTCTGCTTATAATTAATCCATGAAGATTGCTACCCAGTAAAGGTATCCTTCTGAGTCTGCTGCAACACCTACACCAACTCTGCTGTACTTAGTACTTGTCATACATGCATAATGTGTTGCTGAATTGTGCCAGCCATTTACTATCTCTACAGGGCTTGTCTGATATCTGCCCATGACCTCACCGAAATATCCGGCCTGTCCAAAATCTGAACATATTGAAGAAGCATTTCTTCCATCTGGTCTTTTATGCTTGCCATTCTCTATAACAAAGTAATCATTAACTGCATTCTCTAATGCTCTTACCTGAGCCATATCTGTAAGAATTGCATCATATGTAACTGCAGCCACACCTACTGCTACACGTTCTGCATTGATTCCTGATATAACCTGTGCAACTCTTTCATCTGATGGAGTCTGTACAACAGGTACTGGTGCTTTTGTCGCAGCCTCCGTATGCTCTGTTACCTGAACTGCCTCTGTGGCAGTCTCTGTCTGTGGCTGAGTCTCTGCAATTGTACTGCTCTGTTCTGTTACTGCCTCTGTGGCTTCTTCTGTTGTAACTTCAGTTGTTGCCTCTATAGCAGCTGTCTCTGTATCAGTTTCTGTTTCTTTCTGGGCAATTGTTTCCTTAACTACTGAATCTGTTGCATCATTAGCTGCCGCAACTATTATTTTGGTACCATCATTATCTGAATTAGGTGTTCCTGCTACTTTAGCTGCGAAACCAACACCAATACCAAATACAAGTACTGCTGTTGCTATCGTTACATTTTTAATCCACTTTTTAGAATTATTCCTTTTCATATCCATATCCCCCGTTCAACAAAAAAGGCACCCGATAACCGGATGCCTGAAAAATACTAATCATTTGCGTTGATTGTAATGCAACCGGCTGTCATTCTGATAAAATCAGTTAAGACCCTTGGCTTTGCGTCATAGCCTTTCGACTACTTTGCCAACATATTAACTTGTCTCTTTATATGAATATAATACCACTAATCTAAAATATGTAAATAGTACCATCGAACTATTTTTTATTTTTTATTCAAAAAAGGGGGAGGAAATTTATTGCCAATTTCCTTCCCCATCCTAATATTACTTTCTTTCTCTATCAAATACACTTGCAAGATATCTCATGCATTCCAGTTCATGTTGGCCTAACTGACCTTTCTGCATTCGCCATTTCCAGTTATTGCCCATGCTTGATGGAAGATTCATTCTTGCCCAGTTTCCAAGCTTGAGAATGTCCTGAACAGCAAATACTGTAAGAACAGCAACGCTTGAATACGCAGCCCTGAATACCTGGTCAACCATTCTTCCCTTATCTCTTGTATCAAGATAGTCATAAGCATATCCTAATTCCCAGTCGCCCCTGTCTTCAAAGAAGCCAAGCAAGGTTTCGTTATCATGAGTTCCACCATAGCACACAAGATTTTGTGTATAATTATATGGAAGATGCGGATTCTTTCTATCTCCTCCAAATGCAAATTCAAGGACCTTCATTCCCGGATATCCATTTTCTTTAAGAATCTTTGCCACTTCAGGAACTTCAACACCTAAGTCTTCAGCAATAATCTTCTTATCACCGATAGATTCATTAATAACATCAAGCAGTTTCTGTCCCGGTCCCTGTCTGTACTCACCCTGTCTTGCATCAGGCATGTCTGCTGGAATTGTATAGTACTTCACAATTCCTATAAAATGGTCAATTCTTATGACGTCATACAGCTTTGCTGAGGCTGCCATTCTCTTTCTCCACCAGCTGAATCCATTTGCTTCCATTTTATCATAATCATAAAGAGGATTGCCCCATTTTTGTCCTGCATCAGAAAATGCATCTGGCGGTACACCTGCAACCTTTATCGGTGTTAAATTCTCATCCAGCTGGAATTCTCCCTGATTAGCCCATACATCTACGCTGTCATATCCCATATAAATAGGTATATCACCTATAATCTCTATACCATTACTATTAGCATATTGTTTAAGCGCATTCCACTGTCGGTAGAATTCAAACTGTATGAATTTCCAGTATCCTATATCATCCGAAAGCTGTTCTTCATATTGGCTCATCGCCTCTGGCTTTCTGAACTTTATATCAGTTTCCCATTCACCCCATGAGACATTGTTAAAGTGAGACTTCAATGCCATAAACAGAGCATAATCCTCAAGCCAGTCTGCATTATCTTTAACAAAATTATCAAACTGCTTATAAAGAGGAAGTCCCTTGGCAAGCGTCTTCTTGCTTTCTGCACATGCATCCTTAAATCTGTCGTAAGCAATTCTTAATATATCAAATCTGTTATTATATATCTTCTCATAACTGACATATCTTTCGTCGCCAATATTTCCATCTCTGTAGGTTCCGAATCTTCCATTAACAGCGTCATCTTCAGAAACATTTACAGGCACAATTCCATCGCCCCAGTCTCTTGAAATAACCTCTGACTTTAACAAGAACCCCTCCTCAATAAGCATATCAAGATCAACAAAGTACGGATTGCCTGCAAATGCAGAATATGACTGATATGGGCTGTCACCATAAGTAGTTGGTCCTAACGGAAGTACCTGCCAGTACTTATGATTACACTCTTTAACAAATGTAACAAAATCATATGCATCCTTACCAAATGTTCCTATGCCATATGGTGATGGCAATGAACTTACTGGCATAAGTATACCTGCATTTCTTTTAAATTTCGTTTCAGCCATTTGCAGCACCTCCATTGTCATTACTCATTTCTTCCGTAAATTTCTTAACGCTCTCTGCTTCTGATTGCGTAAGTAATTTCTCTACATCAAGAAGAATAACTAATTCCCCATTAACATTGGCGACCCTGTCAAGATATGCTGTATCATCCGTTCTAGCCAGAGCCGGCATAGGAACAATACCATTTGCATCAATATCTCCAATCTCAAGTACATCATCAACTTCAAGTGCCAGCTTAACCACGCCAGGAATATTAACAATAATTGTACTGTCTTCGCCAATACTTCCAACAGCATCATCCGTGCCAAACTTTTTTCTTAAGCTGAAAGCAGGGATAACCTCCCCTCTCAAATTAACAATTCCACTGATATACTCCATTGCATTAGGAACTCTCACAATATTAATCTCCCGTTCTATCGACTGGACAAGATTAATATCTACTCCAAACTGCTGATTGCCTAATCTGAAAATCACCGGTTTAATATAATCCGCCATACTGATGTACCACCTTTCACTATCATTCAGTTTACTACCTTAATATCTGTTACTCTTCAGTTTTTCCCGTACTAATCCATGTTAAATATGCATTTATGAACGGATCAATGTTTCCATCCAGAACACTTCCTGCATTAGCAACTTCCTTATTAGTTCTGTTATCCTTAACCATTGTATATGGCTGAAGAACATAACTTCTTATCTGACTTCCAAAGTTAATATCTTTGACATCTCCTCTGATTCCAGATAGATTCTCTGCATTCTCAGCCTCCTTTAAAAGATAGAGCTTAGCCTTTAACATCTGCATAGCTTTATCTTTATTCTGGTGCTGAGATCTTTCATTCTGACACTGTACAACAATTCCTGTTGGAAGATGTGTAATTCTGATTGCTGATGACGTTTTATTAATGTGCTGTCCACCTGCACCACTTGAACGATATGTATCAATTCTTAAATCATCATCATTAATCTCAATATCTATATCCTGATTAATATCAGGCATTACGTCACATGATACGAAAGAAGTCTGTCTCTTACCTGCCGCATTGAATGGAGATATTCTTACAAGTCTGTGAACACCATGTTCAGATTTCAGATGTCCATATGCATTCTCTCCGCGGATTTCTATAGTAACCGACTTAATTCCTGCTTCTTCACCTTCAAGATAATCAAGTGTTTCTGTTGTATATCCGTGACTTTCCGCCCATCTTGTATACATTCTGAAAAGCATCTGACACCAGTCACAGCTTTCTGTTCCACCTGCTCCTGCATGAAGTGTAAGAATGGCATCACATGCATCATGTTCTCCAGAAAGCAATGTCTCAATCCTTAAACTTTCCATCTTGTCTTCAAGACCCGTTATCTCTTCTTCTATCTCTGGAATAAGCGACTGGTCATTAGATTCTTCTGCCATCTCAATAAGTGTCTTAACATCATCAAGACCTGTTTCAAGCTCATTATATCTTTCAAATGCATCTTTTAACCCTTTAAGTTCTTTCATAGCATTTTGTGATTTATCCGGATTATCCCAAAAACCTGGCGCTTCCATATCTGCTTCCAGTTCTTCAATTCTTTTTTGCTTATTGTCAAGATCCAGTGATTTCTTAATCTGTGCCATAGGCTTATCATATCCTGAAATTCTGTATCTGAACTGGTCTAATTCTACCATATATCCTCCAAAACAACAGACGCGGACGCTGATATTCCAGACATTCCGCGTCCCAAAAGTCATATTATAAACTTATGCCTGTCTTCCACAACAGTTCTTATACTTCTTACCGCTTCCACAAGGGCATGGATCGTTAGGATATATCTTCTTCTCTGTTCTTCTTGCAGGACCCTTTACAGAAGGGCCTTCATCCTTATTAGTTCCAGTCACCTTGGCTACCTGTTCTCGTTCTATCTTCTGTTCAACCTGAATATGCATAAGAAGTCTTATTGTATCTTCCGCTATACCTGCTGTCATTTCATCAAACATGTCATAGCCCATCATCTTATACTGTACAACGGGATCTCTCTGACCAAGAGCCTGAAGTCCTATACCCTGTTTCAACTGATCCATATCATCGATATGATCCATCCACTTTCTGTCAATTACCTTAAGCAGGATTACTCTCTCAATTTCTCTTATCTGTTCTGACTCTGGGAATAACGCTTCCTTATCCTCATATAGTTTGACAGCCTTCTCTTTTAAATCATGTATTAATTCATTCTTATTCCTGATGTTTTCTCTATATACAACCTTTTCAATCGGAATTGTAGGAAGCAGAAGCTCATTAATTTCGTTATAATCCCATTCATTGGCATCTTTATCTTCACCAACACAACGGTTTACAACATTCTCTACATAATCTGTTATCATCTTCATAATAGAATTACGCATGCTTTCTCCATCAAGAACTCTTCTTCTTTCAGCATACATAATCTCTCTCTGCTCATTCATAACCTGATCATACTCAAGAAGATGGCTTCTGATACCAAAGTTATTAGTCTCAATCTTCTTCTGAGCTGTCTCTATAGCCTTGCTTAACATCTTATGCTCAATCTGCTCATCCTCAGATACCCCAAGACTGTTGAAAATATTCATAAGTCTTTCCTGTGCAAACAGCCTCATAAGATCATCTTCAAGAGAAATGTAGAATCTTGATTCACCAGGATCTCCCTGTCGTCCGGAACGTCCACGTAACTGGTTATCAATACGACGGCTTTCATGTCTTTCTGTACCAATAATCTTAAGACCACCTGCAGCAACAGCCTCATCATCAAGCTTAATATCAGTTCCTCGACCAGCCATGTTAGTAGCAATAGTAACTGCACCATGACGTCCTGCCTCTGATACTATCTGTGCCTCTAACTCATGATACTTCGCATTAAGTACATTATGAGGTATGCCCTTCTTTCTTAACATCTCACTAAGAAGCTCAGACGTCTCAATTGTTATTGTACCTACAAGAACAGGCTGTCCTTTTTCATGAGATTCAATAACAGACTGTACAACAGCATTAAATTTGCCTTTCTTAGTCTTAAATACAGCGTCATTATAATCAACTCTTATAACAGGCTTGTTAGTTGGCACTTCAACAACGTCCATGTTATAGATTTCACGGAATTCCTTCTCTTCTGTAAGAGCTGTACCTGTCATACCAGCCTTCTTCTCAAACTTATTAAAGAAGTTCTGGAATGTAATAGTTGCAAGAGTCTTACTCTCTCTCTTAACCTTAACATGCTCTTTGGCTTCTATCGCCTGATGAAGACCATCTGAATAACGACGTCCTGGCATAATACGGCCTGTAAATTCATCTACTATAAGTACCTCATCATCTTTAACAACATAATCCTTATCCCTGAACATAAGATTATGAGCGCGAAGTGCAAGTGTAACATTATGCTGAATTTCAAGATTCTCAGGATCTGCATAATTATCTATATGGAAAAACTGCTCAACCTTGTGAATACCCTGTTCAGTAAGGTTAACTACCTTATCCTTCTCATTAACGATGAAGTCTCCATCTTCTTCAACTTCCTCGTTCATGATTGCCTGCATCTTAGTTCTCTCACCCTTATATTCGCCTCGCTGTAATTGCCTTGCAAGTATATCACAGAGTTCATATAATTTAGTAGATTTTCCGCTCTGTCCTGAGATAATAAGAGGTGTACGTGCCTCATCAATAAGAACAGAATCGACCTCATCTATAATACAGTACTTAAGATTTCGTAATACAAGTTCATTCTTATATATAGCCATATTATCACGAAGATAATCAAATCCAAGCTCGTTGTTCGTTACATATGTAATATCACACGCATATGCAGCCTGTCTTTCTTCTCTTGTTGAGTCATGTAATACGACGCCAACCTTAAGACCCAAAAACTCATGTATCATACCCATCTGCTCAGCATCCCGCTTAGCAAGGTAGTCATTAACAGTAACTACGATTACGCCCTCTTCTGTAAGTGCATTAAGATATGCAGGAAGTGTACACACAAGTGTCTTACCTTCACCAGTTTTCATCTCTGCAATTCTTCCCTGATGAAGAATAATACCTCCAATAAGCTGAACATGATAATGTTCCATGCCAAGAACTCTCTTACCAGCCTCTCTTACTGTTGCAAATGCTTCTGGAAGAATATCATCAAGAGTCTCTCCCTTTGCTAATCTGTCCTTGAATTCTTTAGTCTTTGCTTTAAGCTCTTCATCGCTTAACTTGCCATAAGATTCTTTATAACTTTCAATCTTATCTGCAATTGGATATATTCTTTTTAATTCATGTTCACTATGTGTTCCAAATAATTTCTGAGCTAATCCCATTACTTTATACTTCTCCTTATAAAAGCCTATTTGTGTTGTAATTGTATCACTATTTAGACATTCTATCAAGTAAAGTTAAACCATTAAAATTTTATTAATTAAAAACAATTCCATGACAAAATACCGCCTGCTGGTATTAAACCAACAGACGGTATCTTCAGAAAGTGGTAATATGAAAAAAAATACTAAACTAATTAATCTAATTCTGGTTCAATCAAACCATATGTGTTGCCTTTTCTCTTATACACAACATTAACTTCCTCTGTCTCTGAATTAAAGAATACATAGAAATTATGTCCAAGAAGTTCCATCTGTACACATGCTTCCTCTGGATCCATTGGCTTGATTCCGAATCTCTTGGTTCTGATAATCTTAACCTCATCATCATCATAATCTTTCTCTACGAATTCCTGTGCAAATGCTGCTGCATTCTGCTGCTTGTCAACAATCTTATTCTTATACTTCTTTAACTGACGCTCGATAACTTCCTCAACAAGATCAATTGAAACATACATATCGCTGCTTACCTGCTCGCTTCTAATGATATTGCCCTTAACCGGAATAGTTACCTCAATCTTCTGTCTTTCTTTTTCTACGCTTAGAGTTACATTAACTTCTGTCTCTGGTGCAAAAAACCTGTCAAGCTTTCCAAGCTTCTCCTCTACTGCTGACTTTAATCCCTCTGTTATATCAATATTTCTTCCTGTAATTATAAATCTCATGATGTCCAACTCCTTTACGTGTTTTATAATCGTGGGCAGAGGTAAGAATCTGATCGTAATTCCTTTCCAACCTTCTCTTTATAAAATCTATCAGACATTCTTCCTTCTTCAATCACCACATATGTCGAAAGAATATATACATATGCAGCTAACACGACCTAAGATACATTTCTGTATGCTTATTTTATATAAATATTATATCACATATTTGTAAATTAACAAGTATATCCTTTAATTATTTTATGCAATTATGTCAAGCGTCATATTAAAGTTTTTTGAATTTTTGCAATATTTAACAAAACATTTATTCTTTTTTACCCACAGTAAAACATGATTATACTTTTGTGGATTTCTGTGGATAATGTGGATAACTTAGTTGATAAATGTTTTTTTAGATAAGAACGGCATTTTTAATTGTGGATAACTTTTTTAAATATTCAAAACTAATGTCAAGCAATTATTGAAATAAATACAATCTGATTTTCTTTTTGGTAAGGATGCACAAGGAAGTTTTTGTCAATATTTGTTTTTAATTTTTTTATAGAAATATCCAGTATTTTCCTGTATTATAATAACGATATTATTGAAATTACATTTTATTAAGCGAGGCATATTATCATGAAAAAAACTATAGTTATAACTGGTGCTTCCCGTGGAATCGGAAAAGCAATTGCAATAGAACTTGCCGGAAAAGGCACTAATATTGTTATCAACTGTGTGAATAATGTGGATAAGCTAAATGAAGTCAGATCCATTATTGAGGAAAAAGGCAGTGTCTGTGAAACATTTATAGGCGATATGGGAAATTACAGTGATGTACAGAAAATGTTTGACATGTGCCTTCAGCGTTTCGGCCAGGTTGATGTGCTTATCAACAATGCCGGAATATCTGTTGTCGGGCTTTTTCAGGATATGGGCGAGGATGAGTGGCACAGGATATGTAACACTAATATAGATTCTGTCTTTAACTGCTGCCATTTTGCCGTTAAAGACATGATGAAGCGACACTGTGGTAAGATTATTAATATATCTTCTGTGTGGGGATTGTACGGTGCAAGCTGTGAGGTTGCATATTCAGCAACCAAGGGGGCAGTCAATTCATTTACAAAGGCACTTGCAAAGGAGCTTGCTCCAAGTGGTATTCAGGTCAACGCTGTTGCATGTGGAGCTATTGACACTGAGATGAATGGGCATCTCTCAGATTTTGACAAGGCAGAACTTGCAGAAGAGATTCCTGCAGGCCGGTTTGGAAACCCGCAGGAAGTCGCTGAACTTGTTAAATCTCTTTCCAGAATTAACAACTACCTTACTGGTCAGATAATAACTCTTGATGGCGGCTGGATTTAATCAGCCTGTATAACTTTTATCAATATTAATCACGGCGTGGCACTCGCTCTGCTTCTCCGTGATTTTTTTCTGAATCTGTTTCTTTATCTCGTCATCTGAAAGATGATAATTATAAGGAACAAGCACATCAAATATAAGATTCGTTATATATGGACCTTTAACAGTCCTGAAATCATGTATATCCAGTTCCTCACCTACTGACTTTACAACCGCAATAGTCATCTTTCGCAAATGATTTATCACCTCATCATCTGTAACTACCGGATCCATATGTATGCTTATAAAGCATTTCATGCGCTTTTCAACTCTTCTTTCGGCCATATCTATATAATCATGTGCCTCCATCATGTCCATATTAGCCGGAACCTCTGCATGAAGCGATGCATATACTCTGCCCGGACCGTAATTATGCACAATCAGGTCGTGAACTCCTATTATATGCTTATCCTGAAGAACAATATTCTCAAGTTCCTGTACAAATTCTTTCGTTGGTGGCTGGCCAAGAAGTGGCTGCAATGTATCTTTTGCCGCACCAAAACCAGCTAATATTACAAATACTGCAACAACAACTCCTGCTATTCCATCTATATTAATATCCGAAAACAGGGTAAGAAGCACTCCTATAAGGACTACTGATGTTGCAACGCAGTCTGACAGGCTGTCTGTAGCCGTTGCCTTCATTGCAGCAGAATCCACTTTATTGCCAAGATATTTGTTGAATTTAGCCATCCACATTTTCATAAGGATTGATAACACAAGTATAATAATAGATGGTACGGATACCTCAAGCGGCGTAGGATGAAGTATTTTTCTGAATGATGTTGTCATCAGTTCAAAGCCCATAATTATAATTGCTCCTGATACTATGAAGCCTGATATATATTCGATTCTTCCATGACCATACGGATGTTCATAATCAGCCGGCTTTCCAGCAAGCTTAAAGCCTATAAGTGTAACAATTGAAGATCCTGCATCCGATAAATTATTGACCGCATCCGCCATTATTGAAACTGATGCCGTAAGCACTCCTGCAAGTATCTTTGCTAAAAACAGTATAAGATTACAGATTATTCCCACAATCCCGGCAAACACACCGTATCTTGTACGGACTTCGGGGTTCTTCGTCTTATCATAATCTTTTACGAACCTCTTAAGTAATAAATCTATCATTTCCTTCTCCTTCATGCTCTTTGGCATATTTACATTAAGTATATACTATATTGGACTTAATTTAAAGATTCATATTTTTTGATTTACAGTATATACCCAAAAGGATTATAATAAAAATAATTATTATGTTTAATCATTACAACTATCTTGGAGGACAACAATGTTAGACTTTGAAAAAGTAATACCAGAGGATGTAGGAATATCTTCCACAGGACTTATCAGCTTTGCCAGAAAGCTTGAATGTAACAACCTTCCGATGCACAGCATAATTGTTATGCGACATGGTAAGATATGTATGGAAAGCTACTATGCACCATACACCAAAGACACTCTCCACAGAATGTTTTCTGTCACTAAATCATTTGTTTCACTTGCCATAGGACTGCTTGCTGATGAAGGCAGAATATCACTCGATGACCATATTGCAGATTATTTCCCTGAAAAGCAGCCAGAAGCAGGAGTTCACCCTTACATGCAGATGCTTACAATAAGGCAGATGCTCAGTATGAGAACATGTCATGATATGAATGCTTACAAAATCGGAGGTTCCCCCGACTGGTTAGGTTCTTTCTTTACTGTTACACCCAACCATGTTCCCGGAACTAATTTCTCTTATGATACAGCTTCAACACATACATTGGGTGCGCTTGTTGAAAAGCTCACTGGTATGGATCTTCTTGATTATCTGAGAACAAAATTCTTAGATGAATTGGGCTTTTCTAAAGAAGCATTTATATTAAAATCCCCTGATGGCAAAGTAAGCATGGGCGGTTCAGGAATGTGTGCAACACCACAGGATATCCTTAAGGTTATTTATGTTGTATCTCAGAACGGTAAACTTGATGGGAAACAGTTACTCCCTTACGGATATCTCAAGGAGGCAACTGTTAAACAGAGTGATCCTTATGGAAAATCAGGCACATGGGAAGAGATGCAGGGCTATGGCTATCAGTTCTGGATGACAACTCACAATGGTTATGCATTTTTTGGCATGGGTGGACAGCTTGCCGTATATTATCCTGATAAAGATGTTATTCTTGTCACCACTGCTGATGCTCAGGGTCGTCAGGGTGGAGTACAGCTGATATATGATGCATTTTACGAGGAAGTATACAGCCGTATTGATACATGTACTGATAATGGTGATTATGAAGAATTCCAGAAGTTCGAGAATTCACGCCAGCTTCTTGTGCAGCCGGGCGAATATAGTTCAGACCTTGTAAGCAAAATCAACGGACAGAGCTATGAATTTGGCGATAATCCATGTGGTGTAACAGACATAAAACTTACATTTAACGGGGATGAAGGAACATTTTTCTATACTAATGCAACAGGAAATCACGAGCTGCATTTCGGACTCGGAAAGAATGTTTTCCAGAACTTCCCTGATTATAATTTCAAATGTGGTGCAAGCGCAGCTTTCAGAGCAGACAATAATCTTCTTATCAAAGTGCAGATTATTGACAGCGCCGTCGGCAATATATATATATCATTGAGCTATATTGATGATTATGTTACTGTTATGATGAGAAAGATTGAAGAGAGTTATTTTACTGAATACGATGGTGTGTTCAGTGGAAAGCTTAAAAACTAAAAATTCCCGGCAGACCATTGTGTATTCACACTTCCGGTCTGCCGGGAATCATTAATTATAATCAATTATCAAATTGTTAATTAGAACATAAGTCTTAATACCCATGTAAGGAAATTAACTGCAACATATGAGATTGCCATTATAAGAGGTATCTTCTTCTCATCCTTGCATAATGCACGGATTGCTATGTATACAAATGCATATCCTGCTACATTAGAAAATACTGTTACGCATGAAGATATTCTGTCAATGAATCCTACTGATGTAAGACCTGTTACCCAGCTTAGTAACTCTGCTGGTATACCAAGTACTGCTGTAATGGCATATACTGCAAGGCCCTGCATATATGTAACATTAGCCTTGTTAAATGCCTTTGCAAGAAGCATAACCACAAGTGCAATTACAGCTGCCGCTACTGCTACCAGAAGAATCTCAAGAAGCATGTTCTTAAATATTGAGCCTGCTGGATATGGCTTGGTATTAGTATATGAGCTGTAGTAAGATGAAAGTAAGCTGTCAAGCTCTTTACTTCCTGTTGTAACCTTTGCCTTACTGTTAGCAATTAACATATCAAATAATCTTGTAAGCATGTTAATAATTGCCTGACCACCAATAAGTATTGCAATCATAATAACATTAGCTTTAGCAACAAATGCTGATACCGTTTCTACCGGTGATGTAAACAATCCCTTCAATACATTAACATAATCAAGGGCTGCATTAGCTCCCGCCTTCTTAACAGCGTCCATCTGTTGTGAAGCCTGCTGCTGATTAAATCCCTGCTGTGCCTGCTGATATGTCTGCTGACCTGCTCCCTGCTGGAATGTCTGCTGCGCTGCCTGCTGGTTAAATTCCTGCTGAGGCTGTGCTGCTCCGGCTGACTGTTGTGCCTGCTGACATGTACAGACTTCTCCGTCCTGTAACTGTCTTCCGCAATACTTGCAAAAACTCATTTCTTTTTCCTCCTGAAAGTAAAAGTTATAATATTGTATGGTTGTTGTCTCAACCTTTTTTATAATACCATATATATTTATTTTCAACAATGGTCATATATGCACATTTCAATATAGTAAACTGCTAAAATTGAACTTTAGTGCTTTAACATACCACATTTATCAAGTATGAACTCCATTCTCCTTTCATACGAATGAAACTTCACTGCTTTTTCATGTCCATTTCTTGCAATCTGCGCACGCTCATCCTCATGATTAAGATAATATTCTGTCTTTCTTAACAGGTCATCATGGCTGTCATAATATACATAGTCTTTTCCATTCTCGAAAAAATCCATATATTCAAGCTGGAAGCTCGTCATAAGAAATCCGCCTGCACCCACAATATCCCACGCCCGAAGCGGAATTCCCGTACGGATATTGCGCATTACAGGATTAATATTAATCCTGCTGCAATTAAACACCTTAGGCATATCTGTCATATAATTAACTGCACCCTTAAGATTAACTCCTATAAGCTCCTTATCCGGATCATCCGTATAGAGGTCTGTTGGAAAATGCTTTGCAAGCTTGTTAAGTATCTGCACCCTCTCTATATTAGCAAGTTTGAAACCTAAAAATGTTGATGAAAACACAAGTGCAATATCTGAAAATGCTCTTTCATCCTGCTTAAAATCTATAAGCTCACATAACTCTGTCTCTTATACACATCTCCGAGCCCACGAGACAGGCAGAAAT
>ERZ1027006.23-NODE-23-length-33767-cov-5.445568_pt1 | contig 33767 bp, 38 predicted proteins | sample MGYA00519449_ERZ1027006 | MGnify/ENA primary metagenome ERZ1027006 (study PRJEB26926, sample SAMN06164873) | human gut metagenome | biome: ENVO:00009003; feature: ENVO:2100002; material: ENVO:00002003 | host: Homo sapiens | place: USA | collected 2012 ... | reverse complement strand
AATGCATACTATGCAAATATTATGCCATAAAAACAAATTTATTTAAAGTAATTTTCAAAAAAATGAAAATTTATGTCTGCAGGAAAATATAGTTTTCTTTGTTTCCAAATAAAGCCATCATGTTTTGAAATAATTGCAACATCAATTGGTCCGCCCACCTGTTCAAGATTGTTAGAAACCTTATAATTGATGGCCTGAAGTTTTATTAAATACTCTGCAAGTTCAGCCATTTCTTCTTTTGATAGGTTATTCAGAGCATCAAGTCTAGGAGATATTTGAACATGGTTTATATAATCATCAAGTCCGAAGTTAGCAACAATATCTTTTTTTATGTTGTCTAATAAAGTAAGAAATATTTCATCTGGAAGCTTAAAAACAGCTTGAATTTCATTGAGGGTTTTATCTACCGTTTCATTCAACATTTTTTGAAATTGTTGTAAAACAGAATCAGAAACACCTCTTAAAAAAGTATCCATCATATCTCTTTGAGCTAAAGGAACAATACCACAACTGGTTGATGAAACGATATTTTCATCATTAATTATGTAAAAATTATCACCAATTAAACCAATAATTTCCATCTTTGATATGGCAGGATAAATTTCTGATGAACCATAACCACAAATAGCAAAGCCTGTGATGTGATTGATGAAACTCAAGTAAAGAAAAAATAATTTTTTAACATCTTCTTTGGTAAGTTTTAATCCCAAACGCAGATTAAAAAGATCAAGGCCTAGTTGTTTAGAGGTTAATGTTTCATAATACTGATTAATATCGTCAGAATCAAAACGTTGTCTTTTTTGTTGAATAATAATATCTTCTAAATTTTTTTCTTGGTCTTTTATAATATCATAAATTTGTGCAACATTTGCTGAAACGTTATTTATCAACATAGATAAGTAATTCAAATATTCTTGAAAGTAAGTGCACAGTTGTATTTTTCTGTTATCTGTTGAGGTATGGGATTTTACAAAATCTTCAACAAAGGATTTAAACGCTTCACTGCATTTGGAAATTGTTGCGTAATTATTCTTTCCGTGTTGTGCACGAAATTCTTTTATAATAATTTCAACAGGAATTTCATTAATTGCTGCGTTATTGTAAACTAAAATACCAACAGGATATTCTTTTGATAAACTAAAAAGCTTATTTGCAGTATTATAAACTTTTTGTTGTATAGAACCTTGCGATATTGTAACAGCACTATCTGCAGCTAAAACTATTCCGGATTTGTTCTTTATGATAACTTCTGATGTCATTTATATATCCTTATAATTTTTTGAGCTTCATCTGGTAATCAATAACGACGGCTTTTATTTCATAGCCTGCATTATCATTAGCATTGGCAGCTGTAATAACAATCGGCTTATAGGATTCGTCTGTCGATTCCGGAGACAAGATAACGGTGTTTTCGTCGACTCGTGTGAAACGCTTAACGGTGGCCTCATATTTTCCGTCTGATGAAATGCGCTGAGCAATAACATAGTCACCGTTTTGCACGCCGTCTGCATTCAAATTGTAAAAATCATTTATGTCCATACATATCAAAGTCGTTTTTTCGGCGGGAAAAATGCGGTTCATGGAATTTCCGCGCACACCTAACGCGAAAATATGAAGTCCTTTTATATTATCGTTCATTTCATAACAAACAGGCTCCCATTCATCTTGGGGAAGTTGAAAAGCTTCCTGCCAGTTTCCGGCTTCAACGAAGCCAATCTTATTAATGGTTGTTATTGATGAACCATTGGCGTTTGAACCATTAACAAATTCGGCTGGATCTATTTTTAATACTTTGGCAAAGCGATAGATTTTATTTTCATCAATGGTCCTTTCGCCTTTTTCAAATTTTGTAATGGATTGTTGCGAAAAGCCGACCATTGCTCCCAATTCAGCTTGAGTTAGTCCCAGTTCAATTCTTTTTTTCTTAATTATATCCCCAGCTCTCATTCACTGCCTCGATGCTGTTATCTATTGATTTTGCATTATATACAACAATTTGTATTATTTCAAACTACAATTTGTAGTAAAATTCTGTTGACGTGATAATACAATGTGTATTAGCTTTTGTTTTAGGGAGGTATCTGAGATGAATTTTAGTGATTATTTAAAAAACGCCAATAAAACTTTAAGAGAAGCGGCTGCGGAGACTGGAATCAGCTATGAATTGCTCCGAAAATATAAAAATAAACAGCGCCGCCCGCGCATTGAAAATATGCTTATTCTGAGAAATTGGACTAATGGTGCAGTTACGGCTGATGACTGGTATATGCCGGCTAACGATAACAAACCTCAAGATCAAAATAGAAATGAAGCATTAAAATAAAAAAGTTTAACCGTTTTGCTTTTAATTAAGCAAAGCGTTTTTTTGTAACCAAACAGGGAGAAAACCATGGAAGAAAAGAAACGCGGAAGACCAGCAGAAAAGAAGTTGTCTGCGGATTTTTACAAAAAATCGGCAGCTTGTCCAAAAGACTTGGCTTTGATTGCGCAAGGGAAAATTAAACTTGGTGCCGGTATGGATACTCCGGTCAAGCCGGAGTATGAAAGCAGGAAAGAGAAGCCAGAGTATGACAGCAGGAAAGAGAAGCCGGAGTATGACAGCAGAAAAGAGAAGCCGAGTATAACGGCAAAAAAAGAGAAGCCGGAATATGACAGTAAGAAAGAAAAGCCCAAACAGGACGAGGCCGGCGGAACGCCGGAATTGACTGCACAGCAGGCGGAAGCCCTCAGCAAAGTCTGCCAGACGGATGAGCTGCTGGATATGATGCTCCGCTCTTTGGAACAATCCGGCGCAAATCAGCGGTGGCTGGATGAAGCCAAAATCAGCTTTTCCGTCGGAATGATGGAAGTATGCCGCGCTATCTTAAAACCGCAGGGAATCTGATGGACGATTGCTGGCAAAGATATGTGAAGCGGCTTATTGACCGCGAAAGAAATCGCCAAGCGGTTCGGGACTGGTTGAGCCGGTTTTGGATCTGGCGGCCTTATTCAAAATACAGCCTCAGCGAACAGGAACTTCGCGACCGAGGCTTCGAAAATCTTAACGAAAGGAACAATCAATGAATGGCAAAAAAGCAAGAGCCTTGCGAGAAATGGCAAGAAGAATCACCGTCGGCGCGAAGGAAACCGCCTATTGTGCCCGGAAGAACAATCCGAAGACCTTCTTATTGGCGCCGGATTGCACCCGCAGTTATTATCAGCGGATGAAAAAAGAGTATTACCGCCAGCATAAAAAAGCGCGGTAATGCCGAACCTTTTTATTAACCTTTAGCTTGAAAGTGAAAAAAATGTGGAAACGCAAAAAGAATGATGAAGCCGAACAAATGACAATGGAACCGGTTCAGGAACTGGACGCGGTGGAAGAGGAGAAAAAACGCAAAGAGCGCGAGCAAAAGCTCCGCGAGAATATCAGCCGCCTTTATGACAACGAAAAAGAGCGGGCTGATATTGAAGCGGACATTACGTCTGTCTATGCTGACGTGAAAAAAGAAGATTTGAACAAAGCTCTGCTGCGTAAAATCTTTCAACTGTGCAGCTTTAAGGAAGGTATGCGGGATTTGGAAGTTAATTTCGTTTACGATACCTATAATAAGTCAATCGATTTGAAATAAATGATTTGCAATGTAAAGCAATGTCGCTTTCAGACATTGCTTTACGTCATTGCGGCAGTCTAAAAAGGAAAGAAAGATGGCAACCGAACGGGAAGAAATTTTAACCCGGGAAATGAACGAAGCCTTAACCGTGATTTTGCTGGAGGTATATGCCGGCGTTATGAAAAAGTCTGACGCGCTGCTTCTGCTGCAGGCAATGCGGGCAACCATAGAACCGGCGATTAAGGCCATAGATGACACAATCGCAAAAGTTAAGAATTGAAAGTAAGAAAGGCAGAAAGATGGGATTATTGGATAAATTCAAAAACAAACCGTTTCCCGAGTGGATGCGGAAAATGAAAGCGGAAGAACAAATTGAAAAGGAACGTCAGGCGGCGCTGGACAGCATGAGAAACGTTCCACCGCTCTATGATTGGTCGCAGGTCAGGCAGGCACCGGTATTGAATAACGGAAAGACGCTTCAGGAGATAAGCAGACAAATCGACCGCCGATGTTACAACCGCTTTATTCTGCGCACCAGCCTGCGGGAAACGACAGACCCGATTAGGGCCGAATTGCAAAACTTTATAAAAAATCCTCTTAAGCTCAAACTATCTGCCGGATTGAAGCGCAAACTGCGCCGCGAAAAAGCGAAATACAGACAAATCCGGGAGTGGATGGATGACGTGGAAAAGGCCGTAAATGAGGCCGTATTCGGGGATTCCGGCGATGAGCGTTAAAATTTATGTAGATGATGCTTTGGCGCGTTTGCGACAACTGCCGGACAGTTCGGTCAACTGCGTAATTACATCGCCGCCCTATTGGGGATTGCGCGATTATGGCGTTACCGGGCAGCTCGGACTGGAGGCAACGCCGGAAAAGCATATTACCGCGCTGGTTAAGGTTTTCCGCGAAGTTAAAAGAGTTTTAAAGCCGGACGGCACGCTGTGGGTCAACTACGGCGACACCTATGCTTCAAGCGTTAACGGCCGACCGGCGGCGGAGGTTGTCAACGATAACCGCACATTCCGCGATAAGCCTTTCTCCACCGTTGTCGGCAGGTTAAAGCCGAAAGATTTGGTCGGGCTGCCGTGGCTCTTGGCTTTTGCCCTGCGGGACCGGCTGGGATTTTATCTGCGCAGCGACATTATCTGGCATAAGCCGAACTGTATGCCGGAATCAGCCAAAGACCGCCCGGCCAAAGCGCATGAATATCTGTTCTTGTTCAGCAAATCGCCGCGTTATTATTATAATTATACCGCGGCGTTGGAGCCGGTGGCTGCAAATGACAACGGGATTGTGCAGCATCCGAATGCGTTAAGCTTTGCCCGGATTGTCAATGAGCCGGAGCGGCCGGGACACAGTGACAGCCAGCACCGCATAACGCGGGGCAAGGGTAACAGCCGGAGCTTTCGCGGCGGCGGCGCCTATGTGCATAGTCAGAATTTTCAAAACTCGGCGGCGGTGGAAAGAAAAACAGCGGGAAATCAGGAAAATATAAGCGGTTTGCGCAATCGGCGGACGGTTTGGACAATTGCCAGCCGTGGCTTTTCCGAGGCGCATTTTGCGACTTTTCCGCCGGAGCTGGTGCGGCCGTGTCTGCTGGCCGGATGTCCGGCGGGCGGTGTGGTGTTGGATCCGTTCGGCGGTGCCGGAACGGTCAGTCTGGAAGCCGAACGTCAACAGAAAAACTCGATATTAATTGAGTTAAATCCGGCATACGCCGAAATTGCCCGCCGCCGGATTATGGCGGACGGCGGGATGTTCTGCCAAATTGACATTATTCGCCCCAAAGCGCAAAAGACCGGATTGCGGCTGTTTTGGCGGTGGTTGCGGCGAAAATTGTATTTTTAACGGCAGAAAGCCGTTTTGAGGAGAGTATATGACGCAAAAACGCGAAATGTTTCTTAACGTGCATGAAACAGTCGATAAGATTGTCGCTCGTTACGGGTATGAAAAGCTCGGCGAATTTACTTTCCTATGTGCTCAATACGCGAAGTATTGGGATGAATTCGGTTCGGGAGAGGGATTTAACTTCTCGGGCTATTCCGAAGCCGTCTTGATTTATTTTGATAATGTCAAAAATAAACTTGATGAGAAACACCGCCAGTTTATCGTAAATGGTGAACAAATGGCAAAGATAGCCAAAGAGCGGTGGGAAAAAGAAAAAAAGGAAGAGCGACGCCGCGAACAAAAACGGCGTTGGTATGCGGCTAACCGGAAGAAGCGTCAGGACATACCTGACGATGTGCCTCAAAGCGAGGATGAAGACCGCCGCTGCAATTTTAAGCGGCCACGGTATGTGGATAACTTGGAAAAAGTTAATCTCAAAAGGCGTCAAAAGACATCTGCCAATGTGTCCGACGGACGCAAAAAAATGTCTAGCGACGTGTCTAGTGATGTGCCTCAAAACGAGGATGAAAAAGGCGTGGCGCAAAATGATGCGTACGCATACAGAAATTATGAACTTATGAATCATAAGAAATTTAAAAAGAATTATGATAAGGGCGGCGCTGATTTTGTGGATAAATCTTCGGCAGCCGATGAAAAGCATAACCCGTCAAGCGGTTTAACGGGTCATAACCTCGCCACAGGCTCGGTCGTAAAAGGAAATCATAAGAACGGGGAACATAAGAAGCATAAGAACGTTGGAACATTGAACCAAGTAAACTGTGAACAACAGAACTCGGACGATGTTCCTAATCCCCCTCAGCCCTGCGGGCAGCTCCCCCGAGGGGAGCAAAAGCTCGGCAAGGATGTTGTGCGGCCGGCACCTCTGCGGCGAACCATCTACGGCGACACCTGGATTAGGATTGGCGATGATTTTGAGGTTGATTTGTTTGACCCGTGGTTTGAGTGCTTTTCCCGGGCAAGAAAATTTTTAATTCATGGTTTTGAAATGTGGTGCCGGAAAAAGCTGTGCGGCGAGCGCCATGATAAATGGTGGCTGAAAGACCAGCTGGGGCGGAATTTTGCCAATCGACAAGGCGATGTGTCCTATATGTTCGATCGGGAAAACGGCAAAAATGCCAATATTTCTGGAGCAAAACATTGATTTTAAGGGGTTTTCTGAATCGATAATACGCGCGAAAGGAATTTTTGCCGGAGGCGGGACAACAAAAAAATCGGTGTACAGGGCAATAAATAAGGGGTTTTGAGAGATGATCAGAAAAATTTTAACAGTGGAAGACGTGAAAGTCGAGCTTGAAAGATATTTTGAGGTTATGAAGTGGCTGCCGGATATTCAGCGGCCGCGCTGCAAAACAACCAATTTCTACAGAGTGGCAGTGCCGCCGGTCAACCCGGAAGACGCTGAATATATGCGGCCAAGCATTACCGGGGAAGACATCTCTGACGCTTGGTATATAGACGAGCATTGGATGTCGGCGCCGCTGATTCTGCCGAACGAATATGTTTTTCTGCGCGATTTTTTATCCGGTGTGCCTAAAAAAGTGCTGGCTTATCGGTACAGTCCCAATCAAACCGACCGAAAATATATCTATCGTTGGGCGGAACGTCTGTTGAAAAGAATTTTTGACGCCGTCCGCAGATGATTTTTATTTTGTCCAAAGTGCCACACTTTGCCACACTCTGATATGGGACATTTTTTTATTTTTGCGTTATAAAAAACTTATGATTGGCAAAGCTATGTAAGCAAAAGCCATGACTGACTTCTTTCTTGTTGACTGACATTGCCCCGGGGTCTGCCTCCCCGGGGTTCATGGTGGGATAGAGCAGTTGGCAGCTCGCTTGGCTCATAACCAAGAGGTCGGAGGTTCAAGTCCTTCTCCCGCAACCAAAAGAATTGCCCACTTTACGGGCAGGTTGCCTTAAGTCCAGGCTTTCCCTTAAAAGCACTGCATCGGCATTGGAGCAGGTTTGATACACTTCTATAAACCTAGCAGGACTTGAAGCACTTATAGTGCAGATATCGCTAAAGCGATAAAGTGTATCCTCTTTTTAAGAGTAGCCCTGAGGTAAAACTTAGGGCTTTTATCGCGGGGTGGCGCAGTGGTTAGCGCTGTCCGCTCATAACGGATAGGTCGCAGGTTCGAGTCCTGCCCTCGCGACCAATTTTGACCGGCGTCTTTATCAGACGTCGTTTTTTTTACAGCATTATTTTTTTATTAACTTAACTGAAAGGATAAAAAATGCCGGAAGAAAAAGAAGAAACCAAAGTAATTGGTTACCGTCCGCTGACCGAAGAGCAAAAACGGTTGATGAACAAAGCTAAGGAATTGGGCAATCAGCTCGGGGAATTTATTGAAAACCTCAATTGCTCAACTGAATTTGACGCTGATGGGCGGTGTTTGGCGATTGCCCGCACCGAAATTCAAACCGGTTTGATGTGGCTTAATCGCGCCATAGCCCAGCCGGAAACATTTTGTTAACTTTTTGGCCGCCTTTCGGGGCGGTTTTTTTATGTCCGGGGTTTGCCGTGGGTGGTAAAACGGTGCTTAGCAAAGGGCTTCCTGAAGATTTGCAATTTGGGAAACAAAGGTTCGACGCCTTTCCCCGGACTCTAATTTCGAGATTTAGCAATGGTTAAGAAGACAGATAATAAAAAGGCTGCTACCAAACCGACTAAGTCTAAGGCGGCAGAAGAAAGTAAGCCGGTATTTGAAGACAAGTTTCATCTGCTGGGCGGGCGGCCGCCTTCATTTAACTGCGTTGAAGAAATGGCCGCCAAAGCGACGGAGTATTTCACAGCAAAAAAGCACGATGTTATTGCCTATACTAAAGATGGGAAAAAGATATACGGGCAAGGCTCAATCAGCGTTAAGGGAGTCTGTGATTATATGGGCATTACCAATCAGACCCTTAACGAGTATGGCAAAAAGAAAGAATATGAATACACCGTTACGCGGATTAAGCAGATTTGCGAGGTTTATGCGATTGACCGCTGCAACCTCAGCAAAGACCATAAAGCGGATTGGATTCTGCAAAACTGCTTTGAGGGGTGGAAGACCGAAAGCACGACCAAGATTGTCAGCGATGAGCCGACGGCAGAGCGGCTCAAGAAGTTTTTACTTAAAAAGAAAGGCGAAAAGACAGCCAAAAAACAGGAATAACCGATGAATACGGAATTTGAAGAACAGTTGACGGAAGCCATGGCCGAATGTTCAGACGACCCGTATTCGTTCGTTATGCTTGCTTTTCCGTGGGGAACCGGAGCGCTTGAAGGCAAACGGCCCGAAGAATGGCAGGTGCAATTATTAAAGGATATTAGGGATAAATTATTAACGGTTCAGGAAGCACTCAAGTTTGCGCTGGCTTCCGGTCACGGTATCGGCAAGTCGGCATTGGTGGCGTGGCTGGTGCTGTGGGCTTTGTGCACCTTCCCGGAAACCCGCGGCATTGTAACCGCCAACACCGAAAAGCAGCTTCTGACGAAGACTTGGCCGGAAGTGCGGAAGTGGTTTAACCTTTGTATCTGCAAACACTGGTTTGAAATGACCGCAACCAGCATATTCTCAGCCGATGAGCGTTATAAGCAGTCTTGGCGGATTGATATGATTCCGTGGAGCAAGAACAATCCTGATGCTTTTGCTGGTCTTCATAACCAAGGCAAGCGGCTGATCGTGATCTTTGACGAGGCATCGCAGATTTGGGACAAGATTTGGGAAGTTACCGAAGGCGCCATGACCGACCTCGGCACGCAGATCTTGTGGCTGGCATTCGGCAACCCGACCCAAAATACCGGCTGTTTTTATGATTGTTTTCACAAAAACCGGCAATATTGGGACACGCGGCAGATTGACAGCCGCACTGTCAGCTTTACCAACAAAGCGCAAATTGCCAAATGGGTCGAGCAGTACGGCGAGGATTCAGACTTTATCAAGGTGCGTGTGCGCGGCGTTTTCCCCAGTCAGGCCTCAAATCAGCTGATTCCGCTTAATGTGGTGTTGGAAGCCCAGCAGCGCCAAGTTTATGAAGACAAGTCAGCGCCGCTGTTGATGATGGTAGATGTTGCCCGGTTCGGTGATGATGAAAGTGTCATCCGATTCCGCCAGGGGCGCGACGCTCGGTCATTTCCGATTAAGCGTTATCAAAAGTCAGACAACCATACACTGGCGCGTGAGGTTGCAAAGATGATTGATTATTATAAACCGGACGGCGTCTTTATTGACGGCGGCGGCGTTGGCGGCGGTGTGGTCGATAATTTGAGGGCGTGGAAGTATCCGGTCATCGAAGTTAATTTTGGCGAAACCCAAAAGTCGCTGGATCAGCCGGACCGTTATGTCAACAAGCGGGCGGAAATGTACGATGCTTTGCTTGATTGGCTGGTAAACGGCGGCGCGATTGACGATGACGAAGGCTTAAAAGAAGATTTGACCGCTATTCAATACTTTTTCAACGGTCAGAAAATGCAGTTGATGAGTAAGGCGGATATGAAGGCAACGGGGCTGCCGTCGCCGGATGACAGCGACTGTCTGGCAATGTCTTTTTATTGCCCTGTTCGCAAAAGAGCCTCCCGCATGGGAGGTTCTTCCGATTTTAAACGAAAAACTTATGATTGGAGTATTTAATATGTGTGGAGGAGATATTTTCGGAAGCATTGCCAGAATTGCGCTGGCATCTGCGTCGTTTGGCACGTCCGAACTGTTCGGTGTCGGCAAAAAGGTCGGCAATATGTTCAGCAATAAGCCGAATATGGAAGGAAAAACGGTCGTTTCGCCGCAGCAGCAGTCTTCGGCAAAGCAAAGTGAAGCTGATGAGACGGCGGTTCAGGCCAGAGAAGACGCAAAGAAAAAGGCGGCGAATATGCTCGGCCGCCGTTCAACAATATTGACCGGATCTTCCGGTTTGACGGACAGAGCAAACACAACCAAGAAAACGCTGCTGGGGGCTTGATATTATGGATAAATTGGAAATCCGGCAGCAGCTGAACCGCATTAATGCGTCGCTCGAGAAAGAATATAAGGAATGGGAACCGTCTTGGAAACGTATTGCCGAGCTGTCCCGTTCTTTCCGCGGAAAATTTGAAAACGAGAAAAACAAAGAATTTCTGCGCCGCTCGGACGATGTGATTGATAATGTTCTGAACGACTGCGCCGACACTCTGGCCGCAGGGCTGCAATCCGGGTTAACCAATCCGACCACGCGCTGGTTCAAGTTCTCGCTGGCCGATACGGATCTTCTGGACTGGAAGCCGGTTAAGACTTGGCTGTATGACGTTGAGAACATCATTTTGACGATTCTCAACAAGTCAAACTTTTACAAGCTGACGCCGACGGTTTACAAGGAAATGGGACTCTTCGGCCAGCCCTGCCTGCTGCATGAGGAAAGTCCGGCGACGATATCGCGCTTTTATGCCTTTACCGTCGGCGAATATATGCTGGCAACCAACAATGAACTGGCGGTTGACACCTGTTTTCGCCGGTTTTCAATGACAATTCATCAGCTGGCGGCCGCTTTCGGTTTGGAAAATCTGCCGACAACGCTGCAGAACGATTATCGCAACGGACGGGTTGCCAATGAATACAATGTTATTCATGCGATATTGCCAAATTTTATGCTGAACCGCGGCAAGATGGATAATAAGAACAAGCCTTATCTGTCGATTTATTACCTGCCGGATTATAGTGCGGCGGAATCAGTCCTGCGTATATCCGGCTATGACCGTTTTCCGATTCTGGCGCCGCGGTGGGAGACGGTCAGCACCGAAACCTACGGCATATCTCCGGCGATGCACGGTCTCGGACTGGCAAAATCTCTGCAAAAATGGCATAAAACCCGCCATTTGGGCGTGGATTTGGTAACCCGGCCGCCGTTAAATGTTCCTGCCAAAATGTATGAAGACGGCGCAGCGCCGGATTTGCTTCCGGGCGGCATAAATATATATGACGAGCGCAACGGGCCGCAGTCGGTAACCCCGACCATGAACGTCAATTTTGACCTGAACAACCTGAATTTGACGATTGCGGAGACGAAGGAAAACATTCGCACATCAATGTTTTACCGCCTGTTCAACGCAATCTTGTCCGTTGATAAGCGGATGACGGCGACCGAAGTCGATAAAATCAGCAGCGAACAGATGGTTCAGCTTGGCCCGGTGCTGACAAACATTATTAACGAGTTCTTAAGCCCCTGTCTGATGCGCGTTTATGACAATTCTTTTAAACTTGGCGCTATTCCGCCCCCGCCGCCGGAATTGGAAGGCCAGTCGCTGGAAATTGAATATGTATCAATGCTGGCACAGGCGCAGAAAGCGGTCGACCTCTCTGCTTCGATGGATTTTGTACAGTTTGTTGGTGCTGTTGCACAGTATGATCCGAAAGCTATTATTAAACTGGACAGCAATGAATTGATTGACGATTACGTCGATAAACGCGGGGTTAATCCGAAAATTGTCCGTTCAACGGATGATGTGAATAAAATTCAACAGGCTGAACAGGCAAAAGCCGACCAGCAGGCAATGATGCAGCAGGCACTTGAGGGTGCAAAGACCTTAAATGAAATTGCGCCGGGCAGTCTGGCAAACATGGGAGGCATGCAGTGAAAAGCGAAAAGTTTATTGCCAATTTGCGGCAGATAAGCAAGGACAAGGCCGGCCGCATCGTTATCTGGGGGCTGTTGGAACATGCCCGGATACATCAGAGCGTCTTTGATTCGAACGCCTCGCTGATGGCGTTTCGCGAGGGCGAACGCAACTTCGGCCTTTGGCTGGAAGACTGCCTGACAAAAGTTAACCCTAATCTCATTTATGAAATCGCAAAGGAAATAAACGATGACAACGACAAATAATGCGCCGGACGCCCCGGCAGAAAATAAAACAGAAGCAACTGAAAACCCCGGAGAAAAAACTCTGGGGTTTTCTTCTATGAATGAACCGGCAACGGAACCAACCGAGCCGGAAACGGACGCAAAGGTTGAAACGGATAAAACTCCGCCGGCCGATACCAAATCGGAAGATAAGACGACCTCGGAAGATGAACCGATTGAGCCGGACTATTCGGACGTGAAGGCCCCGGACGGTTATCAGGTCGATGCCGAGGTTATGGCTGAGATTACGCCCGTCTTGAAAGAGCTTAAATGTTCCAAGGAAAACGCCGAAAAGCTGGTTGCCGCCGGTTCCATGCTCGTTAAAAGAACGCTTGAAGCCCAGCAGACGGCGCTGGAGGAGCAGCATGAAGCTTGGAAAAAAGAGGTGCTGGCCGACAAAGAACTCGGCAAGCCGGAAAATATCGCGATTGCCAACCGGGCAATTGATACCTTCGGCGACGAAGGCTTGAAAGAAATTACCAAAGCCGGACTGGGCAACCATCCGTCTTTTGTAAGGTTTTGCCTCAATATCGGCAAAGCCATCAGCGAAGACTCTGCGGTTATCTCGGCAGGGTCAACAAAGGCATCGAACCGTAACGAACTCGGCGAACCGATGCTGCATTTCAAAAACATGTAATAAAGTAAGGAGAAACAAACAATGGCTGATAAACTTATTCAGCAGCTCTCATTGCTCGAACTGGCAAACCGTATCGCTCCCAACGGCGATATGGCAACAATCGCCGAAGTTATGTCGAGGGAAAACACGATTTTGCTCGACATTCCCTGCATTGAGGCAAACAGCGGTTCGAGCCACAAAGACACCAAGCGCACCTTTGTTCCGAAAGGACAGCTGCGCCAGTTCGATAAAGGCGTCGGACGCGTTGCGACCAAAACCGAACCGATTACCTTCAACATTTCCATGATTGAAGCCTATTCTAAGGTTGACAAGGCCAAATGCGGCATTGCGCCGAACCCGCAGCAGTTCCGCATGGACGAGGCCAAAGGCATTATTGAAGGTCTGTCACAGACTGTTGCCGATATGATTTTTTACGGCAACAGCAAAATGAAGCCGGATGAAACCGACGGTTTGGCGACAATTTGCAGCAAGATTGACGGCAAACGCGTGATTGATGCCGGCGGTACCGGCGACGCCCTGACTTCTGTCTATATTGTGCAATGGGACAAAGCCGAGGCTAAAGGCATTTATCCGCGTAATTCCAAGACCGCCGGTATTATCCACGATGATCTGGGTGAACAGACGGTTAAGGATGATGAGGGGCTGGATTATCAGGCACTCGTCAGCCACTTCCAGTGCCACATGGGATTGGGCATTACCAATGAACGCCGCGTTGCCCGCATATGCAATATTCCGACCTCTGCCAAGGAAGCCGAGAAAATTAACCTGTCGAAGCTGATTATTCAGGCGCTGAACAATATGAAGCAGCAGGGTAAAAACGCGTTCATTTACTGCAACGCAACGGTTTTGAGCTATCTGGACATTGAAGCCTTGAACAAGGCAACGGTTCAGCTGCAGGATGCCTTTGGCGACTACGTAACCCAGTTCCGCCCCGGCAATCCGCTGCGTCTGTGCGAGGGTATTCTCGACACCGAAGCTCAGGTAACGGCTACGGCCTAGGGATAAGCAAGGGCTGGCTTGGTTCAGCCCTTATTTTTTAATCATAACATGAGGAAAAAAACAAATGAGAGACGGATTACTGACCTTTTCCGATATGGAACCGCGCGCAGCCGCCGCGTCCAGCTCGGAAGTCATTGATTTCGGCGAAGGGAAAAGCGATTACGGCAAAAGTTACCCGTATAACTTTTTCAATGTTCGCATTACCGAAGCCTTTGCCGGCGGCGAAGGGGCAACCCTGAAAGTTGAATTGCAGCATTCTGATGACAATTCAAGCTTTACAACCGCCGTTGCCAGCGAGGCCTTGACGGTTGATAAATTAACCGGTGGAACGCTGATGGCTTGTCAGCCGCTTCCACTTAAGTTCAAACGCTATGCCAAGGTCGTCGCAACGGTCGGCACGGCGGCAATGACCGCCGGTAAAATCTCGGCATGGATTGGCGAAAGAGTTGAGGAATAACCATGAGTAGATATGTATGTATCAAAGACTGTTATTACAATAACAAGCGTTATGCGGAAGGCGAACCTCTGGAAGAGGGGGTTGAACCGAACAGTTTTTTCAAAAAAACCGGAGATACGCCGCCCGCCGCTAAGGCTGCCGACACGGATTCACTGTCGGCTGATGATGTTGTCAAACTGATTGAGGATTCGGAGGAAAGTGCTGCTAAAAATCTGGCAGAGTTCAAAGCGCTGGTCGGCGACCATCTGTCCAAGTTCGACGAACGGATTAAGGCGCTTGAAACCAAACTGGCGGAATCAGAAGCAAAGCTGAACAGCTTTGTTGAAACTGCCGGCGCTCAGGTTCCGCAGGGAAACGAAACCCCGGATCCGGAAAGTCAGAAAAATGACATCCCGGCACCGGCGGCCAAGTCTTCCGCTAATAAAAAATAAAAACAAATAAAAGGCGCTTGGCAACAGGCGCCTTTTTTTAAGGTTAAAACCATGGATAAAACGACAATTTGCAATCAGGCGCTGGGTTTAATTGCCAACGGCGAGGTCTTGGACATTGCCGGCAATGAACCGCGTGCCAAGAAATGCCGCCTTTATTATGACGCAGTTGTTTATACGGCACTGGCTTTTTATGACTGGAGTTTTGCCCGTAAGCGCAAGCAGCCGGCCTTATCGGCCGAAAAGTTCGACGGTTATAAATACGCTTACGTTATCCCTGAGGATTCTTTGCATATTTCGCGCTATCTTGATGAAAACGGCCAGCCGCTGGAACTGAGCGGCAACAGCACGGTTGTTTTGTCGTCCAACAACGCTTCCCGGCTGATACTAACCAACCGGAAGATAACAAACATTATTTATACGTTCAAGCAGATGAATACGGAAATGTGGTCGCCCGGATTTGCCGAGGCCGTCACTTTTCTGTTAGCCAGCAAAATCTGCGAAACGATTCCCAATCTCAAAAACGAAGCCAACAACAAATTTCAGCAGTATCAGGGGCTGATAGCCGTCGCCAAGAATGACGATGTGCGCGAAGAGATGAAATTTTACGACAAAAATCCGTTTAAGAATTATCGCGGCTATGACGGGAGCATATTTTAATGTCTGACTTAAATATTACCCAATCCGCTTTTAATGCCGGCGAACTCAGCCCGCGGCTGTATTCCCGCGTCAATTTGGAAAAATACGCCAGCGGCGCAAAGGTTATCGCTAATATGTACGTTATGAAAGAGGGCGGTCTGAACAAGCGTCCCGGGTCATATTACATCGGCGAAGCCTATAATCAGAGCAAACCCTCCCGACTAAAAAGATTTCAGTTCAGCGAAGGCCAAGGATACGCCTTAGAGTTTAGTGAAAAGAAAATGCGCGTCATTTCCGAGGGCGGCTTTGTCGTTAAGGAAGACGGCAGCATTTTTGAGCTTGATATTCCTTTCGATATTGACGAAATCTGGCAGATGAAATTTGAGCAGTCGGCCGACGTGGTTTATATTACCCACCCGAGCCATCTGCCGCAGATGTTAAAACGTTTCGACCATGACAACTGGACGATTGAGGACATGGCTTTTGTGCCGAAAACGCCGACCCCGACCGGATTAACCGCCAAAGGTTCCGGCAGCAGCCAGACCTATAAATATAAAGTGTCGGCGATTAATGAGGAAACCGGCGAAGAAAGCCTGACGGCCATGGTCGAAGTCAAAAGCGACCAATTATCACAAACCAAACAGATTACTTTAACATGGAACAAAGTTGAGGGCTGCAAAAAATATAATGTCTATCGCCTTTCGGCCGGTATGTATGGCTGGATTTCCACCGTTGTTGACGATGACGACGCGGCGACAATCTCCATGAGCGACGATAATGTTGCCCCGGACTTCAACATTACCCCGGCGATTAAGCGCAATCCGTTTGACGGCCCGAACAAATATCCGTCCGTCTGCGGCATTCATGAACAGCGTATGGCGATGGCCGCGACTTATGAGGACTACGAATTAATCGAAATGTCCCGCGCCGGAACTTATAACAACTTCACAATGTCCAATCCGCTGCAGGACGATGACGCTTTCTCGATTCGGGCAACAGGCAAGCAAATCAACACTATTTATCATTTAATCTCGCTTAACGATTTGCTGATTACCACGGCGAACGGCGTCTGGAAAGTGATGCCCGGCGATACCGGCTTTTTGTCGGGCAAATGGCCGAAAATCAAGCAGCAGAACGTCTATCACTGTGATAACATTGAACCGCTGATAATCGGCAATCAGGCTTTGTTTATGAGCGACGGACATGTGCGCACGCTGGGCTATGCGCTAACCAGTGACGGCTATGACGGCGAAGACATCAGCATTCTGGCGACGCATCTGTTTGACGGCCGCCAACTGGTTGCCTGGGATTACTGTTCTTCGGCGAACCTGATTTGGTTTGTGTTTGCCGACGGCGGTGCGGTGGCCTTGACCTATATTAAGGAACAGCAGCTGGTTGCTTATACCCGCTATATTACGGAAGGTTGGTTTGAAAGCATCTGTTCGGTTAAGGAAAACGGGGTGGAAAGCATTTACGCGGTGGTTCTGCGCAATGTTAACGGGACGCCGAAACGGTTTCTTGAGCGTTTTGTGATTAATCAGGATTCGGAAGCAAAAGAAGACGATTATTTGTTTATGGACTGCGCCGCCCGGGCAGATTTGGACGAATCGACCAGCGAGGTAACAGGCCTTGATTATCTTGAAGGTGCCACCGTCGGCGTGATGGTGGACGGGGGTTATCAGGGCGAAAAAGTGGTTAAAAACGGCAAAATCTCTTTTGAGACGTCCGGAAAGCATATCAAAGTCGGTTTACTCTACGACGCGTTGTATCACAGTCTGAGCATTGACTATCCGCTGAACAACGGCACGTCTTCACAGGGACAGTATAAGAGAATCAGCGGCGCCCGGATTATGCTTGAAAACTCCGGCAGCTTCAAAATTGCGCAGGTGGACGACAAAAATCAGTTCGTCCGGCCGGCAATGAGTTATCAGAATTACGGCGAAGGGTACGACTTTGTCAGCGGAACACGTCGCGTTGACTTGGAAGGCGGCTATAATTTCAACGGCGAAATCGAGATTATCTCAGACACGCCGACCCCGTTAACCATTAATGCCATAACGGCGGTGGTGGCGCATGGCGGTTAAACTCAGATTATGCGAAGCGGGCGACATAGAGTATATTGCGGCCAACATGCGCGCCGTCGATGCCGAAGAAATCCGCTTGGCCGGAAATCATGACGCCTTTGAATGTCTGACACAGGGAGCCAGTCATTCGGTTTATTGCCGGGTTATTGAGATTAACGGCCGTCCGGCCGCGATTCTCGGTCTGGTGCCGCTGGATAATATGAACAGCCGCGGAATCTGCTGGCTGCTCGGAACCGATGATATTGAACGCTATGCAAAAGATTTCTGCAAATTATGTCGGGATTTTCTTGCTGAAATATTAAAAAGAGCAAATAGAGTTGAGAATTTTGTCTGGGTTGAAAATAAGGTTTCGATTCGCTGGCTGAAATGGCTGGGATTTAAATTTGAAGACAAAGAAATTGTCTGGGGGCCGGAAAAAGCCCGTTTTTTGCATTTCTATAAAGAAAAGGAGGTTTGAAAATGTGTGATCCTTTATCCATTGCTGCCGGTACTCTTGGTTTAGCCGGTACTATCATGTCGGTAAACGGGATTAAGCAGGAAGGAAGAGCCGAATCAAAAGCCAATCAATACAATGCCGCGATTATGCGTCAGCAGGCCGAAGACGCCAAAGCCCGAGGCTTGGAAGAACAGGTATCGGCGGCGCGGAAGAATAAGCAGCTTCTCGGCCAGCAGCGGGCGATGATGGCCGCCAACGGGGTGGATTTGAGTTCTGCAACACCGATGGAATTGTTTACGCAGACGGCCGAGTTTGGCGAAGAAGACCGGCAGACGATTATTGACAACACAAATCGCGAAGTTTGGGGATATAATACGCAGGCAACCTTGTATGACATGGCGGCCAAGCAGGCGAAAAAGGCCGCCAAACGTAACACCATTTCCACCATTCTCGGCGGTGGCAGTAATTTGCTGTTTATGGGGGCGCAAGCAGGTTGGTCTGGTGGGAGAAGCAGTGGCAACGGGGTAACAGAGCGAGGCGGAGGAACTTCTTCTGCTACTATCAACGGGATATATCAGGGGAGTAGAACTTGGTAATATGTATTATCTGGCAATGATTGCCGGATATGAACAAAATACCTATTGTTTTTATGTACAATATATTGTACATTATAAGTGTACAGGATATTGTACTTGAAAACAGAAGGGGGATGAATATGGAAGCTGTAACGTACACAAGTGCGCGGCAGAATATGGCAAGGTTGTTAGACGATGTCTGCAATAACAGCGAGGTTAAAATTATTACCCGGACGAACAAGCCATCTGCGGTAATGATGAGTTTGGATGATTATAACTCTTGGATGGAGACCTGTTATTTGCTGTCTAATCCCTGCAATGCCGAACATTTGAGAAAAAGCCTTGAACAGGCGGACAACGGAGAATTTGTTGATGTCAAAATTGACGAGCTTTAAGTTTACCAAAGAAGCTTATGACGATTATTTGCTGATGAAGCAACGCGAACCAAAGCTGGCAAACAAAATTAAAGAATTGATTACCAGCATTATGGAAACGCCTTTTGAAGGAATAGGCAAGCCGGAAGCTCTTAAGTTTGACTTAAGCGGTTGTTGGTCGAGAAGAATTAACCAGCAGCACCGCTTGGTTTATCGTGTCGTTGATAATGAAGTGCAGATTATTTCCTGCCGATACCATTATAAATAGAGATACAGGAGACGGGAAATGGCAGATAAACTGAATGACACAGAGATGTCTATTTTGAACGGTCTGACGGATGCTCTCAAATTCGCTAAAAGTAAAACTGACGATACAAAAGTTTATAACGATGAAGTGATTAAGGCAGCCCAACGGGCACAGGATTATATTGACGGTAAAAACCGGAATGGATTCCGAGCTTTTGAAACTGTTGAGGAAGCAATGGATGATTTACTGAACGAAGAAGACTGATAATATTGAAATTTATTCAAACCCTGCTATTTGGCAGGGTTTTTTTTATGGAGTAAAAAAGAAAATGGTTGAAACGCGTTTCGATAAAATCGTTGTCCGTTCCAAACTGCCGACACCGTTTGCCAGTGCCGAGGCTTTCGGTGCCGGTGCAGGCAGAGCTTTGCAGCGCACCGGTGCCGTTATGGCAAACGTGGCAGACAAGGCTTTGGCCGAAATTGACCGGCAGAAGCAGAAAGACGCCGTCAACAAGGGGATGCAGTTTGAAAACTCTTTTGATAAACTGCGCCGCGAAAAGGTAAACAGCGATTATCTAACGCGCAAAGGGCAGGCGGCGCTCGGTACAACGGCAGCATGGGAAAAAGACGCCGAAGAATGGTATAATCAGCAAAAAGAGCTGGTTACCAACGATTACGATCAGAAAGTTTTAGACGAAATCTACCGCCGCCGCAACGGAGCCACGCTCGACGCACTGACCCGATTCGAAGCGCAGGAAAAAGAGCGCTATTATGAAGAAAACACTGCCAACCGGTTGAAATCGGCGCTGGACGACGCTCTGGCAAATTATAAGGATGACAGACTGGTGGCACAGGCTTATAACTCCGGGCTTGCCGCCTTGCGCGTCAATTATGCCGACCGGCCGGATTTGCTGTCAGCCAAGGAAAAGGAGTATAAAAGCGATTTTTATAAAACGCAGACCTTACGCCGGGCCGACAATGATGCCGCTGATGCGGCCGCCTATTATCAGCAACATAAGACGCAAATTGCCGGCAGCGAACATCAGGCGATTGAAAATCTGATAGAAAAGCGTAAACAGTTTCAGGCCGAAAACGTTAAAAAAGAATTGAAAAAAACGGCGATGATGTGCATTTACGGCGATTCTAAAAGTTGTCAGGAATTGTATGCCAAAGCCCAAAGCGGGCAGATGTCTGTTGCAGATATTGAAGCGGCAATGCCTGCCAATGCCGGCGTCAGTTTCAAGAACCTGATTTATAAGATGAATGGCTATAAGACGGGATTAACCAAGCTGGACGATTCGGAAAAACTGAACCTGAAACAGAAAATATATGAAACTATCGGCACCGTCACATCCAATGCTAATGCAAAAATTGAAGATTTTCAGGAAATGCAGAATCTGATTTTTGAAGGACTGGATAAAAAAGCCTTGTCCAACAGCGAGGGAACCGCACTTCTGAATAATATTGCCGGTCCGTTGATGGAAAAATGGAAAGACAAGATTGAGGTTTACAGCGACAATGCTTGGTTTGAAGCTGATTTGGGTGTCAGCGGGCTGAATGACTGGCTGGAAGAAAATTATTTAACCGACGATAAGATAATCAAGAAAGAGAGCAAAGAACGACAGAAGGTATTAAATGCGGCCAATGATCGGGTCAAGACTGAGGCTTATCAGCTTTATTATGAATATTTGCAGGATGTTGTCAATGAAACGCCGGGAATGACGTCGGTTAAAGATGTTTTGAACCTGTCGGAAAATAAGCGCCGGGCCGTGTATCGGCATGTACAGGAACGCGTCATGCAGGATTTTGCCGTCCGCCGTTATCAATCTTTACGCAATATGAGCGTTAATCCTACCTACATTTTGAACAACCGTGACGGTATGGTTCAGATTTCAAATCGGCCGGAGGAAAAAAAGGTTGGAAAACCATTGTCCGAAAGCCGGGTTGTTAAGGTTGCTTATGACAAGGCCAGCGGTAAGTATGGGCTGGTAATGGCAGACGGAACTATAAAAGAGGTCAGCAGAGAAGTTTATCAAAGCTATGGAGGAAAAAATTAATGGCTTGGGAATTTGAGGATTTGAGTGTTAACCAGCCGCAGCAGGACAATTCTCCGGCGCAGCGCTGGGAATTTGAAGATGTTAATGTTCCGTCACAGACGGTTTTAGACGATGACAGCGGCGAAGTCTATGCCGTACCGGTCAGCTTTGATGAAAGAGACACCCGTTTTGCGATTGAAACCCAGACTAAAGGCGCAGATAAAGCCGACTTCTTCGGCAAAATCAAAACCGTTTCTGCCGATATTTGGAATGGTACGCAGAATTTGGGAAAAGGAATAGAAGAGTCTATCCAAAGTGCGGAGCGCGGGATTGTCGGACATTTGGAACAAGTTACCGACACCTTTTTACACACAGCCTATCACGCGCCGGAAAAAGCCAAAATGTTGGAAGAAGTTAATCAAGGCAATTTTGCGCGCTGGGGCGAGAATTTAAGTGCCGAACGCAAGCAGGAAATTACCGAAAAAGTTAAAGCAGCTAATGATTGGCTTGCCAAGTTGCGGGATAAAAATGCGGCTTTTTGGAACAAAGGCAAGAACATTTTACGCCCGGAAAAAGAAATGGACAGTATAGATCGTTTCTGGGAGGCTGTAGGCGGTGCCGGAGCTTCTGTCGGCGAAGCTGTGGCCGCAACCATGGTAACGAAGAACCCGACTGTTGCCGCCGGGATAATCAGCGGTTTGTACGGAAGAATTCGTTATACGGAATATTTTGACAAAGCCTTAGAAGCGGGAATGGATGTTGATGAGGCTGATTTTAACGCAACTGTTGCCGGTACTATTGAAGGCGGTATCGAACTGGCCGGCGAACGTCTGCTACTGGGCATTGCCAAAATAAAACCGATACAGGAACTGGGAAATCGGGTTTTGAGTTCTGCCGCGGTAAAAGCAGCGCAAAGCGCCGTTGGCAAGGCTGCAATCAGAAAAATAGGCAGCCGGCATACCAACAGCGTTTTTGCGCAAGCTCTGAAAGGATTCGCTGCAGAAGGCGGCGAAGAAGCGGCGCAAAGTTATCTCGGTATGAAATTTGAAAACGCAACAGCCGTATCTGACTATTCGGATGATGAAATTCTGCGGGAGAGCTTGTTTTCATTTGTGGTCGGCGGTCTACCCGGCGCCGGTACTGCCGTTGTCGGCAGCAGCATATATAACAGACGGAGCCGGGAAATTAACCGTAAAATTAAAAACATTCTTGAAACAGAAACACCGGAGCTGACAAAGCAGGAAAGCCAGCGGATGGCCGATGCCGTGCAGGAAGTTCTGTATCAGGAAACAGGTGCTTATGCTGAGGAAATGAGTGCCGTATTGCAAAAAGAACTTGACTTGGACGTTAATGCCGAAGGGATAGATGTTGCCAGCCTGACGGAGCAAACCCGCAAAATCTTAAAAGAGCATTATCAGATGAGCGATGAGGAAATTGATAAAACGCTTAAGGTTTCGCTTGGATTTATTGATGCACGCAACCAGTTTAACGAAGCATACAGCCTTTTTCGCGAGGGGTTGGAGGCGGCTGGTCGCCTTGATGTGAATGCCGATGCCGAAGCGCGTATTTTATCGGCCCGGGCGGTGGCTTTGGCCAGAGCCGAGAAGAAAACGGTCAACGAAGTTCTGGAGCGTTGGAATCTGCGCTTTCAGCAGGAAAAAGCCGGTAATCTGAATGAAAATGTGCTGGAACAGGCAATGTATCGCAGCAAACTTAATAGTTTGGAAAGTTTTGTTAATGATGTCATTAATAATTCTGAAGATACAAGCGCCAGATATTTTGCCAATGTTTCCCCCAGCGGAATAAATTTCGATATTCCGCGGGATACAATTTTACATGATAAAAAACATGCTTTGACCGCAGCAGAATGGGCGGAGGTTGCCGATAATATAGATAATATTGAAGGTGCCGCAATTTCTCCAAAGAAAAGATTTGACGGACAGGCTGTTTTACTAAAAATCTCAACACCAAACGGAAAATATGGCGTTGTATTTGAACACATGAAAAAAGGACGAAATATTATCACAACAGCATTTAAAGAAACGGATGCAAAACTTGACGGCTGGATAAAATTAAACTCCGCCAGAGCGATGCGAAAGGCACCCACTACCCAAAAGGGACTGCTCTCTGGTCGGAGTATGGCTGATATTATAGCAGTTTTGGACGAGAATGTCAATGAACCTTTATTTCAACTTCCGGCCGAGGCTTACAACAGCCAAGGTAAGGCGGATGTTAGTTCTGAGGTATTTAAGCGGTGGTTTGGCGACAGTAAGGTCGTGGATGAAAACGGTCAGCCGCTGGTGGTTTATCATGGAACGAATGCGGATTTTGATATTTTCAGCAAAGAAAAAATTAAACGCGGTACCGGGTTTTGGTTTTCTTCAAACAAAGAAATGTCAAAGGAATATGGGGATATAAAAGAATTTTATCTAAGTGTTAAAAATCCTATTGATGTTAATAAAAATAGAAATGATTTTATTAGGCTTGCTAAAGAAGCGATGCCGGAAATACCGAATGATGTAAGCGAACATTATATTATTACTGATGCTTTAGGTTCTACAGCATTTAAAGAATATTTGCAAAATAAAGGATATGATGCAATTTCTTTGGGGGACAGCTATGTCGTTTTTGAACCTAATCAAATAAAGTCCGTCAATAACCGCGGGACATTTGATCCAAGTAATGACAATATTTATTATCAAGACTCCACGATGCCGAAAGGGGCCTATCAGAACAGCATCATTTATCTGTTTGAAAAAGCCGATGCGTCAACTGTAGTTCACGAGCTGGCGCATTTCTTTTTAGACGATATGCGTAAATTTGCCGACAATGAAACGACCAAAGCCCAGTTGGAAGCCATTTATAAATATGTTGGTGCGGAAGACGGCCACCTTACTATTGAACAGCATGAATATTTTGCCCGTTCTTTTGAAGCCTATTTGATGGACGGGCGCAGTCCTAACCAACTGTTAAGCAAGGTTTTTGCCCGCTTTAAGCGTTGGCTGCGCGGAATTTACAAGACAGTCAGAAGTCTTGATGTGGAGCTAAATGACGAAATACGCAAAACCTTTGACGATATGCTGGGCGGCCGGTCTCTTGATTTTGCCATGCAGGTCAGCGGCGCCAAAATGCTGGAAAGTCTGGACAGCGGCAACATTTCTCCGAACGTTGTTAATAAAGCGTTGCAACTGCTTGGTGACGGTAAAATGAGCCGGGCCGATATGGATGACTTGATTGAACGTCTTAAAACCGGAGAACTGCAGCGGAAAGAGATTAATCAGGAGCTTAAAAGGTTTGAAAACAGCAATACCACCCACCGGGAACGCCTGAATCCTTTTGACAAAGTAAAATATAAGGATTTATTGAGCCGCGGTAATTTTAATAAAAAAGATGTGGTTGATAAAATCAACCGCATTTTAAAATGGAGCGAGCCAAAAAAGGTTAACGGCAAATTGGTCGGACGTTTCCCTAATTTGCAAATGAATAAGCAGTTTGAACATATCCGCGAACTGATGGCGCTGGATAAAAACGAAGCCAAATTGAAAATTGCCGAAAACGTCAAATTGATTAATGCGATGATTCGCGGCGAGGAAACAGGAAACATTGATAAACTGGTGTTCGACAACAAAATCCTTTCTGTTGCTGCCGGCAAGGCTGAAGCCAGATTGCTGATAGAGGTTTATAACGCTCTATCGGACAGCTACAATGCCGGGCGGTTAACAACAGCGATTACCGGAGAAGCCAAGCGCAAAAGAAAAGAGCATTTAATCGGCGAGGCGGTGGATGTTCTTACCGGCGACGGCAGCATAGACTGGAGAAAAGAAAGAAGCCTGTTCAGACAGGCTTTTAATCGTTTGGGCATCAGCCAAATGTCATGGAACGGTATTTTAGATATTTTGTCGTCCAATGACAGACAAAGCCAAACCGGGTTAAGCCGTCTTAGCCGAAATCTTGATGTTTTTGAAAATGAGCAGCAGGAACAAACCGGAATTGCCGAAGACGGCGAAAAGGCTTCGCGCCATTTGGAAGCGGCGTTAAAAGGAACGTCAAATTCTGCAATATCTTTAAGCCGCTATATGAATACCAAACTTTCGGAAGAATTTATCATTGAATGGGGCAAAAACCGGAAAAAGTTCAGCAAAGACCAGCTGATTGACATTTATATGAAAGCGAAAGACCGGGAAACGCGTGATTTGATGAAGAATGATGAAGTTCTGCAATTCAATGATGAGTTTCTGGAAAAGGTTAACGAGCTTTTAACCGATGAAGATGTGGCGGTAGCTGATGCCTTGTTTGCGTTTTATGACGAAAACTACAATAAAATTAACCGCTTTTATGAAGATAAATTCGGCACCAGCCTCGGCAAGAGGCCTTTTTATTCGCCGCGGTCAATGGACAGAGGCGGTATTAATGTTGAAACCGGGGATTTAAGAAGCTATGCAGGTTTTTCCGGTATAAAGGAAAGAACGGCAAAGGCAGGTGCAATTAAAATCAAAGGGGCATTTAAGACGCTCAACGAGTATATTGTTAACTCAAACCATTATATTGCCTTTTCTGACAAGTTGCTGGATATAAATGCCGTTCTCGGTGATGTGCAGGTTAAAAATATCATTCGCAATTTGTTTGGCGAAAAGGCAAACAGGCGTATCAGCTACGAAATTTCACGCATAGCCAGCAATGACAAGGTTTTCAGTATGATGGGGCTGGGAGATCTGTTTAATAAGGTTCGTTCTAATTATGCCGTTTCGGTGCTGGGCCTTAAACCGGCTTTGGCGATTAAACAATTGACCTCGTTTCCGGCTTATTGGGAGCATATGAGTTTAGCTGATTTTATGGCTGGTATGGTCGATTTTACCAGACATCCGAAACAGGCTATGAAAATTTTGAGCCAAACAACCCTGATGAAATCGCGCGATGTGAACATTATCAAAGATTTTGAAGAACTTTCTAAGAGTGAATTGCTGAAAAAGGGCGGCAATAAAATCGGATTGCGCGAATTGATGATGCTGAATATCCGTCTCGGCGATCGCGGCGCCATTTATCTGGGCGGTTGGGCTTTGTATAAGTCCGAGCTGAAAAAGAACCTTGCCGCCGGTATGGACGAAGCAAAAGCCAAAGCGAAAGCGTTGGAGGCTTTTGAAAGAATAACCGATGAAACCCAGCAGTCTGGGCGTTTAAGCCAGCAGTCTTATTGGCAAAGCAATCCGTTTTTGCGCGCCTTTACCATGTTTCAAAGCTCACAAAACCAGTACCTGCGCAAGGAGATTAATGCCGTGAGAGGATTGTTAACTAGACGTATGGATAAAGATAAGGCAGCTAAAACGCTGTTTATTTATCATGTTTTGTTGCCGTGTTTGTTTCAATGGGCAGCCGATGGTTTCCGCTGGGACGATAAGGCGCAGCTTAAAGCCGCATTATTAGGATCTTTGAACGGTGTATTTGCCCTGAATACCGTATTAAGTAAACTTTACGACGTGACTTTGGGTGATGGCAACACTTTCACGTCTGATGTGAAAGTTAAGGATGTTGTGCCTTTTTGGGGAAGTGTTGAGGAACTAAAAAAACAGTTTGTCAAATTTGCCGAAGAAGGCATTACGACAGAAGATTATTTTGACGTTGTTAAGGCATTTGCCAAGCCGGTTGGCGAGTTAAGCGGAATCCCGGTCAAATATCCGCTGGATGTAATTAAAAATTTTGGAGATTATGCAGACGGCGGAGAATATGGCAAGGAAGTGCTGCTCTGGCTGGGGTGGTCGCCTTATGCGCTCAGGGATTTGGATTAACTTTTTTATTGGGAGAATAGCGTATGGGAATCAATGTAACGCATGTTAAGGACACTTTACTGGCTGACGGGGTCAATAAGGTCTTTCCATTCACTTTTCCGGTAATGGACAAGGCCGATGTCAAATGTCTGTATGTTTTGCCGAGCGGGGAGGAAACCGACCTTTTGGCGGCGGAGTATGAAGTCAGGCTGACGGATACCGGCGGCGAAGTAACTTATCCGCTGACCGGGGATGCGCTGGCAGAAGGCTGCAAACTGGTTATTTATCGCGAAACGCCGCGGACAACGGATTATAACCCGCAGAATACCACGACGTTTGATGCCGAAACCATCAGTAAGGAAATTGAGCGCCTGACAATGGAAAATCAGGAACAGGACGAAAAGCTGACCCGGGCGGTTTCCACCAGTATGGGGTCGGAGGCCGATCCGAAAGAATATCTGAACGAAGTCAACAGGCTTTTAACCAATGCCCGCGAGCTGCAGGAAGCGGCCGTCAAAACCAGCGAGGAAACACTGGACGAGGCTGAAAAGCAAAAGGATGCTGCCGCTGCCTCGGCTGCGGCAGCAGCGGCTTCGGCAAAATCGGCCGCAGATACCGTCAACGGTTTTGATGCGCATGCGGCGGAAAAGACCGGGGATTTTGACGACAATGCGGCGAAAAAGCAGGCGGCAGTCGATGCAAGCGCCGAGCTGGCGCGGAAATATGCGCAGGGCAGCCTTGAGGAAATGCCGTCAGGCTCGGCAAAGTATTGGAAAGAAGAGGCCGAAAAAATATACAACCGAACCGATGTTGCGGCGCAGTCAATTTATCAGGGACGAGTTGTTTTAACAAGCACGGTCATTCCGGTAAATGAGAGAAAGGTTAGATATTTCCGTGAAGTTGTATCGGGCGACAGCTACACGATTGACCTGTCCGGGGCCAAGCAAAAAGACATGGACATGACAATCGACCTGATTCTGCGGATGAGTTCCGTTTTGCCGGTCAGCTTGGCGGCGATTTTGGGTAATCCGGGCAAATGGATGAATGACGATGTCCCGGATTTCAGCGAACCCGGCGAATATTGGATCGCATTGACGACGACCGACGGCGGCGTTACCTGGCGCGGTTCATACGAAGGCATGTTCACTTTATAAGGAAAAAGACGATGTTTGCAAAGTTTATTGACGAAAACACGATTGAACCGGCTCCGAATGTCAAAGACGGAGTCTTTTTTAACTACGACAGCGACTTGAACAGCGAAATGCTGCTGGCCGACGGTTATCTGCCGGTTGACGAAACGCCGCAGCCGGGCAGCGATTATCTGCCAAAGTATCAGATTATGGATAATAAAATCGTTGTATTCTGGGAAAAAGTTGTTCAACCTGTCGATTTTGAGGCCCTGCGACAGAATAAACTGATGGATATTCAGCAGGAGTTTTATCGCAGGCGGACAACAGAAACGGCAGAATATGACGGAATGCATTTCTCTGTTCATGAAACCGCCAAACAGAATCTGACCTCGGTTGTGGTGCTGGCTCAAACACTTGGCGGCGATATTCAATATTGCGAAGCTGACGGAACGGTTCACAGCTTCACGCTGGAAGAGTTCAAGCCGGTGGCTTTGGCTGTCAGCAATAAAATTAAGGCGCTGGAGTTCCGTTATTATGAACTTGAAAAAGCCATACTGGCGGCCGACGATGAAACGGAGCTGGAGGCTGTGTCATGGGAACAGTAATCAGTTATCCTTTTCTGGATTCGCTCGACTTTGCGGTTTGGCAGGACAAATATGTCACATTGAAAGCCCTTAAATATGACAAAATCGAGGTACCCAAAGGGTTCATCTTTGACGGTGTTACCGTAAAGGCGCCGTTTACCGTCATATTCAGCAATAAAGATTTGCGCAAAGGCATCAGAGCAAGCTGCTTTCACGACTGGATGTGCAAGCACAAACAGGACTACCGACGCAGCTATGCAACCGGAGTCTTGGTTAAATTATGGCATGAAAACGGGCTGGGAGCGGTCAAGGCGGGTATCGTATATATTTGTGTTGAAGCTTATCAATTATTCAAAAAGTGGAAGTAAAACGGAGGTTGAAATGCTTAAAAATGGCGGAAATCTAGGGGGGGGGGGGGCGTTGCCGAGTCCTCTTAAATGAACATTTAAACATCCGCGTCAGTCGGATTCGGGAGGCTGGCGATGGGGATTAGAACAGCAATAAAACCGCTCGGGAGCCGTAAAGGAAGATATAAAAAGGGAACTGTCCTCTGCAGCTTGAGCGCCGGACAGTCGGCAATAATTACGTTTTATCCGGGCATTTATTATATCCGAGGGCAGGGCGCCGGCGCTGGTGGTGGTAATTATGCTTATCCGTGGGGGCATGGTACTGGTGCTGGCAGTGGTGCCGGATTTGAGGGATATATCAAGATATTAAAAAAAGTGGAGGTAACTGTAACTGCGGGTAAAGCAGGAATTTCAGCAACAGATGGAACGGCAACATTCATTTCAAATATTATAAATCTTGATGGTGGTAAGGCTGGTTTTACTAATCAAGGGGGCGTTCCTGATATTGGTGGTTTGGGAGGTGTAATTACAATTGACACCAGCAATCTCAACAAAATTTTTTACATAAAGTCTTATAGCGTGAAATCAAATGGTAAGTCAGGTACAAAACAAACTGGTGGTAACAGCGTTTTAACTAATGATGGAGGTGGTGAAGCTAGTGGCGGCAACGCAACAACCCGGGGTGCCGGTGGTGGTGGAACATCAGGAATTGGTGGTAAAGGCGGTATCGGCGGAGATGGTGAATTATTAATTCGTTATGAAGGTCTATAGAAAAAGGAGGTAAAATGGGAAATCGGACTGAAAATCATCCATTAGGCGGCGGAAATAAAGACGCTTACGAAAAAAATCAGATTATTTGTGAAATAGACAACCCGGCGGCATCGCAGACGGTTGAAGTCGATATGCCGAAAAAAGGTGTTTTGGCCTTGTGGCTTGTCAGTGGCGGTAATTCTTATAAGTGGTGTTACATAGGATGCAATGCGGCCGGCAGCGGTGCCGGATTCATCGGCAAATTATATTTTAAACAAAAGTGCCATTTACGTTTAACCGTCGGCGGCCAGCGTGAAGACAGCAAGCTGCAAGTGGCCGTTTGGGGCGATAAGTCCGTATGGTATGATTTGGTTGTTGCAACGTCGAGTAAAGACAACTGGTCGGCAGACCCGCGCGGCAGCGTCGGCACGATTACGGTCAACCGCTCCAGCACCTTTAACACTTTCTTTGATGACTGGGAAGCAAACGGTAACGGCGGCGGTGGCGGATATGGTGCCTCAGTATGGAACGGATACGGTTCCGGTGCCGTTAACGGCTATGGAAAGCTTCAGTATCTTCGGCGCAAACCATAATCAAGGATATTATCATGGACGGGTTAAGTTATGAAATCGTTTTTCAAATAGTCATTCAGGCCGTGTCAATTACCGCCGTCATTGTTACGGTTCGCTGTAATCAGCGGTTTTTTGAAGAAAAGCTGACAAATCTGGAAAAAAAACAAGATAAACACAATTCATTAATCGAACGGATGGCAATCGTGGAGCAGTCCTGCAAATCTGCACATCATCGTATTAATGAAAACACGGCACGAATTGATACTCTGATAGAGGGACACAATGAAAGCAACACAGTTAAGAGAGCAGGTAATCGTTCCGGCTTTGGCGAGGATTGAGCTTTGTACGCCGGCAGCTGTTAAACTGGTTTTAGGTACAGCATGCGTTGAAAGCCAATGCGGCGAATATATTAAGCAGATTGGCACAGGTCCGGCATTAGGTGTCTTCCAAATAGAGCCAGCGACGTATCATGATTTGCAATGTAATTTTCTGGAGTACAGGCCGGAGCTTAAAGCCAAATTGATGGCAATTTATTGCGAAGGAATGTCTGCCGAGGAAAATTTAACCTGCAATCTGATGTTTCAGGCTGCTGTCTGCCGCCTGATTTATTACCGGTCGCCGGAAGCAATTCCGACGGACTTGGCCGGACTGGCGGCGTATTGGAAAAAATATTATAACACAAGCAAAGGGAAGGGTACGCCGGAAAAGTTTATGGCGGCGTATAAAAGGTATGTAAATGACTAAAAATCGATTCTTAGAGATTTTTCAGGGACGGAACGGACAGATGTCGGCGAAGCGGGTATTCGGCGGCATTTTTTGCGTCAGCTGCATTACAGCGGCTTTTCTGTATTATCCGTTTGAAACGGTGTGTTTCTTGGGCGGCAGCGGCCTGTCATTGCTGGGCGCCGGTTTGGCGGAGCGGAAGAAATGAAGAAATTTATAGCAATTTTGGTCTTTGCTTTGTTGCTGGCGATTGCGGTGGCAAAGCATTTTTATAACAAAAGTGCTTCTTTTGAGGCTGTTTATGAAGCGGAAAAGGAAGCGCACGAGGCATTAATCAAAAAACGCAATGAGGAAAACGAAAATGCAAAGAGGTTATCTGAACTCAAAAAAGAAAGTTACGCTAATAAAAAAGCTGATTATCGCCATTGGGCTGATTTGCCTGTGCCTGATGATTTTAAGCTGCTCATGCGTAAGGCCGGCAAATGAAAGCAAAAAAGTCATAACATGCTACGACGATATTATGAATAAGCCGACAGCAACGACGGAAGAACTCGGACTTTGTCTGATTGAATATCGGTTGAATTATTGAAAACCTTGGGTAATTACGGCATTCAACAAAGATTTTCCTGCTTCAATAGCTGTTTTTACCGAAAAATTTTTCAATTTGTTAAATACTGTATCATTATTGAGAGCTTCAAGAAATTGCCGCCCTTGCGCTGTTAATCGAATGGAGGCATTACCAGACATGTATCCTTCAGATCTTTTTTTTATGAAACCCATATTTTTAACCTGACAATCAAAACAACCATTATCGTTTAGTTCAAGGAGATGGCCGACAAATTGTTCGTCTGTAATATTTTTATTCAATTTCGTTCTTAAATCATTTGTCCGTACTTCAACCCTTTCATCTTCTTCAAGGATGGTAAGTAAACTTTTTAATAATTCATAATCTATTTTCATAAAGCACCCTTTCAATCGTTACATAGAACTATATAGGCTGCAAATTTAATTATTGCAAACAAGATAAAAAAACGATTTTCTTGAGAAAATCCATTCTGACTCCATATGCTAAGTATTTGATTCTTATATGAGGGAATTTGCGCTTAAAAGTCAGAATGAAAAAGGATTTAAAAAGAAAAAAGACTGAAAAATATCCAGTCTTTTCAATTTGGTAGGGGTAGTCAGACTTGAACTGACACTCCCAGAGGGAACAAGATTTTGAGTCTAGCGCGTCTACCAGTTCCGCCATACCCCCGTCATTGCCCAAATAAATATATTATTTATCTCGCAACGTCAATAGTTTTTTTACTAAAAAATGCTGATTATATCAATAACCGAAAAGCATTATAAAGGATTCGCAATTGTCCGGTCTAGAAGAAACAGCCAGAAACCATTACCAAAACGGAGAATACGCGCAGGCGCTTTCCGCATGGCTTGAACTGTCGCAGAATTTTCCCGGGCGCGACGATTATCTCGTCAGCAGCGGCAACTGCTTTGACGCGCTGGGCGACAAAAAGGCCGCTGCCGGATATTATCTCAAGGCGCATAAGGTCAACAAAAAGTCATTGCCGGCGCTGACCAATCTGGCCATCGCCTGTTACGAAACCGGCGATCTGAAAGCGGCGGAAAAATATTCGCGCCGGGCTTTGAAACTTGATGCCGAAAGTCTGCCGGCACTGATAAATCTCGGCAATGTTTTCTATCGCAGAAAAGACTATGCCGCCGCGCTGCAATATTATCGGCAGGCCGCCGAACTGCGACCCGGCTATTACGTCGCCGAAATCAACCTGGCCAATACATATTTTGAACTGCGGGATTATGCCGCCGCCGCAAAACATGCCGAAAGCGCTGCCGCTCTGGATTCCGGATCGGTGCAAGCCTGGACGTTGCTGGGAAATGCGGCGCTGGAAAACGGCGTTTTTGACGCGGCGTTGGACGCTTTTGCCAAAGCGGCGGAAATCGATTCTTCCGATCCCTGGATATACAATTATCTTTCGCAGGCTTATCAGAAAAAATCGCTCTGGAAAAAAGCGCTCGAAAACGGCTGGCAGGCTGTGGAAAAAAGCGGCGGCGACGAAGCGCACCACATAAATTTCGGCTACCTTCTCTATGAAGCTTCGCTGGAAAAGGCGGATTCCCTCTGCGGCGGTTATGCCCGAAAGTGGCTGGAAAAATACCCTGAAAATCCGGTCGTGCGGCATATGGGCAAAGCCTTGTCCGACGGGCGTTCCGCACCGGTTGCGCCGCCTGGTTACGTGCGCGATATTTTTGATGTTTTCGCACCCGACTTTGAGCAGGTTCTGCATAGTCTGGAGTATCGTGCGCCGGATTTGATTCTCGGATTCCTCAGGGATATTTACGGCGAAAAAAAACATCCGAAAATGAGAATTCTCGATGCCGGATGCGGTACCGGGCTTTGCGGGGTTTTCCTGAAAAAATATGCTTCTTTCCGTGGTCTGGAAGGCGTTGATCTGTCGGCCGGAATGTTGCGGGAAGCCGCGGCCAAAAAAGTTTATAACAAGTTGATTTGCCGAGAGATTACCGACTGGCTGAACAATGTGAAAGCACGTTACGGACTGGTGGTTTCCGCCGACGTTTTTACCCTGTCTCTTATACACATCTCCGAGCCCAC